>Ga0307414_10000510_pt1 | contig 20231 bp, 23 predicted proteins | sample DK1Ometagenome_FD_203804 | JGI IMG/M metagenome (GOLD analysis project Ga0307414, IMG submission 203804) | Maize rhizosphere microbial communities from greenhouse at UC Davis, California, United States - DK15-O-3 | ecosystem: Host-associated > Plants > Roots > Rhizosphere > Soil | place: USA... | reverse complement strand
GGAAAAGCTGATTTATCCGTTAGTATTAAGGAACAGACAAAACGGAGATAAGTTTAAGCCGATCGGAATGAGCAGCTTTAAAAAACTAAGCGACTTCTTCATTGACGAAAAAGTTCCGGTGACGAGGAAGGACGATATTCCTATTCTGATAAATGGGAACGGCGAAATTATTTGGGTGATAGGCCTGAGACAGGATAACCGGTATAAGATCACTCCAGCGACGAAAAATGTAACAATATTGACTTTTAGAAATCTACATATTACAATTTCTAAACAATCTTAAGCAGGTTGTTTTACTAAGCAAAGGAAAAAACAAGTAACTTTATTGAAAATTATATAGATGGGGAACCGATACGCATTTTTGGAGAAACAATATATAGGCCGCGATTACATCAGAATATGTATTCGGTTGGTTATGGCTGCATTTTGTTTTGCTGCTTATGTCTATGAGCGTGATCGCGACAATACCCAGGACCTGTTTTTGGTGGTGGGTTTTGGAATTATCGGCGTTTCCATTATTCTACTTTTTATGATTCAATATAAAACGATCATCGATGATAAAAAAATTCTGATCGATGGTCTATGGTCTGCCAGAAAGGTGGAGATTGATCTGAATACCATTAAAAGCGTTAGAAAAGATACGTATAGCAATTATTTATTTAATAATCCCGTATATAACCTGCACCGTAAAGGAAGTGTCCGCTTTTATTCTTCGGGAAAAGATGCGGTGGTACTTACCGATCGTGATGGTTTTGAGTACTTTATCGGAACACAACGCCCTAATGAGATGTACCTTGTACTGAAGGATCAGATGAAATCTTAAATAATTGCAATTGTTTAACACAAAGCTCAGTTTAAGTATTGTACTTTGCACCGTAAAACAAATTCGCTAGAATGAAAATAGGTATCGTTTGTTACCCAACTTTTGGAGGTAGTGGAGTAGTTGCTACTGAATTAGGTAAAGCACTTGCTGATGAAGGTCACCAGGTCCATTTTATAACTTATAGTCAGCCTGCCCGCCTCGACTTTTTCTCTGCCAACTTATTCTATCATGAAGTATCTGTAAGGGATTATCCTTTATTTGATTATGCTCCCTATGAATCTGCACTGGCGAGTAAACTGGTAGACGTAGTGCGCTTTGAAAAGCTGGACATTCTGCATGTACATTATGCGATTCCACATGCTTCTGCAGCATTTATGGCCAAGCAAATTCTTGAAACTTATGGGATATATATCCCATTTGTCACTACACTGCATGGAACGGACATCACCCTGGTGGGGAAAGATCCAACCTATAAACCGGTGGTTACCTTTTCGATTAACAAATCAGATGGTGTAACGACAGTTTCACAGAACCTGAAAGAAGATACAGAGAAGCATTTTGAGATTACCAATGAGATCAGAGTGATTCCCAATTTTATCGATTTCAACAGATTTAGCCTGAAACCTAAAGATCATTTTAAGAAGGCAATAGCCCCGAATAATGAAAGAATTCTGATCCATACTTCTAACTTCAGGAAAGTGAAGCGTACAGGTGATGTGATCAGGACCTTTGAGAAGATTCAACAAAAGATTCCTTCCAAACTATTAATGGTGGGAGATGGTCCGGAACGTGCTTACAATGAGCAGCTGTGCCGTGAACTGGGAATTTGTGAACATGTTCGTTTCTTAGGGAAACAGGATGCGATAGAAGAGATTCTTTCGGTATCAGACTTGTTCCTGATGCCTTCTGAATCAGAAAGCTTCGGACTGGCGGCGTTAGAGGCCATGGCCTGTAAAGTTCCTGCAATCACTTCCAATGCAGGTGGTTTGCCAGAATTGAACATTGATGGTTTCTGTGGTTTTATGAGCAATGTCGGGGACGTAGAGGATATGGCCGCGAAAGGAATACGGATTCTGGAGAATGATGAGGTGTTACAACGATTTAAAGAGAATGCCTTTCTCAGGGCTCAGGATTTTGATCTGAAGAAGATCCTGCCGGTATATATAGATTATTATAATCAGGTAATAGAGGAAGCGCATAAACTGAAAACTGTTTAGTCATAAAAAAGCCCTTTGGATCATCCAAAGGGCTTTTGTTTTTTAATTGCTGTTATTTTACCGGGGCAAACAGCAAGCATACCGGAGCGCCAACTTCAATCCTCTTGCCAGTATCTTTTAAAGCACCTGTTTCCTTGTTACGTTCAAAAATAACCACATTATTGGTGTACTGGTGTCCTACCAGCAGGTATTTTCCACTTGGGTCAATAGCAAAATTTCTTGGTCCTTTACCCAGTGTACTTGCATATCCTCTGATACTTAGCAAGCCTCCTTTTTCAACGGCGAAAATGGTGATCTTGTTTTCTGATCCCCTGTTACTGGCATATAAAAATTTACCATCAGGAGAAAGGTGGATGTCTGCTGCCCCGTTTTGCCCTGTAAACCCATCTTCTGTGAGTTTGGTTTGTTGAATTTCGTTCAGATTACCATCACTATAACTGAATACGGTGATCCCTGCGTTGATTTCTCCAACGAGGTAAGCATATTTGCCATCCTTGCTGAATACAAGATGTCTTGGGCCGGTTCCCGGCGTTACATCAATGCTATATTGTGTTTGCAATACCTTTTCATTAAGATTAGGACTGTATTTGTATAAAAAGATCTTGTCAATACCCAGATCGTTCACCACAATATATTTACCGTCTGGCGTAAACTGTGCCATGTGAACGTGTGGCTGGTCCTGCTGAGGTTTAACAATGCTTTTGCCAGTATGTTGTGTCAATTGTTTTAATGTGGATAAAGCGCCATCCTTTTTAATACCGAACACGGAAAGACTTCCTCCGGAATAGTTTGCGGTAATGACGTTCTTTTGATCAGCAATCACATAGCAAGGATCGGCACCCGTTGCCTGTTTGTTTAAGAAAGTCAGCTTGCCGGATGCGGCATTGAAACGAAAAGCACTGACTGCGCTGCTTTCTCCGGTTTCATTAACCGCATAAATGGTTTTATTTCCGGCCCCTAAAGCCAGATAACTGGGGTTTTCTACATTTTTGGTGATACTTTTTGCTTTGAAATCAGCGGTATTCGTATTGAAGTCATAAACATAGATTCCCTCACTTTTCCCGGTATTGGTATAGGTTCCAATGATCAGGTTGTAATCTGTTTGTTGTGCATAGCTTTGCATGGCTAGAAGTATTACTGGAAAAAATAAAAGTGCTCTCATTTGAATATTTATTATTTAGCAATAATATCATATTAAACTTGAAATTGTAAGAAATATGTTCAGATTTTGGAGAGATACCGCCTGTTTGTTGGAAAGAGAGGAGCGTAAAGGAAATCGATCAGGTGGGTATGCCATGATCGGGAAGGGTATAAATAAAAAGAACCGGTTACGTTTAGTGCAACCGGTTCTTCAGGTATTTTTTATTTGATCAGGTGTTTAATCTGGATCAATTCATGTTCTTCTAAATAGCGCCATCTTCCACGTGGAAGGTCTTTTTTAGTCAGGTTACCATAAACAACGCGGTCTAGTTTTACCACATCATAACCCAGGTGTTCAAATATTCTTCTTACGATTCTATTTTTACCACTGTGGATCTGGATACCAACCTCACGTTTACTACCTCCGGTTACATAAGAAACATTATCTGGTTTGATGATTCCATCCTCCAGTTCAAGACCGAACTGAATTTTGTTCAAATCTCCCTGGCTTAAGCTTCTGCTCAATTCCACATGATAGATCTTAGTGATGCCGTTTTTAGGGTGTGATAGTTTGTCTGCAAGATCACCATCATTGGTCATCAATAAAAGACCTGTTGTGTTGCGGTCTAATCTTCCTACCGGATAAATCCGTTCTCTGCTTGCTTTATCTACCAGTTGCATCACGGTACGACGTTCCTGAGGATCGTCAGTTGTGGTGATGTAATCTTTTGGCTTGTTTAATAAAACGTAAACTTTCTTTTCGCGTTTCAACAATTCCCCGTTGTAACGGATTTCGTCTTTCGCAGGGTCAATTTTATGTCCCAGTTCCGAAACTGCTTCTCCATTTACAGATACTACACCTGCTGCGATCAGCTCATCCGCTTTACGGCGTGAGCAAATACCTGAATTGGCAATGTAACGGTTCAAACGGATCAGTCCGTCATCTTTAGGGATTGGCGCTTTTCTGCCACGCATAACAGTATTGCTATCGTCGCGTTCAGAACGTTCTCCACGTGCCTTGAATCCTGGTTTTGTATTGTCGTCTTCTCTTTTTCTGAAGGGTCTGCTGTCCGTACTTCTGGAAGCTGATCCTTTTTTATCGTCGAATTTTCTGAAAGGTTGATCACCACTTCCGAAATTGTCTTTCTTTATATAACTACGGGTTTTATCTGTAGGAGGAACATCTCTTGAGCTTCCTGCACTATGTGGTCTTGGTTTGTAATCCCTTGACTCATTATCACCTCTTGGTTTGAAATCTCTCGATCCACCCTCTCTAGGCTTGTAATCTCTTGAACCGCCTTCTCTTGGTTTAAAATCTCTCGAGCCACCTTCTCTGGGTTTGAAGTCTCTCGACTCATTATCGCCCCTTGGTTTGAAGCTTCTTGAATCTCCCTCTCTAGGCTTATAATCTCTTGAACCGCCTTCTCTCGGTTTGAAGTCTCTTGAACCACCTTCTCTTGGCTTGTAGTCCCTTGATCCACCTTCTCTGGGTTTGTAATCTCTTGAACCGCCTTCTCTTGGCTTAAAGTCTTTCCTGTCTCCCTCTCTTGGTTTGAAGTCTTTTCTATCGCCTTCTCTTGGTTTAAAATCTCTCGGGCCACCAAACTTATTATCCTTCCCCTCTTTGTCGTCAAACTTGCCTTTGCCTTTGTAAGAACTATCTGTTCCACTACGACTTTTGCCTGTTGTACTTCTGTTTCCCGGTTTGGACTTGTCATCCCGACTGTTCCTGTTGTTGTCTTTGATCATGATACGCTATATAACCGCATAATTTATGCGGCTGCAAATTTAGTAAAAATCGGCCAATTTACAGCTGAATTTTTAGGATTTGTACAAGATGTAAAAAATCATAGCCTATGGGTGTTTAAACGTTGATTTTGAGTGCAGTTTTTGTAAAAGGTTGATAATTAACATAATATAACGTATGTTTGCAAACGTTTTAAAATTGTTAACCAAAAAAAGGAGGAAAATGATAAAGAAACACATAATAACATGTACGGTAATAATTGCATTACTGGTTATGGCAAAAGTGTTTGCTTACAACATGCCCCAAGCAGCAAAAAGTCTTTTAAAAGAAGAAACAACAACAAAGAATACTGATACATTAACACCAAAAATCGAAGAACCGGTAGCAGTAATTGCCCGGTTAAATTTTGCAAAAGAGACACTTCCACTGGGCGATGCCAGGGTGGAACGTAAAATGAAAAAAGTTCTCGCTGCATTCAGTCACAGTAAATTACAGACCAATCGTTTGCACAAAAAAGCAGCTGAATGGTTTCCTGTAATAGAACCAATCCTCGCCGCTTATGGCATTCCAGAGGATTTTAAATACATCGCTCTAGTTGAATCAGGATTAAAGGCAGGTGTATCACCTAAAGGTGCTACAGGTGTCTGGCAATTTATGCCAGGTACAGCCCGTAGTTTCGGTTTGAAAGTCAACTCAAATGTAGACGAACGTAACAACTTACGTAAATCAACAATTGCAGCGGCAAAGTATATCAAAGAGCTTTACGGCATTTTTGATAGCTGGACATTGGTTGCAGCTGCATATAATGTAGGTGACGGCCACATGCAAAGGCAGATCAACAGGCAAAAACAGGACAATTATTTCAAGATGAAGCTAAACCGCGAAACGGCAGGTTATGTATACAAATTGATTTCCATGAAGCAGATTCTGGAATTTCCTGGCAGATATGGCTATAAAGCGCCAAGAGCCTTGTTGGCATACAATGCTGAAAAAGCTGCAAATAATGCAGAAAAGACCGCAAACGCGGAATAATAAAAGATAAAAGACACACAAATGGGGGAAGCCGGAATTTATTCCGGCTTTTTGTTTTTCTTGGAATTTTGCTATTTTACCCGATATGGGATTGTTAAAACTGCGCATTACCACGATGACCTATTGTCCGGGGGAGACATTAATCATCAGCTTTGAACCCCTGGGAGGACCGAAACCTAACTACCTTGCCGGTCAGTTTCTGACCCTGGTTTTTGAGGAAAAAGGGAAAGAACTGAGGCGTTCTTATTCTTTATGCAGTTCACCGGATATGGACGAACCTTTGTCTATCGCTATTAAAAGGGTAGAAAATGGAGCGATTTCGAGATTATTACACCATAAAACTGCTGTAGGGGATGTTTTAACTGCATTGGATCCCAACGGGCAATTCAGCTATCTTCCGGAGCATGAAATCAGAAGGACAGTTTTCCTTTTTGCCGCAGGCGTGGGAATCACTCCTTTATTCTCGATTTTGAAGACGGCACTCATCAGAGAGAAACACAGTAAAGTCATATTAATCTATAGCAACAGGTCTGCAGAGGGAACATTATTTTATGCAGAACTCAATGCTTTACAAGCGCAGTATCCGGATCGTTTTAAACTGATTTATTTGTTCAGTCAGTCGAAGAACTTATTGATGGCCCGCTTAAACGGACAGTTGATTGAACGGATTGTGGCGGAACACCTGGAATTTGAAAAAGAAGACGCCTTGCTTTATACCTGCGGACCTGTGGATTACATGGACGTATGCAGGATCACTTTACTGAATCTGGGTTTCGACAGAACGCAGATAAAAAGAGAAACTTTTGTGCTTCCTGAAGATGAAGCGGATGAAGATGACATGACGGAAAAGAAAGTCAGGGATACCAATACTTATACTGTGATTCTGAACTATCGTGGGAAAGTACATGAAATTGAAGTGCCTTACTACCAGAGTATTCTTGATGCGGCACTGGAACAGAAAATAGACCTGCCATATAGCTGTCATGCTGGCATCTGCAGCACCTGTACTGCCAATTGTATCAGGGGGCATGTAGAAATGGATTATAATGAAGTTTTAATGGATGATGAAATTGCAGCAGGGAGAGTGCTGGTTTGTACCGGTCACCCTACTGAAAATGGCACTACACTGGTTTGGTAAACAATCTCAGGTCTGCCTTGCGTAAACTTTTCTTTTGATAAAATTTTTAGCATTTTTGTGGCTGAAAATTTGTTATCCTAAATATATAGATATCAGTACAGTTTTAATAAAAATATGAGCAAAAATACCGTTGACCTGGGCGAGCAAAAGGATGTAGAAGTATATGGAGCCAGGGTACATAACCTTAAAAATATAGACATTTCCTTTCCACGGAATAAACTGGTAGTCATTACCGGTCTCAGTGGCAGTGGAAAGTCCTCACTGGCTTTTGATACCATTTATGCAGAAGGGCAGCGGAGGTATATGGAAACTTTTAGTGCGTATTCCCGTCAGTTTATGGGAGGGATGGAGCGCCCGGATGTGGATAAAGTATCCGGTTTAAGCCCGGTGATTGCCATTGAGCAAAAAACTACCAGTAAAAATCCAAGGTCTACTGTGGGAACGATTACAGAAATCTATGATTTCATGCGTTTGCTATATGCCCGTGCAGCGGATGCTTTCTCTTACAATACGGGGGAGAAGATGGAGCGCATGAGCGAAGATCAGATCCTTGGTAATATCTACAATAAATTTGAAGATATGCCGGTTAATATTCTTGCGCCGGTAGTAAAAGGGCGTAAAGGACATTACCGGGAGTTGTTTGAGCAGATCCGGAAACAAGGCTATGTAAAAGTCCGCGTGGATGGGGATATCCAGGACATTAGCCCGAAGATGCAAGTAGACCGTTACAAGATCCATGACATCGAAATTGTGGTAGACCGGCTTATTATCGATAAAAAAGACCAGAAAAGATTACAAGATTCCCTTCAAACAGCGATGCGTCTGGGGAAAGGAATCATTAAAATCAGTGATAAAGACAATAATGTTTCCCATTTCAGCCGTTTTCTAATGTGCCCGACAACGGGAATTTCTTACGATGAACCACAACCAAACAGTTTCTCTTTTAACTCTCCTTATGGGGCATGTGAGAACTGCGACGGACTGGGATATATCTTCGTTATTGATAAGGAATCGGTGATGCCGAATCCGAAGTTGAGCATTATGAACGGTGGATTGGCCCCCCTGGGAGAATACCGTGACATTTGGGTTTTCCAGGTGCTGAAAGCATTGGCAAAAAAATATAACTTCTCTTTGTCTACTCCATTAGAGAAATTAAGCGAAGAACACCTCAATATCATTTTAAACGGTTCGCATGAATTGTTGAGTGTGGCGGTGGAATACAACAAATGGAATGTTCAGAACTACCAGATTACCTTTGATGGTATCATCAAATTACTGGAGGAACAACAGGAGAAAAAAGGGGAGGGTGCGGTCGATGATATGGAGACTTTCCGTAAGCTGAAAACCTGTCCGGTATGTAATGGCGCAAGGTTAAAGAAAGAAAGCCTACATTTTAAAATTGACGGAAAAAACATCTTTGAACTGGCAGAAATGGACATCAACAGCCTGAAAAACTGGTATTTTGATGTAGAAAGCCGTTTAAATGAAAGACAAAATACGATTGCTAAAGAGATTCTTAAAGAGATCAGGGCAAGATTAGGCTTTCTGACGGATGTAGGATTGAATTACCTGTCTCTGGATCGTACTGCACGTACGTTATCGGGAGGAGAAGCACAACGGATTCGTCTGGCTACACAAATTGGCTCGCAGCTGATGAATGTCATGTATATTCTGGATGAGCCAAGTATTGGTCTTCACCAGCGGGACAATGAGCGTTTGATTGGCGCACTTAAAAATCTGCGCGACCTTGGAAATACAGTATTGGTGGTCGAGCACGATAAAGACATGATTCTGGAAGCAGATCACGTGATCGATGTGGGACCGGCAGCAGGAGTTCGCGGTGGTCAGATTGTCGCCCAGGGAACGCCTGCAGAAATTTTAAAATCGGATACGCTGACTGCGGCTTATCTGAATGGTAAAAAAGGAATTGAAGTACCTAAGAAGCGTAGAAAAGGAACGGGGCATAAGCTGTCGATTATTAAAGCGAGCGGACATAACTTAAAAGATGTGTCTGTAGATTTCCCTCTTGGAAAGTTCATCGCAGTGACCGGTGTTTCGGGAAGCGGAAAATCAAGTCTGATTACAGAAACCTTGTATCCGATATTAAACCATCATTTTTTCAGGGCGAAGAAACATCCTTTGCCTTATGAGAAGATTAATGGGATTAAAGAAATAGATAAAGTAATTGAGATCGATCAGGCACCCATCGGACGTACGCCAAGATCGAATCCTTCTACTTATACCGGAGTATTCTCCGATATCAGAAACCTGTTTGTACAATTGCCGGAAGCAAAGATCAGAGGTTATAAGCCTGGTCGTTTTTCCTTCAATGTAAAAGGCGGAAGGTGTGAAACTTGTCAGGGGGGCGGAATGAAAGTCATAGAAATGAACTTCCTTCCTGATGTTCAGGTGCCATGTGAAGAGTGTGGTGGAAAGAGATACAACAGGGAAACGCTGGAGGTTCGTTACCGGAGTAAATCCATTAGTGATGTACTCGATATGAGCATTGAAGATGCGTGTGATTTCTTTGAGAACATGCCGGTAATTTACCGGAAGATCAAAACGCTAAAGGATGTGGGCTTAGGTTATATTACTTTAGGCCAGTCGTCTACAACGCTTTCAGGTGGTGAGGCTCAGCGCGTTAAGCTGGCTACTGAATTGTCTAAAAAAGACACGGGCAGAACATTTTATATTTTGGATGAACCCACAACTGGCCTGCATTTTGAGGATATAAATGTTTTATTAGGTGTGCTAAATGAGCTGGTAGAGAAAGGGAACACCGTATTAGTGATTGAGCATAACCTTGATGTCGTAAAAGTAGCAGATTGGGTAATCGATTTAGGTGAAGAAGGTGGCGCAGGTGGCGGTAGAATCATATTTGAAGGAACTCCTGAAGGATTAGTACAAAACCCAATAAGTTTAACCGGTAAATTTTTGAAGAAAGAAATGGGCTTATAAATTTAAAGTTATGTCAGTCTTCCTGAATACTTTTCTGCCCGATACAGATCCATTGAGTAAATTACAGATGGTAGATCGGGGATTAAATAAACAAAGTGCAGAAGCATCCGCTTCTCCTTATAAGTTAATAGAAGAAGAAGATATCAGGGGACTGCTGAAGCCTAGAATGCCCTTTTCACATAAAGGAACGTATGGCCATGCGCTAATCATTGCCGGAGAAATCCGGACAATGGGAGCAGCCATGTTGTCTGCAAAAGGCTGTCTCTATGGCGGAGCAGGTTTAACGACACTTTCCATCCCGGAAAGTGGGTTAACCGCGTTAAATTCCACCTTGCCAGAGGTGATGTTTCTGGAAAGAAAACAGCTCATTAAGATGAAATCTTTGAAGAAGTATAATGCTGTTGCCATAGGTCCCGGAATTGGAAGGCTATTGGACGGTATGGCGGTGCTGGAGGGCTTATTTGCATTGAAGCGGCCAATCATTGCCGACGCTGATGCTTTGGGCCTTCTTGCTGAACATCAGAATCTATTATATCATTTACCGAAGGATTCGATCCTTACTCCTCATGTAAAGGAGTTTGACGGCCTGTTTGGAAAGCATAAAAACTGGTGGGAACGGCTACAGACGGCCCGTATGGAAGCTAAGAAATTAGGTGCCGTGATTGTCCTGAAAAATCAATTTACTTTCATTATCGATCAACAGGGAGATGTGATGATCAACCAGACTGGTAACCCTGCTATGGCGCAGGGTGGGATGGGGGATGTCCTGACAGGTTTAACTTCCGCGTATGTGGCACAGGGCTATAGTGCTAAAGCTGCTGCAATTCTGGCTTGTTTTTTTCATGGAAAAGCAGGAGATGAGCTGGCTACACATAGCATGAATGTTACCGCATCTGAAGTGGCCCGGGAAATTCCAAAAGCAGTAAAAAGGTTTATAGATTTTAAACCGGAAGATTAGATAGATACGCCACCCATAACGATCATCTGATCCATCGTTGGGCTTGCTACTCCACCTCGTTTTTCCAAAGTCACAGCGAAAGCTTGTGCTGATCCGATTTCTTTCATTTTAAGCAGAATGTGTGTGGTATCCGCTTTAACATCAAATACACCAAGATCTACCGGTTTTCCGTTTACCAAAGCCCAAAGTTGGTACTGGTGTGCCTGGTCGTTTTTAGGAAGTCCCATTTTGGAATTGTCTACCATAACATGGCGTCCTGAAGTGTGCCAGTACACCATCATCTTGGCCTGAGGTGCCATTTTCGTGCCGGCAAGTTTGACTGTTTTCCAATCGGGATCATTCGGCATATCGGCAATGGTCTGTAATTCCTGATTGGTTTCTTTCATGTAATTCACCGTATTGGCGAATTTCTGTTTATCCTGGTTGAGTGCAATGATTTGATCTTTGGCAGTACCCAATTCTGTATGTGCAGAGTAAAGTGCAATTCCAGCTACGATAAGGAGGACGGCGCAGGCGACCAAGGCAATCCGAAGTGTTTTTAGTTTTGATTCATAACCTTCAGGGTATAAAGGCAGAATTTTAGCATCCTGTGGAGTTGTAGTAGTTAAATTTTCAGAAACTTTAGATGTATCTATCGTTGCTGCTTCTATTTTTTCTAATATTTTGTTTTCTAATCCTTTAGAAGGCTGAACCGAATGTTGGATTGCATATTCTTCCATAGCAAGCTCAATCGCAGAAATCTCCTGTTTTACTTCAGGGTATTGTGCTGCCATTGCTTCCACTTCATGTTGCTCCTGCTCGTTTAACTCGCCAAGAACATAAAGCTCAAGTATGCCTGATTCTATATATGCTTTTCCCTCTTCCACCTTAATTAAAATTCTTTCTTAGTTCCATAATTGCCATCCGGATACGCGTTTTCACTGTACCCAATGGTAAATCTAATTCCTCCGCCGCCTCCACATGGGTATATCCCTTAAAATACACCATATCTAATACCAGATTGAACTCCGGTTTAAGTGACGTAACCATGTCTTTTAAACCAATTGCATCTGCATTGAAAGTGACCTCTTTTTGAGCGTCAATGAAATCTACGTTATTTTCTATGTCCTGGTTTTTATTGGCGTTTTTAAAATCCTTTGAACGGAGTTTATCAATCGCTAAATTCCTGGCAATATTCATCATCCAGGTAAATAGACGCCCTTTCGCGCTGTCATAATTGTCAGCAGATTTCCAGATTTTTATGAAAGTTTCCTGTAATACATCCTCCGCAACCTCAGGTTGAAGGATGATTCTTGAAACGACACCGAACAATGCTCCCGAATACATATCGTACAATGCTTTAATAGCAATTGTTTCCTGGCTTTTTAGGGCCCGGACAAGTTCTTCTTCAGAGAGAGATATTTTTTTTGTTGTGGTCAAGTTCGGCTAATATACAGAAACAACAACAGGAAAAGATAAAATTTGTTTTATGTTATAAAAATTACAAATCGAATAGGTGTTTTTCGGCATGGTAAGAAGAACGCACCAATGGCCCGCTCTCCACGTATTTAAATCCTTTTGCCATTCCAACTTCTTTGTATTTTGCAAATTGATCAGGATGAATCCAGTCCAATACAGGATGGTGATTACGGGTAGGTTGTAAATACTGACCTAAAGTAAGGATGTGGACACCATTGGCAACAAGATCGTCCATGGCTTCGTATACATCTTCTTCGGTTTCTCCTAATCCAAGCATGATGCCTGTTTTTGTCCTTAGGCCAAAGTCAGAAATGCGTTTAAGGCATTCTAAACTTCTGTCGTATTTTGCCTGAATGCGGACCTGTTTGGTTAAACGTCTTACGGTTTCAATGTTGTGCGACATCACCTCTGGTCTTTCTTCCAATACGCGGTATAGGTTGTCCCAGATCCCTCTGAAATCAGGAATTAATGTTTCCAGTGTTGTCTCCGGACTTTCTCTTCTGATCGCCTGTAATGTTTCTGCCCAGATAATAGAGCCACCATCTTTCAGGTCGTCTCTATCTACAGAAGTGATTACGCAATGTTTTACCTGCATTAACTTCACAGAATTGGCAACGCGGTTTGGCTCATCGGTATCTACGGCCAATGGTCTGCCTGTTGCTACTGCGCAGAAAGAGCAGGAGCGGGTACAGATATTTCCAAGAATCATAAAGGTAGCGGTACCTGCGCCCCAGCATTCACCCATGTTCGGGCAATTGCCACTTTCGCAAATGGTGTGCAGCTTATGTGTGTCTACAAGACTACGTACTTGTGCATATTCTTTACCTACAGGAAGCTTAACTCTAAGCCAATCTGGTTTACGTTGTACTGGGTTTGCGGAAACAACCGGAAGTGCGATCATGATGCAAAGTTAAGCAATAGGTTTGAATAGTTATAAAAATGAAGTGTTTGCCTGATGTAATGTTCTCCGTTTTCGATGATATTCAGATGTGTTAAAGTTGTGTTTAAGTAAAATTGAACGTTAACAGCCTGGTATATCGCTGTTGATAGGCCTGTTAGACTAATTATGGACCTATCAACCGCCTATTGAAGGTCAATTGATGATCAATTTTACGGAAACACAACTTTAACGGAAATTAAACGGAACATCAAAACGTTGGACAGGAGGTAAATGGGGGGAGTTGTTATGGATCAGGAAGGTTGAAAAGCCGAATTGAATTGCCTCCTTTGAAAAATTATGTTAATCTTGTAATCTAAAATATAAACGATGGCAACTTCAAAAATAACCTATAATGGTGGTTTAAGAACCACATCCGTTCATGAACGTTCTGGAAATGAAATCATTACTGATGCACCGATAGATAATAAAGGACAAGGAGCTGCTTTTTCACCAACAGATTTGCTGGCGACTTCATTGGGAAATTGTATGTTGACTATTGTGGGGATTGCAGCGAATGAACATGGATTTAATATCGATGGCGCGACCTGCGAGATTACGAAGATCATGGCTGAAAATCCAAGAAGAGTTTCGGAAATTGTGGTCAATTTCCAATTCCCTGCAAATGACTATTCGGATAAGGATAAAAAGATCATTGAAAGATCAGCCAATACTTGTCCGGTGGCTTTCAGTTTACATCCCGATCTTAAGAAAACAGTTTCTTTTAATTATTAATTACTTCGGCAACTTCCTCTGCGGAAATGTCACTATGTGAAGCATCAAGAATGCATTCCCCATCTTTAATCAATAAGATTTGTGGGGATTCATGGTGAACCTGAAAAGTCTCAGCTATTTGTGCGGAAATCGCACGATAGCTGATTAAATCTAAAAAGTATAAGGAAGTATCCGCAGGGATGGCTTCCCAGTCCATTTCAAAGCGTCTTTTTGCCATCATGCTCACCGAACAACGGGTGCTATGTTTAAAAATTAAGCTGTACCCGGTTTCTTTTTGTATTTCACTGATTTGTGCCAAATCAGTTATAAATTTCCACTGCATCAATATTCTCCTAAAATGTATGTTTGTTGCTTATCTTCTTCTCCTGCTTTCCGGATAAGAGCCGTATGCCGGACAAAGTCGGTTTGAGCAGGCTTCCAGAAGCGCTATGGTTAAGAATACGCCAAGCAATAATATGGCTACTTTTTTCATGAGGTTAATTTTTATAAAAATTCTCCACTAATTTACAGATTTTAATATGAAGAAACAAGGTGTTGCTAAATTGTAGCCACCAGCTCTGCCATTTTCAATGCTGTAATCGCTGCCTCGTCGCCCTTGTTGCCATGTTTGCCACCTGCGCGGTCAATTGCCTGCTGCTGGTCATTTGTCGTCAGCACACCGAAGATTACGGGTTTACTGTATTTCACGCTGACCTGTGTTATGCCCTGAGCTACTGCATCGCAAATAAAATCAAAATGTCTGGTCTCTCCCTGAATCACACAGCCCAGGCAGATTACTGCGTCAAGATTTTTGTGTTTTTGTAGCAAAATATCTGCAGCAGAAGTCAGTTCGAAAGTACCCGGTACTGCAATAGAAACGATGTTCTCTGCCAATACCCCGTTATTGAGTAAGGTTTGTAAAGCGCCGTTGTACAGGCTTCCGGTGATTTCTGCATTCCATTCTGCAACGGCGATTGCGATTTTAAAAGCGCTTCCGTTGGGAATGGTCGTATGAGAAAAGTCAGATAGGTTTTTAAGTTGTGTTGCCATTTTGCAAATATAAGTAAAGGGTACAAAAAAAGGCTAGCCGTGATGGCTAACCTTTGTCATAATATTTTTTTGCTCAACTATTTTACCTGAGCTGAAGCGCGGGCGATGAATTCATCTGCCATTGCTGCTTCCTGGCTTTCAGGATATTGAGTCTTGATTTTTGTGTAAGCATCTTCTGCAGATTTGAAATCTTTAAGATGTTCATAAACCAATCCTAGTTTTTTAAGGAACAAAGGAGAAGTAAATTTGTTGCTGGCTTTATCGGCAGCTTTCTTGTAATAAGTTGCAGCTTGCTTAAAGTCTTTCAACTCGCTGTAAGCATCACCTAATAAACCCAGAGCCAATGGATCTGCAACAGGGCTTCCTGTTTCTGAGTATTTACCTAAAGCTTCAGTTGCTTTTTTGTATTCACCTTTACGCAAATAGATACCACCTAAATAAAGGTTAGCTAAGTTTGCTGATTTGGTATTGTCGTACTCTTCCGCAATTTTCTCTAAACCAGGATAACCCGCAGCGCCATTAATTGCTTTATTGGCAAGGGAATCGACTCCAACATACTGTTCTGATTTGTACATTTTTGCAGAAGCTTCTAAAGCTCTGTTTTTTAAATATACGTTTTGATACCAAAGGTAAACTCCAATCAATAACACTACAGCGCCTGCAATGAACAAAAGGCTTTTTGAGTTTTCTTCTAAAAAGGAACCCTTCTTTACTGGGTGACTTACTTCTTTTTCTGTTGTAGACATTTTATTTAAAAAAATTAAGGATTGCAAAAATACATTTTTACATCAAAGTATCAACCCCTTTTTGCGGATTTATTAAACTTTATTGAAGGGTACTTCCAAACAGAACTGCCTGATGTTTAATATTCTAGTAGAGAGCCATTAAAATAACTGAAATATTACGGAATAAGAGAAGAGAAATAAAAGGTAACTTTGCTGCATAATAATATGTGGTTAAAAAACATTACACTCCTCAACTTTAAGAACTATGCCGATGCCAGTCTCAGTTTTTCAAAAACTGTGAATGCATTTGTGGGTAATAATGGTGCTGGCAAAACAAATTTACTGGATGCGATACATTACCTCTGTTTATGTAAAGGGTACTTTAATCCGATAGACAGTCAGCAAATTAAGACTTCCGAAGATCTCTTTATGATCCAGGGGGATTTTGAACGCGAGCAAAAAAATGAGAAGATTACCTGTGGTGTAAAAAGAAACCAGAAGAAACAATTCAAGCGGAATAAGAAAGAGTATGACAAACTGGCCAGCCATATTGGTTTGTTTCCTCTGGTAATGATCTCCCCTTATGATACCAATATCATTATGGATGGGAGTGAAGAACGCCGCCGTTTTATGGACAATGTGATTTCTCAAACAGATGCGCATTATCTGGATGAACTCATCTTATACAACAGACACCTCTTAAATAGAAATGCATTGTTGAAGCAGATTGCGGTCACCAGAAGCTATGACCCTACTTTACTGGAAATTTACAATGAGCAGCTCGTACAGTCCGGAAATAAAATCTTTGCCAAACGCGAGCAGTTTATGAAGAATTTTATTCCCTTATTTGATAAGTATTATCAGTTCTTAACGGATGATAAAGAAGAAGTTAGTCTTTTTTACCAATCGCAATTAAGCGAAACACCCTTTCTTAAACTGCTGGCGCAATCCATTGAAAAAGACAAGATTCTGGAAAGAACTACTACCGGAATTCATAAAGATGAACTGATCTTTACAATTACTGGAATGCCTTTGAAGAAATTCGGCTCGCAAGGGCAACAGAAATCTTTTTTAATTGCCTTGAAGCTCTCGCAATATGCTTATCTTCAGAAGTTTAAAGGATTTAAGCCTTTGCTGTTGCTGGATGATATTTTTGATAAACTGGACGATAGCAGGATGCATAAATTGATGGAAATGGTATCCCATCAGGATTTCGGACAAATTTTTATTACCGATACAGGAAGAGAACGGGTGATGGCCGTGTTTAATAAAATAGATGTAGCAGTCACCTTATTTGAAGTAAATAACGGAGCAGTAAATCATGCGTAAACCTAATGACATCACCTTAAAAGAAGGTATCGGAAAAATGCTCAATGTATATAAGCTCAAAGGAAAGTTCGATGAGACCACCATCATTGCGCTTTGGCCGGAGCTGATGGGGGTGGCTATCGGAAACCGGACGACACAGATTTACATCAGTCAAAAGAAACTGTTTGTGAGGATAGAATCTTCGGTGATTAAGAATGAGCTGATGATGGTCAGAACCGGGATCATTGAAAAATTAAATGAACGCGCCGGTTCTGAAGTAATCATAGAAATCGTATTTCTTTAAGATTCTAGCCTCGGCCACCAAAAATCCGGCTAATCAGCCAGATAACCAGGGCCAATACCAATACGACAACAATAACGCCGGTCCAAACGCCGGCTTTGAATATGCCTTGAACGAGTTCACAACTTGCAAGGCTGGTCGATAATAACGCAATAATTGCCAGGGGGAAATATCTTTTTGTCATCATAAGTTTTTGCTTTATAGACTAACAAATAAATCTCCGGATGGTTTTTATGGCCCTATTTACCGTTTACCTTTAAGAGTTCAACTTCGAAAATCAGCGTGCTGTATGGAGGAATATCCTGTCCGGCACCACGCTCACCATAAGCCAGTTGGTAAGGGATAAAGAATTTATATTTCGAACCAGCAGGCATCAGCTGCATTCCTTCTGTCCATCCGGCAATTACCCTGTTTAAAGGAAGAGAAAGCGGCTCATTCCTGTCGTAGGAGCTGTCAAACTGTTTGCCGTTTAATAAGGTGCCTTTGTAATGTGCTAAAACGGTATCGGTAACCTTAGGTTTGATTCCCTCTCCGGCTTTAACGACGATGTATTGTAATCCGCTTGGGGTTACTTGCACACCAGGCTGTTTCTTGTTGTTTTCCAGAAAGTTTTTTCCTTCGGCAATATTGGCCGCAAACTTCTTCTTGCTTAGTCCGTTAAAGAGATTGCTGATGGGCAACTGTGATTGCTCTTTACTGATAAGCAAGGTCTTTCCTTCAAAAGCATCTTTCAACCCTTTAACCAAAAGGTCGTAATTTAAAGCACCGAGTCCATCATTTTTCATGCTGCTGGCCATGTTTGCTCCGAAGGCATAACTGGCAGAATCAAGGCTGTTGTTAAAAGTGACCTTTGTCGTGGCTTTTTGTGTGCTTGTCTTTTTTGTGGAAGTTGCCTTCTTTCCTTTTGTTTGTGCCAGCGTAATGAGCGTACAAAAAGGAAGTAATAAGGTGATAAAAATTCTTTTCATCAGTTTCAATGGTTTTAATTTGGTTGGAAAGGTACAAAGTATCCTTAAAAAAATAAGCACCTTGTTGGGGGTGCTTATTTTTTAACGGTAATCGTTAATATGTTGACTGAATACTAGAAACGCTCAGCAGCAGTGAAGAAGAAATCTCCTTCAATCTGTGCATTTTCGTCTGAATCAGAACCGTGAACCGCATTTGCATCAATAGATTTTGCGTATTTAGCACGGATGGTACCTTCCGCTGCATCTGCAGGGTTAGTTGCACCGATTAATTTTCTGAAGTCTTCGATTGCATTGTCTTTTTCTAAGATTGCAGCAACGATAGGTCCTGAAGACATAAAGCTTACTAAATCAGCGTAGAAAGGACGTTCTTTGTGAACTGCATAGAACTGACCAGCAGTTTCGTCAGTTAGTTTAGTATATTTTAATGCAATGATTTTAAAACCTGCTGCAGTAATGTCATTGATTATTGCACCGATATGTCCGTTTGCAACAGCATCCGGTTTAATCATGGTAAATGTTCTGTTTGTACTCATCTTAATTTCAATTTTTTTGCAAAATTACATTTTATACTGGTAATATTAAAGCTTCAAATATAATACGCTCCATTTATCATTTAATCATTAGCTTTGCAACGAAAATTATGCTATCTGTTTCTGAAATAAAATCATTGCTGGCTACGCCGCAGAAAATTGTAATTACCACCCATCATAAACCTGATGGTGATGCGATGGGTTCATCTCTGGGCTTATATGCTTATCTGATCCAAAAGGGGCACCATGTAACGGTGATTACACCTACGGACTATCCCTACTTTTTACATTGGCTTCCCAATAACTCGGATGTAATTATTTACACAGAGCAACAGGAGCTATCTGCTAAATTAGTGGAAGAGGCCTCTATGATCTTTTGCCTCGACTTCAATACCCTGAGCAGGATCAATGAACTAGGAGAATTGGTAAGGGCATCCGATGCTTATAAGATTATGATCGATCATCACCTGGATCCTGAAGATTTTGATGACTATCGTCATTGGAGTATCAGTGCCTGTGCAGCAGCTCAGCTGGTGTATGATTTTATCGTAAATGAACTGAAAGAGGGGGAATTCATGAATAAGGATATTGCGACCTGTTTATATACAGGGATCATGACCGATTCCGGATCTTTCCGTTTTCCTTCTGCCGATTCTACCGTTTACCGTATTGCAGCAGACCTGATCGACTGTGGTGCTGAACATTGGAGGATTCACCAACTGGTGTACGACAATGCTACTGAAAACCGTTTGCGTTTCCTTGGGCACTGTCTGAGCAATAAGCTGGAAATCCTTCGGGATCTTCGCACAGCGATCATTACCGTGACTAAAGAGGAGCTGAAAGCATTCAATATTCAAACAGGTGATACGGAAGGAATTGTAAATTATGCCTTGTCTGTAAATGGAATAAAACTAGCTGCATTTATTATTGAAAGAACTGATAAAGTTAAATTATCTTTGCGCTCCACCGGGGATTTTCCTGCCAATGAAATTTGCAAGAAATATTTTAACGGAGGAGGCCACAGGAACGCTGCAGGTGGGTATTCTGACAAAAATCTGGAAGATACTGTGTTAGAATTTAAGGCGTTATTAAGTGATTATAAAACGCAGTTATTGCAGTAAAAGACATTGCTCTTTTAGTAGTAAATAAACATAAAACGAAAAACGGCGAAGCCCTCTTGAGTACCGCTGAAGAAAAATAAACATAAAACGAAAAACGGCGAAGCCC
>Ga0307414_10000508_pt1 | contig 20265 bp, 17 predicted proteins | sample DK1Ometagenome_FD_203804 | JGI IMG/M metagenome (GOLD analysis project Ga0307414, IMG submission 203804) | Maize rhizosphere microbial communities from greenhouse at UC Davis, California, United States - DK15-O-3 | ecosystem: Host-associated > Plants > Roots > Rhizosphere > Soil | place: USA... | reverse complement strand
GGGGCAAAGCCGTTCGGCGTCGATGCGGAACGGGCGGGGGCACTGGCGCGGCAGGTGATCGCGGCTGGGGCGGACTGGCGCGGTTTTCATATTTTCGCGGGCTCGCAGGCGCTGGACGCGGACGCCATCATCGAAACGCAGCGGGCGACGGTGGCGCTGGCCGCCCGCCTTTCCGAGCAGGCGGGGGCGTCCCCGCCGCTGGTCAATCTGGGCGGAGGGTTCGGCATTCCCTATTTTCCGGGAGACAAGGCGCTGGATGTCGAAAAGATCGGCGAGGCGCTGAGGGAAACATTGCTGGCGCGCGCGCCGGTTCTGGCGGACACGGCGTTCGCGATCGAGCTGGGCCGCTGGCTGGTGGGGGAGGCTGGCGTCTATCTGACCCGCATCATCGACCGGAAGGTCAGTCAGGGCGAGACCTATCTGGTCGTGGATGGCGGCCTGCATCATCAGCTTGCCGCCAGCGGGAATTTCGGGACGGTGGTGCGCCGCAACTATCCCATCGCTATCGCCAACAGGTTCAGCATGGCGCCCGCCGCCGAGCCGGTCAGCGTGGTCGGATGCCTTTGCACGCCGCTTGACCGGCTTGCCGAAAAGGTCGCCCTGCCCGATGCTGGGCCGGGAGACATTGTGGCGGTCTTCATGGCCGGGGCCTATGGTGCGACGGCCAGCCCATCGGCCTTTCTGGGGCACCGGGCGCCGCTGGAGATGATGGTGGAGTGATTGGACTCTGACAACTTCGAATTAAACTGTTCCGTTCGTCCCGAGCGAAGTCGAGGGACGCAGGCCTGGTTCAAACGTGTCTCGACTTCGCTCGACACGAACGGAAGTAACATCATCGCACTTAGACGAGGCATAGTGTGATCATCATCCACTCATTTCTCCAACGAAATCAATCCTAACCTAATCTTCACCCTTTGCGGGCATAGCAGAGCCAAATCCTGTGCGGATTGTGCGCGGCGGTTCCCGTCGCGGCGGTTCGTGCGTGCGGGCAAATGAGGTGAAGATCATGCGTTTCGGGCGGCAATCCGGCTTTCTCCTGACATTGACCCTTGGCGCGGTTGCGCTGGCGGGATGTTCCTCGACGGGCGGCGGACAACAGCTCCCCCCGGCTTCCTTTGTTTCGACCGAAGAGGGGCCGGGTGAGGAATATATCATCGGCCCTCTCGATGAGCTGACGATCTTTGTCTGGCGTAATCCGGAGCTGGGCGCGAAGGTTCAGGTGCGGCCCGATGGGCGGATCACCACGCCGCTGATCACCGACATGCCGGCCGTGGGCAAGACCCCGTCCATGCTGGCTGAAGATCTGAAACTGCAGCTCTCGCAATATATTCAGCAGCCGATCGTTTCGGTGATCGTCAACAATTTCGCGGGCACCTTTTCCCAGCAGGTGCGGATTGTGGGGGCGACGGAAAAGCCTGCCTCCATTCCCTATCGCGCCAATATGACGCTGCTGGACGCCATGATTTCGGTGGGCGGGCTTTCCGAGTTCGCCGCAGGCAACCGGGCGCGCCTCGTCCGGTTCGACAAGGGATCGGGCAAGCAGGCGGAATATGCGCTGCGCATCGGCGACCTTCTGAAAAAGGGTGAGACCAAGGCGAATGTCCGGCTGGAGCCGGGCGACGTCATCATCATTCCGGAGAGCATGTTCTGAGGCGGGGACAAGAAATTCCGTCATGCAGAACTTGTTTCAGCATCCATGAGCATCGGCGCGAGAGCCGCTGTCGTTGGCTTTATGGACCCTGAAACAAGTTCAGGGTGACGAAAAAGGATGAAGCAACAAAGGTTCAGGATTTTGAGTAACTTATGAACAATATCTACGATGAAATCCTGATCGCTCTGCATAGCGTGTGGAATCGCCGCTGGCTGGCGCTGGGCGTTGCCTGGGGCATTTGCGCGCTGGGCTGGCTGGTGGTCGCGCTCATACCCAACAGCTATGAGTCGCACGCCCGCATCTTCGTGCAGATGCAGTCCATCCTGCCCGGCAAGATGGGCATCACGCCCATCGAGCAGCAAAAGGATGTGGATCGGGTGCGGCAGACGCTGACCTCTGCGGTGAACCTTGAGAAAGTGGTTCGCGGAACCGACCTCAGCCTCTCCGTCGCTGGTGCGCGCGACATGGCGGGCAAGGTCGAGATGCTGCGGACCAATATCAAGGTCGTCGCCCAGCAGGACAATCTGTTCGAAATCACCGCCACGTCCGCCGACAGCGGCATGTCGGATTCGGCCAATGCGAAGATGGCCACCGCCATCGTCCAGAAGCTGATCGACATTTTCGTCGAGGAGAATCTGGCGGGCGACCGGGCGGAGACCAGCCAGACGCTCAAATTTCTGGATGCCGAACTCGCCAAGCGGGAACGGCGGCTTCAAGAAGCCGAGCAGAAGCAGATGGAGTTCGACCAGCAGTATCTGGGTCTGCTCCCAGGCTCGGGATCGATCAACCAGCGCATGGATGCCGCGCGGCAGGAGCTGGGGCAGATCGAATCGCAGCTCGTTGCGGCGCAAAGCGCGCTTGCGGCGATGAACGGCCAGCTTGCGGCCACACCGGCTACAATTGCCATGCCGGGCGTCAGCGGGGGCGGCGGCGCCTATAGCGCCACGCAGGCCGAACTGGCCTCGGCTCGGGCACGCGGCTGGACCGACAACCATCCTGATGTCATTGCCCTGAAGCGGCAGCTTTCCAGCCTGAAATCCACAGGTGGCGGCAGCAGCGGGGGCGGTACGCCAAACCCGGCCTATATCTCCATCCGCAGCATGCAGGCGGAAAAGCAGGCGGCGGTTTCGGCGCTTGCCGCGCGCAAGGCGCAGCTTTCCGGCGATCTGGGGCGTCTGGCCGCCAAGCAGGCGAGCGAACCGGGTGTCGCCGCAGAACAGGCGCAGCTCGCCCGCAATTACGACGTGCTGAAGCTGCAATATGACAAGCTGCTCGCCGACCGGGAGGATATCCGCCTGCGTGGTGATGCGCAGACCGAGACAAACGCCATCAAGTTCCGCGTGATCGACCCGCCGAGCGCCCCCCGCGTGCCTGCCGCGCCCAACCGGCCGCTGCTTCTGGTCGCGGTGCTGATCGTCGGGATCGGCGGCGGCGTGGGCGTTGCCTTTGCCAAGGGACAGCTCCGCACCAGCTACCCGACCGCTGGTCGGCTGGAGCGGGCAACGGGCCTGCCGGTGATCGGCGCCATTACCGAAACCCTGACCGCCGCGCAGCGGGAACTGCGGGCCCGCATGATGCGGCTGTTCGCGGGCGCGAGCGGCGCGCTGGTCGGGATCTGTCTGTTGCTTGTGGCGGTGGAGTTCATCCAGCGCGGCATGGTGGCCTGAGAGGGGAATGAGATGAACCAGCATAGCCCGATCAAATCCACCGGATCGCTTCTGGAACGGGCGGCCGAGATTTATGACTTTGCCGAAGTGTTACGCGGGCGGGCGGCTCCCGCCATAGAGTCGGTGGCCGAGGGTGAGAGCGGGAATCCGCCGCCACCAGCCGCTCGGCAGGAGACGGGAGATTCCGGCTTTCGCCGGAATGACGAAGATGGTCCGGTGCAGCCTGTCGATCGGGAGGCGTTGCAGCAGGCGGGCTTTGTCCTGCCGGATGGGCCGGTGACGGGCATCTCCGAGGAATTCCGCATCATCAAGCGTCAGCTTCTGCTGGCCGCGACCGGCGGCAAGCATGGCGAGAAGATTCCGCATGGCGAACGCATCCTCATCTGTTCGGCCCATGCGGGCGAAGGCAAGACCTTCTGCGCGGTCAATCTGGCGCTGTCGCTGGCGGCGGAGAAGGATGTCGAGGTGCTGCTGGTCGATGCCGATTTCGCCAAGCCGAGCATATTGTCCACGCTGGGCCTTGCCGGTGGACCGGGGCTGATGGACGCGCTGGCCGATCCGGAGGTGGATGTGCAGGATTGCGTGATCCGCACCGACATTCCCAAGCTGTCGGTCCTGCCCGCCGGGCGGCAGACCAACGCGGACACCGAATATCTGGCGTCGGCGCATACCGAATCGGTGCTGGACGCGCTTACCGCGGCTCACCCGTCGCGGATCGTTATTTTCGATTCTCCGCCCATTCTTGCGGCCTCTCCGGCAGCGGCCCTGGCTGGTCATGTCGGGCAGGCCGTGCTGGTCGTGCGCGCCGATGAAACCACCGAAAACGCCCTGCGCGATGCGGTGGGCCTGCTGCAGGGATGCGACAATATCCAATTGCTGTTGAACGGCGTCAAATTCTCCCCCGGCGGGCGGCGCTTCGGCACCTATTACGGACAGAATAGTCAATGAGAGAGCGGTTCAATCCTGTTGCATTTGCCGGAGCGGCGCTGTTCGCCCTTTGCTCCGCTTCCCCGGCCTGGGCGGAGAAACGCGTGGACGTTTCACCCTATCTGGAGCTGGATCAGGTGTTCATCGCCAACCTGAAGGGCGGCAGCGACGATGTCCTGACCTACAGTTCCGTCGCGGTCGGCATCGATGCCAGCGTCCAGACCCGCAATGCGGAGGCGCAGGCCAATCTGCGCTACGAGCATCATTTTTTCTGGGACAATGATCTGCGGGATCAGGATGTGGTGAGCGGCTTGGCGCGCGGGCGGGTCAATCTGGTCCGCGATGCGGTCACGCTGGAAGGCGGGGCAATCGCCACGCGCGTCCGGACCGATGGGCTGGGCGGGGCCAATGGTACGCTGGTCGGCGACAATGTAAGCCAGATCTATTCGCTATATGCAGGTCCCACGCTGGCGACCAATGTGGGCGAGCTCAGCGTCAACGCGGCCTATCGGCTGGGCTATGCGCGGGTGGAAAGCGACACCGATGTCACCACCCCGGCGGGCGTCCAGACTCTGGGCGGCTTTGACGACAGTGTCACCCATAGCGCGCAGGCTTCCGTCGGCATGCAGCCGGGCGACCGGCCCTTCGGCTGGTCCATTGGGGCAGGCTATGACCGGGAAGATGCGAGCCAGCTCGATCAGCGCTATGAGGGCAAATTTGTTCGCGCCGATGTAACGGTGCCGGTTTCAGGCCATGTCGCCTTGCTGGGCGGCGTCGGTTACGAGGATATCGAGATTAGCCAGCGGGATGCGCTGCTCGACGCGGGCGGCGATCCTGTCGTGGATGGCGACGGCCGTTTCGTCACCGACAAGAGTTCTCCCCGCCAGCTGACCTACGATCAGGACGGCCTGATCTGGGACGCGGGCGTGATGTGGCGGCCGAGCCGTCGGACCTCGCTGGAGGTGCATGTCGGCCGCCGCTATGGCTCCATGACCTATACCGGGGCCTTGAGCTATCAGCCGGGCTCGCGCACGTCCCTGCAGGTCGCGGTCTATGACGGGATCAGCAGTTTCGGCCGGCAGATCAACGATAATCTCGCCAGTCTTCCGACCAGCTTCACGGTCGCCAGCAACCCCTTCACCGGCGATTTTTCCGGTTGCGCCTTTGGCACGGAATCCGGCGGCGTATGCTTTAACGACACGCTCCAGGCGATCAGCGCGGCGAATTTCCGTCACCGGGGCGTCGCGGCGCAGCTTAGCAGCGGTTCCGGCCTCTGGAGCTATGGGCTGGCGCTCGGCTATTCCCGGCGGAAGTTCATTGCGCCATCGACCGGTATATTCGCCGGGGTCAACGGCACGCTGGACGAAAATTATTATTTGAACCTGTTCGTCGGCCGTCGTCTGGACGAGAATTCCGGCATCGACGCCAATCTCTACGCCAATCATTTCGACAGCAGCGTCGCCGGCACCATCGATGTCAGCAATATGGGCCTCTACACCAGCTATTACCGCAACTTCAGCCGCCGCCTGCGCGGCACGGCGGCGCTGGGCATCGACAGCATCGACGCCGAAGGGCTGGAAAGCAATGTGGCCGGCCTCGCCCAAGTGGGCCTTCGTTACCAATTCTGAAATCATCCGGGACTGCGGAGAAGCGAGTATGTACGACCAATTTTACGGACTGACGGGACGGCCTTTCCAGCTCACCCCAGACCCGCATTTCTATTTCGAGAGCGTCACCCATCGCAAGGCGATGTCTTACCTCGGCTACGGTCTGGCGCAGGGGGAGGGCTTTATCGTCATCACCGGCGATATCGGCGCGGGCAAGACTACGCTGGTCGGCCATCTGATGGCGACGGTCGATCCGGCGCGGCTGACGGCGGTGAAGATCGTATCGACCCAGGTCGGCGGCGACGACATGCTGCGCCTGGCCGCGCAAGCGTTTGGCGTGTCCATCGACGGGGCGGACAAGGCGGTGCTGCTGGGGCGCATCGAAACCTGGCTGCATGAGCAGGCGCGTTCCGGCCGCCGGTCGCTGCTGATCGTCGATGAGGCGCAGAACCTTCCCATCTCCGCGCTGGAAGAGCTGCGGATGCTGTCCAATTTCCAGTTGGGCGGGCAGGCGCTGTTGCAGATATTCCTGCTGGGCCAGCCGGAGTTTCGTGATACCCTGCGCACCTCGCCCGCGCTGGAGCAGCTTCGCCAGCGGGTGATCGCCACCCATCATCTTGATCCCATGATGGCGAACGAGACCGAGCCCTATATCATCCATCGGCTTTCGCTGGTCGGCTGGAAGGGAAATCCGCAGTTCATGCCCGATGCCTTTGCCGCGATCTACAAGGCGACTGATGGCGTCCCGCGCCGGATCAACGCGCTGACCAGCCGTGTTCTGCTGCTGGGCGCGATCGACAAGCTGGGCGTCATCGACGGCGGCGTGGTGGACGCGGTCATTGCCGATATGGCGCAGGATGAGGAGCTGAAGCCTTCCTCAGCGCCGGTCATGGCCGCGCCCGTTGCCGAAGCCGATTTGCCAGAGGACGCAATAGAAGAGGCCTGGGCCGCCGCGCCGCCGCCGGTGGAACAGGCGGCCCCGCAGGAGCCTTTTCCGGAGCCGAGCCTGAAGGCGGAAATGGAACAGTTGCGCGACGCCATGGAAGGGCCGCGCTTCGTTCGCCCGGCGGCCGAGGATGATTCTCGCCTGAGACAAGAGCTTGAGCGCCTTTCCAGCCTGGAAATACGTCTGGAGGAACAGGAAAAGGCCATTCGCCAGATGCTCGCGCTGCTTGTCGGCTGGGTCGAGCGGGACGAGAAGGACATCAGCTATCTGCGCGGCAGCAAGGCCGCGTAAGCTGGACGAAGGGGAGGGGGCTTAGCCCGCGATCGATGCTCAATGCCCTCTCCGTCGATGTCGAGGACTGGTTTCAGGTCGGCGCGTTCGAAAGGACGATCTCTCGCAGCGACTGGGACAGCTTGCCTCACCGGGTAGAGCGGAACAGCGACTGCGTGCTAGCGCTGTTGGACGACGCCGGGATCAAGGCGACATTTTTCACATTGGGCTGGGTAGCGGAACGTTATCCGGCGCTGATGCGACGGATTGCCGATGCCGGGCATGAGATCGCCAGCCATGGCTATGACCATCGCCGGGTCTTTACCTTTACGCCCGAAGAATTCCGCAATGACCTTAAGAAATCGCGGGAACTGATTGAAAATACGTCAGGAAAGCAAGTGACTGGCTATCGCGCGCCCAGCTTTTCCATTGATGCCCGGACCCCGTGGGCGCATGAGGTCTTGGCGCAGGAAGGCTATGCCTATTCCAGCAGCGTCGCGCCGGTGAAGCATGATCATTATGGCTGGCCCGAAGCGCCGCGCTTCGCCTTCCTGCCTGTCAAGGGCAGCGATCTGCTGGAATTGCCGGTGACAACGGCGCGGCTGGGCGGACGGACCATGGCGGCGGGCGGAGGCGGGTTTTTCCGTTTGCTCCCCTATCGTTTCTCGCACTGGGCGATCCGGCGGGTGAATGCGGTCGAGGGCCGACCGGCCATCTTCTATTTTCACCCCTGGGAGATTGATCCGGACCAGCCCCGGATGGCTGAAGCACCGTTGAGATCGAAGATCCGCCATTACAGCCGGTTGAAAGCTATGGCTAGCAAACTACGGAAATTGGCTGATGATTTCCAGTGGGTGCGCGTCGATGCGCTGCTGGAAGGGGAGCGGGGCCGGGCATTGTCCGGGGCGGTGGCGCAATGAATGCTTATTCTGATCCCAAGGCGATCACCGTCGCTGCGGCCAATCTTGATGATGGTGCGCAAGTGGCGGAACTTGACGCGTTCGTTTGCGGCCGTCCAGACTCCACTCCTTTTCACCGCCCGGCATGGGTGAAGGCCGTTGCGGCGGGTACGGGGCAACGGGCGCATTATCTGGTGGCGCGCGATCTGGCCGGCCTGATCGTTGGCATTGTGCCGCTGACCGAGGTGCGCTCACGGCTGTTCGGGCGGGCGCTGGTGTCGAGCGGCTTTGCCGTTGGGGGAGGCATATTGGCGGAGCAAGGCCCTGTCGCGGACCGGCTGGCCCGGCAATGCTGGACGCTGGCCGAGACTTTGTCCTGCACGACGGCGGAGCTTCGCGGCGGCGTGGAGCCGCGCGAGGGATGGATGACCAAAGCCGATACCTATGTCGGCTTTCGCAAGGCGCTGGAGGCGGATGACGAGGCGCAGCTTCTGGCGGTGCCGAAACGCCATCGCGCGGAAATCCGCAAGGGGCTGGGCAACGACCTGCGTATCGAGACCGGCAACAGCCAGCGCCTGCGCGATGCGCATTATGCGCTGTTCGCTGAGAGCGTCCATAATCTGGGCACGCCGGTTTTCCCGAAGAGCCTGTTCGACGCCGTGCTCGACGCCTTTGGCGAGGATGCGGACCTGGCGGTGCTGTGGCATGAGGGACAGCCAGTTTCCGCGGTGCTGAGCCTGTATCATGGCGGGGCTTGCCTGCCCTATTGGCATGGCGCGAGCCCGGCCGCGCGCGGGCTTCGATCGAACGAAGTGCTTTACTACCGCCTGATGAGCCTTGCCCGGGAGCGCGGTTGTACCCAATTCGACTTCGGCCGTTCCAAGGTCGGCACGGGCCCTGCCGCCTGGAAGAAGAATTGGGGATGGGAGCCGCAGCCGCTCAGCTATTTCGTGCGTGCGGCCGAGGGGACGGAGATCCGCGACGTCAATCCGCTGAGCCCGCAATACCGGCGGAAAGTGGAGCTGTGGAAGAAGCTGCCGCTGGGGCTGGCGAACCGCATCGGGCCGTTCATCGCGCGCGGGCTTGGCTGATGGGGGAAATCCTCTTCATTGCCCACCGCATACCCTTTCCCCCCGATCGCGGCGACAAGATCCGGTCGTGGAATATGGTCAGGAAGCTGGACGGGATTGCGCCCGTGCATATCGCCGCTTTTGCTGACGATGAACGGGACATGGCCCATGCTCCGGCGCTGAGCGAGGTCGCGGCGAGCCACAGGATCGTTCTGCGCGACAGGAACCGGCCGCTGGCCGCGATGCGGGGCCTCCTGCGGGGACAGCCGCTGTCCGTGGCGCTGTTCGACCACCCCGAGCTTCGGGCCTATGTCGACAAAGTTCTGGCTGAGCGGCCGATTTCGGCAATTTTCGCTTTTTCTTGCCAGGTCGCGCAATATGTGCCGGAACGGCTGGACGGCATTCGCTTCGTGATGGACTTCGTCGATGTCGATTCCGCCAAATATGCCGCCTATGGGCAAAGCCAGCGCGGCCCCATGGGTTGGGTCAACCGGCGGGAGGGACGCAAGCTGCTGGCGCTCGAGCGGCAAGTGGCGGCGCGGGCGGACGCAAGCCTGTTCGTCAGTGAGGCGGAGGCGGCGCTGTTTCGTGACGCGTCCGGCCTTGGCGCTGACCGGGTGCTTGCGGTCGACAATGGCGTGGACCTGGCCTTTTTCAACCCCGCCGCCGGGTTCGAGCCGCTGACTCCGGCGGAGCGCGGGGCGGGGCCTTTGCTCGTCTTTACTGGGCAGATGGATTACCGGCCGAACATCGAGGCGGTGGACGGCTTTGCCCGGCACAGCTTTGCTCAAGTCCGCAGGCGCCATCCTGATGCCCGCTTCGCCATAGTCGGGCGCAATCCCTCGCCTGCCGTGCGGGGGCTGGCGTCGCTGCCCGGCGTTATCGTGACCGGCGGCGTGCCCGATGTCCGGGGCTGGCTTGCCGCCGCCGATGTCGTCGTTGCGCCGCTGCGGCTGGCGCGCGGCGTGCAGAACAAGGTGCTGGAGGCGATGGCGATGGCGCGGCCGGTTGTCGCCTCGCCGCAGGCCGCCGAAGGGATCGACGCGGTCGCGGGGCGGGATTTGCTGGTGGCCGGGACCGATGGCGATGAAGCGGCCGCCGTGCTGGACCTGCTTGCCGACCGGGACGCGGCCGGCTGCCTTGGCCGTGCCGCGCGGACGCGGGTGGAGGCGCGCTATAGCTGGGATGCCACGCTGGCCATGCTTCCGGATATTGTGAGGGGTGTGGAGCAACCGATTCAAAAGAAACGACAATCGGCATGACGGCCTGGGCGATGCCAAGGGGCGTTTTCGCTCGGGCGGGCTGGTCCCCGCAGGTGGCGATGCTGGCGTTTGCAAGCCTCGCCTGCCTGGCGGTCTATTATCGCGACGCTGCGGGGATGCCGTCGATCTGGTGGCATTCCTCCACCTTCGGGCATTGCCTGTTCATTCCCTTCATCATTGGCTGGATGGTGCAGCAGCGCTTGCCCCAATTGCGCCAGCTGGAAGCTGCCTGCTGGTGGCCGGGTCTGATCTGGGCGGCGGCCGGGGGAATGTCGTGGCTGGTCGGCGATGCTGCCAGCCTCGCGCTGGCGCGGCATGTGGGGCTGATCCTGATGCTGCAGGGCGCGGTGCTGACTTCATTGGGGCCACAGATGGCGCGCGCGCTGGCCTTTCCGCTTTTCTACGCCTTTTTCCTCGTGCCCTTCGGGGAGGAATTTGTCCCGTTCCTGCAGACTGTTACGGCGCATCTTTCGATGATCTTCCTTGGCCTTGCAGGCGTACCGGCGCATCTGAGCGGGGTCTTCATCTCCACCCCGACCGGCTATTTCGAGGTAGCGGAGGCCTGTTCCGGGGCGAAGTTTCTGATCGCCATGGCCGCTTATGCGGCGCTGGTCTGCAATGTCTGCTTCAAGAGCTGGACGCGGCGGCTGCTGTTCCTGCTGATGGCGCTTTTCATTGCGGTCGTGGCGAACGGGGTGCGGGCGGCCGGAACCATCTATGTCGCGCATCGGACAAGTTCCGACTTCGCCGTCGGCTTCGACCATGTCGTCTATGGCTGGCTGTTCTTCGGCATCGTCATTGTGCTGGTCATGGCGGCGGGCTGGCCGATGTTTGACCGGAGGGCGGATGAGCCCTTTGTCGAGGCGGTGACGCTGCGGGGAGAGGTGCGCGGCGGCGGACGGCCGGGCTATATCATTCCGGCGCTGATCGCCCTGTTCGCCGCGCCGCCTATGTGGTCGGCTGCGATGGCGGCTGCGTCAGAGCCCGTGCCTGCGCGCATTCTCCTGCCCGATGTGCCGGGCTGGACGCGGGTGGATTATCGACCCGCTTACCCCTGGAAGCCGCATTTTGCGCGGGCTGACCATGAGCTGCTCGGCCGTTATCGCGATGCTCGGGGCCGGGAGGTCGATCTCGCGGTTGCGGTCTATGCGCGGCAGGAGGAGGGGCGCGAGCTGGTGGGCTTTGGCCAGGGCGCGGTCGATCCGGAGAGCGAATGGGCCTGGTCCGCCTCCCGCCCCGCACCAACAGGCGGGCGTGGCGAGCGGATTGTCGCGCCGGGGCCGGTGACGCGGGACGTGATCAGCTTCTACAGCATTGACGGCCTTGTGACCGGCAGCGCGGCGGAGGTGAAGCTGCGCACGCTGAAGGTCCGGCTGACCGGGGGCGATCAGCGCGCCGTGGCGGTGCTGGTTTCGGCAGAGGAGCGGGAAGGGCGGCCTGCAGGTCCGGCGATGGCCGCGTTCCTCCGCGACCTTGGGCCGCTTGACGCGCTGGCCGACCGCAGCGCTGGCCGGAATTGAACGCATTTTGCGCGCCTGGCGAGCAAAGGCGGTTCCCCCGCCGCGCGATAGTGCCTAAGAGCGTCTTCGCATGTGCGGCATAGCGGGCATTTTCCACCTTGAGACGGCAAAGCCCGTCGATCCGGCGCGGGTCCGGTTGATGACCGACGCGCAGACGCATCGCGGGCCGGACGGATCAGGCGTGTGGACCGCGCCGGGGGTTGGGCTTGGCCATCGCCGCCTGTCGATCATCGACCTGTCGGGCGGGGCGCAGCCGATGCTGACCGAGGATGGCGCGCTGGCGGTCACGTTCAACGGCGAGATTTACAATTTCGCGGCGGTGCGGACCGAGCTGGAGGCGAAGGGCCATGTGTTCCACAGCCATAGCGATACCGAGGTTATCTTGCATGGCTGGCGGCAGTGGGGGCCGGAATGCGTTCACCGGTTCGACGGCATGTTCGCCTTTGCCCTGTTCGACGCGCGGGAGCAGTCGCTGTGGCTGGTGCGCGACCGGCTGGGGGTCAAGCCGCTGCATTATGCGACGCTGTCGGACGGTAGTTTGATCTTCGCTTCGGAACTGAAGGGTCTGCTGGTCCACCCGCTGCTCCGCAAGGAACCGGATTTGAGCGCGGTCGAGGACTTTCTGGGGCTGGGCTATGTTCCCGACGATGCCTGCATCGTGAAGGGCGTCAGGAAGCTGGGCGCGGGCGAGACGTTGCTGCTCCGGCGCGGCAAGCCCCTGCCGCAGCCGAGCCGCTATTGGGATGTAAGCTTTGCCGACCGCAGCCCGGCCCGGCCCGCCGCGCTGGAGGAGGAGCTGGTCGCGCTGATGCAGGCGGCGGTGCGATCGCGCATGGTGGCGGACGTGCCGCTGGGCGCGTTCCTTTCGGGCGGGGTGGACAGCAGCTCGGTCGTCGCGCTGATGGCGGAGGCGAGCAAGCGCGCGGTCAAGACCTGCACCATCGGCTTCGATGTCGATGCGCTGGATGAGACTGCCTATGCCGACCAGATCGCCAAGCGCTTTGCCACCGACCACCGCACGCGCATCGTGTCGCCGGACGATTATGCGCTGATCGACACGCTGGCCCATCATTTCGATGAGCCGTTCGCCGATGCGTCCGCGCTGCCGACCTACCGGGTGTGCGAGCTGGCGCGGGAGACGGTGACGGTGGCGCTGTCGGGCGATGGTGCGGACGAGGCGTTCGCCGGGTATCGCCGCCACCGGTTTCAGCATGCCGAGGAAAGGCTGCGTGGCTATCTGCCGCAGTCGGTGCGCGGGCCGCTGCTGGGCGGCCTGGGGCGCGTCTATCCCAAGGCCGACTGGGCGCCCCGGCCGCTGCGGGCCAAGGCGACGCTGCTCAGCCTCGCGCAGAGCGGGGAGGAGGGCTATGCCGCGTCCGTCGGCGTGACCGGGGAGGCGATGCGGGCGCGGCTGTTCACGCCCGCCGCCCGCGCCGCGCTGCAGGGGCATCGGGCGGAGGACCGCTATGTCCGCGCCATGCGGGACGCGCCCGCCCGCGATCCGATCGACCGGGCGCAATATGCGGACATGAAGATCTGGCTGCCCGGCGACATATTGACCAAGACCGACCGGATGAGCATGGCGGTCGGGCTGGAGGCGCGCGAGCCGCTGCTCGATCACCGGCTGGTCGAATTCGCCGCGCGCCTGCCCGTCGCGATGCGGCTGCGCGGGGGGCAGGGGAAATATCTGCTCAAAAAGGCGATGGAAGCCTATCTGCCGCACGACATTCTCTACCGCCCGAAAATGGGCTTCGTCACGCCGATCAGCGACTGGTTCCGCGGACCGCTGGCGAGAGAAGCGGCGGGAATCGCGGGCGGATCGGCACTGGCGCGCACCGGCTGGTTCGACGGCAAGGTGATTGCGGGGGCGGCGGCGGATCACAAGAGCGGGCTGGCCGATCATGGGCGGCTGCTGTGGCAGCTGATGACGCTGGACCGGTCGTTGAACCGGCTTTTCGGTCTGGGTTGAGGGTGCGATAACTTCACTAACATCGCGCATATGGGGGGTGTTTTTGATGGGCGATTTGCTGGTGGAATTGTAGTATTTATCACGTATTTTCAGGTAGGTATGATAACTTCACAGTGGGAAGGAAATGTGGTGGCGGGCGACCAGCGCCCGACGGCTGATCCGCGGGGGCGTTATTCTTTTTGGGAACCGTTGCAGGATCGAAAGAGTCTATGACTCGCAATCCAGGTGATTGCAGCCTCATTGGAGGACATTATGGGCATTATCATCATTCTGATCGTCGGCGCACTCGTTGGATGGGTGGCTGGCATGATCATGCGCAGTGGCGGTGGAATCCTGTTCGACATCGTAATCGGCATCGTCGGCGCACTCATCGCAGGGTTTTTGTTTGGTGGCGGCGCATCGATCATCAACGCACCGCTTAACCTCATGGCGGTGCTCTACTCGCTGCTCGGAGCCATTATCCTCCTGGCAATCGTGAAGTTGGTCAGGCGGGGCACCTCTGGCGGGATCTAAACCGCGGAAATTCGCCGCCAGCATGGAACAGTTCGCCGCAAAGCCGTTCCTGGTCCGTTATATCCGCCAACCTGTAAGCGTTTGTTAAGGTCCATGGGGGGAACAAGAAGCGCAGGAATGCAAAAATGATAAGAGTGGGTGCAATGACAAGGAGCATAAACATGAAACGCAATCTCTTGATGGGCGCAGCAGTCCTCATAGGATCCATTTCTGTAGCCGCCGTCGCGCAAACGGCCGAGGAGCCACCCGCGCCTGTCACCGAAACCACCACTGAGACGCTGGCTGAGCCGACCGCGAACGGGAATGGCGCCACCGTTTTGCGGACGCGCGAGACAACCACGACGACCACGACGGATACCGAAGGCAACGAAACCACCACCACGGACCAGGTCCAAAATATCCAGACGGTCACGACACCCAGCGGCAATGAAACCCGGGTCATCAAGACAACCGACGCAGATGGAAATGTAACAACCACAGTCGAGCACGACCATGCCGACCGTCCCTCGCGTCCGGATAAGGCCGACAGAGCCGAGCGGCCAGATCGCCCGGACCGCCCTGATCGGCCGGATCGCCCCGATCGACCTGACCGTCCGGATCGCCCCGAGCGGCCGGAACGTCCGGATCGCCCCGGCCTTGGTGGCTAATCAGCCGTAATTTTGTCCCAATTAGCAGCTAGCAGGAACGCCAATGGGCGTTTCTGCCGGCTGTTTTTTGTCGCTTGTTAAAAAAACGCATTTCGGGGAGAGATCAGCATGACCCATATCACTCGTTTGGCGGCGCTTTCCATTCTCGCCGCCTCTCCATTCGCGCTGCATGGTACCGCTGCGGCGGCAGACGACGATTATATCCAGGTCGGAACCGGCGTCGATTATTCGAGCGGCGACTATGGCGACCCGCAGGATACAAAGATTCTGGCCGTTCCCTTCTCTTTGAAAGTGAAGACGGGGCCGTTCTTTGTCCGGGCCTCCATCCCCTATCTGCGTATAAAGGGGCCGGGCAGCGTCGTGGGTGGCGATGGCGGACCAGTGCCGGGCGGCACGCCAGGTACGGTCGAAACCAACGATGGTATCGGCGATCTGTCGCTGAGCGCGGGCTATACGTTCGATCTGACGGACAGCACCTATTTCGACATCATCGGTCGCGCCAAGATTCCAACCGCGTCGGAGTCAAAGAACCTTGGCACTGGTACGACGGACTTCACCGCCGAGGCGGCTATCACGCATCAATTTGACGCGCTCAGCATTTCCGCCCGTGGCGGGCGTCGTTTCAATGGCTCATCGGCGCGCTTTCCGCTGCGCGACGTTTGGCAGGCAGGTGCGGGGGCCTATTATCAGGTCGGCGACATGACGCTGGGCCTGGATTATGACTGGCGCGAAGGCTCACTCAGCACCGCCTCTGACCGCAGCGAAGTGACAGGCTCGCTCACCTACAAGTTGACGCCGGCTGTTCGCATTCAGGGTTATGGCTATACCGGGTTCACCGATGGCAGCCCGAACGCCGGTGGTGGATTGCAGCTGCTCTATCGGTTCGCGATGTAAACGGTCTGGTCGTGACAGGCCAACAATTGGGGGCGCGCCGCAATGCCGGCGCGTCCCTTTAATTCATATTGTGTCCCCCGAATTCTTGTTCACGCGGAGACGCGGAGGGTTTGATTGGGCGCAGGTCCGCTTCCTGATCCGTCTTCGCGTCTTCGCGTCTTCGCGTCTTCGCGTGATCAAGCTTTGATTCGCGCAAAGGCGCAGAGGACGCGGAGTTTGGTGCCGGGCGCTATATTGGTTTGGTATCGTGTCCCCGGAATACCCGTGGTGTCCCCGGAATCCGTGCCGGAATTCATGATGAAATCAATTTATTGACAAAATTTCGTTAAATATGCCACTATAGGCATATACGAGGTGTCCCATGCTCTATAAGCTAGAGGTCGAAAATTTTTTCTCCATCCGTGATCCGCAGGTGCTTGACCTGTCGGTGGGTGGAAAGGTGCCTGATCCTGAAGGTCGCTATGCGCCCATTTTTGAGGGTGCGGATGTACGTGCGCCAAAAGTCGTTGCGCTCTATGGCGCGAATGCTTCGGGAAAGACAACGGTGCTGCGAGCGCTCGAATTCGTCGTGACCATGATCCGTGACAGCGTGGTGCGCACAGTCCCCGGTTTCGCCGGTATCGAGCGTTTCAATGATACAGAATCCGCCGATCGTCCAATTCGGTTCGCGATCGAGTTGGGCGGTATCATGAACCTGACGCCGGAAGTCTTGCAGCGCGCCATGAACGGTGAAAAGGTCGAGCAAGGCACTTATCGCTACGAGCTGGAAATTGAAGTCAAGGAAGGGATCGCTGTGCGGATCGCGTCCGAGGCGCTGCGCCAGAGACCGAACGATCATGGGAGATGGCAGCGCGTCTATGAGCGCGATGCTGAAGGCAGAGTTAAGGACTCTAAGGCTTTCAGCCTCTCCGGCTTTCAGCACCTCGTAAAGACGCTTGCCGACAATCACACGGTGCTGTCGTCGTTTGCCAAATTTCAGCACCCCACCGCGCAACTTCTCGTGGATGCGGCACGCAAAGCATTCTTCCAAATTGAGCCTGTACACTCCTTTGTCGATCGAGACGTGATCGACTATCTGAAGAATCAGCCTAACGTCGTTTCGCGATTGCAGGATGAACTAAGCCGCATCGATGTAGGTGTGGAGGGGATGCGCTTTCAACATACTGACAACGGACCGCTATTGCTGTTCAAGCATTCGGGTCTCGCAGTTGAAATGCCGTGGCCGATGGAAAGCCACGGGACGCGCGCCTTTATCAAAATGTTCCCGTTCATCATGAGCGCTCTCGATACGGGGGGCATTGCTGCAATTGACGAAATGGACGCGGCTATTCATCCAAACATGCTGCCTGAACTGGTACGTTGGTTTTATGGGGCGTCTGGACGTAACCAGTTCGATGCTCAGCTTTGGCTCTCCTGCCATTCGGCCTCACTGCTCGATGACCTCAACAAGGAGGAGATCGTGATCTGCGAAAAAGACCGGCAGGGCCGAAGCCACCTCTATAGCCTCATGGACGTGAAGATGGACGTGAAGGTGCGCCGCGACGAGAACCATTATCGCAAATATCTGAGTGGGGCATATGGCGGGGTTCCACATCTCGGATGAGACGCCGTCCGCCACATATCGAGCTTCGCCGTCCGGTTTATATCGGCTGCGAGGGTAGGTCAGAAGTCGGTTATGTCGGGTTTTTGCAAGATCTGATCCGCGATGCCAATTTGCCGGTGCACCTGCACGTTGACGAATTGGGGCCGGGGACCGGTGATCCGCTGTCGCGTATCGAGATGGCGGTGCTGCGCCTGAAGCTGCTTCAAAAGAAGCGCAGGGCACCCACAGAGCGTTTCGCCCTCTTGGATTATGACCAAACCGAACTCGATCCGCAGCGCGCCGAGCGTGCGCGCGAACTCGCGGCCGATAATGGAATCACAATCCTCTGGCAACGGCCTTGCTTTGAGGCGGTACTGCTCCGTCATCTGGACGGCAAGGCGGCCAACCGCCCGCCCGACACGCCGGGGGCGATCAAGGCGCTTGAAAGGGAATGGCCGGAATACAAAAAGGGCATGACGCGCGCCAATTTGGCGCGCCGGATTGATCGGGATGCCGTCCTGCGGGCGGCAGGTGTCGAGGCCGAACTGCAAGCCTTGCTCCGCTGTATCGGCTTGCTCTAGCGGTCGGCAAACGCACGCGGCGTGGTTGCCGACCATAGTCAACGGCGGCAACGCCAACCTCAGTCACGCTCATCACGTACCTGACATTCCGGACTCGGCAACATTCCGGCCGTAAATCACCCCAACCAACCCTCACTCACCCGGCGCCCTCGCCTTTATCGCCAGCGCATGCACCTTTTCGGCCAGCACTTCGGCGAGCGCCTTGTTCACCATGCGCTGGCGGTTGACGCGGCTTTGGCCGGTGAAGGCTTGGGCGACGATCTCTACGGTGAAGTGGCTTTCGCCTGATCCGTCGTCGCCCATATGGCCGCTATGCTTCGCGCTGTCGTTGATGACGGCGAGGTGGTCGGGGGACAGGGCCGCTTGCAGCCTTTGTTCGATTTCTGCGGCCACGGGGCCTTTCGATATCTGGGTCATCGCCCCTATATATCGATTTCGATTCCTCTTTTAACCACTTGGGCAGACTATTTTGGCGAGCGATCCTTCAGGGCAGAGGCGAAGGCAGGACCGGTTTCACGGCCGGGTGGAGGGGCGTCATGCGTCCTGCGCCACGCCCGGATGCATGGAGCAGGGCGAATTTCGCGCGCCGCCGGAGGGCGGGCGGCGGTCCGACGATCCGGGCGCGTGGCGCTGGCTGTGCCTGGATCATGTGCGCGAGTTCAACCAGCGCTATAATTATTTCAGCGGCATGAGCCCTGAGGAAATCAACGAGGCGCAGCGGCCCCATGCGGGATGGGAGCGGGAAACCCGCGCCTTTTCGGCCAGCGCCGCTTCTCCGCCGCCGCGCTGGCGGGACTTTGCCGATCCGCTGGACGCCATCGGCGCGCGCTTTCAGGAGAAATTGCGGGAGGCGCGGGGGCGGCAGGATGGGAAGCCCCTGTCGGGCGACGACCGCAAGGCATTGCGGGCGCTGGGTCTGGGGTTTGATGCGGACCGGAAGGCGTTGCGGACGCGTTATACGGAGCTGGTGCGGAAATATCATCCCGACCATAATGGCGGGGATCGGAGTTTCGAGAAGGCGTTGCAGGATGTGATTGCCGCTTATGCGCATTTGCGGAAGGCGGCGGCTTTTGTTTAGGGGTGGGTCCAAAACTCCCCTCCCGCTTGCGGGAGGGGCTGGGGGAGGGCCTGTAAGGACAGCGCGGTGACATGCCCTCCCCTAACCCCTCCCGCAAGCGGGAGGGGAATCGAGTTGCACCACAATATCGACAGACGGTGCTGCCTTGGCTAGGGCATATCCAGATTCCAAAGTGAGATTGACATGACCGACATACCCAATGCCCAGCCCGACACGCGCGCAGAGACGCTGATGGATGCGCCCGACAGGGTTGTGAACGCGCGCAAGGTGTTTGGCGTCGATGTCGATATGGACATTCCCGCCTTTTCGCAGGCCGATGAGCGGGTGCCGGACATCGACCCTGCCTATGTGTTCGATCCTGACACGACGATGGCGATTCTGGCGGGCTTTGCACATAATCGGCGGGTGATGGTGCAGGGCTATCATGGCACCGGCAAGTCGACTCACATCGAACAGGTGGCCGCGCGGCTGAACTGGCCGTGCATCCGCATCAATCTGGACGCGCATATCAGCCGGATCGACCTGGTCGGCCGGGACGCCATCGTGCTGAAGGACGGGCAGCAGGTGACGGAGTTCAAGGAGGGGCTGCTCCCCTGGGCCTTGCAGCATCCGGTCGCGCTTGTGTTCGACGAATATGATGCGGGGCGCCCGGACGTGATGTTCGTCATTCAGCGCGTGCTGGAAACCGATGGGAAGATGACGCTGCTCGACCAGAACCGGGTCATCCGGCCCAATCGCTGGTTCCGGATGTTCGCGACGTCGAACACCATCGGGCTGGGCGATACGACGGGGCTTTATCACGGCACGCAGCAGATCAACCAGGGGCAGATGGACCGCTGGAACATCGTTGTGACGCTCAACTACCTGCCCGCCGCGACGGAGGCGCAGATCGTGCTCGCCAAGTCGGGCGAATATGACCATGTCGACGGCAAGAAGACCGTCGAGAATATGATCAAGGTGGCGGACCTGACGCGCCGGGGCTTTATCAACGGCGATATTTCAACCGTCATGAGCCCGCGCACCGTGATCAGCTGGGCGCAGAATGCGCTGATTTTCAAGAGCGTCGGCTTTGCCTTCCGCCTGAGCTTCCTCAATAAATGCGACGAGGCGGAACGGACGCTGGTGGCGGAATATTATCAGCGCGTGTTCGGTGAGGACCTGCCCGAGAGTATCGTGGGGCGG
>Ga0307414_10000507_pt1 | contig 20286 bp, 14 predicted proteins | sample DK1Ometagenome_FD_203804 | JGI IMG/M metagenome (GOLD analysis project Ga0307414, IMG submission 203804) | Maize rhizosphere microbial communities from greenhouse at UC Davis, California, United States - DK15-O-3 | ecosystem: Host-associated > Plants > Roots > Rhizosphere > Soil | place: USA... | reverse complement strand
AGGAGCTGCGCATCGCGTCGGCGAATCCGCAATTCTTCGAATATGTTGCGGGCCTCTATTATTATCACACGAAGGAAGTCGATTTCTTCAACCGCACCGTCACCGCCTGCACCGCGTCGACGCTGCCGACCGTCGGCGGACTGACCCCGTGCGCAACCGGATCGTCGACCTATACGACCAATGAAGGCAATGCCGATTTCACGACCAAGCTGACGAGCTATTCGGCGTTCGGTCAGGGCACGCTCAATTTCACCGACGCGTTCCGCGGCATCCTTGGCCTGCGCTATACCGAGGACAAGGTCAGCTATGACTTTGCACGCCGCTCGACCTCGCTCGCGGCCTTTTCCGGCGTGAACCCGGCGTTCGCTTCGGCGGGGTCGATCAAGGACAATGGCTGGTCGGGCAATGCCGGCCTGCAGTACGACCTGACCGACGATGTGGTCGCCTACACGACCTATACGCGCGGTTATAAGGGCCCGGCGCTCAACGTGTTTTTCAACATGCTGGCGCGCGATACCGGCCGTATCGATCCCGAAAAGTCGGACGCCTATGAAGTCGGCCTCAAGACCCGGCTGTTCGATCGCCGCCTGACGCTGAACCTTGCGGGCTTTTACGCCAAGTACGACAATTATCAGGCGAACTTCCTCGATCTCGTCGCCGGACAGGTCGTCACACGCCTGACCAACGCGGGCACGGTGTCGACGCGCGGGATCGAAGTGGATTTCAACGCCGCGGTGACCGACGATTTCTCGCTGTCGGGCGGCTTCAACTACACCGACGCGCATATCAACCAGTTCATCTGTCCGTCGGGCGCGGCGGTGACCTGCGCCGATGCGATCAACGGCAAGCCGCTGCCCTTTGCCCCGAAATATAAGGGCACGGTAACGGTGGACTGGCGCCTGCCGCTCAATATCGACGGGTTCAACGTCGATCTGAACAGCTCGCTCGTCTATCAGAGCAAGACCAATTTCGACATCAACCAGAATCCGAACGCGTTCCAAAACGCCTATGCGATCTGGGATGCGGGGATCAAGGTGAGCACCGATGACGATAAATATAGCCTGTCGTTCATCGTCAAGAACCTGACCGACAAGCAGTTCGTGATCCAGCGCATCCCGAACGGAACGTCGTTTATGCGCCAGATCACGCCGCGCGACGCCGAGCGTTATTTCGGGGTCACCGCACGAATGAATTTCTGATCTGGTTCCTCCCTGTCGCGTAGCGATGGGGAGGTGGCAGCCCGAAGGGCTGACGGAGGGGCGATGGCGCGGACGTCGCAGCCCCTCCACCACCGCTTCGCGGCGGTCCCCCTCCCCATCGCTTCGCGACAGGGAGGATTGTATGAAGGCTTGGAAAGGATCCTCCCCATGGCGCTTGATGCGCTCGACACCGGCTTTGCACTCCGCCTTGGCGGACAGGTGATCCTTTCGCATCAGGGCGGAGCGCCCTGTTTCTTTGTCGGGCGCGGCGAAGCGCATGTGCATTCGAAGCTCGGTCATTTCGATGTTTCGCAAGATGTGATCGAGCGGATTGCGCTGGAGCATGTCGAGGTCGATGGGCCGGTCATGCGTTTTGCCGCGACGGCGGGATCGCCCTGGCTGCTCGAGGCGACGGTGTCGGGCGACGACGACGATGCGGTGCTGACGCTGACGGCGCTCGATCCGGCGCTCAACCGGCTGTGGCTGCGCGTGCCGGCTTCGGCGGGCGAGCATGTCTGGGGCGGCGGCGAGCAATTCTCTTACTTCGACCTGCGCGGGCGGCATTTTCCCTTGTGGTCGAGCGAGCCGGGCGTGGGCCGCGATCCGTCGTCGGAGCTGTTCCGACAGGTCGAGGCGCACCGCAAGGGCGGCGGCGGCAGCTATGCCCACACCAATTATCCGCAGCCGACCTTCGTCAGCTCGCGGCGCTATGCGCTGCATGTCGACAGCTTCGCCTATGCGGCGTTCGATTTCCGCGCCGAGGATTATCACGAGGTCGAGGTATGGGAGATTCCGGCGAAGATCGAGCTGTGGGCGCGGCCGCATTTTACCGAACTGGTGTCGGCGCTGTCGGACCGTTTCGGGCGTCAGCCGCCGCTGCCCGAATGGCTCCTGAAAGGTGCGGTCATCGGCCTGAAGGATGGCGACAACAGCTTTGCGCGGCTCAAGGCCTATGAGGATGCCGGCGTCGCGGTGTCAGGGCTGTGGTGCGAAGATTGGGTTGGGCTGCGCATAACGAGCTTCGGCAACCGGCTGTTCTGGGACTGGCAGTGGAATGCCGAGCGCTATCCCGAATTGCCGGCGCGGATCGCAGAATTGCGCGAACGCGGGATTCGCTTCCTTGGTTATGTGAACCCTTATCTGGCAGTCGATGGTCCGCTCTATGCGGAGGCGGCGGCGCAGGGATTTATGGTGATGCGTCCGGACAAGGACGAGCCCTATATCATCGACTTTGGCGAGTTCGATTGCGGACATGTCGACTTCACCAATCCGGCGGCGGCGGCGTGGTTCGCCGATACGATCATCGGCGAGAAGATGATCGATTTCGGGCTGTCGGGCTGGATGGCCGACTTCGGCGAATATCTGCCGGTCGATGTTCGGCTGGCGAATGGCGAGAGCGGGATGACCGCGCACAATCGCTGGCCCGCGCTGTGGGGCGGGGTCAACGCGCAGGGGATCGCGGGACGCGGCCAGACGGGCGAGATGATGGTGTTCATGCGATCGGGCGCGACCGGCGTTCAGGCGCATTGCCCGATGCTGTGGGCGGGCGACCAGTCGGTCGATTTCACCCGCCACGACGGGATCGGTACGGTGATCTGCGCCGCACTGTCGGCGGGGATGCTGGGCAATGCGCATCATCACAGCGATTGCGGCGGCTATACCAGCCTGTTCGACACGACGCGTGATGCCGAACTGGCGATGCGCTGGGCCGAGATGTCGGCCTTCACCTCGATGATCCGCACGCACGAGGGCAACCGGCCGCGGCAGAATGTGCAATATGACGACGATCCCGAACTGCTCGCGCATTTTGCGAAGATGACGCGGATCTATGCGCATCTCGCGCCCTATCTGCGGCGGCTGTCGCTGGAGGCTTCGCAGACCGGATTGCCGGTGCAGCGGCCATTGTTCCTGCATTTCGAGGAGGATGCGGAGACCTATGCGATCCAGACCTCCTATCTGTTCGGTCCCGATCTGCTCGTCGCGCCGGTGATTGCGGCGGGGAAAAGCGAATGGACGACCTATTTGCCGGAGGGGGCCGATTGGGTCCATGTCTGGTCGGGGGTGCGCCATGACGGCGGGCAGCATGTGACCGTCGCGGCGCCCTTTGGTGAGCCGCCGGTTTTCTATCGCGCGGGTTCGGGTGATAGCGCGCTGTTCGCGGGGATCGCGTCGGCCTGACCCACCGCTTTCAGAACATCGACGAACGCGGCGACGAGCGCGCTGCGGCTGCGGTTGCGCAGGAGATGGATGGCGTCGCGGGTAACCTCGGACGGCGGGAGCGCGATCATTGCGAGGCCGCTGCGAAGCGCGAGCCGCTGCGGCACGACGGTGATCGCACGTCCGCTCGCCGCCATGTCGAGGCAGGCGGCGGTGGAATCCAGTTCATAGTCGGGGAACTGCCCGGCGGCGAAGCGGGCGCGGAGCGCGCGCGGAAAATTGCTGCCTGGGGCCGGACGCGGCAGCGCCCAGGGGAAATCGGCGCTGTCGCCCTGCCCCTTCGCGAGCGGGTGGTCGGCCGCGCAGACGAGCACGAGCGGTTCGGGCGGCAACGGGATGCTGAGCACCTCGTCGGCATGGCCCGACGCCGCGAACTTCGCCCGGTTGCACACGACCAGATCGAGCCGCCGGTCGATCAGCGTTTCGAGCAATTGGTCCGATGGCCCGCCGGTCACCGTCACCCGCACCCCGGGATGGTCGACCGCGAAGCGCGCCACCGCGTCGGTGATGAGCGGCTGCAGCGGATAAGGCCCGCTGCCGACCGCGACCGTGCCGCTGCTGGGATGGCCGAGACCGCGCGCTTCCTGTTCGAGGTTCGCCGCCGCAGCCATGACGTCGCGGGCGGAACGGATCAGCCGGTCGGCGTCGGGGGTCGGGTGAACATAATGAGTGGTGCGGTCGAACAGCAGCGCCCCCATTTCCTCTTCGAGCTTCTGGATCGAGCGCGTCAGCGCCGATTGCGTGAGGCCAAGCTCGTCGGCGGCGCGGGCATAGCTGGCCAGGCGGTACAACGTGTCGAAATGGCGGAGGCGGCGGAGGTTCATGCTGCGCAGCATATCATTCCTGTTTTGCAATACCAATGCCGCCGTGATGCGCATAGCGTGACGCCATGAGCAGCACCCAACTCGACGCGCGGCGGCGTACACAGGTCTTTTCCGAACTGGAATCGCGAACGTTCGATCTGGCGGTGATAGGCGGCGGGATCACCGGCGCGGGAATCGCGCGCGACGCGGCGATGCGCGGGCTGTCGGTCGCGCTGGTCGAGGCGCGCGACTATGCCAGCGGGACGAGCAGCCGGTCGTCGAAGATGATCCACGGCGGGCTGCGTTACCTGGCGCAAGGCGATATCGCGCTGGTCAAGGAAGCGGCGTCGGAGCGGCAGATACTGCGGCGGATCGCGCCGCACCTGACGCGGCTGACGCCCTTCCTGATCCCGACCACGAACATGGCGATGACCGCGAAATTGCGGACGGGGCTGTGGACCTTCGAGAAGCTGGGCGGGGTGCCCGAAGCCGAGAAGCATGAGGTCATCGGGCTGACGGAATTGCGGGCGCGCGAGCCGTTGATGCGGACTGAAAAGCTCAATGGCGCGGTGCTCTATCCCGAGTTTCTGACCGACGATGCGCGGTTGGTGCTCGCGAATATCCGTAGCGCGCAGGGTGCGGGGGCGGTGGTGGTGAACCATGCGGCGGCATCGGAGCTGACGGGTGACGGGCTGGTCGCGACCTCGACGCTGGACGACGGACTGGGCGCGCGTATCAAGGCGAAGCTGGTGGTGAATGCCGCCGGCGCGTGGGTCGACGCGGTGCGCGGGCTGGAGGCGGGCGAAGGCGACACACGCATGTCGCTGAGCCGCGGTATCCATCTGGTCCTGCCGCGTGCGCGGCTGCCCATCCATTCGACGATCATCATCCGCGCGCCCGACAAACGCAGCATCTTTGCGGTGCCGCGCGGCGCGTTCACCTATATCGGCACGACCGACGTGTTCCACGACGGCGCCGATTACTGGCCCGCGCCGACGCGCGACGACATCGACTATCTGCTGCGCGCGACCGAGGGCGCGCTGGCCATCGACCCGATCCGCGATGGCGAGATCGTGTCATTGTGGTCGGGCGTGCGGCCGCTGATCGCGCAGCCGGGCAAGAAAGCGAACGAGGTATCGCGCAAGGACGAGATCTGGACCTCGCCGGGCGGGCTGGTGTCGATCGCGGGAGGCAAACTCAGCGCCTATCGCGCGATGGCCGAACGGGTGGTCGATCTGGTGGTCGAGCGGCTGGGCACGACCACCCTCCCCTGTGCGACCGCCGAAGTGTCGCTGCCGGGCGGGTCGCGCGAAGTGCGGCTCGCCGGACTCGATCCGCTGTCGGCCGAGCGGCTGGCGGGGCTTTACGGCGACGAGGCGAACGAGATTGTGATTGCGGGCGGCGATGTCGCTGCCGAGGCGGCGCGCGCGGTGACGCATGAGGGCGCGTCGACGCTGGAGGATTATTGGGTGCGCCGGAGCGCGCGCGCCTGGTTCGATGACGGTGCGGGCGTCGCGGCGCTGGCGCCCGCGGCCAATGTGATGGGCGCGCTGCTTGGCTGGGATGACGCTATGAAGGCGAACCAGATCGCGCATTGCCTTAAGATCAATGAGGAAAGCCGCAGGCTTTTGGGAGAGTGAAATGCGTTCGATAACCGAAGCCCTTGCCAGCGCCATCGGCGCCGACCGCGTCGCGAGCGATGCCGACGCGCTGAATGCGCGGCGTTACGACCAATGGGCGGTCAAGCATCTGCGCGACTGGCGCGGCGAAGTGGTGCCCGCGCCGGGGTGCGTCGTGCAGCCGCAGTCGGTCGAAGATGTGCAGAAGGTTGTGAAGCTCGCCGCCGAGAAGCGTGTGCCGCTGATCCCCTTTGGCCTTGGCAGCGGCGTGTGCGGCGGGATCGAGCCGACGCCAAACGCGATCCTGCTCGACATGAGCGGCATGAACCGCGTGCGTTATATCGACAGCGACGACCTGCTCGCGAGCTTCGACGCGGGGCTGAACGGCATGGAGGCCGAGGAAGCGGTCGCGGTGCACGGGCTGACGATCGGCCATTGGCCGCAGTCGATCGCGATCAGCAGCGTCGGCGGCTGGGTTGCAACGCGCGCGTCGGGGCAGTTCTCGACCGCTTATGGCAATATCGAGGACATCGTCCATTCGATCGAGGCGGTGCTGCCGAATGGCGAACTGGTGACGCTGGGCAAGGCGGTGCGCGCGGCTGCGGGGCCCGACCTTCGGCATTTGCTGATGGGCGCCGAAGGAACGATGGGGGTGATCACCGGCGTGACCTTCTCGTTGCGCGCCAAGGCGCCGCACCGCGATTACAGCATCTTCTATGCGAACGACATGCGCGCCGGGTTCGAGGCGCAGCGGCAGATCATGCGCGCCGACTGGCGTCCGCCGGTGATGCGCCAATATGACGGGCGCGAAGTGCGGCGGCTGTTCCGCGATTATGAGCGGGACGGCAAGGCGATGCTGCTGATGGTGCATGAGGGTCCGAAGCCGCGCGTCGATGCCGAGCTGGCGGCGATGCACGAGATTTGCACTGGCGCGGGCCTCGAAGCGGGCGACCCCATGGCGGCGAAGCAGTGGATCGAAAAGCGCAACCATGTGCCGAGCTGGCGCGACATGTTCGAGCGCGGCTATGTCGCCGACACGGTCGAGATTTCGGGGCGCTGGAGCGAAATCGGCGCGATCTATGACGACAGCATCGCGGCGCTGAACGCGATCCCCGGCGTGATCAACGCGTCGGCGCACAGCAGCCATGTCTATCGATCGGGCATCAACCTCTATTTCAGTTTCGCCGCGACGTTCGAGGATAGCGCGAAGATGGAGCCCGCCTATTTCGTCGGCTGGCGCGCGATCATGGAGGCGACCGCGAAGCATGGCGGCGGGGTTGCGCATCACCATGGCGCGGGACGGCTGAGGAAGCCCTATCTGCACCATGATCTGGGCGAGAGCGGCGTTGCGTTGCTGCGGCGGTTGAAAGACTGTCTCGATCCGGAGGGGATCATGAACCCGGGGAATTTGATACCCGATGTTTGAAAACACCTTCATTGCGAGCGGCAAAGTCGCGCGGCAATCCAGAGCAGGCGTAACCCGCTCTGGATTGCTTCCCCCGGATCAAGTCCGGGGTCGCAATGACGATTGGGAGGGGGGCAAGTGAGTAGCCACGGCCACCTTGTCCTCGCCCTCGATGCGGGCACGACGAGCGCCCGCGCGATGCTGGTCGATCCTGCCGGCGCGGTGCTGGGCATCGACAAAAGACCGATCGCGAGCCGCTTTCCCGGCCCGGGACTGGTCGAGCAAGATGCCGCCGAGGTGTGGAATATCTGCCGCGCGGTGATCGACGGCGCGCTGGTTGCGGCGGGGCGAAGCATCACCGATGTCGCGGCGATCGGGGTGACAACGCAGCGTGCGAGCATTGTGCTGTGGGATCGCAGGACGGGCGAACCCGTCGCGCCGATGATCGTGTGGAGCGATTTGCGCGGGCTGGAGGAATATAAGGCGCTGCGTGCGGCGGGGTTTACCGGCTGGCCGCAGGTGCCGTCGGCGAAACTGCCCGCCGCGATTGCTCTGTCGGGACGCGATCCCGCCGACCTGCAATGGGGAACGCTCGACAGCTGGCTGACCTACAAGCTGAGCGGCGCGCATGTTACCGATGCGTCGGCGGCGTGGTTCACCGGCTATCATGATTATGCGGCAGGGAGCGGATGGGATGCAGCCTTGCTGGCGCACCAGCGCCTGCCCGCGACGCTGTTTCCGGCGCAGGTCGATAGCTGGGGCGCGATTGCGGAAAGCGATCCGGCGGTGCTGGGCGCACGGGTGCCGATCACCGCGCTGATCGCCGATCAGGAGGCCGCGATGGTCGCGCATGGTGCGCTGGAGCGCGGCGACTGGAAGGCGACCTATGGCACGTCGGGCGTGCTGATGGCGGGAACGGGTGATGTGCCCGAGACGATCCATGGCAGCATGCCCGCCGAGGCGCTGGCCTTTGCGGATGGGAAGGCGCGCTTCTGCGTCGAGGGCATGGTGATTACGACGGGGTCGATGATCGAGTGGCTGTGCGGCGGGCTGGGGCTGTTCGCTTCGCCTGCGGCGATGGAAGCGGCAGCGGCTTCGGTGGCCGATGCGAGGACGGTCATGGTGCGGCCGTCGCTCGCCGGCGTGGGTGCGCCGCATGGTAAGTTCGAGGCGCGCGGGCTGATCGCAGGGCTGAGTTTTGCCGACGGGCCGGGTCAGGTCGCGCGCGCGACGTTGCAGGGGATCGCGTTCCGGTTTCGCGAAATTGCCGATGTGATCGCCGAAGCCCTGCCCGTGCCCGAGGCTTTGCCCGTGGCGGGCGGTTTGTCGGCGAGCGATACGCTGCTGCAATTGCAGGCCGACGCGCTGCAGCGACCGGTGCGGCGTCATGCTGTGCGCGAGGCGAGCGCCTATGGCGCGGCGCTGGCGGCGGGCATGGGCGCGGGGCTGTTCGTTGAGAGCGATTTGAAGCGGCTGGTGCGCTATGATGCGGAGTTTCTGCCGAAGGTGTCGCGGGATCAGGCTAATGCGGCTTTTGCGCGTTGGCGGGATGCGGTGGCGGTTTGAGAAGCCTAAAGCCCCGTCATTACGAGAGATGCGAAGCAATAAAGGGCGATTTACGCAGCTCTGGATTGCTTCGCTTCGCTCGCAATGACGAAGGTCTTAAGGGCGAACGGTTTTCACTGCGGCGTCCCCACCACCTCACGCCACACCCCGCGCGCGATATCGCGCATGCGCTGCGCCTCGTCCCAGCGGTTCGTCAGTTCGCTGCCGTCGGGCGCGGTGATGGCATAGGGCGGCGGGCCGAGTTCGCACATGAAGGTCAGCGCATCGTCCGCGCGCGCCTGCTCCAGCCAGAGCTCGAACCCGCGGCGCCACCAGGCGATATGCTGGTCGAGCCAGCCCTGATGCTGCGGCGCGTCGAGCGCGACCTGGACCTGATGCGTCGTCGAAACGCGGCCGTGGAAATTATGGCTGCCCTGCAAGATCGTCTCGATCGCGGCGAGCTGGTCGGGGCGGAGCGGCAGTTCCATCTCGCCCGCGACCGGATAGTGCGACAGGTCGGCGGTGAGCGGCAGGCCGGGTCGTTCCTCGAGCAATTGCAGCGTGAAGAGCAAGTCGTTGGTGAGGCGGCCGCGGTGGGTTTCGAACCAGACGGGGAGCGGCGCGTCCTTGGCCGCTGCGACAAGGCTGTCGATCAGGCGCAGCGCGGCGCGGAAATCGGCGGTCGGCCCGGCGATCTGGACGTTGAGATGATGCGCGCCGAGGCGCTCTGCCTCACCGATCCAATGGGTGAGCTGGCCCGCATCATGGACAAGCACCTGCCCTTCCCATGCGAGGCCGCGCGGGTTCATCACGCGCGCGACGCCGTCGGTGCGCGCGGTACGCGCGAGGTTGACGCCGACGCCGTCGAAGCCCGCAGCGACGACCTGCTCAAGCGCATCGTCGAGGTGGTTTTCGATGTCGAAACCGGGGCATTTGTCGAGGCCCCAGACCGATTGAAGAACGAGCAATTCGGGCATAGACTTCCCTTTTCAGACAACGCTGTCATATCGTGTCGGGAGGGGGAGTCAAATCAAACCCGTCACTCCCGCGCAGGCGAGGCCGCTGTCCGTTTACACTGCGGCCCCGACCAAGGCCGATGGCGGCCCCCGCCTTCGCGGGGGCGACGGACTAAATATCTTGAGAGGATGAGATGACAAGCGAAGCCCCCGCCCTGCCCGTCGTACCGCCCGTGTCTCTGGCCTATCGCCGCTACGCGCTGACGGTATTGCTGATCATCTATATCCTCAACTTTCTGGACCGGCAGATCGTCTCGATCCTGGCCGAGCCGATCAAGAATGAGTTGCATCTGGCCGACTGGCAGTTGGGGGTGATGACGGGCCTCGCCTTTGCGCTTTTCTATACCGTGCTCGGCATTCCGATCGCGCGTTTCGCCGAGACGGGCGATCGGCCGCGGATCATCGCGGTGGCGGCGGGGCTATGGAGCGTCTTCACCGTCACCTGCGGTTTTGCGCAGAATTTCGTCCAGTTGGTGCTGTGCCGGATCGGTGTCGGGATCGGCGAAGCGGGGTGTACGCCGCCCGCGCATTCGCTGATCACCGACTATACGCCGAAAGAAAAGCGGGCGTCGGCGCTCGCTTTCTACTCGCTCGGCATTCCCTTGGGCGGCCTGATCGGACTGGCAATGGGCGGGCTGATCGCCGACGCTTATGGCTGGCGCACCGCGTTCCTCGTTGCGGGCGCGCCCGGTGTGGTGATGGCGCTGATCGCGTGGACGACGCTGAAGGAGCCACGGCGGCAACAGATGAATGCCGATCTGGATGCGCTGAAAGCCTCGCGGCCCGACTTCAAGACCGCGATGGCCGAGATCCGTGGCAAGCGGACCTTCTGGCTGATCGCCTTTGCCGCCGCGATCAAGGCGTTCATCGGCTATGGCGCCGCCGCGTTCCTCGCCCCCTTCTTCTTTCGCAACCATGCCGAGGAATTGACCGCGATTGCGGGTGGTTTCGGGTTGGGGCTGACGGGGTTTCTGGGCGTTGCGCTGGGCATCGTGCTGGGGCTGACCGGCGCGGTGGGGACGTGGATGGGCGGGCAGCTTGCCGACAAATATGGCGCGCGCGATCTGCGCGCTTATGTGGCGATCCCGGCGGTTTCGACTTTTCTGGGCATACCCTTTTACATCGCGGGATTGATGGCCGATTCAGCGGTGTTCGCGCTGGTCATGTTCGCCTTTCCGCCGGTGCTGAACACGCTCTGGTACGGGCCGGGCTTCGCCGCCGTGCAGGGGCTGGTGCGGCCGCAGACCCGCGCGACCGCCGTGGCGGTGTTGCTGTTCATCATCAACCTGCTCGGGCTGGGCCTCGGTCCGCTCGGGGTCGGCGCGGTCAGCGATTTCCTGTCGGGGCCGATGGGGCTGGGGCCGGCGGAGGGCGTGCGCTGGTCGCTGATGATCTTCATCCTGTTCGGCGCGCTCGCCTCGGCGCTGTTCTGGATGGCGCGGAGCTCGATCCGTGAGGAAATGGTCAGCTGAGGTCGCGCAGCGCTCGCATCGTCACGGCACGCGCGGCGAAGCAATCCAGGGCGGGTTCGCCACCCCGGATTGCTTCGCTGTGTTCGTCCTGATGCGGTGACTTAAAGCGCCAGTGGTCCGTGCGTCATCTTCGGCAGCACGTGGCGGGCGAAGAGGTCGGCTTCGGCGGCGTGCGGGTAGCCCGACAGGATGAAGGCTTCGATGCCCATGTCCTGATAGCGGTTCAGCTTCGCGAGCACCTGATCGGGGTCGCCGACGATCGCGGCGCCGCAGCCCGAACGGGCACGGCCGACACCAGTCCACAAATTATCCTCGACATAGCCGTCGTCCGACGCGGCCTCGCGCAGGGCGACCTGGGCGTTGACGCCAAACGACTGCGAGTCGAGCGACTTAGCCTTGATCTCGGCGCCCTTTGCGGCATCGAGTTTCGACAGCAGGCGGTCGGCGGCGGTGCGCGCTTCACTTTCGGTATCGCGCACGATCATATGCGCGCGGTAGCCGAATTTAAGGGTGCGGCCATAGGCGGCGGCGCGTGCGGTCATGTCGGCGATGATGTCCTTCACCACCTCTTCGCGGTCGGGCCACATCAGGAAGACGTCGCAACCCTTGGCGGCGGCGTCGCGCGCAGCCGGCGACAGCCCGCCGAAATAGAGCGGCGGGGCTTTGCCCGAGACGGTGCCGACGCGCGCGGGTGCGACCTGCAGCTTCCAGAACTCGCCATCATGGTCCAGCGCTTCGCCGTTGAGCAGCGTTTTCAGGATATGCATCGCCTCGACCGTGCGGCGGTAGCGCGGTTCGGACTCCATCGTCTCGCCCGGCATGTCGGACGAGATGATGTTGACCGTCAGGCGGCCGCCGAGAATCTGGTCGATCGTCGCGATCTGGCGCGCGAGCTGCGGCGGCCAGCTTTCGCCGATGCGCACCGCCATCAACAGGCGGATGCGCTTGACCATCGTCGCGATTGCCGCCGCAAAGGCGGTGGTGTCGATGCCGAGCGCATAGCCCGATGGCAGCAGGATATTGTCGAACCCAAGGGTATCCGCCTGCACCACGATGTCGCGGCAATGCTCCCAGCTCGACTTGAGCATCGGGTCGGGAACGCCCAGAAATTCATAGTCGTCGTCGCAGAGCGCCGAAAACCAGCTGACTTCGCACGAGCGGTTGGTCATGGCAGATTCTCCCCCATCGATGTTTGCAGCACCGCATACCATTCGGCGCGCGTCCAGCGCGGGGCGAAGGCCTGCGGAATGTCCCTGATCCGGTCCGGATTTTGCGTGCCGACGATCGGGATCGGGCGCGCGGGATGCGCCATCACCCAGCTGTAAGTCGCGGCGGCGCGCGAGACGTCATATTCGGCCGCCTTCGCATCGAGCAGTCCGGCGACTGCGCGCGTGCGCTCGTCGGCCGGATCGCCGAGCCGGCCACCGCCAAGGGTGGACCAGGCGAGGAAAGACATGCCGCGCTCCATCGACTGGTCGAAGATGCCGTCGAACAGCGGGTCGAGGTGCAGCGGCGAAAATTCGCTCTGATGGCTGACCAGCGGAACGGTCAAATGGTGCGCGAGCGCGCGGGTCTGCGCTGGCGTGAAGTTCGACACACCGATCGCGCCGATCTTGCCCGCGCGATGTGCATCCTCGAGCGTCCGTGCGATTTCCTGCGGATGGGTGAGCAGGTCGGGGCGGTGAATCTGCCACAGCTCGACATGGTCGGTGCGCAGGCGCTTCAGCGAGATATCGATCGCCGAGGTCAGATAGGCTGCGCTGCTATCATAAGGCACGCCGAGGATGATCCCGCCTTTGGTCGCCAGCACCATACGGTCGCGCAGTTCGGACGCTTCGGCAAAGACCTTACCCAGCAAAGCTTCGGCTGAGCCGAATCCGTCGGGAGTGTCGCAGCCATAGATGTCGGCGGTGTCGAACAAGGTGACCCCCGCCTCGAACGCCGCGTCGAGCCGCGCGCGGGCGGTTGCGACATCGGCGCCGGCGAAGCGCCACATGCCCCACGCGATGGGAGCGACGTCATGACCGGCGAGGGTCATAGGGGCGGGAGCGGGAAGAAAATCTGACATCGCTGTCATATACTCCAAAAGTTCGGACTGGGAAAGCGGGTTTCTTTTACGGTTCGGCTTATCTGTTTAGTCATCCCCGCGTTCGGGGGGATGACAAGGGTGGGTCTCAATGTGCCAGGACTTGCACTTCGCCGTCTTCGTCTTCGTCGATGGCAATAATGCGCGGCAGGATGAGGTGGATCGCCGCGAGCGCGACGAGATAGGTGCCGGCGCAGACGAGGAACATCGGCATATAGCCCCTGCCCGTGTCGAGCGACCAGCCCGCGAACTCGATCATCGCCATGCCCGACAGATTGCCGGCAAAGGCGCCGATGCCGATCGCAGAACCGACGATGCGCGCCGGGAAGACGTCGGTGGTCAGGCCGAACAAATTGGTCGAGAAGCCTTGATGCGCGAAGAGCGCGAGGCCGAGGATCATCGCCGCCGTCCAGGCGCTGTCGACACCGACGAGCAAGGGCACCGGAACGATCAGCAGCGCATAGATCAGCATCGTGGTCTTGCGCGCAGCATTCACGGTCCAGCCCCGGCGGGTCATCAGATAGGATGGCAAGAAACCGCCGGTGATGCCGCCGAAAGCCGCCATCAGATAGACGAAGGCGACCGGAAGCCCGAGCGCCCCCTGCGTCAGGCCGAAGAGACGATGGAACAGGTCGGGCATGAAAAAGAGCAGGAACCACCACACCTGGTCGGTCAGCGCCTTGCCCAGGATCACCGCCCATTGGCGGCGGTCGCGCAGCAGGCTGCTCCACGCGATCTTCGGCGCGGCGGCGTCGCGCGCGGCATTCGGCTGTTCGGGAATGCGGACCATCAGCCAGACGACGACCCAGACGAGGCCGAGCCCGCCCGCGATCAGGAAGGTCGCCTGCCACCCCCACATTAGCGCCATGACGGGGATCAGCAAAGGCGTCAGGATCGCGCCGACATTCGGGGCGATCCCGCCGAGGCCAAGGACAAAACTTCGCTCTTTCGCGTTGAAATAAGTCGCGGCGGTCTTGACTGCGGCGGGGGTGCCGATCGATTCCGCCGCGCCGAGGACGGCGCGCGACGCGACGAAGCCCGAGACGGTGGTAGCAAAGGCGTGCGCCATGCCGGCCAGGCTCCAGACGCCGACCCCGATCGCGAAGCCCCAGCGAAGCCCGACGCGGTCAATGAACCAGCCGGTGCCAAGGAAGGCGAGCGCCGCCGCGAACTGGAAGGCCGAGGCCATGTGGCTGTAATCACGGTCCGACCAGTCGAATTCGAGTTGCAGCGTGGGTTTCAGCAGCGCGAGGATCTGGCGGTCGACATAGTTGAGGACGATCGCGACGAACACGAGTCCCACCACCAGCCAGCGGCGTCTGTCGGCGATTTGCGCCAAGATCGTCTCTCCCCGAATCTGTTATTGGCCGATAAGATAACGTTGTCATATGAAAAAGGACAAGGGCTTTTTGGTCGAATTGGTATTTTTGGGCCCAAGACAATCCTCCCCACTTGTGGGGAGGTGGCAGCGCGCAGCGCTGACCGAGGGGGATGCGCGTCCTCAAGGAGCGTTGCTGAGGGCCGAAAGCCCCCTCCGCCACCGCCTTTGGCGGCGGCCCCCTTCCCCGCAAGCGAGGAGGATTTTACGTCCGCTCCCGACCGAAAACGGCCCTTCCTAACTATTCGCCCGGCGCTGCGGTCGAACCTCGCACGATCAGTTCGTGCGGCAATTGCCGCCGCTCGATCGTCTCGCCGAAGGCGAGCAGCAAATCGGCGGCGGCGTAGCCCAGGTCGCGGATCGGCTGATGGATCGTGGTCAGCGCCGGCCAGACGACCTGCGCGAGGTCGGTGTCGTCGAAGCCTGCGACCGACAATTGTTCGGGCACCCTGATCCCCAGCCGATGCGCCGCGGCGAGCACGCCCGCCGCCATGTCGTCGCTGCTCGCAAAGATCGCGGTCGGCGGCGCGTCGAGCGCCAGCAACGCTTCGGCCGCAGCGGCGCCCGACAGGAAATCGAAATGGCCGGGGAACACCAGCGCCGCATCGAAGCCGATCCCCGCGCGCTGCAACGCCAGCCGGTATCCGGTCAGCCGCTGACCGCTGGCGAAATAATTGCCATGGCCGGTCACGAAGCCGATGCGGCGATGGCCGAGCGAAATCAGATAGGCGGTCATGTCGTCGGCGGCCTGCACATTGTCGATGTAAACCGCCGACGTCGCGGTCAGATCGGTACCGGGCTGGACGCGCACAACGGGAATCTTGCGTCGAAACAGTTCGGCGAGTGCGGTGCCGACGTCGGTCACCGGCGGGGTCATGATGATGCCGTCGAGCTGTGCCTGATCGATCAGCGCGCCGATGTCATCGACGAGGCCGGGCGAATTGACGTCGCACGGCTGGACGATCATCCGGAAATCCGCCTCGCGACAGCGCTGTCCGACCCCCGCCTGCATGTTGAAGATATAGTAGGGGCTGGGGTTGTCATGGATCAGGCCGATCTGGAACGATCGTTTCCCGGCCAGCGTCCGTGCCGCCTGGCTGGGGTGATAGTTGAGGCGCGCGACCGCCTCCTCGACCTTTTGCCGCATGTCGTCGCTGACATAGCGTTCCTTGTTGAGCACGCGCGACACGGTCTTGATCGACACACCGGCGACCCGCGAGACATCCTTGATCGTCGCCCGGGTCATGCGCGCAAACGCTCCGCACCCGGCTTGCAAATCCTCGTCACGGCTGCGCATCTCCTGCTCGGCCACCCTGGCCACCGCATCTGCTTTGGCGAGTCAGGTCCGGCATCGCAAGAGAAGCCTTGCGCGCAGACGCGGGTTGGCGATATGTCGCCACTATGACAGCGTTGGACAGAAACGAATTGACGTCGATGCGTCACGCGCATTGGAACAATCTGCCGAGCGGGGGCGACCTGTTCGGCGAATTGCAACTGGCGCAGGCCGCAGCCGGGACCGCGCCGAAAGGCAGCCTGTTTCCGGGGCTCGCGGCCTGCGCGGCGGCATCGGGGGCGGCCGCGTGGCTGTCCGACCATTATGGCTTTCCAATCATCCTGCTGGGCCTGCTGGTCGGGTTATCGCTGAATTTCATGTCGTCGAACGAGGCTACGCATCGCGGGCTGGACTTCGCGTCGCGTAGCTTTCTGCGCATCGGCATCGTCATCCTGGGATTGCAGGTGACCTTTATGCAGATCGCGGTGCTTGGCCCGATGCCGTTTGCGGCGCTGATCGTCATCATGACATTGACCATGGGGGCCGGGTTTCTGGGCGCACGATTGTCGGGGCAGACATCCTATGTGGGGTTGCTGGCGGGCGGGGCGACGGCGATTTGCGGCGCCAGCGCGGCGCTCGCGCTTTACAGTGTGATCGGGCGCCAGCGCCTGTCGCAAGCGCAGTTCGCGCTGACCCTGGTCGGCGTCTCGCTGGCAAGCGCGTTGGCGATGACGATCTATCCCCTTCTGGCAGGAAAATTCGGCCTGAACGATGCGCAAGCCGGCTTTCTGATCGGCGCGTCGATCCACGACGTCGCGCAGGCGATCGGTGGCGGCTATGCTTTTTCCGATACAGCCGGTGCGAGCGCGACGATCGTCAAGCTCGCACGCGTGGCCCTCCTCGCACCCGTGGTCGCGCTCGTAGGGCTGCTCCTCAAGCCCGAGGATGGCAGCAATCCACGCATCTGGCGCCGCCTCGCCCTGCCTTGGTTCATCGTTGCTTTCTTCGCGATGGTAACTCTGAACAGCGTTGTGCCAGTCCCCGATACCGTACGGGACGGCGCGTTGACGGCATCGAAGGCGCTGCTGCTGCTCGCGGTAACCGCGACCGCGATGCGCACGCGAATGGACCTGCTGCTCGAAACGGGCTGGCGCGCGATCGTTCCGGTCGCGCTCGCCTCCGTCACCAGTTTCACACTGTCGCTGATCTTCGCATTTGTGATAGTCTGAGCCGCTCTACCGGGATTGTACTGGCCGGTTGGAGACTGTCAGCTTTTGGAGATCAAATAGAGAGAGCGGACGTTCTAAGACGCGCCAGAGCGCTCGCTCTCTAGGATATCGAGATTTGATCGTTAGACTTCTATGCCTTCCGCCAAAGTCAACGCGTCTTCAACGTCGACGCCGAGATATCGCACGGTATTTTCAATCTTAGTGTGACCGAGCAGAATCTGGACAGCACGTAGGTTGCCGGTCGCCTTGTAGATGATCGACGCCTTTGTCCTCCGCAACGAATGCGTCCCGTAATCTTCACTTCGGAGGCCGACCGCGGTGACCCATTCGTCAACGAGACGTGCATACTGGCGCGTGCTCATATGAGCGGAATGGTCGACCCGGCTGGGGAACGCAAAATCCTCGATCGATCCACCACGCCGCTCAAGCCATGCCAAGAGGCTCCCGCGAGCATCCGACATGATTTCGAATTGCACTGGTCGATTGGTCTTCTGCTGGATCACCATTGCCCGCGTTCTCAACTCACCGCCTGCGACAAGGTCGCCGATCTTTATCTTCACCAGATCGCAGCCTCTCAGTTTGCTGTCGATCGCAAGATCGAAAAGCGCCCTGTCTCGAAGCCGATGCTCGCGATCCAGATGAAAGCGAATTGCCCATATCTGCCGTGGTTTTAACGGCCGTTTTGCGCCAACCTTCCGACCGGCATTCCACGCAAGTCGCGGAGGTAAAAAGTCGAATTCTGACCTACCCATGATCGTTCTCCTGCGGCCAAAATGGCCAAAAAGGGAAACGCATGGATCAAGCCGATTGGCCGAAGGCAGACCGACCGCTTCGAGACGTCAACGTCGAATAGCTGCCATTCGCTTGGATAGCGAGGTTCCGAATCGCACCGGGAGGCCACACTCAATCACGAAATCTTCGTTGGGCGTTGGGCTGGGTTGAAAATTCTTAAACACAACAAAACGATACGAACTAAATAATCTCAGCGAAATGTTTCATTGGAAAATCCAGTCGAAGCGAAGTAAATTGCGCAGCGTTGACGGCGATAATGGAGGGGCGTTTATGGCTTACCAAGCACCTGGTCTTGTTCAAGGCGCTCCGAAGAGTGTGCTAGACGCGTGGAACCGCCAGATCGATAGGGAATTAAGCGGGCTTCTTGCAGATCCAAGTCTGGCGCGCGCTGCCGACTACCTCGCGTCCCCTGACGACCTCCCGCCAGCCGCCGAGAACATTCACTGGCCTGCGGATCCGGCCGAACCGCGCTTCTGCCTTGATGAGCAATGGGCACAAAAGCTATCCGACTGGGGCGTTCGCGGCCGACACAACTTCCATAATGAATACTGCGAATATGTAGTCACCACCGCCATCGACGCGGACGGTAAAGTTCGGCCTAAGCGCTTTACCGCGACGACCGAACTTGCCGAATGGTGGACGACGGCAGCGAGCGAAGACCCCACCTTCCTCAAATCGATGGCAGAAGTGGTTCTTGGGCGAATAGTCACTTTCGAAGAGCTTTATGGAGGCGGAGTCGGCGATCCCAACGCGCTGACTCCCAAGGAACGCTTGATCCGCTTCGCGACTGAAGTCGCGGGACACGGCCAGCATGCTGAGCTAAAAAGCGCCGGAGTGCCCGACTATCCCGTCGGCGACTTGAACAGTCGCAATGCGCTTTTCATGTGCCATCCGATCAATGGCCTCGATGACCTCTTGTACATCGTGATCTTCGGCGCGCAGCCCTATGTTGTAAACGAGAACGGCCAAGCGCGAGAGGCGCTTCTTCACGAGATCTTCAATGCACAAGGCACCATGCACTTGGCTTGCAGAAATGCGGACCCTGCTGCCGCACAAGGAGCATTCGAAAGGGTTCTAAAGGGCGTTGCGCCCGACCTCAGTTCAGCGCGCACGTCCAAAATCGGGTTTGCGAATCCGATCGGCATGTATTTCCAAAGCTTTCAGACGGGACGCCTCTTCTATGACGACAGCCCCGTGCCTGAAGAGTGGACAGCATTCTCGCGTGGCGAGGCGGGCCTGAAGCAGCGCCTCGAATTTGGCCCCCCAGATGACTTGCCGATCTTTCTCGATGACATCATCGTTCGTGAGGGAGCGGCCGCCACCCCGGTTCGCGGCGGTTACGATATCGCCCGTCTGATTGAAGTCGGCCCCTATGTCCTTGAAGGTCCCGAAGAGGTAACTCACCCGAACTTCTTTCAGATTGACGCGAGCAGTGCGCCGGAGTGTTCGGAGGCGCTCGTCTGCTCCAATCGGGTCGCGCCGGCCAAAATGGAATATGAAAACGGCACGACCATCGCCAGACTGAGGGGCCGCTAGGTTTGCCAATCCAGGAAGGCATCTACTGGGATTCCGGCCAGCGTCCGGGCTCCGCCTGGGGAATTCTATTTCTGCGCGTCGGCCTTGGCGTACAAGCTACGCAGGTCGACGCCATTCTGACAGGCCTCAGCCAGATTTATGACGGACTTCGACGCGGAGAAACACCGGGCCTGCCGGGCGCCACGGTGCCTGCGATGGATCTCACTATCCTAATCGGCTTCGGCCCGAAGGCGTTTGCCATTTCCGGCGCTAAGCGACCCCTGCCTGTGGGCCTTGGACCCCAATATCAATTTTTGTCGCCCAAGGCGGCCGGGGGTGGGGTCGTGCTCCCAGGATCCGGCCTGACTTATGATGAAGGGATCGCCAGAAACGGCGCGACGGAAGAAGTTATGGTTCAGGCAATCGCCAACTCGCCGCTTGCCGTTGCGCGCGTATTTGTCGAGACACACGCCTATCTTTCCAGCCAACGGGACGAGCTGACCGCGGCGCAATTGATCGAGGTGGCCGCCGGCTATACCGGCTTCAATCGCGAGGATGGCCGCAGTTGGATCGACTTTCACGACGGCGTCTCCAACCTGCGCAGCGGATCTGAACGATATGGCGTTGCCGCTATCAAGCGAGCTGGCGCACCAATTCAAGATCGTTGGACGGTGGATGGCAGCTATCTCGCTTTTATTCGCGCGTCCGTTGACTTGGAGCGCTGGCGAAACCTGTCA
>Ga0307414_10000506_pt1 | contig 20295 bp, 8 predicted proteins | sample DK1Ometagenome_FD_203804 | JGI IMG/M metagenome (GOLD analysis project Ga0307414, IMG submission 203804) | Maize rhizosphere microbial communities from greenhouse at UC Davis, California, United States - DK15-O-3 | ecosystem: Host-associated > Plants > Roots > Rhizosphere > Soil | place: USA... | reverse complement strand
AGGAAATAAATTCTTTGAATTTATTTCCATGGAGTAAAAAATCCTTCGGATTTTTAATCCTAGCCCCGGGGTCCTTCGGACCCGGGACTTGGATTAAATTTCTCATAAGATAAATTTTTCCTAGGCCCGGGGGCCTGTCCCCGGGCTCTTCGACCCCGGAGAAAGGCTTAAATATTAAATTGGTAAACCTTTAATCTTAATATAATTTTTATTATATAAGTAACAAATAACGAACCCAATTAAGGATTATTAGGTCTATTATATAGGGGCCGCCGGGCACTATCCCTAACCCATAGGTCAGGTAGGGGGCTATCCGGTGGCTCAAATTAATGGTACTATAATTCGTTCAATAGTTCATCGGGGTTATCCCTTAAATGGTAGAGGGCTCGTTTTGCATACGAGTAGTCCGAGTTCGAGTCTCGGTAACTCCAATTTTTAAGCCCTTGGTTCATGAAACGGGACTAGGGTTAAAACAGGTTGTAGCCTAATCTGGTAAGGCATTTACTTTGGGTGTAAAATAGTGTAAGTTCAAATCTTACCAACCTGATATAATTCCTATATATATTAGGTGGGCCTAAAGGGCCCGCTTGGTTTTTTATTTCAACTGGTCATATCTCCAGCGTGGACGGTCTTATTAATTAAAATTTTGTACTTATATGCTTTTAATTATAAGTAATACAGATAGGGAATTATTTTATAGCTTACCTAGTTCAAAGGAAGAACAGGGTACTTCTAATACCCAAATCCAGGATCGAAACCTGGGGTGAGTAATTAATCTAAAGTCCTGTTTTATATAAGACAGGCTATAAAGAAATTGATATATTAATATATAAGTAACATTTCTGTTAACGATTGTGATGAAATTGGCAAACATGGTTGATTTAGGTTCAGCTGGTAGTAATACCTTGCAGGTTCAAGTCCTGCCAATCGTAATATTTATTTTATCCCAGCCCAGGCGGGCTGGGTAAATTTTAGGGGCAGTAGCTTAATGGTAGAGTCCTTACTTGTCACGTAAGTGGATATGGGTTCAAGTCCCACCTGCCTCGTCTATCGATTTTACCATTTATATAGTTACTACTATAAAATACAGGTTGTATTATATAAATATATAAACCCTTTCTTTATATAGTAATTGCAAGTGGCGAGACTCGAACTCGCAGTAGTCTACTTGGAAGGTAGGGGCATTAGCCAATTATGCTACACTTGCTTTCTTATATTTTATATTAGTATATATATTACTTATACCTTTAGGCTAGTGTAGTATGATCAATTTATAAGTAATAATATGGTTCTTGAAACATGCTTCAGAGCGTTTCTAGCGGGGCCCCCCTTTGGGGGCCTTCCGCATGAAACGCATATAAATATGCGTTTCTAGCTTAATTGGTAGAGTACAGGATTTCGGCTCTTGTTGGTAGAGGTTCAACTCCTCTGAAACGCTACATAATATCCGCAGAGCGGTCCTCGCGTAAGCGAGGTTAGTTGGGGCCTTTGGCCCCCTACAGGTGGGAATAGTTCAATCGGCAGAACATTAGTTTGTGGTACTAACGGTTCCCGGTTCGATTCCGGGTTTTCACCCTTTACTTAGACCCTTTATTATATCAGATACGAAATATTATTAATCACCAGATTATGGCCTACAAGTAAAACTATAATTATACCGGAGATGAATATACCTGAGGTATATTTATATAAGTAACAAATAATTTATACGTCTTGTGTTATATTAACAAATATAGGGGATTAGCTTAATGGTAGAGTGGTTATCTTACACATAACTGGCAGTAGTTCGATTCTACTATTCCCTATCATCTAGGATGATCTAATCGTTCAAGTTACCATTTTGATGGTATTATATTAATAAGGCTGGAGGCACTGCCCCCGGCCTGAGCCCTCTGGGCCCAGGCTTATTCAGGGGGTAAGCCGAGGGGGGCCCGAAGGGCCCCCTTGGCAAGAGGGGTGAGTAAAAGGCCCCAAAGGGGCCTTTTCTTGCCTCAAAGGGGGCTTTGCCCCCTTTCGCCTCCTGCCTTAGGCACAGGCAGCACCCGTCGATTATCTCGAGGGATTTTCGGATAGATGACCGAATCGGTAAGGAAGTAGTTTGCTAAACTATGGATTTAATAATCCTTGTGGGTTCGAGTCCCACTCTATTCATTTAAGATGGGGTCTACCTAGCTAAATTACGAATAGTCCCGCGGGCCTACGGATTAACCATAATTATATGTATAATATATTATGTCCCTGGATTATTAACAATAAATCTATAAATCTACTATATTATATATAAAAACTATCCTATTATAAAAAGGATGTTATATAATACAAATAATGTGTTTAAATGCTGTGAATTTTTTATCATATAAGTGAGTTACATAATCCTCGAATAATAATTTCTGAGTAAATTCATAGTCGAATTTAAGAATAATTTCATATTAAAAATATGATTTTTAATACCTAGGAGTCTGGTCCCTGGTTATAGGGTAAAGCCCCGGGGGTCTTAGATAAATTAAAAGTAAAGGTTAAAAATGTAGGTTCACCTTAATTATAGTTTATATGTTAATACCATAAATATTTTACTATTGCTCGGAAAGGTATTAATACCTTTCCAGCATCAACGGGCGAAGCCCGGCGAGATTAATTTATTAGTATCTGATATCATTAAGATATGGATAGCTAGGTTTTCCGAAATTTAACTAGTTTCCCACTTATATTAATAAATATATTCTGGGCCTAGAGGGCCCAGGATCTACCCCTCGGGGCAGATTATATTTAATGTTTAATTAGGTAGGCCTATCGAGGTGAGTAATTCACCTCGAAGGTCCAAGGCCGCTTAGCGGCCTAAGGGTATTAAAAAGAGATATATTACTATTTCAATAATAAATTATTGACTTTTCTTGGACTATTTTTACTACTAGAGCCGAAAGGTGAAAGCCCTCGGCGTCCGTTAGTTTTTAATAATCACATGTGATTATTAAAAATATTAAATTTTAATTTAATGAACCTGAGGGTCGGGCTCCTCCGGGTAGTATTGATGGGCTTATTTAATGATAACCCTAGGCAAAGATTTATTCTGAACCTAAGTATTAGGGCATTAGCCTCAAGAAATGTATGATAGGAATTACATATACAGTATGACAACGAAATTTATGAACAGATCAGTTCAAGCGCATCCATTTCATTTAGTTGAAGCTTCGCCTTGGCCAATTGCTGTATCATTTTCTTTATTAGTAGTTACTCTATCAGGAGTAATGACATTCCAAGGATACTCTAATGGTTTATTCTTATTAACTCTTGGATTTATCTCTCTAGTTTCTACTATGACTTTATGGTTTAAAGATATTTCTAGAGAAGGTACTTTCCAAGGACACCATACTTTTGCAGTACAAAAAGGATTAAGTTTAGGTTTTGTTCTATTTGTTATTTCTGAAATTTTCTTTTTCATTAGTATTTTCTGGGCATTCTTCCATTCATCATTAGCTCCTACTGTAGAATTAGGTGCTCACTGGCCACCAGCTGGTATTGAAACACTAAACCCATGGGAAGTACCATTACTTAATACAGTAATTTTACTTTCTTCAGGTGCTACTGTAACTTATGCTCATCATAGCCTAATCCAAGGTAACCGAGCAGGAGTTATTTACGGATTAATCGCTACTGTAGCTTTAGCTACAGTTTTCACAGGTTTCCAAGCATTTGAGTACTATAATGCTCCATTCACATTCAGTGATGGTGTATATGGATCTACTTTCTATATGGCTACTGGATTCCACGGAATTCACGTTATTGTAGGTACAATTTTCTTAACTGTAGGATTATTCCGAGTATTATCATACCACTTAACAGATCATCACCATTTAGGATTCGAACAAGCAATTTTATATTGGCATTTTGTAGATGTTGTTTGGTTATTCTTATTCATTAGTGTTTACTGGTGGGGAGGATAATATTAACCACGAGAGAGCCGAGGGGGCCCGAAGGGCCCCCTCTCGCCTTTGACTCTCGGGTCCAGGCACATGCCGAGGGCTAATTTTCATAACTACGACGGGCGGTGCCTGTCGCCGCCCAAGTGGTACGGACCGCGGTTACGCCGCGGCCGGGCTTAATTTTAGTAGATGTCAGATCTACTAATTTATGTACAAATTATATAAAATTAATAAATAACCACCCCTTAATAATTAAGGGGTATGGTATACAAATTATAAGTAAGGTGGCCTTACTTCTTTTTATTTTATAATAATTATGTAGTAGTCTAGGATTTACTTTTAGCCTCTCCGAAGGCAAACTTAATCTTTCAGGATTGAGCTTGCTCGATGGGGCCTTTATTAAGATTAATTTGATTTAACCTCTCGGGCGGCGTCCGTTGCTGCTCAAGAGGTACGGGGGCCTTGGCTCCCCGGGCTTAATGGGCATACTTATGTATTAGAGGCTAATAATCCTGGATTGATGTTTTACATCCGTCCTTTCTCTCTATAATACTGTTAATTAGGTTTAATGGTATTGGCCGTAAGGTATTTGAGGACTAGAGGTACCGATTCGATAAAAAAGCACTGATAAATAAATAAAAATGTCAACTTTAGCTACAACTTTCTTAGTTAATAACCCTCTAGAGCAATTTGAAATTAATGATTTTGTTTTCATTTTAGCTCCAATCTTCGGATTTACTAAATTATCTTTAACTAATATCGGATTCTATTTAATCATGGTAGTGGCTATCACTATCGGTATGAATGTTCTATCTCGAAATAACGGTTACGTTATTCCTTCTCGATGGGCAATTCACTCTGAATCTGTATACGGATCTATCTTAAATCTAGTTCGAGAGCAAATTGGACCAAAAAACGAAGTTTATGTTCCATTCATTTTCGCTTTATTCAATTTTGTTTTAATTAGTAACTTAGTTGGTCTAGTACCTTACTCATTCACTACTACTTCTCACTTAGTATTAACTATGAGTTTAGCAACAACTATTTTAATTGGAGTAACTATTATTGGATTCCAACGACATGGATTAGGATTCTTCGCATTCTTTATTCCAGCTGGTACTCCTTTAGCATTAGTATTCCTATTAGTAGCTATTGAATTAATTTCTTACTTAGCTCGAGCAGTTTCTTTAGGTGTTCGATTAGGTGCTAATATGATTGCAGGACACTCTCTATTAAAAATTATTTCTACATTCACATGGAAAATGGTAGTTGCAGGACCTGTATTATTACTAGTTAGTCTATTACCTCTATTATTCTTAACAGCTTTAGCTGGATTAGAATTTGGTATTGCTATTTTACAAGCATATGTATTTACAATTTTAACTTGTTCTTACTTAAAAGATGCTATCGATCTACACTAGCCTGCGGAGCCGCATAGCGGCTCCGCTGGTCAGACCCGCGCGCGCTCTGCGCGCGGGGGCTAGTAATAATAATAATGTGTAAACATTATTATTCATAAATTTCCAAGGCCACCCGGCGAGCCTTAAGATTAAGTCTCAGGAGTCGGATCTCCGAACTCCGGGGCTGCAGGCATCGCCTAGGGTTTATCTAAACTTTGGGGTCAGAGTAATTTTGTCTCTGATATTATATTAATTGATAGTAATAAATTATTATCAATTAATACAACGTATATTATTTAATAATACACAATATATTTATTTTATCTAAGGGATATCGTTCATAAGAATTTATGTTAAATATGCTTAAATCATTAAATATCATTTCTCCTGTATGGAATGATGCTCCTGAGCCTTGGCAATGGACTTTCCAAGATGGTGCATCACCTTCGTTCGAAGGAATTGTAGAATTACATGATCAAATTATGTTCTATCTAGTAGTTATTTTATTTGGAGTTGCTTGGATGTTAACTTCAATTATTGTAAACTTCGGTTCTAACAAAAACCAAATTGTTTACAAATACCATAACCATGGTACTTTAATTGAATTAATTTGGACTATTACTCCAGCTTTTGTATTAATTGCAATTGCTTTCCCTAGTTTCAAATTATTATACTTAATGGATGAAGTAATTGATCCTGCTATGACTATTAAAGCATTAGGACACCAATGGTATTGGTCTTACGAGTACTCTGATTTTGTTAACGAAGATGGAGAATCTATTGAATTCGATTCTTACTTAGTTCCAACAGATGACTTAGAAGATGGACAACTACGACTTTTAGAAGTAGATAACCGAGTTGTAGTTCCAGTAGGAACTCACATCCGATTCATTGTAACAGGTGCTGATGTAATTCATTCATTTGCTGTTCCTTCTTTAGGACTTAAAATTGATGCTATTCCTGGACGACTAAACCAAACTTCTGTTTTAGTTGAACGAGAAGGAGTTTACTACGGACAATGTTCAGAAATTTGTGGTGTTCACCACGGGTAGGTAATAAGCCCCCCCATTATTAAATGGGGATAATCTCACTATATGCTGGAAACCCCTAAAACCCAATTTACCTAAATGGTGACAATAATTGTGGATGTAACAATGGGCAATCAGCAGGAAACAATTTAATATATTGGCTCCTCAGAGACTACATGTGAGACATTCTTTTGATGAATGAAGATATAGTCCCATCCATGACGAAATTCATGGCGGTTAATTCCGGAATTATAATTATAATTTAAGAAAAATGTTATGCCTATCGCAGTAGAAGCAGTATCATTAGAAAAATACTTAGCTTGGTTAAACGAGCAAGCTTAAGTATTTTTTAACATACAATTTTATTTAATTAAAAATTAATGACCACCCCTATTATAATAAAGGGTCTATAATAGATATAAAAGAAAGAAAACCTGCTAATTTCTAGGATTAAATAACTCCTAAGGAGTTATTTACTTCATGCCCAGGGGTCCTCCGGACCCCGGGGCTAGCCTAGACATAGATAAAATTTATCATAAGATAAATTTTTCCTAGGCCCGGGGGCCTGTCCCCGGGCTCTTCGACCTCGGAAAAAGGATAAATAAAATCTTCGATTTATTTCTCCTGACCCTGGGGCCGCATGGCGGCCTCAAAGGTTTATACAAAGACCGGCCGCGCTTTAGGTGTGACTGGCCAAGATGAGGTCCTTTGGACTCTTCTCGACCTCATGGTACAATGGTTAAGACACCACAACTTCACTGTGGGAATATCGGTTCGATTCCGATTGGGGTTATTATATATATTTATAAGTAATGATAATAGGCAATATAACCTAGATTACATCGTGATCTACGTGCCGTCTTGTAATTTCTCAATGGATTAATTCCATATATTTCACAAATGTTTTATCTTAACTAGCCTTTGGCTGGATAAATAAAAAATTATGGTAGCAGCAGCTAAAATTTTAGGAGCAGGATTAGCAACTATTGGACTAGCAGGAGCTGGAGTTGGAGTTGGATTAGTATTCGCAGCTTTAATTAACTCTACTTCTCGAAACCCTTCTTTACGACCTCAATTATTCTCTTACACAATTCTTGGGTTCGCTTTAACAGAAGCAATTGGTCTATTCGCATTAATGATGGCATTCTTACTATTATACGCAGCGTAATCTGTGTTAATGGTAAAGAATATTATACAATTAAGTTTGTATAATCATCTTAATACTAAACGGGTTCAACTTATTAAGTTGGGCCCCCAATAATATCTAAAGGTTATATGATATTAGGGATGTTCTCAAATAGGTCATCCTTGTTTTTCAAATCAAAGCTCATATCCTCTCTATTAGTTAAAACCCCTTAATATAAGAAGAAAGTGTAATACCGTCTCGCGGTCCCCTAAATTACCTTAGGCACGCCGGGGCGCAACCTTTTCGCCCCGATGGGCTTTTAATAAATTTAATATTTTAATTAAAAACTCAGGGCCGCCCCGGCGGTCCGGGTTAAAGTAAAATTACTGGGCTGGGAAGGCTCGAACTCCCATTAGCCGACATCAAAAGTCGGTGACTTACCAATTAGTCAACAGCCCAATTAAACTCGGAGGCTTCCCCCGGCCTCAGGCCCATCAAATTAAAATTTAATATTTTTAATAATCGCATGTGATTATTAAAAACTGGCGGATGCCAGGGACTTCCTACCCGGCCCCCATAACGGCCTTGAACCTTCAGGCCCGGCGGCGCGTAGCGCCGCCGGGGCCTTACACAAGGGCGGCGTAGCCGCCCAATTAAAGGATTAATAATAATATCTTAAGGGCTTTTTTATAAATTATATGCTGGCTAGTTTCCCCAGGTGCCTTAGACACCTGGAGTCACTTGCCAAGAAATCGCGGCGGAGCCGCGGTTGCTGGCTAGTTTCCCGCCAGGGTATACCCTGGCGGGTCGCTTGCCAGTAATTTTCTAAAATTGCTGGCTAGTAGAATTGAACTACTATTACCTCGATTACAAATCGAGTGCATTACCAATTATGCTAAGCCAACTTATTACTTTTATTTAATTAAATAATTTTCTGATACCCCGGCGACGCTACGCGCCTCCGGGTCAAAAATTATGCCAGGGTTCGCTTTAACAGAAGCAATTGGTCTATTCGCATTAATGATGGTTTTTGTATTATCCACGCCGGGCGGCGTCCGTCGCTGCCCGGCGTGGATAGCCTTACTCCTAATATATGTTAGAAGCTCAGATGAAACTAATAATTATATTTAGTAAAATATAAGTAACAAATAAGATTTTAATTTCTAATATTTTCTACGAAGGGGCGCGGGACGGCTCTTCGTCCCGCAGGGCGAGGGTCGCCCCGCGGAACTTCATCCTTGGATGAGGTAGAAGAGGAGATCAATGATCTCTCCAAATTAGAATAGTAAGTAAAAATTTAAACTTAGTTTCGAGTGAATGCTATCTAGGGACTTGACACATGCGAGTCGAATGCGGAATACTTGTATTCTGACATGGCGAACGGGTGAGTAATGAATAGGCAAGCTACCCATAGGATTGGTGGAATACCAAATATTGAAACGGATTAATTCCGCCTATGGATGTACCTATTGAATAGATTAGGTAGTTGGTAAGGTAACGGCTTACCAAGCCAATGATCTATAGTTGGTCTGAGAGGACGATCAACCACAGTGGGAATGAGAAAGGCCCACACGAGCAAAGTATCGGCAGCAGTGCGGAATCTTGGTCAATGGCCGAAAGGCTGAACCAGTCACCTAGAAGGACGGATACATTAATTTGATAAAGTCCTAACGGAAAGGAGGATAATGACTGTACTTTCCTATTAATCCCGACCAATCTCGTGCCAGCAGTCGCGGTAATACGAGAGGGGTAAGCATTATTCATCATTAATGGGTCTAAAGGGTACGTAGGCTGTATCATAAGACTGAAAGGTATCGAACTAAATGAATAAGAGCTTTTCAGTAACTATGAAACTAGAGTGTAATGGAGGAAAGAGGAACTCCGAGAGTAGGGATGGAATCTGTTGATCCTCGGAAGACCGCTTAAGGCGAAGGCTTCTTTCTAACTAAACACTGACGCTGAGGTACGAAAGTATGGGGAGCAAAACGGATTAGAGACCCGTGTAGTCCATACCGTAAACGATGAGTGCCTTAGATTGGTTATAAATCAGTCTATAAATGTAGATTAAAGCACTCCACCTGGGGAGTACTGCCGCAAGGTTGAAACCCAAAAGTATAGAGGGTCTTGAAAACCAGCAGTGAAGCATGTTGTTTAATGTGATGATCCGCACAACATCTTACCACTCCTTGAATGCTACACAGGCGTTGCATGGCTGTCTTCAGTTCGTGTCGTGAGATGTAAGGTTAAGTCCGCATAACGAACAAAACCCTTGCAACTAGTTAATATCTAGTTGAGCATCCAGTGATAAACTGGAATAATTAGGACTAAGACAAGCCCTCATGGCCCTTATGGAGTGGGCTACAGACGTGCAGCTAGGGGGAATACAAAAGGATCCAATAAGGTAACTTGGAGGTAATCCCCAAATTTCCCCTTTGTGGATTGAGCTCTGTAACTCGAGCTCATGAATTAGGAATTGCTAGTAATCGTGAATCACCACGTCACGGTGAAATTAAAGCTTCAAGATCTACTAACTGCCTGTCACGGGCTGGGAGTAAGCTATACCTGAAGTTGTCTAAAGACATCCAAGGATAGTAAACGACTGGTCTGAAGTCATAACAAGGTAGCCGTTCGGGAACGAGTGGCTGAATGGTTATTACCGGGGGGACAATAAGTCCCTCCCCCAAACACTAAACCCCTTATTAAAGTAATGACAACATATGACAACCTGGTTGTTAAGTTGTCACAGATAAACTTATCTAGGAGGGGGCCGCGCAGCGGCCCCTCTCCAAGTCCGGGCGGGTTACGCCCGCCCGGGCTAGTCGTAAAAAATGGAAACTACTAATAGTGGTTTCCATTTTTAAATCTTTATTATCTAATTAATATAAATTATTTTTTTAATATATTACTTAACATTATTTTTTAATTAATTTAATTCCTCTTCTAAAAACTATATTTATAATATCTTTTGTGGTTTTAACTTTATTAAGGGTAGAAAGTACATAATAATAGATATAGGGTATTAATAAGGGAGCCCCGCTTAAAAAAGCGGGGTAAGAAGCGGCGTTGCCGCTTCTCGCCCCGCGGGGGTCGACCCTCAACCCACAAGGGGTAAGGGACCGCCCCGCGGGCCCTCGGGTTTATATAATAGACGTGGTATAATTTAATTATTCTGTGTAAATAACCAGTTAACATCGGTTATTTTTAATAAAACCATTAATAAAATAAGTATCAAATAATGATATGTAATGTATTACCAAGATGAAAAAGGGACTATCGGGAATGACTAGCCAATACATCCAAAGGAGGTAGTTTATACCAAAATTCGTAATGAATGATTTAATAATTACGAAAATCCTAAGGGAAACCAATATAATAATAACTCTACGAACTGAAACATCTAAGTAGTAGAAGGAAAAGAAATCAACCGAGATCCCGTTAGTAGTGGTGAGCGAAAGCGGGTTAGCCTATTTTCTAACGGAATGGTTTTACCATTCCGTGAATTTCCCATCTTTGGTGGGGAATTAAAATTAAATTATAATTTGTTTGGAATGACAAACCATAGAGGGTGAAAGTCCCGTAATAAGATAAATTAGAAAAGTAGTAAGTAAGATGAGAGATAACTTGTCTGAATATAGGGGAACCATCCTCTAAGGCTAAATATGATGTATTGAGCGATAGTGAAGAGTACCGTGAGGGAAAGTTGAAAAGTAAGTAGGTAACTGGTGAAAAGATCCTGAACCGGTAGTTCTATAAGCAGCAGGAATCTGAGTTTAAATACAAGATAACTGCGTACCTTTTGCATAATGGGTCAGCGAGTTAATCTGTGGTGCAAGTAGAAATACTTAGCGAAAGCGACTACGTTAAATGGGTAAGTACCATGGATTAGACCCGAAACCAGGTGATCTTACCATGACCAGGTCATTAAGGACCGAACCAGTGCCTGTGGCAATAGGCTTGGATGAGTTGTGGTAAGGGGTGAAAGGCCAATCTAACCTGGAGATAGCTGGTATTCCGCGAAACATATTTTGGTATGTTGTCCTTCGTATCTGTAAACTGGTACAGCACTGGATACTATGTCCCTTGTGGACTTGATTGGGGGGTCGTGATGGCTCTATCAATAGAATCGGTTATTTAACCGATTCCCAAACATTTATTGTTTGGGAATCTAACCTCGGAATGGTTTACAGTTAATAAAGGACGGTCAGACTATAGGTGCTAAGGTCTTTAGTCGAGAGGGAAACAGCCCAGAACAAGAATTAAGGTCCCTAAATACTACTAAGTGAAATTAAGGTAGTCCATGAAATTACACAACCATTCGGTGGGCTTGGAAGCAGCCATCCGTTAATGAAAGCGTAATAGCTCAATGGTCTGTATTAATAAATTTCAAGGGCACCGACAATGTATCGGGTCTAAGTAGTATACCGAGATCTTGTCCCAACATTATAAAGAATGTTGGAGGGTAGCGGAACACTCAGGACATGGTTGAAGGATAGGGTTTCCTTATCTGGACATAACTGAGGAGAGAATGCTGACATGAGTAACGTAAAAGTGGATAAAATCCCACTCGCCGAAAGCAGAAGGGTTTCATGGCTAGGCTCAACCTCCATGAGTAAAGTAACGGCCTCTAAGATTTTTAAAACTCTATATGAGTGAACTCCGATAGGAGTAATCGATGAGAAAAACTAATTTAGATAACAGTTTTAATATTAATATATATCAGTAATGGTGTAGCATTAATTTAAAATTCAGGAAATGATCTAATTATTTAACCGTACCCTAAACCGACACTGGTCTGCTGGTAGAATATACCAAGGCGTTGAGCGAATCATCTTGAAGGAACTCGGCAAAATGACTCCGTAACTTCGGGAGAAGGAGTACGATTTTTATGATCGTGGCACAGAATAGAAGAGTACGACTGTTTACTTAAAACACCGGTCTTTGCTAATAGGAAACTAGATGTATAAAGACTGATACCTGCTCAGTGCTGGTAAGTCAAGAGAGGCACTAATACGGTGCTGATTGAACCTCCAGTAAACAGCGGTTGTAACTATAACGATCCTCAGGTAGCGAAATACCTTGGCCACTAATTATGGTCGCGCATGAATGGTTTAACGATACTCTTACTGTCTCCAAGATGAGCTCAGTGAAATTGAATTATCCGTGCAGATGCGGATTACCATTAGCTAGACGGGAAGACCCTATGCAGCTTTACTGTAGTTAGTCATTGTGTGCTTATAATTAAGGTGTAGAATACAAGGGAGTCGATTAGACATCAGTGAAATACCTTGACTTGATTAGGAGCACGCTATACGGAATAATTCCGGACAGTGATTAATGGGCAGTTTATCTGGGGCGGATTTCTCCCATATAGTACCGGAGAAGTACAAAGGTCGGCTTAAATTGGATGGAAACCAATGGGCTAAAGATAGCCTAATTAAGTGTAATGGCATAAGCCGGCTTAACTGTAAGACTGACAAGTCATACAGATACGCAAGTAGGTCATAGTGATCCGGTGGTCCATCATGGAATGGCCATCGCTCAACGAATAAAAGCTACGCTAGGGATAACAGGCTGATCAATCTCGAGAGTCCATATTGACAGATTGGTTTGGCACCTCGATGTCGACTCATCACATCCTGGGGGTGTAGGCGCTCCCAAGGGTTCGGCTGTTCGCCGAGTAAAGTGGTACGTGAGTTGGGTTAAGTACGTCGTGAGACAGTACGGTTCCTATCTACTAATGGAATTAGAATCGGACAAGAACATTACTCTAGTACGAGAGGACCGAGTGATATGAACCTCTGGTATACCTGTTATTGTTTACTACCTATTTTAGGTCTGTTACAGTACGGCAGGAAAGCTACGTTCAGAAAGGATAACTGCTGATAGCGTCTTAAGCGGGAAGCCCATCTTGACACGATTCTTTATTAGAGTGACTGTAGATCACAGTCTTAATAGGTTGCAGGTGTAAGCATAGTAATATGTTAAGCTGGGCAATACTAAATTCTCAAGTAACTTGGTAATAACATATCATCAAATATATCAAACGATATACCTAACTAAAGGTTTTAACTATATTTGGTGCCTATTTAACATAAATTTATTTTATAACACATGCTCACAATATTATTTAAGCCCAGGGGGATCAGGAACCTATAACAGTTATATACTTAGTACCTTTATATTTATATATTATATATAATATTATTTTAACTATTTGGTTTCCCATTAATTTAATGGTACTTATAGAATCTACCGCGAAAAGGTAAGTTAAACCCCCCTGACTAATATCAGGGGTTATACAATAACCTGGAAAGGCCAAAGGCCCTGAAAGTGGGCGCCTCTCGTCGAGGATATTTGTATATAAGATTCCGAAGCCCCGCGCGCGTAGCGCGCGGGGTCAGTTTTTAATTGTAAATTAAAAATATTTAATTTATTAAAGGACCAGCGGGCCGCTTAGCGGCCCGCTGGCTTGGGATTATACTAATATAATCCCTGAGTTAACACTAAATTAGGAGTAAGTGTTAACCAACTCCCAATTTAAAGTAAATTAAACCCGGTACGTATGTATCAGGTATTTTATTCGGGTTTATTAGACCCAAATATATTAAGTAGCCCCCCGGGGCGTCCGCCCCGGGGTAAATCTACCTAACTGCGCTGACCATTAATGATATTAATAGGCAGCATAGTTAATTATTTAGACGCTAAGAACATTCGAGCTGATTGTACCAACATAAAGTTAGGTAAAATGTATTTAGATGCTACATATAGTAAAACCATAAGTAGAAGAAATCCGAATGATACTTGGTTTAAGAAATAAAATGGAACTAATTGTGGCATTATTTTCTAAAAATTATTAATAAGTTAAGGGAATGCTTCCACGGCAAAGCCGTAGATTATCATAAAAATAAAATTAGCCCGCGCGCTTAGCGCGCGGGCCTGACCAACGGACCGAAGGATCGGTCCGAGGCCCCTATAATATGGTTTTATTGTTCAGTTTCTTTTATTTGCAAAATATATATTCTATATTGTCATTATGTATATACATATATATATAAAATATGTCCCGGGTCCCTCAGGACCCGGGTTAAGGCAAGAGGGGGCGGAGCCCCCAATTCATCAAAACCCATTTAAAACTTTAACATACCACTATAGATTCCGGCCACACCTTTATATATAGATTACAGAGATATTTTTACAATTCAACATGAAACCATGAATTTTACCAATATCAAAAAAAGTCTGAAAATGGAAATATTACTCGATAAACGCCCTACAAGTCACATCTATATTAACCAGCAGGCCGCGTAGCGGCCCGCGGTTTGGATAAACCATACTCTTTTACTTCGGGCGGCTTAGCCGCCCTATTTCTTCTATTAATATAAAAATTAGCATATAATTTATTATTAATATAAAATTAAAAGATAGTATAAAATAACATTAATTTAATCTCCGGAGCGGATGCCTCGGTTATTAAATTTTGGATTTATAACTAAACAGTGGTTAAAGCCACGGTACCGGAATTATTTCGGAATAACAGTATAATATTATTAGCCCCGGTGTCTGTTAGGACCCGGGTCAAAGGCGAGAGGGGGCGGAGCCCCCAAAGGGGGCTTTGCCCCCCCCTTTGGGGGCAAGAAAAGGCCTCCCAAAGGGGGCCTTTTACTCGCCCCCTCTTGCCAAGGGGGCCCTTCGGGCCCCCTCGGCTCCCCCAGATTAAAGATTATGATCTTTATATATTAATATATAGGACTAAAAATACATCTGGACGGTAGGATGCTCTTGGCCTATGAGCTAAGGTCTAGCCTTGGGGCCTTTATAATACAATAACTGTTTTCTCTATTTAAGAAGTGACAATCTAAATTATAACTATGATTTTATCACTATTGGTTACACCTATTTTAGGTGTTATTGGTGTTATCTTATCTGGAGAAAATACTTCTTTACAGAAAAAGGTAGCTCTTACTAGTTCATTATTAACTTTTGTATTATCTTTAGTTCTTTGGGCTGGATTTGATTCTAATTATAATGGATTCCAATTTGTTAGTTCTTTCCCTACTGTAACTACTCAAGAAGTAGTAGGAGTAGATGGTATTTCTTTATTTTTTGTTCTACTAACTACACTTATTATCCCTATTTGTATTTTAGCTAGTTGGGAAAGTATTAAAACAGGAATTAAATATTTCTTAATTGCTTTCTTAGTTCTAGAAACTTTATTAATCGCAGTATTTGTAGTTCTAGATTTATTATTATTCTACATTTGTTTCGAAAGTGTATTAATCCCTATGTTCTTAATTATTGGTATTTGGGGTGCACGAGAAAGAAAAATTCATGCAGCTTACCAGTTTTTCCTATATACTTTACTAGGTTCTCTATTTATGTTATTAGCTATTCTAGTAATTTATTTTGAAGTAGGATCAACTGATTACCAAGTATTAGCTGTAGCAGATATTAGTGAAACACGACAAAGAATTTTATGGTTAGGATTCTTTTTATCATTTGCGGTAAAAGTTCCTATGATTCCTTTCCATATTTGGTTACCCGAAGCTCATGTAGAAGCTAGTTTAGCCGGATCTATTATTTTAGCCGGAGTTTTATTAAAATTAGCTGGTTATGGATTCTTACGATATTCTATCGCTATTTTACCAGATGCTTCTGTATTCTTTACTCCTCTTGTTTATTCTTTAGCCGTTATTAGTATTATTTATTCATCTTTCACTACTTTAAGACAAGTAGATTTAAAAAAAATTATTGCTTATTCTTCTGTAGGACATATGAATATTACTTTATTAGGTTTATTTAGTAACACAATTCAAGGAATTGAAGGATCATTAATCCTTATGCTTGCTCATGGAGTAGTATCTCCTGCATTATTCATTTGTGTAGTAATTTTATATGATCGATACCATACTCGATTATTAAAATATTACCGAGGATTAACTCAACACATGCCTGTATGGTCTATTATGTTCTTCCTATTTACATTAGGTAACATTGCAGTTCCATTATCAGCCAACTTTGTAGGTGAGTTTATGACATTCACTGGAGCTTTCCAACAAAATCCTGTATTAACTGTATTAGGAGGTTTAGGAATGATTTTAAGTGCCGCGTACGGTATCTGGTTATATAACAGAACTGCATTCGGTGCTCAAAGTCGATATTTAGCCCCAATGGGTGATATTAACCGACGAGAATTTATGACTTTAGTACCATTATTATTCTTAATGTTTGTAATGGGAGTATTCCCTAATTTATTCTTAGAGCCTATGCATTTAGCAGTATCTAATTTATTAATTTAATTAATAACCCCCCCCTTTAACTAAACCCTTTATATTATATATCCTGAGTTTTGGGACAGAATATTAGGGCCGCGGGGCGCCAACCGTCGCCCAAGGGCCAAAATTTATTTTCATAAATAATAACCTGAGGGGTTATTATTTATACCGGGCCGCCCCGCGGCCCATGGATATAATATATTAATTTAGTTTCCCATTGATTTAATGGTACTTACAATATCACCACGAGAAGGTATTAATTATGATATCGAGGAGTGGGGGGGGTTATTATTTTTGAGTAGTGTTAGTATTATTAGGTAATAAGAATACTGCCCATAATAGAAGAACAAATAATCTTGGATCCCCAATAAAGAAGATTGAAGTAATAAATAGGATTAAACCACTGAAGATATACATAGCATATGTAGGGATAAATCCAGAATCTAATGAAGCAACTTTATTAGAAGCAGATTTAAATACATTTACTAGTCCATAAGGTCCAACTAATTCAATTGCTCCTCTATCAAGGATTTTATTAGTTGTATAACCAAAACCTAATAATTTATTTAAGATAAAATTATTATAAATATTATCAAAGAAGTATTTTTGGTTAAAGAATCGATAGATTCCTCGACCTAAACTAGTACTAATAAATTGGTTAGGTAATGAATCGAAAATCCAATAAATAGCTAAAACTCCAAAAGTTCCTAGTAGACTACCAATTAATGGTAAGAATTTCATAGACATAGGAAGTCCAAATTCAGTATCTACTAAGATAGAATGGTTAGGATGAATAAATAATGCATTATTATAAAAATCTGTTCCCATTCCAACAAATAAATCTTTAGTTACATAACCAAAGAAAATACTAAATACAGCTAATACTACTAATGGAATAGCCATAATTAGAGGAGCTTCGTGGATATTTTGATAATTAATTTTTGATCCATTTGGGTAACCTAAGAAAGTTAAATATAAAGATCGGATAGAATACATAGCTGTAAATACAGCAGCTACAGAAGCTAACCAATATACTAAATTACCAGAGAAACTGTAATGTCCGTAAGCTAATTCAATAATTAAATCTTTAGAATAGAATCCTGTTAAGAATGGTAATGCCATTAAACTTAAAGATCCAATAACCATCATAGAGTATGTAAATGGTAATAATCTAGATAATCCACCAAATTTTCTTAAATCTTGTTCATCATTCATAGCATGAATTACAGAACCTGCAGATAAGAATAATAGGGCTTTAAACCATGCGTGATTTACTAAATGGAATAATGCTACATTATATTGAGATAATCCACAAATTAAGAATAAAAGACCTAGTTGAGAACAAGTTGAATAAGCAATAACTCGTTTTAAATCATTTTGTAATAATCCAGTAGTTGCTGCAAAGAATGCAGTTAATGCACCTACCCATGTAATTAAAATTAAAGCTGTTGACCCGAATTCTAAAATAGGAGAAGATCGTAGAAGTAAATAAACTCCTGCAGTTACCATAGTAGCCGCATGAATTAATGCTGAAACTGGTGTAGGTCCCTCCATTGCGTCGGGTAACCAAGTGTGAAGACCAATTTGAGCAGATTTACCCATAGCAGCAATTAATAGACAAATTGAGATAATTGTAATTAATTCTTCGTTAATAAATGGAGCCAGTGAAAATACTGTTGAAAAATCAAGGTTACCGAAAGTCCAGAAAATAGCCCAAAGACCAATACTAAACCCCCAATCACCTACTCTATTCATAACTAAAGCTTTAATAGCTGCTTTATTAGCTTGTAATCTAGTAAACCAGAAGTTAATTAATAGGTAAGATGAAATACCTACTCCTTCCCAACCAATAAACATTACTAAATAATTATCACCTGTTACTAACATTAACATGAAGAATGTGAACATAGATAGATATGCGAAGAATCTTTGATTATGAGGATCTTCACTCATATAGTTTGTAGAATAAATATGTACTAAAGCCGATACAATAAGTACGGGTAGTAACATAGATACAGTTAAACTATCGTAAATAAATCCCCAAGATACTAGTAAGAATTCAGAATCAATCCAGCTCATTAATTTAATAGAAACTGGTGATTGACATAATCCTACTTCATAAAAAGCAACTAAAGCAAATAAAGCTGTTAAAACTAGAGAACTACAAGTAATTAAATGACTACCAGTTTTACCAACTTTTCTCCCTAAAAATCCAGCTACAGTAGCTGATAATAGAGGTAGTGTAATAATAGCTAAATACATTATGCTTTAATAGCAATGCTACCTCTTAATCTATAATATGCAACTAGAATTCCTAGTCCAATAGCTGATTCTGCTCCTGCAATCGCAATGATATAAATACCATAAGTTTGACCTAGAATATCATCAAAACTAAATGAACTTAAGATAATTAATAACGTTACAGCTAATAGCATAATTTCGATGGAGATTAGCATTAGAATAATATTTTTTCGGTTAAGAATAAATCCTAGAATACCAATAAGAAATAATACCATCGATAAATTCATTATGTTTATTTGTAGTTAACTTTATAATTGTAATACTATAATCAAGGTTGACTTAGTTAACCTTAATTCTTACAAGCCCGGAAAGACTAAGAAAAAGCAATGACCGCTGTGCGGTTCCGCTTCGTCCGCCTATCATGGCTAAGTTTGTAAGTTTCATTATAACAACTCGGGAGACCGAGGTTTGAAAAAAGTTTAATTTCGTCCCGGCGGCGCGTAGCGTCGCCGGGGATTCAGGGGGTAGCCCTCCTGTGTTTTACATACAGAACTTTGTAAATAATTCTATACTTTTACATTAAATTTAAAGTCCTAAGCTGTGTAGACATATTCGGTTTAAGGGTTCACACAGGGGTTATTTAATTAAAAATTATGAAACAAATAATTTAGGGTAAACCCCTTAAGCCTAGGGCCTTTATTATAATTGTCCTGGGGAAGAATTGAACTTCCTCACTACGATTTTCAGTCGTACGCTCTACCATTTAAGCTACCGGGACTTTATATTAGATATTAATGGCCCTATAAATATATAATATTTAAGGCGTCCTCTTTAATAATTATAATTTAGGCATAGTAGGAATCGAACCCACATATGTTTTATTTCAAGTAAAATGCTTTACCAGTCAGCCATATACCTTAAATTAATTTGGTTCGCTGAAAACGGACCAGAGTTTTTGAGACTAATTATTTGTGTGGGCCTGTGGACGGCCCTTTGGGGCTAAGATTATCTCGCGAGCTTTATATTCTTAGGCCGTAAAGTGGTCTTAAGTATATACCAGTTTTTATTGTACTATTATATATAGTCTGAAGAGGGATCGAACCTCTAACTTATACGTTATCAACATATCACTCTACCGATTGAGTTACCAGACTGAAAAAATTCGGAAAGGTCGAAGGCCGAGGGGCCGCGGAGCGGTCCCTTGGCCAATAAGAATGTCGTAGATCTTCTTTCTCGGCCTTTCTGTATCACTTAGGCAGCGTCGGGCGCCGCCTGGCGTGGTTATTATTCTTATATTATAATTGTAAT
>Ga0307414_10000505_pt1 | contig 20299 bp, 19 predicted proteins | sample DK1Ometagenome_FD_203804 | JGI IMG/M metagenome (GOLD analysis project Ga0307414, IMG submission 203804) | Maize rhizosphere microbial communities from greenhouse at UC Davis, California, United States - DK15-O-3 | ecosystem: Host-associated > Plants > Roots > Rhizosphere > Soil | place: USA... | reverse complement strand
GCAGGCGGTCATCGGCGGCAGCGCGTGGCAGGGGCTGAAGGCGACGTTCCGTTCGCGCTACCTGTGCGGGATCGCCGGGTACGTGGTGATCATGACCATCATGGCCACGTTCCTGTACTTCACCCGGCTGGCGATGGTTGCGGACCTGGGCGATGACACCGACCTGCGCACCACGATGTTCGCGCGCATCGATTTCTACACCCAGGTCGCCACGCTGGCGTTGCAGGCGGTGTTGACGGGCCACCTGATGAAACGGCTGGGCGTGGCGCTGACCCTGGCCCTGCTGCCGCTGACGATGGCACTGGGCTTCCTCGGCCTGGCCGTGGTGGGGACGCTGGCCGCGCTGATCCTGTTCGAGGCGGCGTTCCGCGCGGTGCAGCGCGCGATCACCCGGCCCGCGCGCGAAACCCTGTACACGGTGGTCAGCCGCGAGGACAAGTACAAGTCCAAGGCGTTCATCGACACCTTCGTCTATCGCGGCGGCGACGTGATCGGGGCGCAGGTCGACGGCGTGCTGGCACGGTTGGGCCTGGGGCTGGGCGCGTTGGCTACCATCGTCTGGCCGCTGGCGCTGGCGTGGGGCCTGCTCGGCCTGTGGCTGGGACGCGAGCAGCAGCGCAAGGCGTCAGCGGCGGCGGCGATCAAACCCGCGGATTGAGCGCGCCGGGCCTGGCGGTCAGGCCAGCGCCGCGATCAGCGACTGGCGCTGCGCTTCATCCAGGTCCGGGCCGATGCCGGCCTTCAGATTGTCGCTCTGCCGGTCCGGCTTGCCGGTGGCGGGAATCACCACGGTCACCGCTGGATGGCTCAGCGCGAATTTCAGGAAAGCCTGCGCCCAGGACGTGACCCCGGCTTCCGCCAATGCCGGCGGCAGCGGTTTGTCCTTGACCTGCGCGAACAGCTTTCCATCCTCGAAGGCGCGGTTGATCATCACCGCCACGCCCAGGTCGCGGGCCAGCGGCAGCACGCGTTTTTCGGCGCCGCGCGAGACCACCGAATAATTGATCTGCAGGAAGTCGGGTTTCTCCGCCTGGACGATGTCTGCCAGTTCGTCCTGCGCGCTTTCCACGTAATGGGTGACGCCGACGTAGCGCACTTTTCCCTGTGCCTTCAGTTCGCGGGCGACGGCGAGCTGGTTCTTCAGGTCGCCCAGGTTGTGGACCTGCAGCAGTTCGACCTTGTCGGTCTTGAGCCGACGCAAGCTGTCTTCGAACTGGGCCATTCCGGCCTCGCGTCCGCTGACGCCGGACAGTTTGGTCGCCAGCCAGGCCTTGCCGACGAGATCCTGTGCGGCGAGCAGCGCGCCCATCCGGTCCTCCGCGACGCTGTAGGTGGGTGCGGTATCGATCACGGTCGCGCCGGCGGCGAAGAATCGCTTCAGCACCTCGCGCAACGGGTCCAGTTCGGCCGCGGATTCGCCGACCTCGAAACTGCCGGAAGTGCCCATGCCGATCACCGGGATTTTCTCGTTGGTGGCGGGGATGGCGCGGGTATTCAAGGGACCGTATGCGGCGACAGGCAGCGCGTCGGCCGGGGCCGGATTTGCGGCAGTCCGGGCGGCTCCTGCCTGCGCGTTGTCGCGGCAGGCCGCCAGGGTCAGCCCTGCGGCGGCGAGGGTGGTCGAAGCCAGGAATTTGCGTCGTGTGTACACGGCAGTCTCCGTGATGGGCGGTGACTGCCGGTTATCCACGAACACTGCGCGCGATGTGTGAACGAAGCGTTTGTCCGTCCGAAGCGAAGCCGTGCGACCGGCCGCATCGGGCCGGGCGCGATGCTAGGCGACCAGTCCCTGCGGCAACTGCATGGTGATGCAATGCAGGCTGCCGTTCTGCCAGATCAGCGAGCGGCAGGGGATCTGCACGATCTCTCGATCCGGGAAGGCTTCGGCCAGCATGCTGGCGGCGCGGTCGTCGGCGGGGTCGCCATAAGCCGGCATCAGCACCGCGCCGTTGACGATCAGGAAGTTGGCGTAGGAAGCGGCCAGGCGCCGGCCCTCGTCCAGGATCGGCTGCGCCCAGGGCAACGGGAATAGCCGGTAGGGCTTGCCGTCGGTGGTGCGCAAGGCGGCGATTTCCCTGGCCATCGCGTCGAGTTCGGCGAAGTGGGAGTCGGCCGGCTCGTCGCAGGCCTGGAACACGATCGCCCCAGGCCCGGCGAAGCGCGCCAGGGTATCGATGTGGGCGTCGGTATCGTCGCCTTCCAGATAGCCGTGATCCAGCCAGAGAACGCGATCCTGTTGCAGCCAGTCGGCGAGTTTGGCGGTGATTTCCTCACGCTGCGCGTCGGGGTGTCGTTCGTGCAGGCATTGCCAGGTGCTGAGCAGGGTGCCTTGCCCATCAGTTTCGATGGCACCACCTTCCAAAGCAAAATCAATGCTTTGCACGAAATAGTTATGAAACAGGTTCATGCCGGAAAGTTCGCCGACCAGATGGTCGTCGCGACTGGCCTGGTATTTCCCGCCCCAGCCGGTGAAGCGGAAATCGAGCTGTTTGAAGCGGTCGCCGGCGCGCAGGGTAATGGGGCCGGTATCGCGCAGCCAGGTGTCGTCGTATTCGGCGGGGACGAAGCGCACCCGGGTCATGTCGATACGCGCGGAGCGCAGGCGCGCTTCGGCGTAGACCTGCAAGTCCTCGTCGGCGATGCAGATGATCACCGGCTCGAAGCGGGTAATCGCCGCGACCAGGGCGACGTAGGTTTCTTCAACCCCGGCCAGCCGCTCGGACCAGTCGGTGTCGGCGTGCGGCCACGCGATCAGTACCGCGGATTGGGGTTCCCATTCCGCGGGGAAGCGAAAAGCATCGGTCATGGCAGCTCTTGTGGGATCTCTTTTTGGAACGGGCTTATCGGATCGGAGGCTTCGGCCCGATTTCGTCCGGGCTGGCCTGGTTGGCGACCACGTCGATGACGCGGCTCTTCTCGAAATACACGGTGAAACCGGCATAGACCCAGCGGTTGATCACCGGCCACTGGCTCTTCTGGCCGCCGCGCGGTTCGAGCCTCTCCTGGGGGGCGCCGAATTTCGCCTCCACCTGGGCCGCGGTCTGGCCGCGTACGGGCAGGGCCATGGCGGGTTCTTCCTGCACGCGTTCGATCAGCAGGGTATCGGCGCTGGCAGTGCCGGCGAGGCAGAGCAGGGCGAACAGCGAAATGGCGTGGATGCGACGATTCATGGCGTTGACTCCCCAGAGGACGCGTCTTTATAGCAAAAGCATTCCGACAAAAAACCGGCGCGCCGCCGAATACCAGAAATCAGGCTTGTCTGCGCGTCGCCATGCGCCTTGCAGGGAGCGTCGAAAAAACAGAAAGCCGCCTTTCGGCGGCTTTTTATCTGGCCAGGAAGGCTGCGTCATCGCAGCGCATCCCTTGGTCGCCCGGTTTCAGCGCTGGCGCGCCTTGAAACGCGGGTTGGACTTGCAGATCACGAAGACCTTGCCACGGCGGCGGACCACCTTGCAGTCGCGATGACGGGTCTTTGCCGACTTCAGGGAGGAAAGGACTTTCATGACATACCTCGGGGAATTTGGACTGTAACGATGTGGGAATATGGCCGGAGGAGAACGATTGTTCGACCGGGACAAAAATCAAGCCGCGCATTCTAGCGGCTTTTTCCTTTGAAGTTCAAGCCTTTGCCTCCTGCGGGCTGGCCTGTGCCCGGTCGCCTGCCGGTCGCCGGGCATAATGTCGGCAAAATCTAGGGGATCCCAATGTCCGACAGTATTCCAGTTCTGACCATCGACGGCCCCTCGGGCGCTGGCAAAGGCACCGTAAGCCGGATCGTGGCCGCCCGGCTGGGTTGGCACTACCTCGATTCCGGTGCCCTCTACCGGGCGGTGGGCGTGGCGGCGAGCTGGGCCAACCTGGATATTTCGGATCCCGCGGCGCTTGTGCGCTGCACGTTCGACACCGCCGTCAGCTTCAGGGAGGACGCCAGGGGCGACCTTCGGGTCTGGGTGAACGATTCGGACGCCACCGACGAGCTGCGGCTCGAAACCACCGGCGCCGTGGCCTCGGCCATCGCCGCTTTCCCCGAAGTCCGCTCGGCACTGAAGGAGCGCCAGCGTGCCTTCCGGCAGGCGCCGGGACTGGTTGCCGATGGGCGGGACATGGGTACGGTCATCTTCTCCGACGCCCCGTACAAGGTTTTCCTGACCGCCAGTGCCGGGGAGAGGGCGGAAAGGCGTTATAACCAGTTGAAAGACAAAGGGGTTTCCGTCACTATAGATGGTCTGCTACGCGAGATTCTCGCCCGCGACGCCCGTGATGCCCAGCGCACGGTGGCGCCGTTGAGGCCGGCCGAAGACGCCGTCCTCCTCGATACCACCGGTCTGGACATCGAACAGGTCGTGGAGCGCGTGCTGGACCTGGTGAAAGCCTAGTCCGGACAGATCCGACGCAGCGGAACCAGCTCCATCGGGAATCCTTCCGGTGGTTTTTCAACCACAACACTCACGGTCACAGGCATCCCGCCCAGGCCGACAACGGGTGGATCGGCGCGCACGCGACAACGCGGGTCCGGTCTGCGTCATCAACCGAGATTTTTTCAATGATCGAATCATTTGCAGAGCTGTTTGAACAGAGCCAGATCCACCTCACCAAGCTGAAGCCCGGTTCCATCGTCATGGGCACCGTCGTGGAAGTCCGCAACGACGTGGTAGTGATCAATGCCGGTCTGAAGTCCGAAGGCATCGTGCCGATCGAACAGTTCCGTAACGACGATGGCACGCTTACCGTGGCCGTCGGCGATGAAGTGAAGGTCGCCCTCGACTCGCTCGAGAATGGCTTCGGCGAAACCGTGTTGTCGCGCGAGAAAGCCAAGCGCGCCATGGTCTGGGACGAGCTGGAAGAAGCACTGGAAGCCAACGCCACGATCACCGGCCGCATCAGCGGCAAGGTCAAGGGCGGTTTCACCGTCGATATCAAGGATGTCCGCGCATTCCTGCCGGGCTCGCTGGTCGACGTGCGCCCCGTGCGCGACCCGGGTTACCTGGAAGGCAAGGAGCTGGAGTTCAAGCTCATCAAGCTGGATCGCAAGCGCAACAATGTGGTGGTCTCCCGCCGTGCGGTGGTCGAGAGCGAGCATTCGGAAGAGCGCGAGCAGCTGATGGACAAGCTGCAGGAAGGCGTGGTGCTGAAGGGCGTGGTCAAGAACCTCACCGACTACGGCGCGTTCGTCGACCTGGGCGGCATCGATGGCCTGCTGCACATCACCGACATGGCCTGGAAGCGCGTGCGCCATCCGTCCGAGGTCGTGGAAGTCGGCCAGGAACTCGACGTCCGCGTGCTCAAGTACGACCGCGAACGCAACCGCGTCAGCCTGGGCCTGAAGCAGCTGGGCGAGGATCCGTGGGACAACATCGCCCGCCGCTACCCGGCCGACAGCCGCGTGTTCGGCAAGGTCTCCAACGTCACCGATTACGGCGCGTTCGTCGAGATCGAGCCGGGCGTCGAAGGCCTGGTCCACGTTTCGGAAATGGACTGGACCAACAAGAACGTCAACCCGTCCAAGGTCGTGCAGGTCGGCGACGACGTCGAAGTGATGGTCCTGGACGTGGACGAGGAGCGTCGCCGCATCTCGCTGGGCATGAAGCAGGTCGCCGCCAATCCGTGGGAAACCTTCGCTGCCATCCACAAGAAGAACGACAAGGTGTCGGGCCAGATCAAGTCGATCACCGACTTCGGCATCTTCATCGGCCTGGATGGCGGTATCGATGGTCTTATCCACCTGTCGGACATCAGCTGGAATTCCACCGGCGAAGACGTGGCCCGCAACTACAAGAAGGGCGACACGCTGGAAGCCGTCGTGCTGGCCGTGGACCCGGAACGCGAGCGCATCAGCCTGGGCGTCAAGCAGCTGGAGCAGGATCCGTTCGGTCAGTTCATGGCCGCCAACCCGAAGGGTTCGAAGCTGGAAGGCACCGTTCGTGAAGTGGACGCCAAGGGCGCCATCATCGACATCGCCGAAGGCGTCGAAGGCTATGTCGCCGCGCGCGACATCAGCAACGAGCGCATCGACGACGCCAGCCAGCACCTGAAGGTGGGCGAGAAGATCGAGGCCCGTTTCGTCGGCATGGATCGCAAGGGCCGCGTGCTGCAGCTCTCGATCAAGGCCAAGGACGATGCCGAAATGCGCGAAACGCTCGAGGACTACCAGTCGCAGTCTTCCTCGTCGTCGACCGGCGCCACCACCCAGCTCGGCGCGTTGCTGCGCGCGCAGTTGGAAGGCAACAAGTCCGAGTAAGCAAGCAACACCCGCTCCACTCCGGCCCGGTTCGACCCGGGCCGGAGTGGTGTTTCTCGCCTGCCTGCGTGACGATGACCAAATCCGAACTCATTGAAATACTCAGCCGTCGCCAGCCGCACCTGAAGGCCGACGACGTCGATCTGGCAGTGAAATCATTGCTCGAGATGATGGGCGGTGCCTTGGCCCATGGCGAGCGCATCGAGATCCGTGGCTTCGGCAGCTTTTCCCTGCATTACCGTCCGCCGCGCCTGGGACGCAACCCCAAGACCGGCGATTCCGTCGCCCTGCCGGCCAAGCACGTGCCGCATTTCAAGCCGGGCAAGGAGCTGCGCGAACGCGTCAGCGGCGTGACCCCGATCGAGGAAAGCGGCGAATAATCGTCGTGCCGGGCTTCTGACCTCCGGGTCCGTTGTGTCGCCCATGATGGTCTCGGCTAAGCTATCGGCTCCCAGGCATGGAGCTTCCCGATGAATGTTTTTCGTTTGGTGGTCGCACTGGTGTTCCTGGCAGTGGGATTGATCGTCGGCATCTGGAATACCGAGGCGATCACGCTCAGCCTCCCATTCACTGCGGGCATCAAGACTTCATCGGGCGCAGCCATCATCCTGTCGCTCCTCAGCGGCGTCGTCATCGGCGGCTTGATCGTGTTAGCCACTGTAGTCTGGCCTCTGTACGCGAAACTGCGTAAAGCCAACAAGCAGGCGGCCATGGCAACACCACCTTCCGTCACCGGTCTTTGACCGGACAACCGCTGCGACCAAGATATGCAATTCCTCAACGAGTGGTTCTGGTTCTTCCTGTTCCTGCCGCTGGCTGCGCTCAGTGGTTGGGTGATCGGGCGAAGGGGCGGGCAACGACACGGCGATACCCAGGTCAGCCGGCTTTCCAGTACCTACTTCCGCGGCCTCAACTATCTGTTGAACGAGCAGCCGGACAAGGCGATAGAGCTGTTCCTGCATATTGCCGAACTGGACAAGGAAACCTTCGAGACCCAGGTCGCGTTGGGGCACCTGTTCCGCCGTCGCGGCGAAGTCGATCGCGCCATCCGCCTGCACCAGGGTCTGGTCCAGCGCAACGATCTCAACGACCAGCAGAAGGTGCAGGCGTTGCTTGCGTTGGGCGAGGACTACATGCGGTCCGGCCTGCTCGACCGTGCCGAAACCGTATTCAGCGACCTCACCCGCATCGACCAGCGCGCACCGCAGGCGCTCAAGCACCTGATCGGCATCTACCAGACCGAGCGCGACTGGGAAAAAGCCATCGACAATGCCACCCGCTACGAAGAGGTGGCTGGCGAACCGATGGGCAAGCTGATCGCGCAGTTCGAATGCGAGTTGGCTGAACGCCATCGCACGGCGAACAGCGCCGATGAAGCGCGCGCGGCGATCGCGCGTGCCTACCAGGCAGATGTCAGTTGCGTTCGCGCAGGCATCCTGGAGGGGCGCATCGAGTCCGATGCCGGCAATCACGAAGCGGCCATCCGCGCGTTCGAGCGCGCCGCGCGCCACGACTCCGATTACCTGCCGGAAGTCCTGCCCAGCCTGATGGCGAATTACGAACTGGGTGGAGACCTGTCGGGCGCCCGCGCTTTCCTCTCGGAAATGTGCGAGCACTACCGCGGCATCGCGCCGGTGCTCGCCTTGACCCGCCTGGTCGAAAGCCAGGAGGGCGTGGCTGCGGCGCGTGCCTATCTTGCGCGGCAGCTGAAGGACCGGCCTTCGGTCCGCGGCGAGGCGGCATTGATCGACCTGACCCTGGCCGAAGGCGCGGATTCCACCGCGACCCTCAACGACCTCAAGCACATCACCGACCAACTGCTGGTGCGCAATCCCAGTTACCGCTGCACCCGGTGCGGGTTTGGTGCACGCACCCACCATTGGCAGTGCCCCAGCTGCAAGGAGTGGGGTACCGTCAAACCGCTGCTCAACTACGCGGTGGTCTGATGCCGGTGTTCTGGTGTTGGATGTTGCTGCACTTCGCGGTGGCGGTGGCGGCTACCTGGCTGGCGATCCGTTACGCACTGGGGCGGAATCTGCTGGACCAGCCTGGAGAACGCCGCAGTCATGTCCTGCCCACCCCACGTGGCGGCGGTATCGCCATCGTGGTAGCAGCGCTGCTGGGCATCGCGTGGCTGGCAATACGGCAACCTGAACATGCCTGGCCGCTGGCCTGTTGCGCGATCGGCCTGGGCCTGGTCGCAGGCATCGGTTGGGTCGATGACCATGTCGCGCTGCCCGCCTGGCCCCGGTTGCTGGTCCAGGCGCTGGCGGCATCGTTGGCGGCTTGGGCGCTCCACCGGACGACCGCTTACATGCCGGATACGGTTTTTGCCTTCGCCCTGGTCATGGTGATGGTCAATGTGTGGAATTTCATGGACGGGATCGATGGCCTGGCTGCCAGCCAGGCCGCTATAGCAGCAGCGGGACTGGCGCTGGTGCTGGGGACCGGGCCATGGGCATGGCTGGGAGCGGGTCTGTTTGCGGCGCTCGCTGGTTTCCTGCCCTTCAACTTTCCGAAAGCTCGGGTCTTTCTGGGTGACGTAGGCAGTGGTGCCCTCGGCTATCTGCTGGCGCTGTTGATCCTGGCCGCCTCCATCGGTCGCCGGGAGCAGTGGCCTTTCCTGCTGCTGCCGGTTTCGGTATTCCTCATAGACGCTGGCTTCACATTGGCCATGCGCATGCTGCGCCGGGAGCGCTGGTGGGAGCCACATGTGCAACACTCCTACCAGGCCTGGTCGAGACGCCTGGGCAGCCATGTCCCGGTTACAATGGCCTATGCGACATCCAGTCTGTTTGCGGTGGCCCTGATGGTGTTCGCCTTGCGTTCGCCGCAACCACTGCCGGACTGGGTTTGCTGGACCTGGTATGGGCTGCTTGTCCTGGCTTGGGCGCAATTACGAAGGAATGTCCGATTGAGCAGGAAGACAAGCCGATGACGTCATGGCGTGAACGAATGGCCGCCCTGCTGCCGCGATTGACCGTCGTGGCGCACGATCTGGTCATGGTGTGGGCCTGCTGGCAGATCCTGCACCACGTGCGTTACGCCATGCTCGCGGATCCGCCGTCTTTCCCGCTCTGGTCGACCGAGACCAGCATTGTGCTGGTCGCGCAGGGACTGGTGTTCTGGCGAGTGGGCCTGTACCGCGGACTCTGGCGTTTCGCCAGCGTGCCGGACCTGTGGAACATATTGAAGGCCGCCTTGCTGGGGTTGCTGGCCCTTGCCCTGGGACTGGCGCTGTACAACCGGTTGGGTACCGTGCCGCGCGCGGTACTGGTGCTTTACCCCTTCGTGCTCGTCGGCTTGCTGGGCATGCCCCGGCTGCTGTTTCGTGCGTGGAAAGACAACCAGAGCTCCAGCCTCAAGGAAGGGCTCGCTCACAGGGTGCTGATACTTGGAGCCGGGCGCGCGGCTGAGGCGCTGGTGCGTGATCTGCGCCGCAGTGGCGCCTACCAGCCGGTTGGCCTGCTGGATGATGCGGCCAAGCTGCACGGAACCAAGTTGCACGACGTGCCGGTGCTCGGGGGATTGACCGATGCAGTCACCGTAGCCCGGGAAACAGCGGCAAAACTGATCGTCATTGCCATGCCCTCGCTGGATGCGGCCGCCATGCAGAAGGTGGTGGCCATCTGCGAAAGCACGGGCTTGCCGTTCCGCACCGTTCCGCGCCTGGTCGACGTGCTGGAGGGGCGTTCGTTGCCGGGTGAGCTGAAGGAAGTCGCGATCGACGACCTGCTGGGTCGCAAGCCGGTTACGCCCGACTGGAAATTGATCCGTGGCTGGTTGGGCGGCCGTACCGTACTCGTTACCGGGGCGGGTGGTTCCATCGGTTCGGAATTGTGCCGGCAGTGCGCCAGGCACGGGGCGCGCAAGATCGCGTTGCTCGAGGTCGACGAACTGGCATTGACTACGGCGCACGCCGAGTTGAAGCGGGCGTTCCCGGATCTGGAGATAGTGCCGGTGCTGGGCAATTGCGGCGACCCTGCGGTGATCTCCTATGCGCTGAAGATCGCCGAACCCGATGCCGTATTCCACGCGGCGGCCTACAAACAGGTTCCGCTGCTTGAGCGACAGCTGCGTGAGGCGGTTCGCAACAACGTGCTGGCGACAGAAGTGGTGGCCAGATCCTGCCGGGACGCGGAAGTGGGCACCTTCGTGTTCATCTCCACCGACAAGGCGGTTGATCCGGTCAACGTCCTCGGTGCCACCAAGCGCTTCGCCGAGATGGTCTGCCAGACCCTGGATGATCGGAAATCGACGCGCTTCGTCACCGTGCGCTTCGGCAACGTGCTGGATTCGGCCGGCAGCGTGGTGCCGTTGTTCCGCGAACAGATCCGCCAGGGTGGACCGGTGACCGTTACCGACCATGAAGTGACGCGCTACTTCATGACCATACCGGAGGCTTGCCAGTTGATCGTGCAGGCGGCCGCCAGCGCCGCGCATGCTTCCATCTATACCCTGGACATGGGCGAACCGGTACCGATCCGGATCCTGGCCGAACAGATGATCCGTCTTGCCGGCAAGCAATTGGACAAAGACATCGCCATCGTCTACACCGGACTGAGGCCAGGCGAAAAGCTGCACGAGACCCTGTTTCATGCGGATGAGCTGTATCGGCCTACGTCGCACTCCAAGATCCTGGAGGCGCGCGCCCGCGATGCCTCGACCGAGATCATCGCCCGGGCGCTCACCTTGCTTCAGGCTGCGGTCGATGCCTACGACACCGAGGAATTGTCGCGGATCCTGCGCGCCACCATTCCCGAATTCATGCCGTCCTCCAAGGTCGAGGAGACCGGCGCTACAATCGTGCAATTCCCCGCGCGAGACGCCCGAAGGACACGATGAGCCAACGCATACGCAAGGCGGTATTCCCGGTTGCAGGACTGGGAACGAGGTTCCTGCCGGCCACCAAGACGGTGCCGAAGGAAATGCTACCGATCATCGACAAGCCGCTGATCCAGTACGCGGTGGACGAGGCGGTCGAAGCCGGCTGCGATACCCTGATATTCGTGACCAACCGTTACAAGCATGCGGTTGCCGATTATTTCGACAAAGCCTACGAGCTCGAGCAGAAGCTTGAGCGCGCGGGAAAAACCGAACAGCTTGAATTGGTCCGCAATGTCTTGCCAAGCCACGTCCGTGCCGTGTTCGTGACCCAGGCCGAGGCTTTGGGTCTCGGGCATGCGGTGCTCTGCGCGAAGCCGATCATTGGCGATGAACCCTTCGCGGTCCTGTTGCCGGACGACCTGATCTGGAACCGGGGGCCGGGAGCGTTGGCGCAGATGGCGGATGCGGCGCAAGCCTCCGGGGCCAGCCAGATCGCGGTCCAGGACGTGCCGCGCGAGCAGACCGGGAGTTACGGAATCGTCGCCACCGAAGCTTTCGCCGGACGCGAGGGCAGGATTTCGGCCATCGTCGAAAAGCCCAGCCCCGAGGTCGCACCGAGCAACCTGGCTGTAGTCGGGCGTTATGTCCTGAGCCCGCGGATTTTCGATCTGCTGGAGAGCACCACCCCGGGCGCCGGCGGGGAAATCCAGCTGACCGATGCTATCGCCGCGCTGCTGGTGGAGCATCCGGTGCATGCCTATCGCTTCCGTGGCACGCGCTTCGATTGCGGCACGCATATCGGCCTGATCGAGGCGACCATCCGTTATGCGCTGGACCACGAAAAGCTCAGCGATGCCGCGCAGCAGCTGATGCAGAACGCGCTGAAGGAACTGGGCGTTACCGAACTCGAATAAGCATTACCGGGCTTTCGGTACCCGGTCCTGGAATGGAAAAGGGCAGCCCATGGCTGCCCTTTTTGTATGCGTTCCGTTCCGGTGTGTTGCTCAGAGCGATTCGAACACGCCTGCCGCGCCCATGCCGGTGCCGATGCACATGGTCACCATGCCGTATTTCTGCTGGCGGCGGCGCATGCCATGGACGATCGTCGCGGTGCGGATGGCGCCGGTCGCGCCCAATGGATGGCCCAGGGCGATGGCGCCACCCAGCGGGTTGACCTTGGCCGGATCGAGTCCACTGTCGCGGATCACTGCCAGCGCCTGTGCGGCGAATGCCTCATTCAGCTCGATCCAGTCCAGTTGGTCCTTGGTCAATCCCGCCTGTTTCAGCGCTTTCGGAATCGCCGCGATCGGGCCTATGCCCATCACTTCCGGACGCACCCCGGCCACCGAAAAGCTGACGAAGCGGGCCAGCGGGGTCAGGCCGTAATCCTTGATCGCCTGCTCGGAGGCGAGCAGCACGCCGGCCGCGCCGTCGCTCATCTGCGAGGAGGTGCCGGCAGTGACGGTGCCGCCGAACTGCGGATTGCGGAATACCGTGCGCAGCTTGGCCAGGCCCTCCAGCGAGGTATCCGCGCGCGGACCTTCGTCCTGTGCCACCAGCAGCTTCTTCAGGCGCACGACGTTGCCGGCCAGGTCGGGCAGCCGCGAGACCACTTCGTACGGGCTGATCTCGTCCCTGAATTCCCCGGCCGCCTGCGCGGCCAGTGCTTTCTGGTGCGAGGCGAGGGCGAACGCATCCTGGTCCTCGCGCGAGACCTTCCATTCCTCGGCGACTTTTTCGGCGGTAATGCCCATGCCATAGGCGATGGCCACGTGGTCGTTGTCGAACACGCTGGGCGCCATGGCGATCTTGTTGCCCATCATCGGCACCATCGTCATCGATTCGGTGCCGCCAGCGAGCATCAGGTCGGCGTTGCCGAGGCGGATCTGGTCGGCCGCCAGGGCCACGGCTTGCAAGCCGGACGAGCAGAAGCGGTTGATGGTCTGCGCGGCAATGGTGTTTGGCAGGCCGGCCAGCAGCAAGCCGATGCGCGCCACGTTCATGCCTTGCTCGCCCTCAGGCATGGCGCAACCGATGATTGCGTCGTCGATGCGGTTGACGTCGATGCCCGGCGCCTGGGCAACCACGGCCTTGAGCGCATGCGCCAGCATGTCGTCGGGACGGGTATTGCGGAACACGCCTTTCGGTGCCTTGCCGACCGGGGTGCGGGTGGCGGCGACGATGTAGGCTTCTTGAATCTGTCTGCTCATTTTGATCTTTCCTGAAGAGGAGCCGGTAGCCGGTAGCCGGTAACCGGAAAGCAAGGAGGTTCGGCTTGCCGGCTGACCGTTTCCGGTTGCCGGCTACCGCGTTCTTGTCAGTTCCTGAGAGGCTTGCCGGTCTTGAGCATGTGCCCGATGCGCGCCTGGGTTTTTTCCTGCTGGGCCAGTTCGACGAAGTGCTGGCGCTCGAGTTTCAGCAACCATTCCTCGTCGACCAGCGAGCCGCGATCCACTTCGCCGCCGCACAGGACGGTGGCGATGCGCACGGCGATTTCATAGTCGTATTCGCTGATGAAGCGGCCTTCCAGCATGTTGACCAGCATCATCTTGAAGGTGGCGATACCGACATCGCCGGCCACCGCGATACGGCGCGCGGGCAGGGGCGGGCGGTAGCCGCTTTCCGCCAGCGCCAATGCTTCCCGCTTGGCCACGTACAACAGTTCATGGGCGTTGAAGACGATCTTGTCGGTCCGGCGCGCGAGGCCCAGTTCCTGCGCTTCCATGGCGGAAGCGGAAACCTTGGCCATCGCCACGGTTTCGAAGGTCTTCTTGAGTTCGGCGAACACGTCGCCGCCCGGGCCAGCGGCCTGGGAAGCACGCACCGCGATTTCCTTCAAGCCGCCACCGGCCGGCAACAGGCCCACGCCGGCCTCGACCAGGCCGATATAGCTTTCCAGCCCGGCCACGGTCTTCGTGCTGTGCATCTGGAATTCGCAGCCGCCGCCCAGCGCCAGGCCGCGTACGGCCGCCACCACCGGCACCAGCGAATACTTGATGCGCTGGCTGGTGGCCTGGAAGTTCGCGACCATGGCTTCAAAGCCCTTGACGTCGCCTGCCTGCAGCAGGCCCATCGCGCCGGAAAGGTCGGCGCCAGCGGAGAACGGTTCGCTGTTCTGCCAGATCACCAGGCCCTTGAAGTCGCGCTCGGCACGGGCCACGGCTTCCTGCAGGCCGTTGAGCACATGGTCGTTGACCGTATGCATCTTGGTCTTGAAGCCGGCCACGGCGATGCCGTCGCCGTCGGTCCACATGCGCAGGCCGTCGTTCTCGAACACGGTTTCGCCGGCGGGGAATGCTTCGCCGAGCAAAGGATCCGGGAATCGCTGGCGCTGGTAGACAGGCAGGGGCGAGCGCGGCAGCTTGGCGTTCTTGGCCGGGCTGTAACTGCCCTCGGCTGCATGCACGCCCTCGCGGCCGTCGAATACCCAGTTCGGCAACGGTGCGGTGCTCATGGCCTTGCCGGCGACGATGTCATCGGCGATCCATTGCGCCACTTGCTTCCAGCCGGCCGCCTGCCAGGTCTCGAACGGACCCATTGACCAGCCGTAGCCCCAGCGGATGGCCAGATCGACGTCGCGCGCGGTTTCGGCGATGTCGGCCAGGTGGCAGGCGCTGTAATGGAACAGGTCGCGGAAGGTAGCCCACAGGAACTGCGCCTGCGGGTGTTGGCTCTCGCGCAGTTTGGCGAACTTCTCGGCCGGATTCCTGAGCTTGAGGATTTCCACGACCTCAGGCGCGGCGACGCCGGTCGACGGGCGATAGTCCTGCGCCTTCAGGTCCAGCACCAGGATGTCCTTGCCGACCTTGCGGAAGATGCCCGCGCCGGTCTTCTGGCCGAGCGCGCCCTTGGCGACCAGCGCTTCCAGCCACTTTGGTGACTTGAAGTACTTGTGCCATGGGTCGTCTGGCAGGGTGTCGCCCATGGTCTTGATGACATGGGCCATGGTGTCCAGTCCGACTACGTCCGAAGTGCGATAGGTAGCCGACCTGGGCCGGCCGATCAACGGGCCGCTGATCGCGTCCACTTCATCGAAACCTAGGCCGAATTCGGCGGTGTGGTGGATGCTGGCCAGGATCGAGAACACGCCGATGCGGTTGCCGATGAAGTTGGGGGTGTCCTTGGCGTAGACCACGCCCTTGCCCAGAGTGGTGACCAGGAAGCTTTCCAGCCCTTCCAGCACGGCGGCATCGGTGACCCTGGTCGGGATGAGCTCGGCCAGGTGCATGTAGCGCGGGGGATTGAAGAAGTGCACGCCGCAGAAGCGGTGGCGCAGTTGTTCGGGCAGCACATCCGAGAGCGCGTTGATGCCCAGGCCCGAAGTGTTGCTGGCCAGTACCGCATGCTCGGCCACGAATGGGGCGATCTTCTTGTACAGGTCCTGCTTCCAGTCCATGCGCTCGGCGATGGCCTCGATGATCAGGTCGCAGTCGCGGAGTTGCTCGAGGCCACTGTCGTAGTTGGCCGGAGTGATGGCTTCGGCCAGGGACTTGCTGGCGAGGGGCGCGGGACTGAGCTTGCCCAGATTGGCGATGGCCTTCAACACCACGCCGTCCGGGTTTCCCTCCTTCGCGGGCAGGTCGAAGAGCACGGTATCCACGCCGGCATTGGTCAGGTGCGCCGCGATCTGCGCACCCATCACCCCGGCGCCGAGCACAGCAGCTTTGCGTACAAGTAATTTCTTAGACATATTCTGTAAGCCTTTGTTATAAATTTAGTTATTCAATGACCCGCTCGGATGCCGGCCTCGGCAAAGCGGATCAGTTCGCGTGCTGCGCGCTCACGATGTGCGACTTCGGTGACATCGGCAGGGCGCTTGATCAGGCCGAAGTCGGCCATGGCATAGGTCAGGGCGCCGGCCAGGAAGTCGAGGCGCCAATACAGCTCTTCCTTGCTCAGGCCCGGGACGCAGGTTGCGATGGCCTTGCCGAATTCGCGCAGGACGTGGCCGTAATGGTCGGACAGGAACTTGCGCAGGCCGTCGTTCTTCTCGGCATAGGCGCGCGCCACCACGCGGACGAAGGCACCGCCGCCATGGCGATCCTGGGACATCGCCAGGGCCGGCTCGACGAAGGCGGCGAGGACCGGCTGCAGTTCGCCCGGGTGGTCTTCAAGCGCAGTTTTGAGCTGGCTCAGGCGCAAGTCGGTCATGTCGTCCATGCGCCGCCGGAAGACCTCGTTGACCAGGTTTTCCTTGGAGCCGAAGTGGTAATTGACCGCGGCGATGTTGACGTCGGCGCGGCTCGTGACCTGGCGCAACGAGGTGCCGGCGAAGCCATGCTGGGCGAACAGCTCTTCAGCGGCGCCGAGGATACGGTCCTTGGTGGAGAAGTGGGTGGTATTGGCCATGGGCTTCCGATAATCAAACGCTTGTTTGATATTGGTGCGGGCACCAGCGAAAGTCATGCTGCACTGCGGCAACGATGGCGCGGAGCCACTGCAAAACCGCCAGCGATACGTTAGAATTGCGCTACGCAATTTGGCCTAAGCCCGCGTTTCAACGCGGGTTTTTCATGTTAACCTCGGGTCCGTAGTGGCCCACCCAACGGAGAATATCCATGGCGCTGGAGCGCACCCTGTCAATCGTCAAGCCCGATGCCGTCGCCAAGAACGTCGTCGGCGAGATCTATTCGCGTTTCGAAAAAGCCGGCCTGAAGATCGTGGCCGCCAGGTACAAGCAACTTTCGCGTCGCGAAGCGGAAGGCTTCTACGCGGTGCACCGCGAACGTCCTTTCTTCAATGCGCTGGTCGATTTCATGATCTCCGGTCCGGTGATGATCCAGGCGCTGGAAGGCGACAACGCCGTCGCCCTGCATCGCGAACTTCTGGGCGCCACCAATCCGAAGGATGCGGCGCCGGGAACCATCCGCGCCGACTTCGCCGATTCGATCGACGCCAATGCGGCGCATGGTTCGGATTCGGTCGAGAACGCCGCGGTGGAAGTGGCGTACTTCTTCGCCGCGACCGAAGTGGTCTCACGCTGAGTTGATGCCGTGAACGAGGTCGTCAAGAAACAGAATCTGCTCGACCTCGATCGCGAGGGACTGGAGCGCTTCTTCGCCGACACGCTCGGCGAACAGCGCTACCGTGCCCACCAGGTGATGAAGTGGATCCATCACCGTCATGTCACCGACTTCGATGCCATGACCGATCTCGGCAAGGCGCTGCGCGCGAAACTGCAGCAATACGCCGAGGTCATGGTTCCACAGATACAGTTCGAAAAGCCTTCCACCGACGGCACCCACAAGTGGCTGCTCGGTATGGATGGCAAGAATGCCATCGAGGCGGTGTTCATCCCCGACAAGGGCCGTGGCACGCTTTGCGTGTCTTCGCAGGTGGGCTGCGCATTGAATTGCCAGTTCTGCTCGACCGCAACGCAGGGCTTCAACCGCAATCTGTCCACCGCCGAAATCATCGGCCAGGTCTGGGTGGCCGCGCGCCACCTGGGCAACGTGCCGCACCTGCAGCGCAAGCTGACCAACGTGGTGATGATGGGCATGGGCGAGCCGTTGATGAATTTCGACAACGTCGTGCGGGCGATGAGCGTGATGCGCGACGACCTGGGTTATGGCCTGGCCAACAAGCGCGTGACCCTTTCCACGGCAGGCATGGTGCCGATGATCGACCGCCTGTCGGTGGAATCGGATGTGTCGTTGGCGGTGTCCCTGCATGCAGCCAACGACGAGTTGCGCACCGAGCTGGTGCCGCTCAACAAGAAATACCCGATCGCCGAGTTGATGGCTGCGTGCGCGCGTTACGTGCAGGCCAACAAGAAACGCGATTCGGTGACTTTCGAATACACGATGATGCGCGGCATCAACGACCAGCCGCAGCATGCGCGGGAGCTTGCGCGACTGATGCGCCAGTTCGACAACACCGTGCAATCCAGGGACGCGGGCAAGGTCAACCTGATCCCGTTCAACCCGTTCCCCGGCACGCGCTACGAGCGCAGTACCGAGGCCGATATCCGCGCTTTCCAGAAGATCCTGCTCGATTCGCAGGTACTGACCATGGTCAGGCGCACGCGTGGCGATGATATCGATGCCGCTTGCGGCCAGCTCAAGGGCCAGGTCGTCGACCGGACCCGGCGCCAGGCCGAGTTCCGCCTGCACCTGCAATCGCAGGGGATCGATGATGCGGCCGCGTGATGTGACGGTGCTGGTGCTGGTGCTGGCATCGGCGATGGCGATGGCGGGTTGCTCCAATCTTCCGTTCACCGGCTCCAAGACGATCCCGTTTCCCGACGCGAAGACCGAGTACCACGTCAGCGACAGCGCTGCCACCAGGCAGCGGTTGGCTGCCCAGGACCATTTGCGCCTCGCCACGCAGAGGTTGGGCAGCGGCGACCTGGTTGCGGCGGAGCGTGAGGCCAATGCGCTGCTCAAGAACAACCCCGATTCGGCCGATGGCTACACCTTGCTGGCGGTCATCCGCGACCGGCAAGGCATCGCGGCGCAAGCCGGCGACTATTACAAGCGGGCCGCCGAACTCGCTCCCGCCCAGGGCGGCATGCTCAACAACTACGGAGCGTGGCTTTGCGCCAATGGGTTCCCTGCCGAGGCGCTGGTCTGGTTCGACCGGGCGCTGGCCGCCCCGGGATACGGAACCCCCGCGGCGGCACTGGCCAATGCCGGGGGCTGTGCGCTGAAGGTGGGCCAGTACGAACGCGCCGGACGCGACCTGCGCAAGTCGCTTTCGCTGGATGCGGACAATCCCTACGCGTTGGCTTCCATGGCGGAGAACGAGTATCGCCAAGGTCGTTATTTCGAAGCGAGGGCGTTCACAGAACGGAGATTGGCCGCTGCACCCGCCAATCCCGCCATGCTACAACTGGCGGCTGACATTGAGACCAAGCTGGGCGACAAGGCCGCCGCCAGCCGATATGTTCAGCGGTTGAGGGCGGAGTTCCCTTCCATCACCGCGACCCCGGGGGAAACGACAAGGCCATGAACGAACAAATCGAACCGGTCGCGGGCCACTTCGCCCAAGGCTGCGGCAGTATGTTGAAAAAGGCGCGCGAGGATGCCGGCATCGACCGGCAGGATGCGGCGAGCCAGCTGAAAATGCCCGAACGGGTACTCAGGTCGCTGGAGGAAGAAAACTGGCAGCAGCTTGGTGCCCCGGTCTTCGTCCGCGGTCAGTTGCGCAGTTACGCCAGGCTGTTGAAGGTCGACATCGACCCTTATCTGCAGCAGGCCCAGTTGCAGCCCATCCGTCCGGCCGAACTGGTCAGCCACAGCCATACGCCGCGCTACCAGCGGGTGATGGAAAGCATCGCCCGCCGCGCGGTTTACGTCGTGATCACCGCTGCGATCGCGGTGCCGGTGTGGGTCGCCACGCAATCGCATATCGGGCAGGGCGACGTTTCACGGACCACCGCTTCCCTCGATGTGGTGCCCTCGGAGGTGGCGACGGCAGGCAGCCAGACCCCGCAGGCGGTCGCACGCAGGCAGGCGGCGCCGTATGTCGCTTCCCTTGCACCGCTTCCGCGCAACAACGGCAACGGACTCGTCTTGCGCATGACCGGGGACAGTTGGGTCCAGGTCACCGGGCCCGATGGGGACACGCTGGAAAAAGGTCTGCTCAAATCGGGTGAGGAGCGCAGCTACCGTAATGGTCAGGTAGGCCGCGTGGTGCTGGGCAATGCGTCGGCGGTCGAGGTTCAGCAGGCCGGTAGTACGGTGGATATCGCGCCCTACAAGCGAGCCAATGTGGCGCGCTTTACGGTATCCTCTGACGGTTCCCTCGCTCCGGTTGCTGATTGACTGGGTTCGGGGGCTTGTCCAACCCGAATCAATGACCCCGCCTAGACGGGGCGAGAGTACGCATGGCGATCGACGATCTGCTCGATGAGCACGAACAAAGCGAACGCGTCCGCAATTGGCTGAAGAACAACGGCGCTGGAATGATCGGCGGCATAGCCTTGGGACTCGCGGTTATTTTTGGCTGGCAGTGGTGGCAGAAGCACCAGGTCCAGCAGGCCGAGCAGGCCAACCTGGATTACCAGTCGGCGATGGATAGCCTGGGGACGGCCGATCTCAAGAAGGCGCAGGCCGAAGTCGCCAAGCTGCAACGCGGCGACGCGGATCTGTATGCCGACCTGGCGACGCTGAAATTGGCCAAGGCCCAGGTCGATGCCGGTCAGGCGGAAACCGCCATCGCCACCTTGCGTGCGCTCAAGTCCGATCCCTTGCTGGAATCCCTGGTCGACCTGCGACTGGCGCGCTTGCTGAC
>Ga0307414_10000504_pt1 | contig 20317 bp, 19 predicted proteins | sample DK1Ometagenome_FD_203804 | JGI IMG/M metagenome (GOLD analysis project Ga0307414, IMG submission 203804) | Maize rhizosphere microbial communities from greenhouse at UC Davis, California, United States - DK15-O-3 | ecosystem: Host-associated > Plants > Roots > Rhizosphere > Soil | place: USA... | reverse complement strand
CGGAATAAACAGGGCCAATTAATAATTATTAAACAAAAAACACAAGGATTAACGAACTAATAAATATATTCCAATGAAAAAATTTTATCTGATAGATGACGACTCTATATTCGTTTTTTTGACCAGAAAAACATTACAGGTTGCCAATCTAAGTACCGACCTCACCGTCTTTGAAGACGGGCAAAAAGCTTTATTAGACTTAGAACTGAGCGTAAATCAGCCTGGGCTATTGCCTGACATTATATTTCTGGATCTCAATATGCCGGTATTGGACGGCTGGGGCTTTCTGGATAAATATCAGCAACTGGCACCGCTGATGAGCAAAAAGATTGCCATCTATATTGTGTCCTCTTCCATCTCTCCTTCGGAACTGGAACGTTCACAGGGAATTCCTGTGGTTACCGATTTCCTGACCAAGCCATTAAGCCGTTCAAAGTTTGTAGAAATCTTTGAGGAGGCATAAATAAAAAAGGGTTGCTTTTGTATGAACAAAAGCAACCCTTTTTTATGATATCAGAATTTCTTTATTTTAAGCTCGAGATCTGTGCTTTAACATAATCGATTAAAGAAATGATGTCTTTACGTAAAGGCTGAACAACTAATACCTTTTGAAAATCGGCAATTGAATTATTGAATAAAGCGACTACAGCAGCCTTTTCAGTAGATTTCTTGATCTTATAAGACTTATAGATCCCATAATCCTTATAGGCCAGTGCCCTGTTCTGCAACAATTGGGTATCTTCTTCCCCGTTAATCTCAATTCCTTTGGTAAAATCTTTAATCGCAGAAAGGTAGAAGCTCTCTCTGATTTGATTTAAGGATTCTTTAGGATCATTGGCGACGTTTAACCTGGCCTTACCTCTATAGTAATAGGCAGAATTATCTGAGGGTTTCAAGGCAATTAAACGGCTATAAGTTGCGATTGAATTTTCAAAATCTCCACACTGGAAATAAGAATACCCTAACATTTTCAATACAATTGGATTGTTCGGATTTTTAGTATCTGCCTTTTCTAATTGTCCTACCGCACCTTTAAAATCGCGTTTCATCATGGCATCCATACCTAATTTATCGTAACCGTTATTCTGCGCGATACTGACCTGAGTGGAAAAGACAAATAATAATAAGATGGTTTGCTTGAAATAGTTCATTAAGTTTTATTTAAAAAAAATAAATATATTTAGATTTAGTTCAATAGCCTAATAAAATCTACAAAACGTATTTATCAGGGTTATTGGGATAAAGATATTTGTAGGCAACTATCATACCATTTACAAATATTCCTTTTAAACGCTAAATAAATGAAAATATGATGAGCGCAGAAATTATTGTTTTTTTCCCAAAGAAACAGCAGACAATCAGACCTGTTTTTAAGCTCTGAAGGAAATCACCCTGACTTTTTAACAGGGAAAAGAAGGTATCACTGTTTTGGCACAAGAGTTGAAAATATGGATAGTTCAATATAATTAATAATTTCGTAAACGACATGCTGTCAGATTGTCGTTTTAATTTTAGAAAGACTTACTTAAATGAGTAAACAAGATCATTTTGATTTTAGCAATGCACTACCCATCATAAATGAAGATACAGAGTTCTTTCCCTTGATGTCTCAACAAGACGAAGATGAAATGAATAATGAAGAGACTCCCGAGATACTAGCGATACTTCCTTTAAGGAATACGGTGCTATTTCCGGGAGTAGTCATTCCGATTACTGTTGGCAGGGATAAATCCATTAAACTTATAAAAGAGGCATACAAAGGTGACAAGATCATTGGCGTTGTTTCCCAGCGCGATGTTTCCATCGAAGATCCTACGTTCGAGCAATTGAATAGTGTAGGAACCGTGGCCCACATTATCAAAATGCTGCAGATGCCTGATGGAAACACTACTGTGATTATTCAGGGAAAACAGCGTTTTCGTTTAATTGAAGAAGTCCAGTCTGAACCTTATATTAAAGTAACCATCAGCAAATTTGAGGAAGGCAAACATAAAGCCGACAAAGAATTTAAGGCAATGGTGGCTTCGATTAAGGAGATGTCTTCTCAGATCATTCAGTTATCACCGAATATTCCAAGTGAAGCGGGAATTGCACTAAAGAACATTGAAAGCACTTCGTTTCTGATCAATTTCATCTCTTCAAATATGAATGCTGATGTTTCTGATAAGCAAAAGATGCTGGAAATGACCAATCAGCGCGAGCGGGCAATGATGGTGATGGAACTATTAACTTTAGAACTTCAAATGCTGGAGTTAAAGAATCAGATTCAATCCAAAGTTCGTACTGATCTCGACAAACAACAAAGAGATTATTTTCTGAATCAACAATTGAAAACCATTCAGGAAGAACTGGGTGGCAATTCTTCTGATCTGGAATATGAAGCTTTACAGATTCGTGCCAAGAAGAAAAAATGGTCAGATCCGGTAAAAGAACATTTCAACAAAGAACTGGATAAACTGGGAAGAATGAACCCAGCTGCGCCAGATTATTCGGTACAGATCAATTACCTGGAACTCTTGTTAGACCTTCCATGGAATGATTTCACCAAAGATAATTTTGATCTGAAACGTGCACAACGCGTATTAGATAAAGATCATTTTGGCTTGGAGAAAGTGAAACAGCGTATCATCGAATATCTGGCTGTGCTAAAACTAAAACGTGATATGAAGGCACCTATCATTTGTCTGGTAGGACCTCCGGGAGTTGGTAAAACTTCATTGGGAAAATCTATCGCGAAGGCATTGAACCGTAAATATGTACGGATGGCATTAGGAGGGATCAGAGACGAAGCTGAGATCCGCGGCCATAGAAAAACATATATTGGCGCAATGCCGGGCCGTATTATTCAGTCCATCAAAAAGGCCGGAGCAGCGAACCCTGTATTTGTACTGGATGAAATTGATAAAGTAGGTTCTGATTTTAGAGGTGACCCCTCTTCTGCATTGTTGGAAGTTTTAGATCCCGAACAGAACAGCGCCTTTAATGACCATTATGTAGAGGCGGATTATGACCTTTCCAATGTACTTTTTATTGCGACAGCAAATTCACTAAGCAGCATCCAGCCGGCATTATTAGACCGTATGGAGATCATTGAAGTGAACGGTTATACGATAGAGGAAAAAATTGAGATCGCAAAGAAATACCTGTTGCCTAAGCAAAAGGAGCAGCATGGGATCAAAACAAAAGACATCAATCTGAAAAGCGCTTTAATTGAGAAAGTGATTGAAGATTATACCAGAGAATCCGGCGTTCGTGGTTTAGAAAAAAAGATAGGTTCGTTAGTCCGCGGCGTGGCCACTAAGATTGCCATGGAAGAAGGTTATGAACCTAACCTGACCATAGATGATGTGGAACGTATTTTAGGTGCGCCGATTTACGACAAAGACCTTTACGAAGGAAATGAAGTTGCCGGCGTAGTTACAGGACTTGCCTGGACGCAGGTGGGCGGAGATATTCTGTTCATTGAAGCCAGTTTAAGTCCTGGTAAAGGAAAGCTAACGCTGACAGGAAACCTGGGCGAAGTGATGAAAGAGTCGGCGGTTATTGCACTGGCTTACCTCCGCGCTCACGCAGACTTGTTTAACATCGATTATGCCTTGTTTGACAATTGGGATATCCATGTACACGTTCCTGCAGGAGCAACACCAAAAGATGGTCCATCTGCGGGGATTACGATGCTAACTGCATTAACCTCAGCTTTTACCCAGCGTAAAGTAAAATCGAACCTTGCGATGACTGGTGAGATCACTTTAAGGGGGAAAGTACTACCTGTGGGAGGAATTAAGGAAAAAATTCTGGCGGCAAAACGTGCCAACATTAAAGATATCATTTTATGTAAATCCAATAGAAAGGATATTCTGGAGATCAAGGAAAGCTATATTAAAGATTTAAACTTCCATTATGTTTCTGAAATGAAGGAAGTGATTGAGCTGGCTTTAACAAAGGAAAAAGTGAAAAATGCACAGGACCTTAGTGTAAAAGTTAAGCCAATTGCAAACTAGGTTGTTTTTTTCTTAATATTGCGCCACCAAACAAACAAAAATGAGAAAATTAACATTAGTTTTTAGTCTGCTGCTGGCGGTACTAGGTGTACAATCGCTTTTTGCACAACAGAGCACCACACCTGCACCTGCTACCACAAGGGCACAGAACATCTTCATTGAACTTGGTGGTCAGGGTTTAACTTTTACGGCAAACTATGACTCCCGTTTTTTCAATAAGAGAGATGGTTTAGGCGGCAGGGCAGGTATCGGTTACTTCTCCGTTGACGGAGACAAAGTAACTACCGTTCCGCTTTCCTTAAACTACCTGCTTGGAAAAGGAAATAAATTCTTCGAGCTGGGTCTTGGGGCAACGTATATTAGTACGAGCGGAAGTGCTGAGGTCTTATTCAACAACAACGAAAGCAATGTCGTTGGAACGATGAGTTTCTTCTACCGTGTTCAACCCGAAGATAGCGGTTTTGCTTTCCGTATAGGTTTAAGCCCTGTGTTCGGCAGGGATTTCTTTTTACCTTATTACGGTGGTCTTAGCCTTGGCTATACTTTTTAAGAATAAAAATACGATATTCAACTCCGGCAAATCTGCCGGAGTTTTTTTTTAGAAAAATAGTAATGAAAGCATTAAGTAAAGTACTTCTCCCCTTCTCCCTGATCTGTCTGCTGGCTGTAAACCCTGTTGAGGCACAAACCTTTAAGAATGAATTTGGCTTTAGCAGCGATAACGATTCCTATTTACTTCAGGGCTCGGATAAATATTATACCAATGGCTTGTTTATTAACTTTCGCCATGCTTTAGATCAGCAAAAGTCCGGCGAAAAGCTGGAAAAGAAAATTTATGAAATTGCTGTTGGCCAAAAGATATACAATCCTTACTCAGGTTCGGCGCCAGACCCGGCAAAGCAGGACCGTCCTTTTGCAGGGTATCTCTACGCTGAAGGAGCTATGAACTGGTTTTATAAGAATGAAAGCATTTTTAAAGCCGGTGTGCAAATTGGGGTAACCGGTCCGGCATCTCTGGCAGAAAAGGGACAGGAACTTCTGCACAATACCGTTGGTTTCTATGAGCTTGAAGGCTGGGACTATCAGATTCAAGAAGAAATGCAGGTCAATCTTTCCGCAAAATATACGCGGTTATTACACCGTTTTGACAGCAAGGCCGCAGATTTCTCCTTCGAAGGCTATGCCAATCTAGGAACCACCTTTAGTGGTGCCGGTGCAGGCATTTTATTTAGGGCTGGCCGAATTAATCAACTTTTTAATGCTGCCTATACCAATTCGATGATTGGAAACAATTCAAAAACGAAAGGATTGGTGAATAGCGAATTGTTCTTCTACGCCAAACCGCAGCTTAACTTTGTGGCTTATGATGCAACGATACAAGGAAGTATGTTTAATGATAAAAGTCCGGTAACTTTTGGGGCAAAACCAGTCGTTTTTGCACAGCAGTTAGGATTTAATTACAGCAGTCAGCGCTTTACCTTTGATTTTGGCATGCTGTTTAAAACTAAAGAATTAAAGAGCAGTGCCAAAGCCCACCAATATGGCACGATCAGCATGTTTTACAGGTTTAATTAAGCGCTGTATTGTTTAATCAAGAGAAGGACGCTTACGGAATTCCTTTTTTGCGGATACAGACTGTTTATCTGCCAGTCTTTTTCTAATCACCGATTTAGGGGTTTTCGTAGGCTTTCTTTTTTTCTGAATGTGTAGTGCTGATTTGAGCAGAGCGATCAATTTAAGGATCGTACGTTCTTTATTCATCAGCTGGCTTCTATCTTCCTGCGAAACGATATGCAGGTTTCCTTCCTGATCCAAACGATGGGCAAGACGTTCATGCAAAAGCGCGCGTTCTTCTTCCGTAAAGATCCCGGCAGAATCAATATGGAGAATCAGCTCCACTTTACTGGAAACCTTATTTACATTTTGGCCACCTTTTCCACCACTACGTGATGTTTTAAAGGTCACTACTTTAAGAATATCTTCTTTAACAGGCAACATAGCTGCAAAAGTAATAAAGAAAACCGGGGACAAATAAAAAATGATTTAAAACAATTCCATAAAATATTACCTTTGCCCTATATGAGAAAAAACCTGGTTGTAGCTATAGATGGCTATTCATCTTGTGGAAAGAGTACATTGGCGAAAGCATTAGCAAAAAAACTAGGTTTCATTTATATAGACAGCGGTGCGATGTACCGTGCAGTCACGCTTTATTTCATTCGCAATCATGTAGACATGACGGATACCGAAGCGGTCAAAGATGCCCTTCAACATATTGAACTGAATTTTCATTCCAGGGATTACCAGTCGCACATCACTTTAAATGGAGAAGAAGTTTCAGATGAAATCAGGCAAATGCCGGTTTCAGAAAATGTAAGTGAAGTTGCCGCCAACAAGTTTGTCCGTAAAGACATGGTGAAGCAGCAACAACGCATGGGAAAATCAAAAAACATCGTCATGGATGGTCGTGATATTGGCACTACTGTATTCCCGGATGCGCAAGTGAAATTCTTCATGACTGCAGATCCAAAGGTTCGTGCAGAACGTCGTTTCAAAGAACTGCAAAGCAAAGGAGATGTGACCACCACTATGGAAGATGTTTTTGAAAACATTGCACACCGCGATTATTTAGATACGACCCGTGCAGAGAGCCCGCTAACCAGAGCAGAAGATGCGGTCATCTTAGACAATACGGAAATTACAGAGCAGGAACAACTTGATTTTGCGATTGAACAAGTGAAGCTCCATTTTCCGGAATAAGTAAATTTCTTCCTCTTCCTTCCCATATTCCCTCTCTTCAAAGGCTGCTTTTCTTAAACACCCCCTTTTGATGTATTAAGTAATTTTTTACCATTTCTGGTATTTATTTTTTTCTCAAACAAGTCTCTTATCATTGTTTTTCTGTCAATATTCAGTTACAAAAGGACAGATTACCTAAACATTACAATTCGATGTTTTAAGTAAAAAATACGTTTAATACTTTTGTTTAACAATTTTGTCAAACTAAAAAGTATATGTCTACCCGAGATACAGGTACAGAACAATTAATTAGAGACACGGCCAAGCATTTGTTTTTTGCCGAGGGCAAATTACACGCAACAACGCAGGAAATTGCTGATGCTGCCGGGGTAAACCGTACCCTGGTGAATTACTATTTCCGCTCCCGTGATATCCTCTTTGATCAGGTATTTAATGAAGCCCAGGAAGTCTTTTCCTCGACACTTGACGAGGTTTTTGAATCCAGTATGCCATTTAAAGAAAAAATCAGGAATTTGATCAACGTATTTATTGAGGAAACCACTCAATATCCCTATCGTCAACTTTTCATCATCACTGAAATGAACAGAGATCTGGTGCTTTATTCTAAAAGATCCAGGGTCAATAAGGTGAAAAGTTTTATTGAGGAAATCCAGCTGGAAATGGACAATGGAAAACTTAGAAAAATAGACCCTAGACAGTTCATTATCAATTTGTTCTCCCTGATGGCACACCCCCTGATTACGGCTCCATTACAACAAGCCATTTTTGGCATGAATGATGACGAATACGCAAAACTAATGGAAGAAAGAAAAGAATTAATTTTTGAAACCATTTTCCGATAAATAAAAGCAAACCCTCCAATATCCATAACAATGAAACATACCATTCAATCACTATTATTACTTCCAGCAGTACTGATCCTTAGTTCTTGCGGAGGTGGGGCCCCTCAAAAAGGCGGCGCGCCTGGCGATCAGGTTAAAGAATTTAAAGTACTAGAGCTTCAGCCCCGCGTAGCGGTATTGAATACAGATTATCCAGCCAGCGTTCAGGGACAGGAAAATATAGAGATCAGACCCAGAGTAGATGGGTACGTCGAGAAGATATTTGTAGACGAAGGTTCTGTAGTCAAGAAAGGACAACCGCTCTTTAAAATCAACGCTCCTCAATATGAGCAGGAAGTACGTACCGCTACTGCAAGTATTAAAAGTGCTGAGGCAGAAGTAAGTTCTGCGAATATGGCGGTAAATAAAGTAAAGCCTCTGGTAGAGAAAGATATCGTCAGCAAATACGAGTTGGAATCTGCTCAATATACCTATCAGGCAAAAGTCGCTGCATTGGCACAAGCTAAAGCAGCCCTTTCCAATGCCAGAACAAATCTTGGATACACTTCTGTAACCAGTCCGGTAAACGGCGTTGTTGGCGCCATCCCTTTCCGTTTAGGAAGTTTGGTGAGCGGCAATAATGCGGAGCCTTTAACTACGGTATCCAGCATTGGGAATGTATATGCTTACTTCGCATTTAATGAAAAGCTATTGTTGAACTTCTCCAAAGAAGGCGAAGGCAGCAATCTGGCGCAGAAATTAGCAAAGTTACCTCCAGTTTCGCTATTACTTTCTGACGGTACTTTATACGAACTGAAAGGACGTATTCAGACCATCACAGGACAAATCAATACGGCAACAGGATCGGCAAATGTACGTGCGACTTTCCCTAATCCTAAAGGACTGATCCGCAGTGGGGCAAGTGCAACTGTAAGGATTCCTAATGAAATCAAAGAAGGTTTACTTATCCCTCAGAGTGCAACTTACGAATTACAGGACAAACGTTTTGCGGTGGTTGTAGACAAAGATGGTAAAACCAAAGGTGTGGCCATTACTGTATTACAAAACACAGCAGGTAACTTCTATGTGATTCAGGATGGATTAAAAGCAGGCGACAGGATTGTCCTGGAAGGCGTAGCGACACTTAAAGATGGTACCCCAATTAAAGCAACTGTGGTAAACGCAGAAACTGTTTACGCAGACCTAAAATAAGAAACAGATATGTTTAAGCAATTTATACAGCGCCCAGTGCTGTCGACCGTGATCTCCGTGATCATCGTCATACTGGGACTTTTAGGGTTACTTGCGTTGCCCATTTCACAATACCCTGATATTGCGCCACCAACGGTTCAGGTTTCTGCTTCCTATACCGGAGCGAATGCCGACGTTGTACTTAAGAGTGTGATTATTCCGCTCGAAGAGCAGATCAACGGGGTAGAGAACATGACTTACATGACCTCTACCGCTACAAATGAAGGATCAGCTAGTATCAACATCTTTTTTAAAGTAGGTACAGATCCCGATTTAGCCGCTGTAAACGTACAGAACAGGGTTTCCAGGGCAACAAGTTTATTGCCACAGGAAGTTACACAAGCCGGGGTTACGGTAACGAAGAGTCAGAGTAGTAACCTCTTAATTGTTTCCTTAAACAGTGATAACAAAGCTTACGATCAGACATTCCTTCAGAATTATATAAAAATCAACCTTGTACCTCAGATTCAAAGGGTAACGGGTGTTGGTAACGTAAACGTTTTTGGTTCAAAAGATTACTCTATGAGGATCTGGCTGAAGCCAGATGTGATGGCACAATACAGCCTGATCCCTGCTGATATTTCTGCCGCATTAGCAGAACAGAACATTGAAGCTGCACCGGGTAAATTCGGAGAGAACGGAAACGAATCTTTTCAATATGTAATTAAGTTTAAAGGAAGGCTGACAAAAGCCAGTGAGTTTGAAAATATTATCGTTAAATCTGCCGGGAATGGGCAATTGTTGAGATTGAAAGATGTGGCCCGCGTAGAGCTGGGTTCATTAACGTATTCCTCCAACATTGTAACCAACGGTTTGCCATCGGTAGCCTTCGCGGTAAGTCAGACTCCCGGATCAAATGCCAGGGACGTTATCAATCAGTCTAAAAAGATTCTTGATGCTGCGGCCAAAGATTTCCCGAAAGGAATTAAACACATTTACCTGGTGGACGTGAACGAGAACTTGGATGCTTCTATTGAAAAGGTAATCCATACCCTTGTAGAGGCCTTTATTCTAGTATTTATTGTGGTATTTATCTTCCTTCAGGATTTCCGTTCTACTTTAATCCCCGCCATTTCAGTTCCCGTGGCGATTGTCGGTACGTTCTTCTTCCTGAACTTATTTGGATTTACCATCAACTTATTGACACTCTTTGCACTCGTTCTTGCGATTGGTATCGTAGTGGATGATGCAATTGTGGTCGTCGAGGCCGTTCATGCCAAATTAGACCAGGGTTACAAATCGGCCAGGAAAGCAACGGTTGATGCCATGGGAGAGATCTCGGGTGCGATTATTTCCATCACACTGGTGATGGCAGCGGTATTTATTCCGGTAACTTTTATCACCGGATCAACCGGGGTATTCTATAAGCAGTTCGGACTGACCCTTGCTGTAGCGATTATTTTATCTGCGGTAAATGCCTTGACTTTAAGTCCGGCCTTATGTGCGATTTTATTAAAGCCACATGCAGATGACCATAAACACAGTAGTTTTATTCAACGTTTTTACACTGCTTTTAACGTTGCGTTCGACAATGTAACCAGCAAATACAAACGTTCCATTCAGTTCTTTTCTGTAAAGAAATGGATGATCATTGCTTCGATTGCGTTTTTTGGAATTGCATTGGGTTATATGATGAAAACCACGCCTTCCTCTTTCGTTCCTTCAGAAGATCAGGGAACTATTTTCGCCAACATCAGCTTGCCTCCATCCGCATCGATGGAAAGGTCTGAAGTAGTGACCAAATATGTAGATAGTCTTGCCAACTCTATTCCTGAGGTTAAAAATACCTTGAGAATTGTAGGACAAAACTTTACAGCTGGTCAGGGTAGTGCCTACAGTATGGTAATTTTAAAACTAAAAACATGGTCCGATCGCGACCGGAGTGTAGACCAGGTTATTGGAGAGCTTTTCGCCAAGACTTCCGGAATACGTGATGCGAAGATCTTCTTTATCGCCCCTCCTACTATTCAGGGATTCGGACAGAGTGGTGGATTTGAGTTCCAGCTCCAGGATAAAGGCGGACATAGCATTCAGGAATTATTTAAAGTAAATACCGACTTCCTTGCCGCGTTGTCAAAACGTCCGGAGATTCAATATGCACAGACGTCCTTCAATCCTAACTTCCCGCAATATATGCTGGACATTAACCTGGAGAAATGTAAAGAAGCCGGAATTACCGTAAACTCTGTATTGAATACTTTACAAGGTTATTACGGGGGATTATATGCCTCGAACTTTAACCAGTTTGGAAAGCAATACCGTGTGATGATTCAGGCAGATGCCAATTATCGCAAAAATCCAGAAGGATTGAATAAGATCTTTGTCAGGAATAGTAAAGGTACCATGGCCCCAATTACCGAGTTTATCCACTTAACAAGGGTATATGGTCCGGAGTCAATCACCAGGTTTAACCTTTTCAGTTCCATTGCGATCACAGGAGCACCAAATCCAGGCTTCAGTTCGGGAGATGCAATCAAAGCGATCCAGGAAGTTGCAGCAGAGTCTTTACCTGCGGGTTATGGATATGACTTTTCTGGTCTGACCAGGGAAGAGCTTGCTTCAGGTAGTCAGACTGCATTTATCTTTATCTTATGTCTGGTATTCGTTTACTTCCTGTTAAGTGCGCAATATGAGAGTTATATCCTGCCATTTGCCGTGTTGCTTTCGGTGCCATTCGGTTTAGCAGGTGCCTATATCTTCTCGATCATCTTTGGCCTGAACAACAGTATTTACCTGCAGATTTCCCTCATCATGCTCATTGGTTTATTGGCCAAGAACGGGATTTTGATTGTAGAGTTTGCTTTAGAGCGAAGACGTCACGGTCTACCGATTGTACAATCTGCAGTAGAAGGAGCCGTTGCCCGTTTGAGGCCGATTCTAATGACTTCCTTCGCCTTCATCTTCGGATTAGCTCCATTGATGATCGCTACCGGAGCAGGTGCCGTAGGTAATAAATCTATCGGTACAGGTGCTGTGGGCGGGATGCTGATCGGAACAATTCTAGGGGTATTCGTGATCCCTGTGTTGTTCATTATCTTCCAGACTTTACAGGAAAAAGTGAGTGGCCCTCCGCATTTGAAAAAGCACGATGACGATGATCCAAATCCAATCGACCCGGCTTTAGCGAAAAAGCTACCAGTGATTTAAGTTCATATATCAGAGAAAGACAATGATTCAGACATATAAAAAACAGCTTTTCACCCTGGCAATTGCAGCTACAGTATTTGCATCCTGCAAGGTGACCAAGACTTACGAGAACCCCTCGCTGAAAACAGCCGGGTTGTTCCGTGAGCAGACAGCTACAGATACTACTACCATGGCGAATACGCCATGGAAAACCCTTTTTGCCGATCCTTTACTATCAGGATTGATTCAGGAAGGTCTTGACCAGAACCTGGATTTGAAAAATGCCTTACAAAATATTGTACAGGCACAGGCAACCTTACAACAAAGTAAGGCTGCTTTTCTTCCATCTTTAACATTGGATGCCAATGTAACCAGGTCAAAACAATCTGAGGCAGGCTTAAACTTTCCTCCGGGAATTAACATCAATACCCTGACCAATACGTTCAAAGCACAGTTGAGTACCAGCTGGGAAGCGGACATCTGGGGCAAGCTAAGCAGTACTAAAAGATCTGCTTTGGCCGCTTACTTCAGGACTGATGCTGCCAAACGCGCTATTCAGACGCAATTGATTGCCGATATTGCCAACAATTATTATAACCTGCTGGCGCTAGACAGACAACTGGAAATTACTCAGGAGACTTTAAAAAGCAGGATTGCCGGTGTAGAAACCATGAAAACCCTGAAAGAAGGTGCCGTAGTAAATGGCGCTGCAGTAGTTCAGAGTGAAGCCAGCCGTTATGCCACAGAAGTAACCATTCCTGATTTGAAAAGAACAATCAGGGAAACGGAAAATGCACTTAACATTTTATTGTCAAGAGCTCCAGGTTCTATTAGCCGCAGCAAGCTGGCCGATCAAAGCCTGAGCCCTGATGTTAAAATTGGTGTTCCTACGCAATTGCTGGAAAACAGACCTGATGTTCAGGGTGCTGAATTTGCTTTCAGAGCAGCATTTGAAAATACGAACCTTGCCCGTACTTACTTTTACCCTTCGCTCACCATTACAGCGGCAGGAGGATTGTCAAGTCTGGACATCAAGAATTTCTTTAGCAAATCTATTTTTTACAATCTTGTTGGTGGTTTAACACAGCCGATCTTTAACAAAGGCTTAAATAAACAAAGACTTGTTACCGCTAAATCTGCACAGGAACAGGCTTTAAATACTTTCCAAAAAACCTTATTGGTGGCTGGACAGGAAGTATCCAATGCGTTGTATACTTACCAGACTGCAGTTGAAAAGGAAGAAGCGAGGGCAAAGCAAATTGCAGCATTAGAAAAATCAGTAAATTATACTCAGGAATTACTGAGATATAGCTCTGCTACAAATTATACTGATGTATTGACTTCAGAACAAAGTCTTTTAGCCGCTCAATTGAGTGGAGTGAATGACAAACTACAAAAATTACAATCTGTAGTCAACCTTTACAGAGCATTAGGCGGAGGCTGGAAATAGTCTTTTCTAAATGACACTAAGGGGATTTCTTAACAGGAATCCCCTTTTTTATGGATCAGAATTTTGATTTTCCTGATTAAATGATTTTTTACGTAATATTGAACGCATGAATATCCTGATCGTTGAAGATGAAAAAAACTTAGGACTGGAGATTGCTGAATTTCTTGGTAAAGAAGGTTATACGATAGAACATGCCTGGAAGAAATCCTCAGCCGAAGAGAAAATATTTGTAAATACTTACGACTTTATCCTGCTGGACCTCGGCTTACCCGGAGGAGATGGATTTGAACTCCTGCATCAGCTCAAACAACTTAAAGACCGCGAAGATGCCGTGATTATTCTTACTGCCAGAGGCGATGTAGAAGACCGTATTAAAGGATTGGAAGCCGGGGCTGATGATTACCTGCCTAAGCCTTTTTCTTTAACAGAACTGCTTGCACGCATGCATGCCATCATCCGGAGAAAACATAAACTGGAAATGAACGAAGTAAACATCCACAACTTCATTCTGGACATTAAAAGCCATAAAGTGAGTTTTGACGGTCAAAAAATCAGCCTGACGGGTAAAGAATTTGAGATTTTCAATTACCTGGTATTGAATAAAGACCGCGTGATCTCCAGGATCAACCTCACCGAGCATGTTTGGGGCGATATCCTGGAAATTAATTCTGACTCCAATTTTGTAGATGTTCATGTTAAAAACCTACGCAAAAAACTCTCAGGACATGCCCCTATTGAATGGTTTGAAACTGTCAGGAGTATTGGCTACAGAATAAATTCCGGTAAATAAGGATCGATGATGAAGCTGCAACTAAAACTGGCGCTATACAATACACTGACTAAAGTTGCAATCATCACAATGATGGGTATCTTAATCCTGGTTTCCATCAACCGAATTTCTGTAAATCACATGCATCAGCGGCTGATTCAGAAAAAGAACAAACTCATCACCAACCTGTCCAGCGTAAAGATCAACGACTTGTTAACTCAGCAAAAGACCTTTACAGATTACAACCTTCTGAAAGAAGAGTACATCATCCTGAAAGAAGTAAAGAATAGCGATACTTCAAAACTGAAACATTATTTCAGTCAGGAGAGCAGAGAGATTGAGGGTAGTCAGGAAGAATACCAGATCCTGAGTGCCGAGTTTAAATACGGAGGCAGGCGATATCTGCTGGAGTTGGGAGAAACGATGTCTACCGTAGGCCAGTTAGAACATACCATTTCCGTATTTACCTTTCTCATTCTTCTTGCAGCGGTAATCCTGACCTTACTGACAGATCTTGCTTTCAGTAAATTTTTGCTCGCCCCTTTTTATCGGATCATTGACCAGAAGCTCAATAAGGTGAACGATCCCATCAGCTTCAATTATGAGCCTGTAAAGACGACAACCGAAGATTTTAAGATCTTAGACCAGAGCATCAGTATCCTGATGAATAAAATTGCCGACCTGTTCCTCACCGAGAAAGAATTCATTGCCAATGTTTCCCATGAACTCCTCACTCCTATCTCTATTTTGAATACCCGTCTGGAAAATCTACTGAATGATGAAAAATTAAGCCCCGAAGGAGAAAATAAGATATTTGCCTGTTTAAAAACACTAAACAGACTCAAGTCGATCATTAATAGCTTGCTCCTCATCTCAAAAGTAGAAAACAATCAATATAAGAAACCAGACCGCATTTCGATAAAAGAGGTGGTTCATGAAGTTTATGAAGAACTGGAACACCGGCTGATGATGATGGACCTTAAGTTTAACATTAACCTCAGTCGTAATCATGTGTTTACAGGCAACCGCTCTTTGTTCAATACTTTAATGATGAATGTGGTGAATAATGCCATTAAGTATAACCTTCCTTCCGGGAGCGTTTCCATTTATGATGCTATTGTTGACAACCATTATCAACTCATCATCGCAGATACCGGACAGGGGATGGACCTCAATGAAGTTGAGCATGCTTTCCAGCGGTTTGAAAAGTTCCAATCGGAAAAAGAAGACAGTCACGGGCTGGGGCTTTCAATTGTCCGGAGCATTGCGGCTTTCCATGAAATTGAGATCGAAATTGAGTCGAAAAAAGGGAGTGGAACACAGGTAATCGTTATTTTTCCTGAAAAAGATTAGTACGATTCCATCTTCATGAAATCTTCATATTTGATATGCAACTTTGATCTAACAAATCACATTAAATATTAAAAACATGAAAAGAACAATTTTAGCGTTAGCATTAGTTGCAACAACTTTCGGCGCATTCGCACAAACTCCAGCTGCTACTGCAAAACCTGTAGCTCATAAAGTAAAAGCACACAAAAAAGCTGAAGTAAAAAAAACAGAAGCAGCTAAACCAGCTGAAGCAGTAAAAACTACTCCTGCAGCAGCTCCAAAAGCACCAGCAAAACATAAATAAGGTCTAAACACCTCGTTAAGAACTATAGCCTAAGAGGATGTCCAGTCATGGATATCCTCTTTTTTTTGTATTTTGGGATCAACCACACAAACAAACCAAATTATGAAAACAACCCCGGTAGCGCTTATTCTTTGCTACATCATGCTTTGCAGCTGCGGCAGCACAAAAAAACAGGCCGATCAATATCAGTCTAAATGGATTTCTCTTTTCAACAAAAAAGACATTAAAGATTGGTTTGTAAAGATCCATCACCATGGGATAGATGAGAACTTCGGCAATACTTTTCGCGTAGAAGATGGCATGGTGAAAGTAAGGTATGATCAGTATGGAGATTTCAACGACCAGTTCGGCCATTTATATTATAAGGTCCCTTACTCCTATTATCACCTCGTGGTGGAATACCGTTTCGTAGGCGAACTTCAAAAAGGTGCACCATCTTATACCTTGCGAAATAGCGGTGTGATGTTCCATTCCCAGGATCCACGGACGATGCTTAAAGAACAAGACTGGCCGATATCTGTAGAGATGCAGTTTCTGGGTGGTTTAGGAGATGGGAAACCGAGACCAACAGGAAATATGTGTTCACCTGGAACAAATGTAGTTTATGAGGGAAAGCTGGCTGCTTCTCATTGCCTTAATTCCAGTTCAAAGACTTATCATGGCGATCAATGGGTACGTGCGGAGCTGATCGTTCTTGGTGATTCTCTGATTACCCATATCATCAACGGAGATACCGTATTACAATATTCCAAACCTCAGATTGGAGGAGGAGTGGCAAACGGCTATGATCCAAAAATGAAAATAGACGGCAAGCTACTCAGCAGTGGATATATCGCCCTGCAAAGCGAAGGACAACCTATAGATTTCCGGAAAGTGGAACTTAAAGATCTCTCGGCACTAAAAGAAAAAACGAAGCGCAGGTAAGCTTTTAAAAATATTCTGCAAGGTAAGGGGTTCTGCAATTCTGTCTCAAGGTTTTCAAAGCCCTGTCTTTTAACTGCCGGATTCTTTCCTTGCTCAAATTGAATACTTCCACCATATCATCCAATGTCAATGCAGTATGGTTATCAAGACCAAAGAAAAGGGTGATGATCCATTTTTCCCGTTCCGGTAAAACACCCAATGTACGGTTTAGGTCTTCACTCAATGACTCCGTCATCATTAATGCATCGGTATTGGGAACATTGTCGTTAGCCAGAGTATCCATCAGGGTAAAACCACTTTCTTCATTCGTGGTCATATCCAGAGAATAAGACAATGGGGCACTCGACAAATAATCTGCTACTTTTTCCTGAGAAAGCTCAGTAGCCACAGAAAGTTCCTCATAAGTAGGCAACCTTTCGAGCTTTTGTTCTAACAAGTCGGCGGCTTTATTAATTTTGATAATTCCCAGCACCTGATTTCCAGGGAGCCTGATCATTCTTTTCTGATCGGCAAGTGCCTGCATAATGCTCTGACGAATCCACCAAACGGCAAACGAGATAAATTTGAAACCTTTGGTATCGTCAAAACGGTGTGCTGCTTTAATGAGGCCCAGATTTCCTTCGCTGATGAGATCGGCCAACTGCAGACCTCTGTTCTGATATTTTTTTGCGACAGAAACGACAAAACGTAAATTGGTTTTCACCAATTTATCCAATGCCACAGTATCTCCTTTTTTTATTCTTTTAGCCAGACTCAATTCCTCGTCGATACTGAGGAGGTCTATCCTTCCAATATCTGTCAGGTATTTATCAATGGAATCGGTATCTCTATTGGTAATGGATTGCGCGATCTTTAATTGTCTCATACAGATTCACTTTGTGCTAGTTCTACCTCTTTATTTTCTTTTTCAAAATCGTTCATGCAGTTGACCAGAACTTCCACACTTGAAATTGGCAATGCATTATATAAGGATGCTCTGAAGCCACCTACTGAACGGTATCCTTTCACTCCTACCACTCCTCTTGAGGCGGCAAAATCAAGGAATTCCTGTTCCAGAGAAGGATTCTTCATCTTAAAGGTTACGTTCATTCTTGACCTGTGGTCCGGATCAGCAAGCCCATAGAACAATGGATTTCGGTCAATTTCCTGATATAGCAATATTGCTTTAGCAATATTCTCCGTTTCAATCCTGGCTACGCCCCCTTTTTCTTTTAACCACCTTAGGTTTAACATCGCCACATAGATGGAGAATACCGGAGGTGTATTAAAAAGAGAACCATTGTCCCGATAGATGCGATAATCTGACATAGATGGAACCTGACGCTGTATTTTCTCCAATAAGCTATCTTTTACCACCACCAGCGTCATTCCTGCTGGTCCCATATTTTTTTGTGCCCCAGCATAAATCAGGTCAAAATCTGCCACATTTACCCTTCTGCTGAAAATATCAGATGACATGTCACAAATGACCGGAACGGTAGTTGGCGGAAAGCTGAACATTTCAGTTCCTTCAATTGTATTGTTAGAAGTATAATGGAAATAAGCAGAATCTTCAGGGATTTCATATCCGAGAGGAATGTAATTATATCCTTTATCTTTTGAAGAAGCAACAATATCAACCTCGCCAAACAACAAAGCCTCTTTAATTGCCTTTTGAGAGAAATATCCACAATCCAGGTAAGCTGCCTTTTTATCCTGATGAAGAAAATTCATGGCCAGCATCGAAAACTGGGTGCTTGCTCCCCCCTGCAAAAAAAGAATGCTGTAACCATTGGGCACTTCCAGCAATTCCTTCACTAAATCCTCCGTTTCTTTCATCACCGCTTCGAACTCCGGAGTACGGTGTGAAATTTCCAGAATACTCAGGCCAATGCCATTGAAATTCCTGACAGCATCTGCTGCCTGATCTAAAACTTTAGCAGGTAAGATACAAGGCCCGGCTCCGAAATTGTGTTTGATAATTGTTGTCATTAGTTACAGTTGATTGCTCCAAAGTTCGGAAGGTCAAAACAGATATCTAATTTTTCCAGTACATTCAGCAAATTTTTCTGTTTTGACTACTTTAAACCATATAATTTTTGGCAGGCATTTATTATCTCACCATCAGGCAAAATATAATTTCCCTACTATCCTATTTTTTAGCCAGTTAAGGTAATAAGTACACTATCCTTAATGCAGAACGGGCCAAATGTTTCATAAAAAATAAATAATACTATATTTGACAGGAATAACGTTATAAAAATATACACTAAGTCAGAAATTCATTCGCTGCACAATGTCTAAATTAGATCCTACACATCTTGGAATTTTACGCCTGTTACAGGAGGATGCCAGAATGACTCATAAGGAGTTGGCGAGACGATTAAGAAAAAGCGTTTCCCCAATTTTTGAAAGGGTAAAATGGTTGGAGCAGAATGGTTATATCAAGGGATATACGGCATTGGTGGATCTACAAAAGAGCAGCAACAGCATTATTTCCTATACCCATATTCAGATGAACGACCATTCTGAGGAAGCTTTGAGTGCTTTCCAAAGAGAAGTTGTTCTTTTTGAGGATGTCAGAGAGTGTTATTACATCACTGGAAATTTCGACTTTATCCTAAAGATTGTATCTCCGGATATGAAAGGTTATAATGATTTTCTACGTGGCCAATTGTCCAAATTACCCAATGTAGGAAGTGTACAGAGCTTCCTGGTCTTATCCGAGGAGAAAAGAGATACGACTTATAAAATATAGATTTACCGCCGCCAATCCAGTCGAAAAAAAGCACCTTTATGCCCCATTCTTAGGGTGTTGAAAAAATCCCATTTCAGACGAGTAGAATTATTCCAATTTATTTTGTAGATAAGATTTGAGTTGCTTTCTTTGCGGTTAACTAGATTTAATCCAAATAGAAACAACGAATTTCAATCCATTGAATAAAAACAAAAACAGGTTCAAATACCGGATCGGACAAATACACCTATGGCTGGGATTGATTTCCGGAATTTTTGTATGTTTCTTAGGCATTACAGGATGTATCCTTGCATTTGAGCGTGAGATAGAAGACGTTACACAAGCTTATCGCTTTACCGAAGTGGAAAAGTCAGCGCTATTGCCTCCTTCCAGACTAAAACAGATCGCAGATAAGCAGGTCCCGGGGAAACATGCACACAGTATCGGTTATCAGGTTGGTAAATCTGCCCAGGTTGTTTACTATGCCGCAGCCCCTGAATATTACTGGATTGTATTCTTAAACCCTTATACCGGAGAAGTTCTAAAAGTAAAAAATATGGATGATGACTTTTTCCGGATCGTCATTATGGGACATTATTACTTATGGCTACCACCAAATGTGGGACAGCCTGTATTGGCCAGTGCCACTTTAATGTTCTTCTTCCTGCTGATTTCAGGTTTAATCTTATGGTGGCCTAAAAACAGAGCCGCCAGTAAGAAGCGGTTTTCTATAAAGCTGAATGCCAAATGGAAAAGAGTCAATTATGATTTACACAATGTACTCGGCTTTTACATGACCTGGATCCTGATCTTTATAGCGATCTCCGGATTAGTCATGGGCTTTCAATGGTTTGCCGGCTCAG
>Ga0307414_10000501_pt1 | contig 20417 bp, 19 predicted proteins | sample DK1Ometagenome_FD_203804 | JGI IMG/M metagenome (GOLD analysis project Ga0307414, IMG submission 203804) | Maize rhizosphere microbial communities from greenhouse at UC Davis, California, United States - DK15-O-3 | ecosystem: Host-associated > Plants > Roots > Rhizosphere > Soil | place: USA... | reverse complement strand
TAGGCTGGAAACTGCAGTAAATTACTTTATGCCCCTTATTTTCAAGGTCTTCGCCCAGATCTTTATGAGGAGATAATGCATTAACAAGCACTGCATGGTCCCAGACGTCCACAATTTCAGATTTTACGATACTTTTAATATCTCCGAAATCCACCACCATCCCGTTTTTGGGATTTTCCAAATCATTAACCGGTCTTCCTTTTACCGTTACAAAGAGCTTATAGGAATGTCCATGCATATTTTTACATTTCCCATCATAGTTATACAGCACATGGGCTGTCTCGAATGTGAAAATTTTTGTAATACGTATCATAGTGCAAAGATATGACAAAACATAATGATAAGTTGCGTACGGGGAAAACAGAATTTAATGGAAAGTGTAAATTAATTTAATGTTTACTTGATTTAAATAATGGATGATTGTCCTATTAATTTTAAAATATTAGATATTTTATTAAAATCATATCCTATAGCTTCCCTTTCTTTTCTTAAAACTTTTTGAAGAAATTCCCAGTCTTCCTTTATACTCCCGATAGTAAAATCTTCTGGCTTTTGGTATACATTATACAAATCTTCATCAGGAATATTCCAATATAAATCTTTTTCTAATGAAAACTTATTACTATTAGAGCTTTCTAGTTTATCAATTAAAATAAAAAGAATTTTTTTTAGATCTTCTTTTTCAATTTCTATATTATTTTTCATTTGTATTTTATGAAAAGTTATTATTATGTGTTCCAAATGCTTGATTCAGAATTGTATGATTTTATTTTTATCAACTTCATTATTACGTTGGGTTATAGGTACTCTTTCGGCTGGGTCTACAAAATTAACCAGATTATTGAAAGCATAATTATACGGGGAATACCTTCTCATCTGCTCCGCTAATGGATCTTTATAAAATATTAGGGTACTGATTTCAATACCCTAATATTTTATAAAGTTCTCTCAAATTAGAGAGTATAAGAAGCATAAACTTTTTGTTTAAATAAGATAGTAACTACAAATTGGAATGTTACTTTAATTATCTATAATTACATTTTTCCAATTCGTTTTACAACTATCTTTCCATTCCTTAGGAAAATCTTCATCATTTAATATACTTTTAGGTATTGAAACATATTTAAGTTTTTTTCTTTTACTTCCTTGTCTTTTAACATAAAAAAAAGGAGAATTTTTTTCTTTTAGAATAATATCACCCAAATCTACGCTATCAACACTTTCTCCTAAAAAAATTAAAGTATCAGATTTATTATGTCTTGATATTTTTGCATGTGTTATAAGCCCTTCTCTAACAGCAACTTTATTTCTTATTTTCCCTTCTATTGCAACTTTAATATCTGCAACAACAAACTTATAACCATCATTTGGTGAATAAGTAAATATATATAATACAAGTCCTGCGGTTGCTAGAGCTAAAAAAAGATATAATATGTCTTTCTTTTTCATTTTAAAATATTTTTTTTAATAATGTATAATCAGACCAAAATGCTTTTCCTCCTAGACTTCCTCCAACAGATGCTAATTGGTCATAGCTACCACCTCTATCTCCTAATCCCAGCCAGTTTGGATTGGTCCAGCCAGAACTTACATCCACATTACCGAATCCATCGCCTGCCATTGCAAATTGTCTTGAAGCCATCCCATCCGGATCTATAAAGCTTACAGGGTTATTAAATGCAAAATTATAAGGCGAATATCTTCTCATCTGTTCAGCAAGAGGATCTATTACACCCATCTGCCAATATCAGCCATATACATTCTGGCTCCGTAATCACTCCAGTCGGTTTCTTTCTGCAGCTCTTTGCCATTGTACTGGTATTGATAAGCTGGATTTCCTAATAAGGCATTATAACCGTCGTGTTTTAATCCAAACGCATAATAATTGTTTTCTTCAAGAGCTTCTGCACTGTCTTAGCAAAATCTATTTTAAATTAAAATTAGGGCATTGAAATCAATACCTAACTGTTTATAAACCTCTCAAATTAGAGAATATAAGAAGGATAAACTTTTCGTCCTAAAAAAGATAGCAACTTCAGTCATTTATTATTTTACCATTCATTAATTATCATAAAAAATCATTCTTATAATATTTCAATCTACCTTCACTATCTACGAATTTTAAAAACTTTTCTAAAATAGCTCCTTTTGTTTTAAAATTATCTTTTGCTTCTTTTAATGTCATATGATTTACATGACTATACTTAGATTCATCCTTGCCTCCATCATCTTCCCAAAAGCATACTCTACAAATTTGATAATTTCCTTTTTCAAGAATTGTTTTGTAATTACAACAAGGGCATGTAAATAATTCTTTTGGAGTACCATTAACATTAATTGATAATTGATACAATTTTTTGATTTTTTCCTCTATATATGATAATTTTATTCCAATATATCTATCTTTTATATAATCAAATAATGCTTCTATATCAAACCCTTCCTCATCTGTCATTTTTTCACGTTCTTCAATTGTCATCTTTGAATACTCATCTAATGATAATATATTTATAGCTGAATTTAAATCTAATTCTATCATAATTTATTTTATTAAAGTTGTTGCGGTATAATTGATAAGCTGGATTTCCTGATAAGTCATTATATATTCATACTTTATCCGAATGCATAATAATTGTTCTCTTCAAAAACTTCTGCGTTGCCACTTAAGTATTTAAAGTGACTTATTTTAATTAAAAATTAGGGCATTGAAATCAATACCCTAATTATTTATAAAATCCTCTCAAATTAGAGGATATAAAAAGTATAAAATTTCATCCTATAATAAAGAAGTAACTCCAACGCTGAATTTATCTTTGCTTAAATACAAATGCATCATCATTGTCTCTTAGTTTATTTACATACCAAGCTTCAAAATTATTTAATTTTAATAGATCGACCTTTTCTAGAATATCAAGATTTTTTGATTCATTTTGTATAAAAATGAATATTTTTCCATGTGTTTTAGCAATATTTATTAGCTCTTTAAGGATTAAATTTATACTTTCAAAATCTATTCCCATTGTACCAACTATAAAAATATCATAGCTTTCAATCTCATTTATAATTGCATAAACTAACCGGTTAAATACATCAATAATTTCTTTAGGCTTTATAAATTCTAAATTGTATTTTATAATTAATTTCTCATAGTTCTCAATAGATAAATCCTTATTATCTATATATTCTGAGATTTTAATAGAATTATGAAAAGGTAAATTAATATAAAAGATTTTTTTTGAAGGATCTAACTTGTTATTTTGTGATAAGCAATTATTAAACATTACATATACACTTCCACTCTCTAAATCGATATTTTTATTAAAAATCATTATTTATTTATACATTATTTTATTTTACGGGTAGTTTATAGTATATTTCCAATTATTTGTAAATATAATGTTTTCTAAAAAAATAACAAAAAAACCACTGCAAACGCAGTGGTTTTTGTTGTTTTATTAAGATATAAGTCAAAAACAATTATGCTAGTTGAGGATATTATATTTAAACATCAAAGTATTGGTCAATAAATTTAGCTTCTTCAGTATTATCTAGATTACATTCAACAATAATTATATTTTTATTACTTAAACCATCTAGATTTTCAAAAATTTTCTCCAAATTACTAATTAAAAAATCGAATGATACCATATGGAATCCTATATTACTAATAATAATATTATCTTTTTCTCCATCCATTAATAGCTTAAGTAAAATTATGTTTAATTTACCCAAATTATCATCTACTCTAATCTCAATACCAGTTAACTGATTGAATAATTTCATTAATTTATCTCTCTCATCTTTCTTAATCTTCTCGTAAAAATAAGATATTTTTAAAGCAGATCTATGAGCAAAATTTACAAAAACATATTCGTTTTTTTCTAAAGTTTTTAGCTCGTTTGAGCTTATTATAGATATTCTATTCATTATTTTGTTGGTTTTACAGGGAATCTATAAACTTTCCCATATTTAACTGGATTTGCATTGTCAAATTTAGCATTATCCATAAGCATATCCATATATTTATAACTTCCGGTTTGTATTTTATATTGAATAGCTGCGTTCATCCTATGATTACCATCATTAAAATACAACCTACCTCTCCATCTGAACCCTGCTACTCCAACAGGTCGATTAAATGTTCCAGCTGACATTTCCTCAAGATATCCAGCCACTATATCGGGGTTTATCCCTGAATTAAGACTTCTAAAGCCATTTACCTCTGCTTCTGCAGCGACTTCACTGGCTGTAGCAACTCTTTGAACAGCATTCGCCGCTCTTGTTCCTCCTCCATATCCCCCAAACATATTATATCCTCCGCCACCAAAATCCTGCATTATTTCTATATGAGAGCTATTCATCAATCTAAAAGACCTATCTAAGCTAGATTCTCCTTCATTATAAAAAGGATTATCACGGTTAGCTCTGTATTTTTCCATTGGATTATAATTAGCACCTGTTATTAATCCAAATAATCTAACTCCGTCGGCATCATAATCAGCAATCCTTTCAGCAGGGCCAACCTCTAATCGGCCTGAGCTTTTTTTACCTCCTCCAACTAGACTTTTGAAGAAATTTTTAACAGATTGCCAAGCACTTGGTTTAGGATTATTATCGGGCTCTCCTCCCATAGCCCCCGAACCATCTCCCCCGCCTCCGGTAAAGCCTTGAGAAAGGAAAGAAGATCCTCCAAATCCGCCATAGCTTAGTGCCGGTCCTTCAAACCATGCAGTACCATTAATAGTAGTTAGTGGGTCAAATTCCCAGCGCATTACTCCATCTGCATTATAGATCATTGGCTTTCTGCCATCAGGATCTGTATAACTTACAGGATTATTAAAGGCATAGTTATACGGAGAATATCTTCTCATCTGCTCTGCCAAGGGGTCTATCACAACCCATCTGCCAATATCTGCCATATACATTCTCGCTCCATAATCTCCCCAGCCGGTTTCTTTCTGTAGTTCTTTACCGTTGTATCCATAACTGTAAGCTGGATTTCCAGCTAAAACATTATATCCTTCACGTTTTAATCCAAATGGATAGTAGTTGTTTTCTTCAAGAACTTCTGCGCTGCCATTCAGGCTTTTGGAATAGCTTAAACGGATATTTCCCAAATGGTCCGTATAGCTGTAAATATACTTATTATTTTCAAAATTGTAGTAGCCTTCAGCTGTAGGAACAAATTTTAGGATAAGAGGAGAACCTGCCGACAATCCCTGGAATCCGTCAAGGTATTCTGTTGTTTTAGAAGTCTCCATATTCTGCCTACCTATACCATAGGTATAGATTTTTTAAACTTTGGAAGTGATCAAAGTTTTAACAACAGAATTCAGCGTTTTGTTATTTCTCCTGCCAATATAAAACCGGGCAATCTCTTTGGTGTTTTTATTAATGGCATATACCAGCCACTGATACTATTGGCAATTGCAACAATTCTTTTAAGTAAAATAGTTGTTGAAATTTTTAATATTCTCGCAATACTTCTTATCCCTATACCTTCTTTAGTTAGCTGAATAACTTTTGTATTGATGTCCTTTTTATAGGCATTATAAGAATATTGTAAAACACTTATGGCTTTGCAGAACTTACATTGATAGCGTTGCTTTCCATAATTAGTTTTGCCATATTTTATAAAATCATCACCAACACATTTGATACATGAGTAAACTTTTACCTGCATAAGGACTCCAATTTTCTATTAAAAAACAAATAGAGTGACCAAACGATCACTCTATTCTATAAAATTAATACTTATTATTTCTCGTTAAGTTCGATTAATAAAGAAAACCAACATTTTTGAAACATTACCGCTTATTTTGAGTTTTGGATTTCAAAACCACTTTTGGCAAATTCTTTATAAAAATCATTAAATAGTATATTATCTGAAAAATGCCTTTCAAAATTCTTATATCCTTTTACTTGTAAGATTGGCATTCTTTCTCTTTTTTTCATTGATTCATCAATATTACATAAACAATCTATAAATGAATTTATTTCAGTACCAAAATAACCATATGAATTAAAAAAAATTTTTCCAATTTCATAATATACATCCAAATCAGTTTTAGCTTTGGATAAATCAATTACTATAACAGAATTCATATTATCTATGGTTTCTCTAACTCCACTCAATAAGTAACAGCCTCTTAAATAATAATACTTTTGTTTATTATTTAGTTCATACCAGCTTATTTTTCCTTTTTTATCAGAAAGCAGCTCAAAATTATCTATATACCCCTGCGTATATATACCCAAAGGGTCATTAAGAATTCCTATTAAAACAATTTCTCTGTTTTTAATTAAAATATCTGAAACATTAAAAATATAATCATTTTTAAAAGTTTTAAAAGAGACTCTGATTGTTAAATCCTGCTTAGAGATTTCCCCGAATTGCATGTTGATAGATTTAATATCTTCCCTTTTAATAATTATTTTGTCAATATCTTTTTTGCCAACAAGTTTTATATAATTCGTTGACAATAGTGTTTTTTCTTCTTCTGATAAAAATTTTATTTCCATTTTACTGCTGAACTTGTTGGTATTTGTATAATTTTAGTATAATCATGATCAATAACTAATCCCCATTTTCCAGTAGGATGCTGTATAAGTCTACTTCCATTTAATCCGGTACCCGGCACATCTTTTATTTTCCATTCAAGACCGCCGACCCATTTAGTATTATTTCTTACCGTTTCGTGTACACCACCTCTTATTATTGGCGTTCCTCTTCCTGCGAGAATCTCTGTAAAATCACTTGTTACACTTTTAGGTAAATTTTGTGGATCAATTCTTGGCCCAGCTCCCCAAATTTTCGACATTGCTGCTCTTGAAAGAGCTTTCCTTTCTAATCCCTCAACAGCAGCCTCTGGATTAATAAAAATCATAGCAGCCATACCTACTGTTTCCCTTTCTTCTGCATAAGGCCCTACACCGGCATTACCAATTGCTGAATAAGGATCTGCATTTCCAAGTAAAAGAGCAAAAGCTAGACTCCAGCTATCAATTTTTAATGTCTCTTTTTCGGTAATTCTTTCAGCAGGACCAACTTCTAAGTTACCTGAGCTTTTTTTACCTCCTCCAAATAGACTTTTGAAGAAATTTTTAACAGATTGCCAAGCACTTGGTTTAGGATTATTATCGGGCTCTCCTCCCATAGCCCCCGAACCATCTCCTCCACCTCCGGTAAAGCCTTGAGAAAGGAAAGAAGATCCTCCAAATCCACCATAGCTTAGTGCCGGGCCTTCAAACCATGCTTCTGCGTTGCTGCTTGAGTTTTTAGAATAATTTATTTAATTTAAAATAGGGTACTGTTTTCAATACCCTAATTATTTATAAAATCATCTCAAATAAGATAGCTACTCCAATTCTAAATTAATTTATCAAATTCATCTTCATTAATTTCCCGTTCTAAATATCCAATAACTTCATCCCAATTCTCATTCAAAAAAAACATTCCATAATATTTTTCGCTTAATAAGCTTACAAATCTCAATTTATTTTTAGAATAATTTTCCAAATTTAAAATTAAATTACTCATTTCTTGTGATAATTTATTATTACCTTCCCTTGCAGCAGTATACTGCCTAATCTTATATACACCTATTAAATTATCCCTTTCAAAATTATTGCTATCACTGATTTTAATTTTATATTCCTGAATATTTCCTAGGAAAGTTCTTTTTTTCTTAATTAATTTAAAGATATCTTCTGATGTTGACATAATAGATAATTTTTATTTTGATCTAGGTAAAACATATTCAACTTTAGCTCCGTATACCACTCCTGGTATTAACCATTCTGATTCAGGAACATTATATGGATTGGGAACAACTTCGCTAGCTCTAAATGTCTTAGACATTATAATACCTGGAATACCTTTTTCATACATTGATATTCCGGTAGCAAAGTCTCTGGCCTTTTCTTTACTTGAACTCCAACTTGTCCAAATGCTCAGATTATCTCCTCCAGCATGATCTTCCATATCACTGTGAGGCCCCCATGTAGTAGCTACCTGTTCAAATCCTCTAGGAATAGCAATACCCTGTGATGCATAATAATACATTGAGGCTTTTGCTTCTATTGAAACTCCTCTGTACAAGGTAATTGTTTGTTCTTTTTCGGGCATATCTCCTTTGAGAGTCAAAGGAAGTGTCCATAATCCTGCTCTGGTTACACCAGCTAAAAGAGCATCAAAGCTTAAATGAGGAAGAACCCCTTCAAAAATAGCTTCTCCCACTTGTACTCCAGGCCTATAAATTGTAGCTCCAGGAACAATCGTTTTAATGCCAGCACCTTTTTCACCACCTCCAAATAGACTTTTGAAGAAATTTTTAACAGATTGCCAAGCACTTGGTTTAGGATTATTATCGGGCTCTCCTCCCATAGCCCCCGAACCATCTCCTCCGCCTCCGGTAAAGCCTTGAGAAAGGAAAGAAGATCCTCCAAATCCACCATAGCTTAGTGCCGGGCCTTCAAACCATGCAGTACCATTAATAGTAATTAGTGGGTCAAATTCCCAGCGCATTACTCCATCTGCATTATAAATCATTGGCTTTCTGCCATCAGGATCTGTAAAACTTACGGGATTATTAAATGCATAGTTGTATGGAGAATATCTTCTCATCTGCTCAGCTAACGGATCTATTACACCCCATCTGCCAATATCAGCCATATACATTCTGGCACCGTAATCACTCCATCCGGTTTCTTTCTGCAGCTCTTTGCCATTGTACTGGTAATTATAAACCGCATTGGCTGTCGGGGCAATTCCTGCACTATGTTTTAAACCGAATGCATAATAATTGTTCTCTTCAAAAACTTCTGCGCTGCCATTCAGGTTCTTGGAGTAGCTTAAACGCACACTTCCTAAATGGTCTGTATAGCTGTAAATATACTTATTATTTTCAAAATTATAATACCCTTCAGCTGTAGGAACAAATTTTAAAGCAACAGTTTTACCTTTTTTGCCATTCATGATTTCATACTGAAAGCTATCTACATATTCTGTAACTGTAGATTCAAGGGAAGTAGCAGTACCAAAAGGATCGAAAGGAGTGTAATTATAAATTTTCCTGAGTTTAGTTTCATCCGCACAGACTTGACACATGAGTAAACTTTTACCTGCATAAGGACTCCAATTTTCTGTTAAAAAACAAATAGAGTGACCCAACGATCACTCTATTCTATAAAATTAATACTTATTATTTCTCGTTAAGTTCGATTAGTAAAGGAAACCAACATTTTTGAAACATTACCCACTAACTTTGAAACATGACCTATTATTTTCCCAATACTTTTATGGCTATGATAAAACTTAAAACAAAAAATCCTAAAATTCCTATAACGATTCCCAAACTTATCCAAGCCCATTTACGTCTTACTTCTTTTGGGCTCTTGTCAAACTCCTCGAAATACTTTAAATATTTGTCATTTTTCCATAAAAGTTGATTATTGATAATATAAGCAATAACCAATCCTCCTATAATAAATAACCATTTATATATACTCCCTTCCTCCCAAACATATTGTATTAAGGATTTTCCTAATATTGCTTGGAGTAGATTAAATAAACCAAATTCAACAAAAACTAATAATCCACCTATTTGAATATTGGCAAAATTAATACTTTGACCATAAACACGATTTCTCATCAAGTTAGAATTAACCTCTCGTAGTTTTTTTGGTGAACTTCCTTTTTTCTTCAATCCATTTGAGATAGCCGGAATTTTATAAATTAAGTCAAATATCATCGAAAAAGGATATGTTATTATATTTGAAGCCTTAATTTCAAATAAATAAATATAATAATATAAATAATTCCAAATTCTTTCCATAATTTTTATTCTACCCATCCTTTTACTGTTTGTTCTGCATAATCACCGCCATACATACCTCCAAGAAAACCTCCTGCAACTCCACCAATAATACCACCAATTGCCCCTCCTGGAACAGCTCCAACACCTTCAAACCAAACTCCTATAAGAGCTCCAACTTCACCTAATACAAATGCACCAGCTTTTGCTCCAACAAAAGCTCCTGCCATTCCACCTGCCACCTTTCCAGTTGCTATCTGCGCATTTTTCCCATAAGTCCATCTATCTTTATATGCGCCATTTGCAATCTGTCCTACATTGATAATATTTCCTAAAGGACCTGTAACTCTTGTTATTTTAGTTCCATAGCTTAATAAAGATGTAGTCCTTACATACTGATTACCATAAAATACTCTTCCGTTCGTAGTGGGAAAATAAAGGCTTCCATTTGTACCCAACCTTACAGCTCCGGAATTAGCTAACAAGGATTTCCCTGAACTATCCATAAAATCATTAATGTTTCCAGCAATGTCAAGAGGTTCATCAAAAGAGCTATTTTTATTTGCAATTTTCAATTTATGAATTACTCCTAAGTCATAATCTACATTTGCCTCACCATTTATTAAAGATCCACTTGAGCTCATTTCCCCAGTCCAATATATTAAATAACCATTACTAGTTCCTAAACTCCTTGCATGTCCTGCCATTATATCTTTATAAGCTTGTGTTTGGACGAACAGCCCCCCACTACCGGGAACTCCTCCCATATCTCCGGATCCATCTCCTCCGCCTCCGGTAAAGCCTTGAGAAAGGAAAGAAGATCCTCCAAATCCACCATACCTTAGTGCCGGGCCTTCAAACCATGTGGTACCATTAATAGTAGTTAGTGGGTCAAATTCCCAACGCATCACTCCATCTGCATTATAAATCATTGGCTTTCTTCCATCAGGATCTGTAAAACTTACGGGATTATTAAATGCATAGTTGTATGGAGAATGTCTCCTCATCTGCTCAGCTAATGGATCTATTACTCCCCATCTGCCAATGTCAGACATGTACATTCTGGCTCCGTAATCACTCCAGCCGGTTTCTTTCTGCAGCTCTTTGCCATTGTACTGGTAATTATAAGCCGCATTGGCTGTCGGGGCAATTCCTGCACTATGTTTTAAACCGAATGCATAATAATTGTTCTCTTCAAAAACTTCTGCGCTGCCATTCAGGTTCTTGGAGTAGCTTAAACGCACACTTCCTAAATGGTCTGTATAGCTGTAAATATACTTATTATTTTCAAAATTATAATACCCTTCAGCAGTAGGGACAAACTTTAGAACAGGTGTCGTTTTAAATCCCGTGTATGTGCTTTCATACTGAAAACCATCTACATATTCTGTTATTTTAGTGGTTTCCAAATTTTGTTTAGAACCATAATTATAGATCTTTTTAAGCTTTGTGCCATCTGCCCTGTATGTATACTGGGTATTTACATTAGAATCACCATCAATAGTTCTTGGTATGTAAGTCTTATCAAATTTCACATAATCAGGAAGGTTCAAAAAGTTATAATCAATCTGTAAGACACCTTTATCTTTATGATCCTTCATATTCCCGTTATCATCATAGGAAATTGTATTTCCTGATGTATCAGAATATCCCTGGTAATTGGCAGAAGCATCGGTTACCGTATTGAGCCTGTTTCCTGTATAATTATAGGTAAGATCATCAATAAGCTGTGCTGTTCCTGAACTACTTTTTCCATTTCTCTGCAGAGAGGTGATATTCCCGTTCAGATCATAGGCTAAGGTTTCATTAAAGAAACCGTTCTGCGGAACAGAAACCGCCGGTTCAGAATAGATTCCTTTTTTAAGCCTGTTCAGTGCATCATACTGGTAATTGTATTGTTTTGAAACCTGATCGGAAGCCGTTTTCCACATTACTTCCGTGATATTTCCATTATATTTTCCCGGGGCTATCCCTGAAGACTGGGGGTTATGATATTTTAATTCATAACCAAAAAGCTTAGTTCCCAAAACAGCCGGATCATTGATCTTTGTAAGTGCTCCACGGATATTGTACGTGTAATCTATACTCTGTAAACTACCCCCTACTTTTTTATTGGAAAGCTGAGATAGCTCGTTATAGGTATTTTCTGCCAGTACTTCCTGTGGCTGACTGTCAACTTGGTGGTAGTGTTTTTTTAATCTGCCCTGGCTGTCATACTCAAAGCTTTGAGAGATGACTCTTTCGGTGTCTGTACTAAGTCTTTTATGGTAAACCTTCGTCTGTTTTGCTAATCCGGCAAAATCAAATTCAGATTCTGTTTTGGTATACCCTCCCAAATGATTGATCGTATATGTTCCTACAAGTCTTCCTGTGATGTCATACCAGTTATAGTTTTTGGTCCAGTTATCATCTTCTATATTTTTAACCAGACTCATTACGGGAACTCCTTTGGTATTCATATCTGCCGTCATATTATCCGTTAGGATTTGACTTCCAAATATGGTTGCCGGTATTGGCGGATTGAAGCTGTATGCAGGATAGGTATCATAATAGTTAATGCTTAAAATCTGTGCCAGGCTTGCAGGAAGCGCCCTGTTTGTATAGTAAACAGGCATTCCACTTACCGTAAAAGAGCCAACACTTCGTATTTCGTTTGTATAAACAGCAGCTGTAACGTTTGCCTGCAGGGTCTGTCTTGTAGCGGTATTATTAGTAATACCTGTTAAAACTATTCTCCCAAATTGGTCATACTTGGTAAGCAGCCATTTTCCGGCAAGCTTCATATTAGCATCCTGACTCATCACCAAACGGTCAGCTTTGTCGTACACCATATATTCCCAACCTTTTCCGGGAAGTTTTTTCTCAACCATTCGGTTCAGTCCGTCATACCGGTACTGGTAGCACAATGTTTCTAAAACTGTAGAAGTGACCGATCCATTAGCCGCCAATGGAGGCAGCACATATACGAGATGCCCATATTCATTATACACATAGTAGGTATCTGTAACCTCTGCAGTTTCTACTCCTTTTTTTACCAGAATGACCTGGCCCTGCTTATTTTTAAATTCAACAGAAATATTTCCGTCTGCATCCGTTACCGTACTTTTCATGAAGGTATTGGCCGGATAATATCCCGAAAGAGAAAGCACAGATTCTGTTCTCCCTTCTACCCAGGTAGTGGAAACAGTATATTTTTTTACCTCATTACTGATGTTGGTATTATTCCCCACGGTAACGGGATGGGTCTGCCATGCCTCTCCCGGTAAAATCTGGCTCTGCACGCGGCTTAACGGTGATTTTTCCAGCACCGTATGTGAGAACGGGCGGTTATCCCCATATACCGTTATGGCATTGCTCTTCACCGATGCACTGTCCTGCACGGCACCATCCGTACTGGTCATAGGAACAGGAAACCAGCTGTCAACTGATTTTCCATAGCTGTCATAAGGAATGTGCTGCACCATATCTTTCCCGGTAGGGGAAGATTTTATACTGATCGACTGGAAAGGTCTGCCGAAGCTGTCAAAATACTGTACGCTTTCGGAAGTTTTGGTACAGTCATCATTGAGGCAGCTTTTGCTGTATATATAATTTTCTGTGTTTGTAAGGCTGTTCTGCGCTGAAAGAACTGTTACAAACAGCACGCTGAATATGCTTAAAATTCTTTTCATCTTTTTACTGTTTGTAGTTGTATTTGTATTCTTTTACTGTTTTGTAAGCCGCATTTCCTGAAGCGTCTTTCTCCATTTTCCTGACAGTCTTCAGTCTTCCGCTGCTGTCGTATTCGTAAGTCTCACGCTGTCCGTTCGGGGTTGTCGTTGTAGTAAGCCCGATTAACGGGTTGTAAGTATACGCAGTAATCTGATATCCCGTCATAGAGCTGTCTTTTCGGAGATTATCCAATGCCATCACTAAAGCATTTTCTGATGCAGGGTTCACAAGATCATCATTGGAAGCATTAACAGCAGCTATTACAAGCGGGCTGTTTTTTATATCGTCATATTTAGCCCCTTCTATTTTTGCAATGATCTGCGTCTTGTTGTATCCATAAATAAATGATGTAGAAAGTCCCGCGACAGAAGTAAGCTGGACCAGATTTCCTTTATCATCATATGCATCTGTCGTCATCATCTGCTTCATGCTTCCATCACTGATATTGGCAGCAAAGGCAGAGGTAGGAAGCAACAGTGAAGGGTTATCATACTTGGTTACTGATTTGGATAGGGTTTTTCCATTCTTTTTCTCTTCGGTAATTACAGGAATCCCGGTCATGTTAGCTGCCTCAAGATGGCCATATCCCGCAAGTCCTTCTGCATACGTCATAAATTGCTCCGAGGTATCCCCATCCGCAATGCTTTTAGTATAGTAAGGCTTAAGATTTGCAGGACTCATCCAGGTTTCAGAGCCTGTTTCCAATAACCCTCCCCCTGCAAAATAAGCTTTATTAGAAACCATGCTTTTCTTAATGTAAGCCGGTTTTGAAGTGATCTTATAGCTGCCTGTAAAACTATATTCGTTATCAGAATAATGATCAAGCTCGTAGCCATATACCTCAGATGTAAGCAGTACATTCTGTTCACTGTAGGTTTCTTTTTTAGACATCAGCCCGTTTTTCGTGATACTATAATATGGCCAGAAATATTGAGGCTCTAATGCTGTACCTCCAATTTGCTGCTTAGGATAATCATCCGGAGTATTAAATGTGTAGCGAACCGATCCTTGTCCTGCTTCTGATACCCTTACACTTTTGTACAAGAGGTATCGGACAGAAGCTTCATCATCGCTGTCTTTTTCATTATCAAACCAATACCCGCTGGAGCTATCCGGAAGCTCAAAAGAATCATACCCATAATTGATTGTCCGGTACGCATTAACATCACTATTATTCTTATAGTATTTGATGTTTTTTATTCTCGATTGGCCAGCGGATTGACTATTTCTAAACGGTCCCGGATGAAGCTTGATCTCCGAAGCTCCAAAACTTCCAATTCCGACAGCATCACCTGAGGGTACAAATTCCAGGGTGTAATTTCCAGGATAGTTATTCAGATTATATATTTTATCATATAACGCATCCGTTATGGTAAAAGTGGGAATAATAATTTCGCTTCCTCTTTTCAAAATAATCTTTAGATTATCTGTTCTCGGTTTCGGGGGGAAGCCTGGAATAGTGGGAGGGATTGTATATTCGTAATCTGTAATATTCAAAATGAATTTAAAATTCTTTTTCACAGAGGGATCTCCCGGTATGCTGAAATTATACTGCAGTGCCTGGCTGGTATTGATTTGGCCTGAGGCCATAGCAGACCAGTACTGTATATCAGGATTGCTAATAAAGCTGCTTCCATTTAGTTCTGCAAGATATGCAGGATCATTATAATTAAAATATGAATCTCCATTCTCAAAATTATATTCGGTAACCGCTCCTGTCGGAGAAATTGTTCTTTTTAGCATGCCTTCTCCTGAAGCGGATGCATACACAAAACTATTCTTTTCAACCAGGCTACCGCTTTTATCGTTTTTGAATATTGAATTCAGTACCCTAAGTTTATTGGAAGCCTGAGTTCCTTTTGAGATCATAGTATAATTAAAGATATATGAAAAAAGTTCTTCTCCAGCTGGATTTTTAAGACTGATCTTCTTCAGGCTGTACGGATCACTGACTGATTTATCCATTAAATCTTTAACTTCCAGCGTTTCATCATACTCATAATTAAATGCCGCCTGTCCGCTTCTGCTGGTAATGGTTTTCAACTTATTCTGAAGAAATATGAGATTGGTCGTACTTGTACCTTTGTATTTTTTCCTTTCATCATAGGCCATGGCTGCCACTTCTACACCAATTGGATTCAGAATCTTTGTCAAATAATAGGCTGTTTTGTATTCTTTGCCCTGCCATAAATCTCCGCAATCATATTTTCCAATATCTGTTGTAGTAAAAAGATATTGATATCCATTATCTGCAGTAATACTAAAACTGTCTGCTTTGAATGTGGCTGTATTTGCATTTCTTACATATTCTATTTTTGCATGATTAGGGGTAAGATTCATCAACGAAAATGTATTATTGATTGTATCTCTTTTTACTCTGAACTTCCCGGAAATCCCCGGAAGATTATAATAGTATAGATCATCAAATTCATTTTTCTTATAAGAGGCCAATGTAGTATTATCGTAGCATTCATCCAGATAGTTAATGATTTTTTTATAAATCATACCTGCCCCAAAAAAAGACCATCCATTTCCTACATCACTTGCTGCTTCAGCCTCCTGAACACTTCTTACATTGTAACTTAAACTCATTGGCCAACTGATACCCCCATCTGAAACCGGAGCACTCAAAAGTGAAACCCCAATATCCGGTAGTCCTGTAGACAATGATACTGATACGTCAGACAATTGTGACATCGCTGCCATGGAAGGTGATGCGACAGGGGTAGTCACTACATCCCCCGCAGCCAACTGTGCATATCCTTTCTGCATTCCAAAAATAGCAAAGAATAGCAGTGTTAAAATCTTTATATATTTAATTCGCTTCATTATTCTCAATTGTTTATTTTTTTATCAGTTTAGCATTCGCCGTTTTATTGGTATCCGTTTTTATAGTAATCAAATAAGCCCCCTGAATCAAATTCTGGGTATTAATCTTAGTCACTTTATTTTTAGTTTTTAGGCTCTGAAGCTGTCTTCCACCCATATCATACAGCATTATATCTGCTTCTTTGAAATCAAAGCCAATTTCTATATAAGCATAATCAGATACAGGATTAGGATAGATTTTAATATCCTGCTTTTCAATCAACTGATCAAGCTGTTTATCTCCCAGCTTTACAATCTTCCAGTTCTCTTTGCCAAGTTCTTCGGCACTGGTTCCAGCCAGGATAATGGAGCCATCACTGTTCAGTTTTATATCAGACAATCTTTCCTCACGTTTTCTGGATTCTCCTTTTATGTGTTTTCTCCACTGCTCATTACCGTCCTGGTTCAGATACAGCATCCAGAAAGTTTCATCATCAGTCTCAATTCTTCCTTCTGCCTGGGTATAGCCTCCCAAAAGGATTCCTTTGGAAGATTTGTCATCTGCTGAATGAAGTACGCTGGTTCCCATCAAAATATCCCTGTTTCCAAAATTGTAGGATTTCTGCCAAAGCTCTTCTCCTCTTTCATTTAAGGAAATAAGCCACAGGTCTGTACCTTCTTCTATTGCTACCGTTTTGTTTCCTGATCTTTCGGATCTGGATTCTCCACCTATCAGATAACCTGAGGATGTTAAAGCCAGTGTTCTCAAATGATCATCACCCTTACCTCCGAAATTCTTTTCCCATTCTGTTTTTCCGTTCTTGTCAAGTTTAATGATCCAATAATCACCTTCTCCAGAGTTTTCAGTTTTTTTTGAACCGCCTATAGTACTTCTGGAATAGATCCCTAACAAAGCTCCGCCGTCTTTGGTGGGAATCATTTTCTCAACTTCATCCAAACCTTTTCCGCCTAAAATTAACTGGGAGATTTCTTTTCCATCCTTATCAAGTTTTACAATTAAAACATCTTTTGAACCATATCCTTTGGATGAATTCTGAATATTTCCGACTACGAAAAATCCCAAATCAGTGGTCTGGATAACCGATCTGGCTTCTTCATCAGAAGAAGTTCCTAAAGTTTTCTGCCAGAGTTCATCTCCGAATTCATTGAGGCGTATGAGCCAAATATCTGAACCTCCTTTTGATTCATCTTTCTTATCTTTATTTTTTCCAGAATATGAGGTACCAGAGAGCAAAAAACCGCCGTCTTGAGTAGTAACGGTTGCTGATAGATAGTCATGATTGTTTCCGGAGAAGTATTTTTCCCAAACTTCTTCTCCTTGCTGATTCAGTTTTATTGCATGAAAATCGTAGCCGTTGTTTTGTTTCTGGTTTGAGGTCCCTGAGCTTATTGAAGGGCTGGCTTGAATTGAGCTTCCCGTGATCAGATACTGTTGATCTATTGTTGTAGTAACCTGGCTTAGAAAATCCTGCGTAGAGGATTTGATGTCTTTCTGCCATAATACTTCCTGAGCCGACAGACCCAAGATTGTGCACATCGTAAATGCACTCATGTAGAGTTTTCTCATCTATTTGTGTATATTAGTTCGTATAATTTTGCAAATTTAACATTTTTTAACGCACATACAAATCTCATTACTGAGATTTAATATAGATCATGTCACTTATCTGTGTTTTTTATAATGCTAGTCTTATAAAAACAAAGGTATTTCTCCAAAGCGACAAAGCATGTCGTATTATAAATTTTACAAAAAATTATAGTTGTACTAAACCGAAAGAAAAATATAATGTAATGAGCCCTAAGGACAAGCGTTTACCGAAGCTTATCCAGCCAGTCGATTTCCAGTCTTTTAATCTTTTGAGTTTTCGAATCAACCAGGACCCAAAGGGTACTTGAATCAACAACAAGCTGATCGTTGCAGTAGAATTCGACTTTTCTGGGCTGTCGGATTCCTTCCGGAGCTTTCGGATAGGTTTTAACGGTGATCACATCTCCAAGGTAAACCTGCTTTTTGTATTGGATATGATGATCAACAAGCATCCATATATCTTCCGGATACTCTGTCTTGTCCTTTACTTTTTCCCAGTGTTCACCAGCTATTTCTTCTACCCAGTGCACATACTGCACATTGTTGACATGATTATTCCGGTCTATATGTTCTTCCGTTACCTGAATCTGTTTTTGGTATATTAAATTCATTTTTTTCGGCTTCATTAATAATCAAATATATGGACTTTAAGTTTTTTATTCTTAATGAAACGAAAACCTTCTCAAAACTGAGAAGGTTTCACCTCTGAAAAATTTATTTTAATATGGAAATGATCAATGGAACTGTGCTGTTTCCGTAGAGTCTTTCATGGCTACTGTTGCCGAAGAACCGTTAGTTACCACATTCTGAACCTCATCAAAATAACCGGTTCCTACAAATGACTGGTGTTTTACCGCTCGGAATCCTTTCTGCTGAAGAGCAAACTCCCGCTCCTGAAGTTCGGAATAACCTGCCATTCCTCTTTCTTTATAAGCCAAAGCAAGCTCAAACATTGCGGTATTCAACGCATGGAAACCTGCCAGCGTGATGAACTGGAATTTATAGCCCATTTTGGCAAGCTCTTCACGGAAATTGGCCATTTCTTCCACACTAAGCCTTGCAGCCCAGTTGAATGACGGTGAACAGTTGTACGCCAACATTTTTCCCGGAAACTGAGCATGGATTCCTTCTGCGAATTTTCTTGCCTGTTCCAGATCAGGATTAGAGGTTTCCATCCAGATCAGGTCAGCATAAGGTGCATAAGAAAGACCACGGTCGATTCCCTGTTCTACTCCATTGTTTACCACATAGAAGCCTTCGGAAGTTCTTTCTCCGGTTACAAATTTTTTATCTCTGTCATCAATATCCGAAGTCAGAAGATCTGCTGCATCCGCATCCGTTCTTGCGATAATAATACTTGGCACGCCCAAAACATCCGAAGCCAAACGGGCCGCTACCAATTTATTAATGGCTTCCTGGGTAGGAACCAGAACCTTGCCTCCCAGATGTCCGCATTTCTTTGCCGAAGAGAGCTGGTCTTCAAAATGAACTGCCGCTGCTCCGGCCTCGATCATCTGCTTCATCAGCTCAAAAGCATTCAGATTTCCACCGAATCCTGCTTCTGCATCTGCAATAATTGGAACTAAATACTCTTTATCTCCGTTCCCGCTTACCGACTGTATCTGGTCTGCTCTTAATAAAGCATTATTAATTTTCTTAACCACAGAAGGCACCGAATTAGCAGGATACAATGACTGGTCGGGATACATTTCCCCGGAAAGGTTCGCATCTGCAGCCACCTGCCATCCTGAAAGGTATATCGCTTCCAGCCCTGCATCAACTTCCTGAACCGCCTGATTTCCTGTTAGGGCACCCAACCCGGCTACATAATCCTGGTTATTCAGTTTCTCCCAGAATTTTTTGGACATTTCTGTCGCAATGGTATACTCAATGGTATAAGAGCCGCGGAGCTTCAGTACTTCTTCAGCCGTATAGGTTCTTTTTACACCGTTCCAGCGGGGATTGTTCAGCCAGTCCTGTTCTATAGCCTGGATTTGTTCTTGTCTTGTTTTCATAATATTTGGATTTATTGTTTGTTAGATTTGAGTTTGAGGGTGAGAGCGTTTGAGGGTTTTAGAGTCTGTGAGTTTTAGAGTAGGTTGGGTGATAAGTTTAGATATGAGTTATGAGTAGACTTTTTTAGAAACAGAATCTTTCCGCTTTTTTACACGTCAATTCTCTTACACTAAAAACACTCTTACACTCCTACTCTAAAACTCTCCCACGTTAAAATACTCACTCAATAAACGGGTACGCTTTCAAAGTCAGGAATTCCTCAAATTGTTCTGAGAATATCAGTTCATTGAAAAGTTCTTTAGCTAAATTGAATTTTCCGTTTTTAAAACGCTGTTCGCCTACATATTTCTCTATATGTTCTATTTCCTCAGCTTCCCATTGAAGGATCATTTCACGGGTCAGAACAAGACCGTTATCAAGTTTGGCGTCGTTTTTCAGCCATTGCCAGATTTGTGTTC
>Ga0307414_10000499_pt1 | contig 20468 bp, 17 predicted proteins | sample DK1Ometagenome_FD_203804 | JGI IMG/M metagenome (GOLD analysis project Ga0307414, IMG submission 203804) | Maize rhizosphere microbial communities from greenhouse at UC Davis, California, United States - DK15-O-3 | ecosystem: Host-associated > Plants > Roots > Rhizosphere > Soil | place: USA... | reverse complement strand
GATATATTATTATTTTCAAGTTTTGTGAACTCTAAAAGATCATCTACCAAGTGACCCATATAGGCAGAAGCATTACGGATGTGTTCAACATAATTTGCTTCTTTGGTACTATGTATTGACTTTTGCAATAATTCGCCGTAACCAGTAATGGTGCTTAAAGGTGTTCTTAAATCATGGCTTACCATAGAAATTAATTGTTCCCTGCTTTTTAAAAGTGAAGATGCTGTTTTATTAGCCAATTCCAATTGTTTACGATAGCGCTGGCTTTTCCAAAAATCATTTAAAATAATAATTGAAAAGATAATGATGATAATGAAACTGATCACTGCCGCATACAGAATGATAGTCTTGCTTTGGTCAAGTGTTTTTTCTCTTTGTCTGTTAATGCTGTGTGTGTAGACTAAAATATCTGTTTCTAGATTGCTCAATAATTCCCGTAATTTTCTGGAAATGGTTAAGTCATTTTCTATAAGTTCCCGTTCTTTTTTTTGTAGAGATATACGCTGTTTGTTTACGTCATTCTGAGCTTCTCTTACCAAATTCTTTGAAATGGAAATTAGAGAATCAATCTGTTTTTGACCAACATTGCCAATAGAATCTACAGGATTATATTTGTTGAGTATTTTAACATACTCCTCAAATTTCACACGTGTTTCTTTGCTTAATTGTTGGGGATTCTCCACAAGATCTCGAATAGTTACTTTTCCTAAAAGGGAATCAATAGAACTTAATTTATTAATGGCAGTTTCTAAAGATTGAGTTGAGTTATCGTTAAGCTTTAAGTTTTTTAAATCGGTAATATTTTTAAGTTTTTCATTAATAAATAACTTAACACTATCTAAAATAATTTCTTGGGTGCTATTGTTAGCAATAGCATTGAGAGAATCGATTTTTAATAATAATCCTTTATTTTCTTGAACGTACTCATTGAATTGATTTGTAGAATTCAATTCGATGGCAGCTCTCGCTAAACTTTCGTTTTTATAAATATCCGCAATGAGGCTTCCTACTTTTACAATTTTGTTTCGGTCTGAAATATCTTGGTGCTGCAGTTCAGTAAATGTCTTTATTTCTGAAAGCACCAAAGTTCCAGAAATGGTGGCTAAAATACCCAGAATAATATAGCCTATTAAAACTTTAAAGGTAATTCTTTGTTTGAATGATTTCATAAAAGATAAAATTCTGGAAAAGATGTTTTTTTTATTATTATAAATATAGAAAAAGAACAGATAAGCATATAATGTTCTTTATACTTATATGCGGTATAGATTAAAATTTAATATATTTTAAAAATTGTTTCAACAAATTACGTCTATTTCTAACTTACGGTTTTTGGTACCATTTATACAACTGTATTAGTCTTTAGTAGTTATTTAGGGTAGAATTCAACTAGTACTAAATAATCTATATAACAAATGAATCTGTCTCACTGAACAGATAATTTACATTTATTAGATTTAAAATTATTGTCTCTTTTCACAAAAAAAACTTATATTGGTTTTAATGACAACTTGAAATGCCTATCATTAATTTGTAAATTGACACTTGTAATTAAAGGGCATTTCATTTGATCAATAAAAACAAATAAATATAAACAGATGAAAGATAGATTTTCTATTGAAAGTACTATTAATAAATTATGGGATAAGTTAGATGGATGGCTAGATGCCATCATATTAAAATTACCAAATTTTGTTTTGGCCCTTATAGTTATTGTTCTTTTCTATTTTATAGCTAAGGGAGTTCGAAATGTATTGCAAAAATTACTTTTGAGTAGAATCGCTCAGAAATCCATCCAAGATATTATTGCAAAAATTGTTTTTATTATAATCTTCTTAATAGGATTTTTTATTGCGTTAGGAGTATTGGATTTAAATAAAGTATTAACAAGCGTGCTTGCGGGTGCTGGTATAGTAGGTCTTGCTATTGGTTTAGCGCTTCAGGGTACTTTAAGTAATACATTTGGAGGCATCGTATTGTCATTTATGGATAATATTAGAATTAATGATTTTATTGAGACTAATGATGATAGTGGTTTTGTTTCAGAAATTAACCTTCGGAATATAGTTTTGAGAAGACCTGATAATAATTATGTCATTATCCCTAATTCAAAATTTATTGAAAATAGTTTTACAAACTATTCTTTGAGTGACCGTAGTAGGATTGCAGTAAGTTGTGGTATAGGTTATGAAAGTGATTTGCAGAAAGTTGAAGATTTAGTACTGCGTGTTATTTCTGAAAATTTTAATCAAAAGGAAGGAGAGGCTATCGAATTTTTCTTTACGGAATTTGGAGATAGCTCTATAAATTTCATAACCCGTTTTTGGGTCGATTTAGTAAGTACAAAACAAGAATATGAAGCAAAACACAAAGCCATAAAGCTTATCAAAATGAGTTTTGATAAAGAAGGCATCAACATTCCATTCCCCATTCGTACTTTGGATTTTGGAAAAAGCAAGTTACAGTTAAACATGGATAAAGAAGACACTAATGGTAAGTAAAAAAATAAGTATAATATGAAAATTGCCATACTTTCGCCAGTCGCATGGCGCACACCTCCCAGGCATTATGGTCCTTGGGAATTGGTAGCATCAAATATTGCCGAAGGGCTTGTTGAAAAAGGACATGATGTCACTTTATTTGCAACTAAAGATTCAATGACCCAAGCTAAGTTGGATGGTGTTGTACAAACAGGTTACGAAGAAGATAAAGAAACAGATCCGAAAATTGCAGAGTGTTTGCATATTTCCCATTTGATGGAACAAGCAGACAAATTTGATATTATTCATAATAACTTCGATTTCTTACCATTAACATATTCAGGGCTGATAAAAACTCCCGTAGTTACAACCATTCACGGATTTTCATCACCAAAGATTATACAGGTTTTTAAAAAATATAATCACAGTAGCCATTATGTTTCCATTAGTAATTCAGACCGTAGTCCAGAATTACACTATGCTGCTACCGTTTACAATGGGATTGATAAAAATCTTTTTACATTCAATGAAACTCCAGAGAATTATTTGCTCTATTTTGGGAGGATTCATCATGACAAAGGCACTTGGGAAGCTATACAAATAGCAAAAAAGGCAAAAATGAAACTGATTATATCAGGAATTGTTCAGGATGAAACATATTTTAATGAAAAGGTAGCCCCTTTTCTAAATGATGATGATATTGTTTATGTGGGAAGTTCTGGCCCAAAAAAAAGGGACGAACTATTAGGGAATGCCTTTGCTTTGTTGCACCCCATAAACTTTGAAGAACCTTTTGGCTTGAGTGTAGCCGAATCCATGTTTTGTGGAACCCCTGTCATTGCTTTTAATAAAGGCTCCATGAGCGAACTTATTTTGCATGAAAAAACAGGTTTTCTTGTTAATTCAATTGGTGAAGCTGTTGAAATTATACCAGAAATAAAACAAATTAACCGCTCTTATTGCAGAGTTTGGGCAGAAGAAAATTTTAGTAAAGAAAAAATGGTTGATGATTATGTGTCTGTTTATAATAATATTCTAGATAATAAATAAAGTAAAAAACCGTAAATATCTTAATTTATGATATTTACGGTTATAATGTGGAGTCGGAGAGAATCGAACTCTCGTCCAAACAAGTAACCAAAGGGCTTTCTACACGTTTATTCTTTTCTTGTTTTTTCGATTATAAACTGGTTAAAGACAACCTATTTATAACTTATCTTTTTTAGTTTCGAAAGTGCACCAAAGCGTCACACAATCTATGTTAACATTTACGATGCCTCATGAAAGAACGCCGTTAACCAAGGCTTTCTGGAGACATTTAGCTCGCACACCTAGTGTGCCGAGGCTTATCTTACTTTATTCAGATTAAGCAGCTAAAGCGTAGTTATTCTCGCCGTTTAAAAGTTTGACCTAGCCTTTTACGTGTTTCAAAGTCATTACACGACGTGCTTACCGTTCAATTAATCTCGCTGTCAAAACCAGTCGACCCCATTATTAATTTTATACTATATGGGCTGCAAAGATACCAAAAAAACTTTCAGTACGATTATAACAAAAATTATTCCAATGCTATTTTGTCAGTAAAAGCTATTTTGATGTATTGACTTGAAGTTGCTTAAAAATCCAAAACCCCATGATTAAAAAACTTCCAAAAATGAATGTAAATAACCAAGCTTCAAAATGTAAGGTTGGGTGTAAAATAATATGTAAAATATCATTTAATAAACTAATGGGGTTTTGAATAATTTCCCATGAATTGTATCTTAAAAATCTGCCTAGGTAAACTCCAAATCCACTCAAGAAAAAAACTGAAACATAAATGAAATTTAAGTATTTATTATTTATATAACTGCCTAATATCTCTTTCATATCTAAAAGAGAAAGAAAAAATAATAGCAATCCGTTAAGCGCAAAAGATGTTACCACTAAAATATCTAACCATAACAAGTGGTAAGAACCTTTTTTTAAATGGAGCAAATCAGTAATTATATAAGGTGCATTAGGTAAAAATAGCAGCCAGATGCCAAACCATAAAAGCAAACTGAATTTATTAAGTTTTGGGGTGCTTAACAAATAAGTTGTTATGGCAAAGGGAATAACTGCTAAAAATAAATTCCATATTAAAAACAAGAAAAAAAATGATTGGTTTAATTTCATTCGTATCATTAAAAGCACCAAGCTTAAGAGCATTGAAAAACTGACTAATGAGAATGTTTTAAACCTATTAAATAATAATTGCTTTAGATAATCCATAGTTTGTAAATTTTATATTCAATAATTAAAACGGTAATGATACCAAGAGTATAAGCAACCAAATCTGATACATGAAATGTACTTCCTAAAATGAGTTTTGCTAAATGATTGTTTTCCAAGCTTAATATGTTGAGTAGATTTAAAAGTTGTAAAAATTCTACACTAAAGGCAAAGAGTAAAACAGAAATGGCAACATAAAATGAACTCACATTTATAAAACTTTTCAAAAAGCAGTAGAGTAGAATAACTACCAAGTAATCGCAAAAGGTGTATCTTATAAAGCCGTTGGTTAAGAATTTTGCTATCAGTATTTCAATGATTAATATTGTAATGAAAAGTAAAAAGTATGTATTGTTGAATTTTGGTGACATAGTATCAATATTATTTTAACTTATACTTTAAAATTAGTGTTAAACCTCACTCGTATCTACCAAGAGAATCGGAGTGAGGCAACACATCACTAACCAATAAATTAACCGTTATTCCAATCTATTTTTCTGGATATGTACATGACAATGGCCAAGATTAAGAACAGACCAATACTGCCCACTATTAACGCATAATTTTCTAATTGAATAATCACATAAATAAAAGTGTATAATGCCGTCAATGAAAGTCCTATAAACACAGGGAACTTATATGTTTTTAATATGGATTTTGAATATAAAGTGATTAGAATAATCACCGAAATGCCTGCTATTAAATAAGCCTTTAAAAAGTTACTATGTTCTGATATGGAAACCAATAAGGTGTAAAACATGGTGAGTGCCAATCCTATCATTAAATATTGAAATGGATGAATGTCTATTTTGCTTAAAGTCTGGATTAAGAAGAAAATTAAGAAAGTTAATGCAATAACCAAAAAGCCATATTTCGCAGAACGTTCACTTTTTTGGTATTCATCAACAGGAATCATAAAATTAACACCGGAGGCAAATTCGGTTAAATCGGGGATGGAATTATTATATTCTTGAGAAAAAGGCCTGTTAAGTTCAAGTATTTTCCATTTGGCATCAAAACCATTTTCATTTAATTTATCATCATTATAAGGTAAAAATTCTCCAATAAAATTAGCCGTTTTCCAATTGGAGGTTATTTGGGCTTCTGTGGTTTTTCCAACAGGAACAAAACGTATTTGTTCACTTCCCTTAATCTTTAAATCTATATTAAAAGACATATTATTTAGGTTTGAAGCATCTATTTTATCAATATGTTTAGTTTCTAAAGTATGCAATGTTAATTGAAGTGGATTATCAATTTTAGATTTATTGTATTTTGATGTTATAGGATAATTTTTATTTAGAAATGACACTTCAGCACCATAAACACCCTTAACATTTGAAGATTGAATTATTAATTTCACTTTGTCCCAAATGACATTTTTTGAATCTAATTCAAGATTATTAAAATCGGGAGTTGTAAAAGTTCCATTAATTTTTATGCTGCTATTGTAAACGGCAGTTCCATAAATGCCTCGTTTTTTTTCTTCAGGATTGATGCTTGAATTTATTTTTAAGTTTTCTGGAAAAAAATAAGCATATTCAATGTTTTCAATGGTTTCGGTATAAACGCTTTTGGTTGTTCTATCAGTTACCGTTTTTTCCGTAAAGGTTTTGTATGGAATTTCAAGAATAGGACCATAAATTAGCAACTCATTTCCCCATTGCTGATTTATTTCATTTAATGCCGTTTCTTTTCTTAAAGAACGCTCACGAATAAGTTCTCCTATAAATGCTAAAGGAATCAATAAAATAATAATTAAAAATCCGACCATAAGCATTCTAGCTGTGATGGATTTTTTTAACCAATTTCCAAATTTGTTTTGCTGTGGTGTGTTTGTGTTTTCCATAATTGTGATTTTAAAGTACTTTGTATTTCAAAGTAAAAGATTAAAAAAATGTTAGTGTTTATTTATTATTTTTTCAAGTGCGTCAATGTGCTTTTTAAATTCCAATTCACCTAGTTTGGTGCAACTGTAACGCGTGTTAGGTTTTTTGCCAATAAATTGTTTTTCAACTTTAATATAATCGGCGGCTTCCAATGCTTTGGTGTGGCTTGCCAAATTGCCATCTGTAACTTCTAGTAATTCTTTCAGCATATTAAAATCCGCGTACTCATTCACCATCAAAATAGACATAATGCCTAATCTAATACGGTGATCAAATACTTTATTAATATTGTTTATAATGCTCATATTTTTTAACTTCCAGCGAAAGGCGTTCCAAAAATGCCAACCGCAAGTTCTACCCATGTTATAAGCAATAGGGCTAAAATAACGAATAACAAAACGAATCGACTTTGTTTTTTCTTTACTTTCCTCAGGACAAGTTCTATGGCTAGACCTGTACTAAGTAACAAAATTCCTGCTACTACAAAATCTCCAGTAGTCCAATTTATTTCATTAGTAAATAGCATGGCAACAAGCGGTATTAAAAGTAAAAGCACAATAGTGCTTATAATGGCGAATAATCTTTTGTTTATTAAAATCATAGTGATAAATTATTTAGTGTCATACTTAAAATGCATCCAAGTGCCGTAAATGATATGCATGAATCCGAAACCCATGACCCAAAGCCAAAATCCATATCCAGGAAGCATGGCACAGATTAGCCCTAAAACTATTTGGATATAACCCAAATATCTAATATCACCAATACTATATTTTGAGGCATTAACTAAAGCCAATCCATAAAATATAAGCATTAAAGCGCCAGATTGTCCATACTTTTGTTGGTCTAAAATGATTAGAATATAGAATCCTCCCACAATTAACGGAATCAAAAAATTGATAATCAAACGCTTTGATGTAGAATCCCAAATTTTAGCACCATTTTTTTTAGCTTTTTTAGTTGTTAAATAAATACCCGTAATAGCACTTAAAAAGGCGACCAAAAATAATATCAGCACACAAAGTCTAAAAATGTAGCCATCAAGAGTTAAAATTCCGTAACTATATTCCGTAACCAACCAATAAGCAATAGCGGCACCAATTAAGGCATAGGTTCCTGCCAAAATGCCTGAAAAACCACTTAATGAAATAAAACGAGAAGATTTGTTCATCAAATCCTTAATCTCGTTGAGGTCTTTTAAATAATCTTTTGATTCCATATTAAAGTACTTTGAAATGCAAAGTAAATAAATTTAATTGAAATAATACATTTATTTTTCAATAAAAAAAGCAATCTTTTTTAGATTGCTTTTGGAAAGTTGTTTTATTAAAAGAAGAAATAATATATTAGGATTTTAATGGTTTAAAAGACTGACTGAATTCAATCATTTGATCCAATTCGTTAACCAAACCATCAACACTTCCTGCATAACCAACAGATTTGAATTTTATTTTTCCATCTGTACCAATTATGAATTTTGTTGGGATGCCGCTCACTTTATAATCTTCTACTACTTTAAATGGGCTGTCTGGTTGATCCGAAGTTTTTGTATCAAATAATACATTAAATGAATATTTGTTATTCTTAATAAAATTGGTCACATTTTTAGTGTTTTCTTCTGGTGTTCCATTTTCCCATGTGTCAACAAAAAGAAATACCACATTTGGGTCGTCTTTATATTTGTTTACCGCAGTTTGCATTGCTGGGAAAGATTGTATACAGGGGCCACACCAAGTTGCCCAAAAATCTATTATCACCGTTTTGCCTTTCAAGCTAGATAATGTGACTTCTTCGTTATTCAAGTTTGTTAAGGTGAAATCAGGAGCTTCTTCATCAATCATTTTTTTTCTTAATTCTGCAATTAGGATTTCTTCTGCTACTTTTTCTAAATTATTTAAATGCTCATTAAAACCTTCGTCAGAACCTTTATTGACAACATACGCTTGTTTTAGATATTCTTTAGTTTTTACTGAACCATTCCCGTCTTTTATAAAGTTGGCAGCTTTGGTTTCTACATCATCGTATTGTTTGTTTTTTAATAAAAACTCCACATATCTTTCAATAACTCCATTGTCGCCTTTTCCTTTTTTTATGGAGTATGCCACTGGTTCCTGATATTTTATGGCTTCATCCATTTTTCCTTGTTTGAATAAAATGTATGCATAGGTATCAGCAAACATAAAATAATTAGACTCTATGTTTTTTTTATGTTGAATTTCGGTTATAAAAGGATTTTTTTCTGACACTTTTATTAGTTCCAAAGACTCTTTTGAAATTTTAGAAGCAAAATCCAAATTCTCATTTTTCTGTACCAGGCCCCATGCTAAATTGTTATAGAACATAGCAAGACTTGGTTTATGGGAAATTTGATTGGAATATTTAAAAAAACCATCAAAATCTTTATTCTCAAAAAATTTATTAGCAATCACTCTTGCCATATATTCTTTTGAATTTATATCATTTTTGCTTTTTGCTTTCGCTGAAAATGCTTCAAAAAGTGAAACCATCTTGTTTAAATCTTTTTCTTGAAAAAATGAATTAATAAATTTATTATTTGCGGCACTCCCATTTGGGAATTTTGAAGCTGCAATATCATTTATGGAATCTGCTTTTTTTCTATCTCTAAGAATAATGTATAAATTGGCAAATTTGGAATACTCTTCTTCGGTGAGTTCGGGTTTGCTCTTAAGTCTATCAATTTCTTCATTAATTACCATTTTACCGGAAACATTATCTTGTCTAAGCAGTTCATTAAAATAGATCAAACCCAATTTATCTTTTACTTCTGGATATTTGTCTATATCTGTTTTTAATAGAGAAATTATTTTTTCCTTATCTGTTTTAATGCCATGCATATCTCCGTATCTTAAAAAATAATTCCCTAAGCTAGCATTGCTTCCTGGAATCTGTTTTTGGTTCTCATCATAAAGAGTGAGTGTGTAACCATTGTTTTTATTGTTATAATAAGTTTCTCCAGATTTAAAATTAAAAGCCAATGCTTTTGCAGAATCTGGTATTTTAATGTAACCTTCCCAGTTTCCGTTATCTGCTTTTTTTAGGTTAATGTCTTCTGGATACATGTTTTCATTAACTAGATAATAGAAAAGCGATTGAAATTCACTTTCATCCTCTATAGAGTTTTGGTCAAGCGAATAACTTAGTTTTAAAGAATCGCCGGGTTTTGGAAACGTTTTTGAGATATGAAGTTCCCCAATATCCAATCCTAAGTCTTCTTTTTCTTTTTGACAAGAAACCAATAGTAAGATTAATAATAGTGCGGTGGTTGGTAAATGTAATGTTTTCATAATTAAAAGTTTAGATTGATGATTAAGGCATTCAATATAATCAAAAAAATATATAAGTAAGAAAATTTAACATATATTTTTCACGAATAAGTTTCGAAAAAATTGTTATTTTCAGTTCAAATGCGAATATTGACTGTAAAAAAATTAGTTTTGAAACGATGTTTTTATTCTGATTATAATTTAATTTTATGACTATAACGGTTTTGAAAAGTATAAAAGAAAATGGAAATGAATAATTTAAAAAGTTTTTAAAGTGAAACCTGTAGAAGCATATTTTCTCAATCAAAAAGAACCCTATCAATCCATTATGCTTTATGTGAGAAGTATTATTTTAAATACACTTCCAGAAGCTGAAGAACGCTACAGTTATAAAATCCCCTTTTATAATTGCCATAAGAAGCCCATGCTTTATTTGAATGTTTTAAAAGGCACGAATCATGTAGATGTTGCTTTTGTTCAAGGCATATTATTAGAAAAACAGTTTCCCATTTTAAAGAATGATAACAAACGAAAGCAAGTCCGCTCTATTCAGCTAAAAACCTTGGAAGATTTAGATCATGATAATTTCGTTGAATTATTGCATGAGGCGTCTGCTTTATTAGGAAGAAGCAAAAAAGCGTGGTTTATTTAGCTAAGCTATTTACTGTTTTTCTAATGGCGACAAGATTGGTTAATAGATTTTCCAAAAGGTCTAAATGTAGCATATTGGCACCATCACTTTTAGCATTGGCAGGATCAAAATGGGTTTCAATAAATAAACCATCTACGTTATTTACAATGCCAGCTCTGGCAATAGTTTCAATCATATCTGGTCTGCCACCCGTAACACCACTGGATTGGTTTGGTTGTTGCAACGAATGCGTCACATCTAAAACAGTAGGGGCATATTGGCGCATGGTTGGGATGCCACGAAAATCTACAATCATATCTTGATATCCAAACATGGTACCTCTATCTGTAATCCAAGCTTTTTCATTGCCAGAATCCTTAATTTTTTGAACGGCATGTTTCATGGCCTCTGGACTCATAAATTGGCCTTTCTTTAAATTAACCACTTTACCGGTTTCGGCAGCAGCCACAAGTAAATCGGTTTGACGCACTAAAAAGGCTGGTATTTGCAAAACATCAACATATTGCGCTGCCAAATGAGCATCAGAAATTTCATGAATATCTGTTACAGTTGGTATGCCAAATGTGTCAGATACTTTTTTTAGGATTTTCAACGCTTTTTCATCTCCAATACCCGTGAAACTATCAACTCTACTACGATTGGCTTTTTTAAAACTGCCTTTAAAAACATAAGGTATTTCCAATTTATTGGTAATATTTACAACTTTTTCGGCAATTCTTAAAGCCATGTCTTCACCTTCAATGGCACATGGGCCGCAAAGTAAAAAGAAGTTATTGGAGTTTATGTGGTTTAATTTAGGTACGTCTTGAAGATTCATAAGCTTACTGTTTTCATGAAATTTAAGGGTACAAAGATACTATTAATGCTGAATTAACGTAACATTAAATTTAAATGAAATTCACATATTTAACGGTTGTATTAGCGATAGAAATGATATCCTTTCTTATTTTTAATGTATTAAAAATGAGAAAGATAAAATGGATAGCGCGGCCTTTTTTTAATTGAAAAAAAAGGAATACCCAAAAAATGATTATTTTATTATTTATAACTACCTTTGCACGCTTAAAATAAGGCACCTATATGGCTAATATTAAAAACATTGCAATTATTGCACACGTAGACCACGGTAAAACCACGTTGGTTGATAAGATTATGTACCATTGTCAGTTGTTCCGTGAAAACGAAAATACAGGCGATTTAATTCTAGATAACAACGATTTAGAGCGTGAAAGGGGTATTACTATTACTTCTAAAAACGTTTCGGTAATTTATAAAGAAACAAAAATAAATATTATAGATACACCTGGTCACGCCGATTTTGGTGGTGAAGTAGAACGTGTACTTAATATGGCTGATGGCGTGTTGTTATTGGTGGATGCTTTTGAAGGACCTATGCCACAAACACGTTTTGTATTGCAAAAGGCGATAGATTTAGGTTTGAAACCTTGCGTGGTAATCAATAAAGTGGATAAAGAAAACTGTACACCGGAAGAGGTGCATGAAAAGGTTTTCGATTTAATGTTTGAATTGGGTGCGGAAGAATGGCAATTGGATTTTCCAACGGTTTATGGTTCAGCAAAAAATAATTGGATGAGTGACGATTGGAAAAATCAAACCACTAATATAGAGCCATTATTGGATATGGTTATTGAGCATATACCTGCTCCGAAAATTGAAGAAGGAACCACTCAAATGTTGATTACATCTTTAGATTTCTCCTCATTTACTGGTCGGATTGCTATCGGACGTTTAACTCGTGGCGGTTTAAAAACCGGTCAAAATATTTCTTTGGTAAAAAGAGATGGTTCTATCCAAAAATCTAAAATAAAAGAAGTTCATATTTTTGAAGGTTTGGGCCGTAAGAAAGTTGATGAAGTTCAAACTGGAGATATTTGTGCCCTTGTTGGTTTAGAAGGATTTGAAATTGGTGATACTGTTGCCGATTTTGAAAATCCTGAAGGTTTAAAAACCATCGCAATTGATGAGCCAACCATGAGTATGTTATTTACAATTAACGATTCTCCTTTCTTTGGTAAAGACGGTAAGTTTGTAACCTCTCGACACATCAAAGACCGTTTGAAAAAAGAATTGGAAAAGAACTTGGCTCTTAGAGTTGAGGAAACCGATAGTGCCGATAAATTTATGGTTTTTGGTCGTGGTGTATTACATTTATCTGTTTTAATTGAAACGATGCGACGTGAAGGTTATGAACTTCAAATTGGTCAGCCACAAGTAATCATCAAGGAAATTGATGGTGTAAAATGTGAGCCAATTGAAGAAATGACGATTGATTTACCAGAAGCGGTATCAGGAAAAGCGATTGAAATGGTAAGCTTGCGTAAAGGGGAAATGACCAGTATGGAAGCTAAAGGTGAACGTATGGTTTGTCAGTTTTTAATGCCTTCTAGAGGTATTATAGGTTTGCGTAACCAATTATTAACAGCTACAGCAGGAGAAGCTATTATGGCACACCGTTTTAAGGAATACCAACCGCTAAAAGGTGGTATTCCAGAACGTCAAAACGGCTCTTTGGTTTCTATGGAAAAAGGTCAGGCCATTCCTTATTCAATAGATAAATTACAAGAACGCGGTAAGTTTTTTATTGATCCAGGAGAAGATATTTATGAAGGTCAGGTTATTGGTGAAAACTCTCGGGGTGATGATATGGCGGTAAACGTAACTAAGACCAAAAAATTGAGTAACGTCCGTTCATCTGGAGCAGACGATAAAGCCAAAATTGTACCGGCTATTAAGTTTTCGTTAGAAGAAGCTTTGGAATATATACAAAAAGACGAGTACGTTGAAGTAACACCAAATCATATTAGATTACGTAAAATCTATTTGACAGAGGTAGAGCGTAAACGTAATAAAGGCATATAATTATTTTGAATTGATGCTTTAAATTGATGCTTTAGTCAATACATCATTATTAGAAATTTTAAAATAGTAAGCACTTTTAAGTGTTTACTATTTTTTTTAATGGTACTTCTTTAACTAATTCGTTATCAATTTATTATTACCAATTCAGCTTTTTGTATATTTGGTTTCTCTTAACTTTTAATCTAAGTCTATTTTTTGTTTAGTATTAAAAGAAAAACAACCAACCAAAGTAAATTGTTATTAATTGAAAAAATTAATAGATTATATAAACAACTATGTTTTAATCAAGATTACTTCATTAAAAACAGCTTCTGTAGTTATCAGGATTATTGCAGGTATATTAACTTCAAAAGCAATAGCTATTTTTATTGGAGCTGAAGGTTTGGCATTAATAGGGAATTTACGCAATTTTGTTGGATCTACACAAACCATAGCAACTCTTGGCTTATATAATGGGGTTGTTAAATATGTTTCAAAATTTAAGGACGATTTAAAAAACCTTAGTAAAACACTTTCAACAGTTTTTTATTTTGGGTTTACTTCAACAATTCTCGTATCCTTCTTTTGCTATTTTAAAGCGGATTTAATTAATAATATCATTTTTCCTACCTACAATAATTACGCCTACGTTATTAAAATTTTTGCCATTGTACTTCCATTTTATTCTTTGAATATGTTTTCGTTTTCTATAATGAATGGATTTTCAAAATATAAAATCCTTATCATTATAAATATTATTGGGCAAATTTTAGGGGTGTCAATAGCAGTCCTTTTAATTTATCAAAACAGGATAGATGGCGCTTTAATATCTGTAGTCATAGCAGAATCCATCATATTTTTAATTACTTTGGTAGGAATAACCAATAGAAGAAGTTTAGCGCCACTCATACAGGTGAAACAATTCAGCTGGAGATTTTCAAAGAAAATGGCACATTATTCGGTAATGGCATTATTTTCTGCCGTTATACTGCCGTTGGTAACATTAGTAATTCGATCCTATATTATAGAAAATGTTGGTTATAAAGACGCAGGCTTTTGGGAGGCCATGACACGTATTTCTAAATATTATTTAATGCTTGTAACCTCATTAATGGCAGTGTACATGTTACCTCGGTTTGCTGAAATTGATAGCATAAAAGAATTCAGGAAAGAGGTGTTTAGCTTTTATAAGGCAGTAATGCCCTCTTTTATCATTGGGTTGCTTGTTATATATTTATTAAGATCATATATCGTAGTATTTATATTTTCAAATGAATTTGAACCCGTAGAAAATTTATTTTTATGGCAATTGTTGGGTGACTTGCTTAAGGTTTTATCTATGGTTATTGTATATCAATTTTTAGCAAAAAAGATGTTCTGGCATTATATAGTAACTGAAATTTTCTTTTTGGTCATGCTATATCTTACGAGTATTTATTTTGTTGATCTATATGGTGTTAAAGGCGCTGTTGTTGGCCATTTTGTTAGTTATTTAATTTATTATGCCATTATTTTATTGATATTTGGAAGCTCAATTTTTGGAGTGGATACAATAAAGGAAGACTAAAAAATTAATTTATGAATTTTGTAATTAAGCTTGAATAATATTATTAATAAAATATTGAATAATAATTTAATTAAGCTTGGTGTCTTTAACTCAATTTCAATTATTATAAAAATTATGTTAAGTGTTTTTTCATCAAAAGCACTTGCTTTTTTTTTAGGACCTTCTGGTTTGGCAATTGTGGGTATATTTAGGGAGTTTTTTAATATGACAGCAAATGTTTCGTCATTAGGTTTTCAACGAGGCATCATTAAGTATTCTGCTGAATTAAAAGATAACCCAAATGAATTAAAAGTTCTTATTAATACTGCTAAATTAATTGGTATTGTAATTAGTGTTTTAATTGGTGTTTTACTATTTGTTTGTTCAAATGAGATCAACAACTATTTGTTTTTAAACCATGATTTTAATTTGGTATTTGAAATCTTAGCTCTTTTGTTGCCACTAAGTGTATTTAGTATTTTCTACCTGTCATTTCTTAATGGTTTGGGATATGCCAAAACTGTGGTTAAAATAAATATATTGTTATATATATTGAATATGCTTTTTGTGGTAGGTCTGGCATATTTTTATAACGTATTAGGAGCTCTTATTGGAATTAGTTTTGTATATGTCCTTCAGTTGTTTTCTATTTTCCTGTTTAAACCAAATAACCATCAGTTTCTGTTTATTAAGATAAGCTTATTTTCAAACGAGTTTTTTAAAAAATTAATGGGGTATACAGTAATGACTATTTTTTCATTAATACTTTTTCCGTTGATTTCTATATTGATAAGAAGTGAAATAATGGATTTATTGGGTGAAGATGCGGCAGGCTTTTGGGAGGCTATGAAAAGAATTTCAGAAAATTATTTGCTATTTGCATCGTCATTGGTCATGCTATCTGTGTTACCTAAATTATCAGAGCAAAATAGTAATTTTAAAAAGATTGTTTTAGGTTTTTATAAATCTGTTTTACCATTTTTTGTTATAGGATTGATGCTGATTTTTGTTTTGAAGGATGTTGTTGTCCAGTTGTTTTACTCTAAGGAATTTTTGCCAACTACGGTTTTATTCAAATGGTATGCCATTGGTGATTTGTTTAGAATTTCAGGGATTGTTTTGGCGGCAAATTTCTATGCTAAAAGGGATATTAAAGGATATATTATAACAGATATGTTTTTAGCTTCAGTTATGTACATTTCAACAATTCTTTTGTTAAGGGAATATGGATTGCCAGGTGGCTCTTTGGCATATTTTATATCCTATTTTCTTTATTTTATACTGCTTCTTGTAGTATTTAGGAAAAAATTATTTTTTGTAATTGAACAAAGCTAGCTTAATATCATATATTTAAGTATGGATAGAAAAATTGTAAATATATTTTCAGCTTTCATAATACCGATAATTACTTTTTTTTTATTCGAATTACTTTTTAAAAATGTAAGTATTGATAGAGTTTATAACTTTTTTGAAAACAGTTTACTTGCTTGCGTAATAATATTGATGTCGTTTTTTATAGATAATTTATGGTTTAAGAAGTTCTATTTAAAGACTGGGATTGTGATTTTTATATCATGTCTATTTATTGAAACTTTTTATTATTATCATTTTGAAAGCCTGTTTAGTGCTTCTACAATTTTTGTAATTTTAGAAACCAATAATGCCGAAGCTGCGGATTTTTTAAGATCCTATTTCGCAAAGCCAATCATAGTATTTTTACTCATTTTATCGGTTGGATTTATTGTGTATGGCATAAAAGTTATAAATAGAAATGTTGCTGAAATCTCTATATTAAAAAGGGACAAAATAAAGTGTATACTTTTGGGTCTTTCCATAATAATCATATTAAAAATCACCAATCTTATTGTTTTTAATGTGCCTTATTTGGCTGTAAAAACACCCATTACTTATTTTCAAGAATCTAATAAATTGAAAAATTATGGTGGGGAAAACCCTTTAGGAAGTTTTAAAAATGTTAGGCATTATGAATTAAAAGGTAAAAAAGAATTATATATAATAGCAATAGGAGAATCGGCAAGTAAATCCCATTTTCAAATATATAATTACTACAGAAAAACAACACCTTTGTTGTACGATATAAAAGATGAACTGTTAGTATTAAACAACGTTATTAGCCCTCATGCATACACTATTGGGTCTTTAACAAAAGGGCTTACTTTGGGAAATGTCGAAAATCCAGAGGGTAAGTACAAAGGCTCTATCATACAATTGTTAAATCAAGCTGGATTTAAAACCTATTGGGTTTCCAACCAAAGACCCATTGGCATATCTGATACCCAAGTAACAAAAATAGCAAAAGGAGCAACTAAATCCGTTTTTATTAATATTAAACATACAAGTGAAAACACACCTTATGATGAAGTTTTATTGCCCGAACTCAATAAAATAATATCGGAAAAGGGAGATAAAAAAGTGGTTTTTTTACACATGATTGGGGAACACTTTCATTATGAAAAACGTTATCCGCCAGAGTTTGATTATTTTAATGTAGACCCAAACACAAAATTCAAAAGAGATGATGTTTATAAAACAATTAATTCATACGATAATGCTATTCGGTACACTGATACCATTTTAAATGAGGTTATTAAAATTACTAGAAAACAAAATGTGAATAGTTTTGTTTTGTATTTTTCAGATCACGGACAAGAAGTTTATGATGATATTGATTTTTTCGGACAAACCATAGACCAAATGGTAACCAAAAACATGTTTGAAATACCAATGATTCTCTGGATGTCCAACACTTATAAATCGAACAATCAAATCACATTTAATAAAGACAAAAAATATATGACAGATGATGTCATACATACTATTGCCGATTTATGTAATGTGACTAGTGAAGAAATAGATTCTACTCGCAGTATATTTAATGAACATTTTAAAGAAAGGAAGAGAATCATTAAAAATGATATAGATTTTGATGCTACTTTTTACTTGAATGGAAATCAATAAATTAAATTGGAAAATCTAAAAAGAAAAGTTTGTATTGTTTGTACATCTCTAGATTGTGGGGGTGCAGAACGGGCGTCCGCAACGCAATCCGTAATTTTCCATAATTTAGGTTTTGATGTTTCTATAGTTACTGTAAAGTCTGGTGTTGCTTATCATTATGAAGGAGCATATTTTAATTTAGGAGCACTAAAAAATGAAAGTGACTCGTCTTTGGGTAGAATCAAACGACTCTTAGCATTTAAAAAATTTCTTGACAGGAATAGATTTGATTTTATTGTAGATAACAGAGCAAGAAATCAAGCGTATCGAGAATTTATTATTACAAAATTCATTTATAATTTGCCTACAATTTATGTTATTCATTCGTTTGAAGCATCTTTAGCATTTACAAAATATACATGGCTCAATAAGTTTTTATATCAAAATAAACAAATGGTATGTGTTTCTAAAACGGGTGCCGAAAAATTTAAAAAATTATACAAGTTAAAACAAATAACTACAATTTATAATGCTTTTGATTTTCATAAAATACAGGAACAATCAAATGAAGAATCGGATGATTTAAACATTGGTGATTATATAATTTTTTATGGTAGAATACACAATGAATCAAAAAACCTAAAACTACTCTTAGAGGCTTATAAAATTTCAAAACTTAAAAAAAACAATATCAAACTACTTATTTTAGGTGACGGGCCAGATTTAAATTTAATTAAATCGTATTCAAAAGAATTGCTTTTGAGTGATGAGGTTATTTCCAAAGCGTTTTCTAAAAACCCATTTCCTTATGTAAAACAAGCCAAGTTTTTAGTTTTAACAAGCCGATCAGAAGGGTTTGCTATGGTTATACCTGAATCATTTTCATTAGGAGTTCCAGTTTTGTCAGTTGATTGTGAAGCAGGCCCAAAGGAAATCATAAAGAATGGATTCAATGGATTATTGGTTGAAAATTTTAATAAAGAAGCCTTAGCAGAAGGAATGAATAGATTTATTGAAGATTCTGAAACACATACAACCTGTAAGGAGAATGCATTAAAAAGTATAAATAAATTTTCTATAAACGAGATTTCAAATGAATGGAAAAGCTTGTTTTTAAAGATTTAAATTTTACGAATATGATGTTAAGTAAATCCCTTTTTTTATTAAAAAGTTATGGAACGATTTCATGAATTTTAATAAAAAAACAGGTAATTTTAAAAGGTATCTTTGCTTTTTGTTCAAATTGGATTTTTCAATGTCGCTTTTTAGCTTTTCATAAACCCATTTTGGTCCATAAATTTTACTTCTTAATGCAACAGCATAGCGATTTATATCTAAATACATTTTTAATGAACGGTTGCCTTTTTCTTCCTGTAGATAACTATTAATAAAATCATACCGAATAGTATTTAACTCCTTTTTAGACAAACTGTTATCAATATTCGCTTTATAAGACATGGTAACAACAGGATTAAAACTTACTTTATAATTAAGAGCAAACCGAATCCATAAATCTGTGTCTTGAGTCGTTTTTAAATGAGGCTTAAATCCTCCTAAAATTTTAAATTTTTCTTTTGAAAAAGCAACAGCAGATGTTAATGCAACAGTATTTATCATACTTGCTTTAAAATAATCCTCTACTATTAAGCAATCATTTTTATAATCAAAATTAAAGTTTGCCTTTTTGCTAAAATTTTCTCTGTAAAAAATTTCGTAGTTGTTGCAAAACAAACCAGCATCAGGAAATAGACCTATCTGTTTTTTTAGCTCTATAAGATGGTTGTTATGCCATAAATCATCAGCGTCAAGTAATGCAATATAATTTGAGGTTGCATAATCAATACCGTTATTCCTGGCTATTGAAACACCTTGGTTCTCTTGCTTTAATGATTTTATTTTTTCAGATTTAAATGATGCCGCCATTTTATAGCTATCATCCGTACTCCCATCATCAACAATAATAATTTCAAAATCTTGAAATGATTGGTTAAGAACACTTTTTAAGGTGTCTTCAATATACTTTTCTTTATTGTATAATGGAATTACTACAGAAAAAAAAGACATCGTTTAAGATTAATTGTTTTATAACAAGATAATAATTAATTTTTCCGTTGCACTACTTCATAAACTTGGTTGTCGTCGCACTTTAAAGTTTTGCTGGGATACTTTAATAGTAAAGCATAATCATGAGTCGCCATAAGTATGGTGTTGCCATTTTTGTTTATTTCTTGCAGCACTTCCATCACTTCAATACTGGTTTGTGGGTCCAAATTTCCTGTGGGCTCATCAGCTAAAATAAGTTCTGGATTATTAAGTAATGCTCTGGCTATAGCGATGCGTTGTTGCTCACCACCAGAAAGCTCATGAGGAAATTTAAAGCCTTTTGTTTTCATATCCACTTTTGCTAAAACAGTTTCTACACGTGCATCCATTTCTGTTTTATCTTTCCAACCAGTTGCTTTTAAAACAAATAGTAAATTGTCATTCACTGTTCTATCAGTCAGTAATTTAAAGTCTTGAAAAACAACTCCGAGTTTTCTTCTCAAA
>Ga0307414_10000498_pt1 | contig 20480 bp, 16 predicted proteins | sample DK1Ometagenome_FD_203804 | JGI IMG/M metagenome (GOLD analysis project Ga0307414, IMG submission 203804) | Maize rhizosphere microbial communities from greenhouse at UC Davis, California, United States - DK15-O-3 | ecosystem: Host-associated > Plants > Roots > Rhizosphere > Soil | place: USA... | reverse complement strand
ACCACCGGTTCACCACCGCGCGGGCCTCGTCCACGCCCTGCTTCGATTCGCCGGAGAAGGTCTGCACGCTGACCGTGTCGCCGAAGGCGCTGAACAATTCCTTCTTCACCGCCTGCAACGCGTTGGCTTGCTGGCCGCGGCCGAGCTTGTCGGCCTTGGTCAGCAGCGCGTGGGCGGGGATGCCGCGGGTCACGGCATAGCCGAGCATGTGCCGGTCGTAGTCCTTGAGCGGATGGCGGATGTCCATCACCACGACCAGGCCCTTGAGCGCATTGCGGGTACGGAAATAACGGTCCAGGAACGCCTGCCAGTGGTCCTTCAGCTCATGCGGAACCTTGGCATAGCCGTAGCCGGGCAGGTCGACCAGGTACTTGTCCTGTTCCACCTCGAAAAACACCAGTTGCTGGGTGCGGCCCGGGGTCTTGGAAACGCGGGCCAGCGAGTTCTGCCGGGTCAGCGCGTTCAGCGCGGTGGACTTGCCGGCGTTGGAGCGGCCGGCGAAGGCGACTTCGTGGCCCACGTCGTCGGGAAGCTGGCTGGGTATGTGCGCCGCCAGCACGTATCTGGCTCTTTCTAGGGGATTGAACATGGCACTAGGATGGCACGGCGGGACCCGGATCGTGATCGGACCGGCTCGCCGGGGCCGGAAAACGCGGCGGATATCCGCTTTCATTGACCGGCAAGGCCCACGGCGACGATAATTCCCCCGTTTCGCGGTCGCCATGCGGCGCCGCATTTCCAAGGTTTACGGAGCTTCAGCATGCGCCACGCTCGTGTTTTGGTACTTGCCGGACTGGCCACTGCGGTCATGGGTGCGGTCGCTTTCGCCCAGACCACGGTCGCGCCGCTGCCGGACAATGCGCCGGTACAGACCGCGCCGCTGGAGATCGACCTGGGCAAGACCACCTGGGGCGACGCCACCGCCGGCCAGGCCAAGGCCGCGGCCTGCGCCGCCTGCCATGGTGCCGACGGCAATCCCAGCATCCCGTCATACCCGCGCATCGCCGGCCAGAGCGAGCGTTACAGCGCCCACCAGATGGCCCTGATCGCCAGCGGCCAGCGCGGCGGCATGGCCGTGGCCATGGTCCCGTTCGTGGTCGACCTGACCCCACAGGACATGCGCGATATCGGCGCCTACTTCGCCACCCAGAAGAGCGGCGCCGGCCTCGCCGACGACGGCCTGATCGCCGACGGCACCTACAAGGGCATGAAGTTCTACGAAGTCGGCCAGCAGTTGTACCGCAGCGGCGATGCCGCCCGCGGTATCCCGGCCTGCATGGCTTGCCACGGCCCCAGTGGCGCCGGCAACCCGGGCCCGGCCTATCCGCGCGTCGGCGGTCAGCACCAGGATTACGTGGCCCGTCGCCTGCAGGAGTACCGCACCGGCACCACCACCGAGAAGGATCCGGCCCTGTTCAACATCATGGCCCAGGTGACCCATGCCCTGACCGACCAGGAAATCCAGGCGCTGGCGACCTACCTGCAGGGCCTGCACGACCGTGCCGACGATGCTTCCGCCGGCAACGCCACGGCCGCCGCCCCCTGAGCCACGGCGCCGGTGCGGTGCCGATTCCGGGTTGCGTGGTTTCACAGCTCATGTTCATTGCGCCGGCCCGATTATGGCCGGCGTTTCTTTTTGTGCCTGGAGCCCCCGATGAAATCACGCTTCGCCGTCCTGCTGATGTTGTTGCTGATGCCGCTGCTGGCCGGCGCCGCCGAGCCGGTCGCCGGCACCGACTACGTGGAAATCCCCGGCGGCAAGCCGTATGCGCCGCTCAACGGCAAGGTCGAAGTGGTGGAGGTGTTCGGCTACACCTGCATCCATTGCGCCCATTTCCAGCCGGCGGTCGGCGCCTGGCAGAAGAAGCAACCTTCCTACGTGCGCTTCACCCCGCTGCCGGCGGCGTTCGGGGGTTACTGGATGCCGTACGCGCGCGCTTACTATGCCGCGGCCAAGTTGCGCGTGCTTTCCAGGACCCACGACGCGATGTTCAAGGCGCTGCATGAGGACGGTAGCCTGCCGATCCAGAATGCTTCGGACGAGGAAATCGCCGCCTTCTATGCGGGCTACGGCGCCGACTCCAAGGCTTTCATCGCCGCCATGAACAGTCCGGCTACCGACCTGTTGCTGGAACGCTCCAGGGATTTCGCCATGGCCACCGGTATCGAAGGCACGCCGACGATCGTGGTCAACGGCAAGTACCGGGTGACCGGCAGGAACTTCGACGACACCTTGCGGATCACCGACTACCTCGTTGCCAGGGAACGCGCCGCGCGCAAATGATGCGCTTCGTGATGGCGTTCGTTTGAATCCCTTCCCGCTGGCGGCATAGTGCGGCCAGCCTTCCATTTCAATGCTTGGAGTCCTGATCATGAAATCCCGTTATGCACTGACGCTGCTGGTCTTGTTGCCGATCCTCGCTGCCTGCAGCAAGCAGGAAACGGCCGCACCGGTCACCGATGCCGCGCCGGCGGTCGAAGCCGTGGCCACGACGGAAGCACCGGCAGCCACGCCCGCCGAAACGAGCGCCGAACCTGCAGCGGCGCTCAACGACAACCCGGTCGTCGCCCCCACCGGCCCGGCGCTGGTCCCGGGCACCGACTATGTGCTGATCCAGGGCGGGCAGCCGTTCGATCCGCTCGACGGCAAGATCGAAGTGGTCGAAGTCTTCGGGTATGTCTGCCCGGCCTGCAACGCGTTCCAGTCTTCGGTACGCGCCTGGAAGGCCAAGCTGCCCGCGGACGTGCGCGTGACCTACGTGCCGGCGCTGTTCGGTCCCGACTGGGTCCCGTACGCGCATGCGTTCTACGCAGCCGAATCGCTGGGCCTGGTGGACAGGACCCATGACGCGGTCTATGAAGCGATCCACGCGAAGAACAGCCTGCCGGGCGAAGGAGACAAGCCGACTGCGGCGCCGATCGCCGCGTTCTATTCGCAGTACGGGGTCACTGCCGAGCAGTTCACCAACGCCATGAACAGCTTCGCGATCAACGGCAAGCTCAACAAGGCCAGGCAATTCGCCGTCCGCAGCCAGATCAGCGGCACGCCATCGCTGATCGTCAACGGCAAGTACCTGGTCAAGGGCCGCAACTGGGACGACATGCTGCGCATCGCCGACCACCTGATCGCCCAGGAGCGCGCGGCCAAATAAGCCGACCGGTCACCCCCACGTGATTTCATCGGACACCCGCCGGCTCAAGCTGCTCAGCGCCAACATCCAGGCCGGCTCCAGCACGCGTCGTTACAGCGATTACGTGACCCGTAGCTGGTCGCACGCCATCTCGGCCGGCAAGCGGGTGAGCCTGGATTCAATCGCGAAGATGGCCGGCGAACACGACATCGTCGGCCTGCAGGAAGCCGACCCCGGCAGCCTGCGCTCCGGCTTCACCAACCAGACCCACTACCTGGCCGAACAGGGCCGCTTCGATTACTGGAGCCACCAGCCCAACCGCAACGTCGGGCGCGTGGCCTCCAGCGCCAACGGCCTGCTGAGCCGGCTGGAACCGGTGGAAGTCAGCGACCACGCGCTGCCCGGCCGCATCGGCGGGCGCGGCGTGCTGCTGGCCAGGTTCGGTGACGGCGACGAAGGCCTGGTGGTGGCGGTGGCGCACCTGTCGCTGGGCGCGACCTCGCGGCGCGCGCAACTGGCCTTCATCGCCGAGTTGCTGGCCGACCATCCGCACGCGGTATTGATGGGCGATTTCAATTGCGTGCCGGACCGGCCGGAAATGGAGCTGCTGTACAACCGCACCCACCTGCGCCCGCCTTCGTTCTGCGTGCCCACCTTTCCCAGCTGGCGTCCGCAACGCGCCATCGACCACATCCTGGTCAGCGAGAAGCTGGAGTTCGCCGACGCGCGGGCGATCCCGGCGGCGTTCTCCGACCACCTGGCGCTGGCGATGAGCATCGACGTACCGCTGGCGGCGTTGAAGTAGACAGGCGCACGTTCCATGGAAAAGGCCGGCGTCATCCGGCTTTCCCGTCTGTGGATTTGCGCATATCCGGCAGTTCGCGCCTACAGCAGCAACGTCACCCCCACGGCGATCAGGAACAGCGCGAAAACCCGTTTCAGGGCCAGTCCGCTCAGCCTGTGCGCCAGGCGGGTTCCGTACGGGGCGGCCAGTACCGAAGCCGCAGCCACGCCGATCGCAGCCGGAAGATAGACGTAACCGACCGCGTAGTGCGGCAAAGCATCCACGGGCGCATGCAGCGCATAACCGAATGCACTGGCCAGTCCGATGGCCACGCCGCACGCGCTGGAAGTCCCCACCGCGCGCACCGGGGCGACGCCGCGCCAGACCAGCAGCGGCACGGTCATGCTGCCGCCGCCGATACCGACCACCGCCGACAGCGCGCCGATGCCGGCACCGGCGGCGGTCATCGGCAATCCGGCGGGTGCCGGCGCAACGACCCCGGGTTGCGCTGCCCGGCTCTTGCTGGACAGCAGTTGCGTCGCGGCGAGCAGGCAGTAAAAGGCCACGAACCAGCGCAACACCTGGTCGTCGAGCCCGACCGCGACGCCGCTGCCCAGCCAGCCCCCGAGCAGCAAGCCCGGGACCATCCACTTCACCGTCGGCCACAGCACGCTGCCGCGCCGATGGTGCGAATAGGCGGACGAAGCGGCGGTCATGACGATGCTGGCCAGCGAACTGGCCAATGCCGCATGCATCGCCGCCTCCTTCGGAACCCCGTACAACGGCAGCAGCCACGCCAGCGCGCCCACCAGGACCAGGCCCCCACCAACGCCGAGCAAGCCGGCAAGGATCCCGGCGATCGCGCCGAGCAGGGGGAAGATCCAGATTCCTTCGAACACGTTCGCTCCTGTAAGCCTTGCATCGGAAACAACGCGCGGTCAGCCATGAGAAAGCGCGATTCATCCGCCCTCCCTTACCATTCCAGCCATGACCCGATCCCGCCACGCCATCGTACTCGCTGCCGTTTCCGGCATGCTTCTTTCAAGCATGCTCCTCCCCATGCCGGCGCACGCGCAAAGCCTCGATGCGCAGCGACCCCGGGTCCAGGCGGCGCTGCATGCGGCGGAGAGCGGACAGTTCGACGCCGCGCAGTATCCGGACCTCGCCTCCCATCCGTTGTATGGATGGGTGGAATTCGCCGCGCTCAAGCGCGATATCGACACGCTGGCGACGGCACGGGCGCAGTCCTTCCTCAATCGTCATGAAGGCCAGGCGGTGGCCGATGCGTTCCGCGCCGCGTGGTTGCCGGCGTTGTCGCGGCGCCAGGACTGGCCGACCCTGCTCGCGGCCTGGAAACCGGTTTCCAATGTCGGCCTGCAATGCGCCGAGCTCAATGCGCGCCAGGCCCTGGGCAAGACCGGTGCGCAATGGACCAGCGATGCGCAGAAGCTGTGGACCGGCAGCGGCAAGTCGTTCCCGGACAGTTGCGATCCGGTGTTCGCGATCCTCGGCGCGCAGGGCGGCCTGCCGCCGGCATTGCGCTGGGAGCGGATCGAGAAGGCAGCGGCCGAACAGCAGCCGGCGGTCATGCGCGGCGCGGCGCGCGGCCTGCCGGCGGCCGACGCGGCGCTGGCCGGCGAGTACGCCGCGTTCCTCGAAACCGTGAATCCGCGCGCGCTGAACTGGCCGCGCACCGGGCGCAGCCGCAAGATCGCCATGTACGGTTTGATGCGCCTGGCCAAGTCGGCGCCGGCCGCGGCCGAAATGCAGTTGCCGCAATACGCCAAGGCACTGGGCATGGACGAGGCTGAACGCGGCAAGGTGCTGTACGAAGCCGCGTTGTGGACGGTGGCCTCGTACGAACCCGATTCGGCGCGGCGGTTGAACGCGGTGCCCGAATCGGCCTACGACGAAAGGCTGCACGAATGGCGGGTGCGCGAAGCCATGGCGCGCGGCGACTGGCGGGCGGCGCTGGCCGCGATCCGCAAGATGCCCACGACCCAGCGCGAGGATTCGCGCTGGCGGTACTTCGAAGGACGCCTGGCCGAGCAAACCGGCGACAAGGCAGCGGCCCGGCGCCTGTTCGGCGAAGCGGCGACGTCGGCCACCTTCCACGGGTTCCTCGCCGCCGACCGCCTCGCGCAGCCGTATGCGCTGTGCGCGTGGATCCCCGACGACAGCGCGCAGGCCCAGGCGGCGATCGCGCGCGACCCCGCGATCGTGCGGGCGATGGAGTTGTGGAAACTGGAACGCGTCGGCTGGGCGACCAGCGAATGGAACAGCGCGCTGGCGCGGTTCGACGACACCCAGCGCCGCATCGCGGTGGAAGTGGCTCGCGACAACGGCTGGTTCGATCGCGCGGTGTTTTCGCTGGGCAAGGCCGGCGGCGAGAGCCGACCGGAAGAACAGCGCCTGTACGAATTGCGCTTCCCGCTGCACCACGACGCCAGCATCCGCCGCGAGGCGGCTAAGCAGGCCATCGACCCGGCCTGGGTCGCGGCCGAGATCCGCGCCGAGAGCATCTTCAATCCCAGGGCGCGCTCCAGCGCCAACGCGATGGGCCTGATGCAGGTGTTGCCTGGCACCGGCGCCACCGTCGCCAGAAGCCTGGGATTGCCTTGGGGTGGCGCGGCCAGCCTGTATGACTCCGACACCAACATCATGCTCGGCACCGCCTACCTGCGGCAGATGTTGAACAAATATGGCCTGCCCTACGTGGCCATCGCCGCCTATAACGCAGGGCCGACGCCGACCGCACGCTGGCAATCGCAACGCCCCGGCTTCGACGCCGATTTCTGGATCGAGACGATCAGCTACAAGGAAACCCGCGAGTACGTCGCACGGATCCTCGCCTTCAGTGTGATCTACGACTGGCGCTTGAACGGCAACGCGCTGCCGGTGACCGACCGCATGCTCGGCCGCAGCGGCGGCAAGCGTAAATCCTTCACTTGTCCGACCGCGCAGGTGCCGAAGAGCTGAGTTTTAGCGTTCCTTTCCCCACCGGGAGAAGGTGCACGAAGGGCGGATGAGGGAAGAAGAATGACGTGCTGCATGGGGTTTTGCGCGACTGGAGACTTCTTCCCTCATCCGTCGCTGCGCGCCACCTTCTCCCGGAGGGAGAAGGAAAATAAGGCATCATCCCTCCATGAAAACCTACCTCGTCGGCGGCGCAGTCCGTGATCGTTTGCTGGGCCTGGAGCCCGGCGACAACGACCACGTCGTGGTCGGCAGCACGCCGGAGGAAATGCTCGCGCTGGGCTTCAAGCCGGTCGGTCGCGACTTTCCCGTATTCCTGCACCCGCGGACCGGCGAGGAACATGCGCTGGCCCGCACCGAACGCAAGAGCGGGCGCGGCTATCGCGGTTTCGTGGTCGATGCCGATCCGTCGGTGACGCTCGAGGAGGACCTGGAGCGCCGCGACTTCACCATCAACGCGATTGCCCAGGATGCGGAGGGCAAGCTGGTGGATCCGTTGGGCGGCGCGCGCGATATCGAGCGGCGCGTGCTGCGCCATGCCGGAACCGCCTTCGTCGAGGATCCGCTGCGGGTGTTGCGCGCCGCACGCTTCATGGCGCGTTTCGCCGCGCTCGGCTTCCGGGTCGCGCCGGAAACGATGGCGTTGATGCGGGACATGGTCAAGGGCGGCGAACTGGCCGAGCTGGTGCCGGAACGCGTCTGGCAGGAGCTGTCGCGCGCGTTGCGCTCCTCCATGCCTTCCGCCTTCCTGCGCACCCTGCGCGACTGCGGCGCGCTGGCCCAGGTGCTGCCGGAAATCGACGCGCTGTACGGGGTGCCGCAACGTGCCGAATTCCATCCCGAGATCGACACCGGCCTGCACCAGGAAATGGTCAGCGACCTGGCCGCGCGGCTGGCGCCCGGCGACGACGTGATCGGTTTCGCCGCCTTGACCCACGACCTGGGCAAGGCGCTCACGCCCGCGGAAGTATTGCCGAAGCACATCGGCCACGAGCGGGCGGGTCTCGCACCGCTGGAAGCGTTGTGCGAGCGATTGAAAGTCCCTGCGGCGCATCGCGAACTGGCGGTCATGGCCTGCCGCGAACACCTCAACGTGCATCGCCTGGACGAACTGCGCGATGCGACCGTGCAAGAACTGCTGGAGCGTTGCGACGCCTTCCGCAAACCCGGGCGCATTGCGCAGCTCGCCCTGGTCTGCGAAGCCGACAAGCGTGGCCGGCTGGGCAGCGAGGACGCCGACTATCCGCAAGGGGGTGAACTGGTGCGCCTGCATGGCGCCGCGCTGGCGGTGAACGCCCGGGATCTGGCCGGGGGTCCGCTCGCCGGCCCCCAAGTCGGACTCGCGCTGAAGAAGGCACGCCTTCTGGCCATTCAACGGGCACGTCACTCCGATATCTGAACCAGATCAGCCGGATTGATCCGCCAAGGTCAGAGCACAACCAGCATAAATGTGACGCAGTTCGCCATATTTGATCCCTTTCCTGCCCGCCCTGACGCCCGGAAGCCGTGTTCGGGCCACGAAAATATCTGGCATGGAAATTGCTATTGGCAGGGTCGCTACCTGTAAACGCTGGACACCTGTCATGTACAACCTCGACGCGGCACCGGTCCTTGACCCGGTGGCCGACCCTTCCTGCGAACCGGCAGGCGAGCCCTCCCGGGCGCCCGCGCCGGGCGCGCGCCATCGTGTGTACGTGCCGTTGCGGCTCAAGTTCGCGTTGATCCTGGTCCTGGCTGCGGGCTGGATGGGTTTCAGCGTGTGGCTGTCGCAGCCTTGGCTGGGCGAGCTGTCGCACGTGGTCGGGTACGCGGTGGCGCTGGTGGTGATTGCATTCATCGCCTATGTGCCCGGCTTCATGAATGCCTTCCTGATCGGCTCGATCCTCAGCGACCGTCGCCCCGCGAGACGTGAATTCGATGGATATCCGGATCTGTGCGTGCTGGTAGCCTGCTACAACGAAGCCGAAAACATCGGCGACACCCTGCTCAGCCTTTCCCTGCAGGACTACGCCGGCAAAGTCGAGGTGGTGGTGATCGACGACGGTTCCACCGACGGCAGCCTGGCCATCGCGCAGGCGGCAGGCGGCAGGCTTTCGCGCCCGGGGATGCACATCCGCGTGCTGGCGCAGCCGCGCAACCGCGGCAAGTCGGCGGCGCTGAATCGCGGCTTCGCCGAGACCCGGCAGGGGCTGGTACTAACCGTCGATGGCGATTCGTATCTGCGTACCGACGCACTGCGCAAGATCGTGCAGCGCTACCTTTCGGATCCCGCCGGCACGGTGGCGGTGGCCGGCGCGGTGCTGGTGCGCAATTCGCGCGACAACTGGCTGACCCGTGCGCAGGAATGGGATTATTTCCATGGGATCGCCGCGGTGAAGCGCATGCAGAGCATGTACCACGGCACGCTGGTGGCGCAGGGCGCGTTCTCGCTGTACGAACGGCGGGCGCTGGCGCAGGTCGGCGGCTGGCCCGAATGCGTAGGCGAGGACATCGTGTTGTCGTGGGCGTTGCTGGCCACCGGCGCGCGCATCGGCTACTGCGAGGACGCCTGCCTTTTCACCAAGGTTCCCGCGGAGGTCGGGCAATTCGCGCGCCAGCGCCAGCGCTGGTCGCGCGGGTTGATGGAGGCTTTCGCGCGGCACGGCCGCCTGCTGATCGCGCCGCGCATGAGCACGCTTTTCATCTGGTGGAATCTGCTGTTCCTGCCCCTGGACCTGGTCTACACGCTGGCATTCCTGCCGGGCCTGGTGCTGGCGCTGTTCGGCTATTACTGGATCGCGGGATTGATGACGCTGCTGGTGCTGCCGCTGGCCATGCTTTGGAACATCGTCATCTTCAGCGTGCAGACCCGGATGTTCAAACGGCAGGACCTGCGCGTGCGGCGCAACCTCGCCGGTTTCCTGTTCTATTCGATGGGTTACACCATGCTGCTGCAACCGGTCTGCGTGATGGGTTATGCCGCCGAACTCCTGCGCCTGCGCAAGACCTGGGGCACGAAATGAAGCGCGGCCTGCTGTTTTTCGCACTCTTATTGCCACTCTCCGCCGCGTCCGCGGCCGAAACGCCGCCGCCCGAACAGGCGCTTCGTCCGGAGCTGTGGCTGTCCTCCGATACCGATGACAACGAAACGCAGAAATACGGATTGGGTTGGGACCTGCGCCGCTATAGCGACGATCACTGGTTGGGAGCGAAGGTGGAACGCGTGCGCTTTTCCGGCGACGGCTGGTCGCAAAGCGAAGAGCGCATGTACATCCGCGCCGCGGGCGGCGGGGAGCTGTGGCGATGGAAGGTGGATGCGGGCACCAACGGCGAAACCCTGTTGGGAAGCGCTTCGCTGCATAGCGAAGACGCCCGTCGCAAGGAGTTCTTCCTGGAGCGGGAAATCCTCGAGACCCGCAGCGGCGCCGAGCGCGGCCTGGTGCAGACTTTCGTGGGCGCGGCGCTGGACCTGCCGATGGGCGAGCGCTGGACCGCTACCGGGTTGGTGGGCCTGCAGGACTTCGGCTCGGGCGACAACCTGCGCACGCACCTGCGTGGCAACCTCATCTTCGCGGCATTCCCCGAGCAGGGCATCAGCGTGCAGTTGCGCAGCCGCTACTTCCGCAACAGCGATCCGTCAGAGGGCGACTACTATTCGCCGGCATGGTATGGCGAAGCGCTGGGTGTGGTGGCCTTGCGCCGCCACCATGCGGGTTACCAGTGGCGCGTGCTCGCCGGCTGGGGTCGCCAACGCAGCGACAGCGAAGGCTGGAAGAACGCGCGCATGGTCGAAATCGGCGTGGACACGCCACACTGGAAGCAGGCCTGGCTACGCGCCAGCACCGGGTACAAGGACACGCCGGTGCTCAACGACATCGGTTCCGGCAACTATGCCTACCGCTACCTGAGCCTGGAAGCCGTCATCGGGTTTTGAGCGATGTTGCCGATCGGGCAAGCCGCTTGAACAGCGGCCATGCCCGCTCGCGGGACATGCGGTGAATTTCGCCGTCCGCCACCTCATCCGTAATTCGGCGTCAGCCTCAGCAACCGCGCGTTGCTGCCGTCTTCCAGCAACCAGATCGCGCCATCGGGGCCCTGTTCCACTTCGCGGATGCGCTGGCCCATCGGATAGCGTCTGGCCTCGTGTCCCTGGGTGCCGTTGAACTCGATCCGGATCAGCGCCTGCGAGGCGAGCCCGCCGATGAAGCCGTCGCCGTGGAAATACGGGAACAGGTCGCCGCTGTAGATGATGAAGCCGGCCGGCGCGATCACCGGCGTCCACCACGCTTCGGGGGCGTTGAATTCCGGACGCGTGGAATGGTCGGGAATATCGGCGCCACCGTAGTGGCTGCCATTGGAGACGATCGGCCAACCGTAGTTGGAGCCGCGCTCTACCAGGTTCAGTTCGTCGCCACCTTCAGGGCCCATCTCGTGTTCCCACAAACGTCCCGTCGCATCGAAAGCCAGTCCCAGCACGTTGCGATGGCCCAGCGACCATATCTGCGCGGTGACCCCGCCCTGGCTGGCGAAGGGATTGTCGGCCGGAACGGTGCCGTCGGCATTGAGTCGCAGGATCTTGCCGAGGTTGACCTGCATGTCCTGCGCAGGATCGAACTTCTGCCGGTCCCCGGAACTGATCCATAGCTTGCCGGCGGCATCGAAGGCGATGCGGTGACTGAAATGGCCTTCGCCGGTGACCTTGGGCGACTGCCGCCAGACCACCTGCACGGCGGACAAGTTGCCGCCATTACCGCTGGCGTCGAGATCGAGCCTGGCGCGCGCGACCACCGCGCCACGGGTGCTGTTGGCGCCCGCCTCCACGTAGCTGAAATACACCAGCCGGTTGCCGGCGAATTGTGGGTGAAGGACGACGTCGCCGAAACCACCTTGCCCACCGTACGCCACCACCGGCACCCCGCCTATTTCGCCAGTCTCGCCGGAGGCCACGTCGATCAGGCGCAGGCGCCCCTCTTTCTCGGTCACCAGCAGGCGTCCATCGGGCAGGAAGGTCATCGCCCACGGCTGGTTGAAACGCGCGACCTCGGTACTCTTGAATGGCGGGTCGAGGACCCGCCGCACCGGTGCGTTGCCGCCCGTCACCCGTGGTCCCGACGCGGCCTGGGTACTGGCAGCCTGCCGCGCAGAAACATCCTGCGCCGGAGAAGGTTTTGCGCCAAGGATTCCGGCGATGGGAGGATTACGGGTTTGCTCGACTGCGCGCTTCGCGTTTTCGCCGGTCGTGGGGCGCTGGCAGGCGGTCAACAACAGGACTGCGCAGGCGGCCAGGGTGAGAAAGAGCTTCATGGCGCGGGCTCGCATCGGGATGCCTGAAGGTTTCTACCCCAATGCGCGGAAGGAAAACGTGATCGGCTTGTCGGGGTTGGAGCGGACCCGAAAGCACTCGCTGTCGCTTCGTAGATCCGGGCTTGCTCGGATGCCTTTGATTCTCTGCCAAGAGCATCCGAGCAAGCCCGGATCTACGTCCCGAAGGAAGTCCCCTTGGGGAACAAGGGCCGAGGACCAGCCGATTGATGATTTCCGCAGCTCAGACCTTCACATGCCAGCCGCGCCTGTCCATCCAGCGCACCACCATCCACCAGAGCGCCACGAAAACCAGGGCGAACGCCAGCGAAGGCAGGTAGGGACCGAAGCGCGGCGTCATCCAGTCGCTGAAACCTATCCGGTAGATCGGGTCCCACCAGCCGAGCGCAGCGAACACGTAAACCATGAGCGCCGAACCCGCGTAGGCGGCGATCGCGTTGACCCCGAAGCTGCGACCCACGGCCGGCCACTTCCTCGCATCGATCACCACTTGGCAAAGCACCAGCGCCAGCATCGCCCAGCCCGCGGTCCACAGCGCATACGACGAAGTCCACAGGTTCTTGTTGAACGGCAATACCTGCGACCACGCCAAGCCCAGCACCAATGCCACCACTGCCACCGCCAACAACCGACGGGTTTGTCCACGACGCAACCATTCGCCCGCGCGCAGGCCGAGCAACGTGGTAGCGATCGCGGGCAACGTGCTCAACAGGCCTTCCGGATCATGGCCGCGACCGGTCGCCGGATCGAACTGGTAGGCCATCGGCCCGAGCATCGCCGCATCGAGGCGACTGGCCAGGTTGTCCCACGGCGCATACGAACCACCCGCGGCGAGCAACGTCCAGTATCCCAGCAGCAAGGCCGCGATCAACAGCCATTGCATCCGCGCCCGCGTCACCAGCGCGAGCAGGCCGGCCGCCGCGAAACACAGCCCTATCCGCTGCAGCACGCCCCATGGCCGGAACCACGGCTTGTCCAGCAACCAGAATGCGAGCGCATGCAGCACCAGTCCCAGGCCGATGATCTTTGCCGCGCGCAACAGCACCGCGCGTCGCAGCATGGCGGTATCCGCGCCCGCTTCGACGCGCGGCACGATGCCCAGCGCGATCGAGACGCCGACGATGAACAGGAAGAACGGGAACACCAGGTCGGTCGGCGTGCAGCCGTTCCATTCCGAATGCAGCAGCGGCCAGTACACATGCCCCCAGTCGCCCGGGTTGTTGACCAGCAGCATCGCCGCGATGGTGAGGCCGCGCAGCGCGTCGACCGAGGCGAAGCGCGAAGACCTGGTCACTTGCGCAACCCGCAGGAGCGACTCCCGTGGGAGCGGCGTCCCGCCGCGAGTCCTACCCGGACGCGCACGAATTCAAGAGCTCGCGGCGGGACGCCGCTCCCACGAAGTTATTCCTGGTAAAGCCGCTCACGCGCCACCGATCCAGGTGTTTACCACCTGCAGGTCCCCATCCAGCGCCACCAGGTCGGCGTGGTAGCCCGGCGCGATGCGTCCATAACGATCGCCGATGCCGAGGAATTCCGCCGGATAGGTCGAGGCCATGCGCGCGGCTTCCTCCAGCGGCACGCCGAGCATCGCCACGCTGTTGCGCACCGCGGTGGCCATGTCCAAGGCGGAGCCGGCGAGCGAGCCGGCGGCATTGCGCACCACGCCATCGCGCGCGGTGATGGTTTCGCCGTACAACTCGTAGCTGGGATCATCGGCGCCAACCGGCGGCATCGCATCGGTGACCAGGAACACCTTGCCGCGCGGTTTGGCCGCCAGCGCCACGCGCAGGCTGGCCGGATGCACGTGGTGGCCGTCGACGATGACCCCACACCAGGCATGCGCATCTTCCAGGGCCGCACCGACCGCGCCCGGTTCGCGCCCGGTCAGCGGCGACATCGCGTTGTACAGGTGGGTGAAGCCGCTGATGCCGGCCTCGATGCCCGCGCGCGCTTCTTCGTAACTGGCCGCGGTATGGCCGGCGCAGACGATCGCGCCGCGCTGCACGAACGCGCGGATCGTCTGCGCTCCGACGCGCTCCGGCGCCAGGGTGACCAGGGTGATGCCGTTGTCCAGCGCGGTGGCCAGCGCGATTTCATCCGCATCCGGCACGCGGAACTTGCTGGCGTCGTGGGTACCTTTACGCGCCGGCGCGAGATACGGGCCTTCCAGGTGGATGCCGAGCACGCCGGGCACGCCCTGGACGATGGCCTCGCGGGCGGCGGCGATCGCTTCGCCCATCCTGTCCGTGTCGTCGCTGATCAGCGTCGGCAGGAAACCGGTGGTGCCGAACCTGCGATGCGCCGCGCCGATCCGCCGCAACGCCGCGACCTCCGTGGCATTGTTGAACAGCACGCCGCCGCCGCCGTTGACCTGGCAATCGATGAATCCCGGCAACAAGGTGGCGCCGTGCAGGTCGTGCGTTCCGGTCGCGCGCTGCATGGCCTCGGCAGGCGTGGTCACGGCGGCGATCCGCCCGTCTTCGACCAGCACCGCCAGGCCGTCCTCGATGCCGCGATCGGTCAGCACGCGGCCATTGACCAGGGCAAGGCGGTTCATACGGTTTCGGTAACCTTGTTCAGGTGCGGCGGCACATCCGGATTGTGCCCGCGCAGCAGTGCCAGCGCATTGATCGCGCGATAGAAACTCTGGATGGTCAGCAGCGGTGCGCAGGCCGGATGCGAGGCCTTCACCAGCGGCAGATCGCCCCGCGCCGACGACACCCACACTTCCGCGCCGCGCGCACGGAATTCCTGCGCCAGGGCCAGCGTGCCGGCTTCGGTTTCATCGGGCTGAGCGAAGCAGAGCACCGGGAACCCCGGCCCGACCAGTGCCATCGGCCCATGCTTCACTTCCGCCGAACTGTAGGCCTCGGCATGCAGGCCGCAGGTTTCCTTGAACTTGAGCGCCGCTTCCTGCGCCGCGGCCAGGCCCAGGCCACGGCCGAGCACGAACAGGTTGTGCGCATCGACCAGGCCATCGGTCAGCGGCGACCAGTCGGCGCGCCATGCGGCGCGCAATTCATCGGGCAGCGCCTGCAACGCATCCAGCAGTGGCGGCTGGTTCTTCCAGTGCGCGGCCAGCTGCAGGATCGCCGACAGCGACGAGAGATAGCTTTTGGTCGCGGCCACGCTGCGCTCCGGTCCGGCATGCAGCGGGATCACGGTATGCGCCAGTTGCGCGAGCGGCGAGTCTTCCACGTTGACCAGCGCGACCACGCGCGCGCCCGCTTCCCGCGCGGCCTCGGCATTGCGCAGCAGGTCGGGGCTCTTGCCCGATTGCGAGATCACCAGGTACAGCGCGCCCTGCAGTTTCTGTTTTGCTTCATACACCGAACCCACCGACGGCGAGGCCGAAGCGGTGACGACGCCCAGTTGGGTCTCGAACAGGTACTTGGCGTAGGTCGCGGCATGGTCGGAACTGCCACGCGCGCAGGTCGCCACGAAGGGCGGCGGATCGCGGCGCAGGTCTTCGGCCAGCGTGGCGACCACCGCTGCGTTGCGCGTGAACTGCGCGGCGACCACGTCGGCGGTCTGCGCGGCCTCCGCATGCATCAGGGTCTGGTCGGGATCGGGCAGGCGCGGGGCGTTCATCGGCTCTGGTTCATCGGGCAGGGTTCGCTTCAATCGTTGCGCGGGCGCATCGGTGCGGTGGAGCCGCGCACCACCAGTTGCGGCACGAAGCCCTGGTTGTGCAGCGGCGCGGGGTTGTCGTCGTAGGCATCATGGCGCAGGCCGGCGATCAGCAGGCGCGCGGCCTGCCGGGCGATGTCTTCGGTGGCCTGCTTGGCGGTGGTCAGCGCGGGCCAGGACTGCTTGGAGAACGGGCTGTCCTCGAAACCGGCGATGGACAGGTCGTAGGGCACGTTCATGCCCGCTGACTTGGCTGCGGCGAGCACGCCGGCGGCGATCTCGTCGTTGGATCCGAAGATCGCGGTCGGCGGCTCGCGCAAGGCGAGCAGGCGCCGCGCGCCGCGGAAGCCGTCGTCGAACGTGTAATCGCCCTGCACCACCAGGTGCTTGTCCAGGGTGATGCCGTAATCCTTCAGCGCGCGCTCGTAACCGGCGTAGCGTTCGGTGCTGGAACGGTGCGCGAGCCCGCCCCAGAGAAATCCGATGCGCTGGTGGCCGAGCTGGATCAGGTGCTCGGTGATTTCGTAGGCGGCATCGTTGTCGTCCACGTACACGCAGGGATGGCCATCGTCCGGGTCTTCGGTGGCGGCGATGATCCGCACCAGCTTGACCCCGCGCGCGGCCAGCGCGTTGACCAGTTCCATGCTTTCCGACATCGGAGCGGTCAGCACCAGCCCGGCCAAGCGCGAACGCTGGACCAGTTCGGACAGTTCTTCGGCCAGCAACGGCGAAGTGGAATCGCAGGGATGGATCTGCAGGCCGAAGCCGGTCTCCCGGCACGCGGCCAGCACCCCGTTCTGCACGCCGATGATGTGGTACGGGTTGGGGTTGTCGTAGGTCAGGCCGATCACGAACGGAGTGCCGCTGCGCAGGTTGCGCGCGGACTGGTCGGGTTCGTAGTCGAGCTCGGCGATGGCATGCAGCACCCGCGCGCGCGTGCCCTGCATAACCGACGGCTCGTTGTTGATTACCCGGGATACCGTCTTCAGCGAGACCTTGGCGCGCTCGGCGACATCCTTGATGGTCGGTCGGCGCGTGCCCTGCTCAGCCATGCTCTTGCTCTCCCTGTGTCGCGTGCATCATGCCGCCTGTGCCATGCCCACGCGATGGCCGCGCAGGGCGAAGAACAGGATATACAGGTAGCAGGGCACCGCCAGCATCACGAACACCAGTTGGAAATCATGGTGCTGCTTCAGTACGGCGAACAGCTGCGGGATGATGGCGCCGCCGGCAATGCCCATGATCAGCAAGGCGGAGCCCGTTTCCGTGAAACGCCCCAGTCCCTTGATCGCCAGCGGGAAGATCGCCGGCCACATCATCGCGTTGGCGAAGCCCAGTGCGGCCACGAAGCCAACCGACACATAGCCCTTGGTCAGGAAAGCGCCCAGGGCGAACAGGATGCCAAGGAACGCCGATACGCTGAGGTAGCGCTCCTGGCTGATGAAACGCGGAATCGCGACCAGTCCGACCAGGTAGCCGACCAACATCGCGCCCAATGTGAAGGAAGTGAAGAACTTGGTTTCATCCAGCGGCAGGCCGAAGCCGTTGCCGTAGGTGCCGATCGCATCGCCCGCCAATACTTCAACGCCTACGTAGACGAACAGGCACAGCACGCCCAGCCACAGGTGCGGAAACTGGAACACGCTCTGCTTGCCACTGGACGCGCCACCACCAGCCACTTCGGCATTGGCTTCCGATGGCTTGATTTCCGGCAGCGACGAAAACAGGATCGCGATCGCCCCCACCACCAGCACGCCGGCCATCACCAGGTAGGGAGTGTGGATCTTGGCCGCGAATTCATTCAACAGTTCGGCCTTGGTGACGGCGTCGGCAACGTCCACCTTGGCTGACAGATCACCGATGCCGTGCAGCACAATCGCACCGACCAACCACGGCACGATGACGCCGCCAAATTTGTTGCAGATACCCATGATCGCCATTCGACGAGCCGCGCTGTGCATCGGTCCCAGGATGCTGATGTACGGATTGACCGCGGTCTGCAACAAGGCCAGGCCACCGCCGATGATGAAGAGGCCGGTCAATGCACCCGCGTAGATTCGCTGCGTGGAGAGTTCACCGAATACCGCGGCGCCGACCGCCATGACGAACAGGCTGAGCGCCAGGCCCTTCTTCAACCCGGTGCGCTTGAGCGCCCAGGACGCGGGCAAGGCCAGCACGAAGTACGAGATGTAGAAGACGAAGACGACGAAGAATGCCCTCACTTCGTCCAGGTCGAAAGCGAGCTTGACGAAAGTGATCAGCGGCCCGTTGATCCAGGTGAAGAAGCCGATGACGAAGAACAGCGCGCCGATGATGGCGATGGAACCGACGTGCCGGGTGGCCGCGGCGGTGGCAGTGGCGGGTACTGCGGTCATGGCTGGTGGACTCCCCTGCTGGCGATGGCCGCGATGACGCCCTGGAGGGCGTGCCCGAGGCGGGCGCGCGGGTCGAACTGGGAATAACGTTGTCATACTTTTCTACCCACGGCTACTTTGTGGATCGGATCAGGTTGCCGACAGCGACGCTTTTTCGCCCTCCGGCTTCGTGCGGTGCAGCATGATGTCCCCCGCTCCCGAGCCAATATTCCGCTGAAAATGAACGTAAATCACGAGATCTATGGGTAATTGACGGAACGTCGCCTATTCAGTTTCTACGTTGAGTCCTTGAGCATCCGTCTTGTCATTTTTTCGTTACACACCGTTGACAACGTTGTCAGACTCCTCCCACACTCCGGCGCCATGGCACTGCGGATTCCAGTGCCGCATTCGCGAAGACTTGGGGAGATGTGTGGTCGCAAACGCCAATCCAACGCCGAGCGGTTCCCCGGACAAGCTGCATGAGCGGTTCATCGCCGCCGACGTGGGCGGCACCCATGTGCGCATCGGCCTGGTCCAGGGCAGCGACGATCCCGCCCATCCCGTCGCCGTCCTGCAGTACCGCAAGTACGTCTGCGCGCAGTACCCCGGCCTGGCCGAGATCATCGAGGACTTCATCGGCACCCTGGAAGGCGAAGCCGTCGACCGTGGGGTGATCGCCAGCGCCGGCTATCCGCTGGAGGACGGCACCGTCATCACCGCCAACCTGCCGTGGCGCCTGTCGCCGCGGGAAATCGGCGAGCGCCTGGGCTTCCGCGAGCTGCGCCTGGTCAACGATTTCGAAGCGGTCGCCCACGCGGCGGCCTACGTCGATGCCAGCGAAGTGTTGCGCCTGGCCGGTCCGGAGATCGCTCCGGTCGCCGGCCCCACCCTGGTGCTAGGTCCCGGCACCGGCCTGGGTGCGGCGGTCTGGATCCCCACCGGCAAGCGCGCCGTGGTCCTGGCCACCGAAGCCGGCCAGGCGGCATTGACCGCAGGCAACACCATCGAGATGGCGCTGCTGGCCGAGATGCTGAAGGACCGCAGCCACGTGCCGGTCGAATACGCGCTGTCCGGTCCCGGCCTGATGAACCTGCACGCGGCGCTGTGCGCGTTGCGCGGCGCGGGCAACTTCTACAAGGCCCCCGGCGAGATTACCGCTGCCGCCACTTCCGGCGGCGACCCGCTGGCGCGCGAAAGCCTGGAGATCTTCTGCGGCCTGCTCGGCAGTGCGGTCGGCGACATGGCCCTGCTCTACGGCGTGCAGGGCGGCATCTACCTGGCGGGCGGGATCCTGCCGCAGATCCGCGAATTCCTCTTGAACAGCAGCTTCGTCGAGCGGTTCCTCAACAAGGGACCGATGCGCGCGGCGCTGGAACGCATACCCGTGCGCCTGGTCGAGCACGGTCAACTCGGCGTCATCGGCGCCGCGAACTGGTACCTCGGCCAATGCGAGGGTGGGTAGGAGAAAAGTCGTCGGAAAGACCACGGGTCACCTGCCGGATTTATGCAGCAAGGACAGGCGCGACCCGGCAGCAAGAAGCTACAGGCACGGCAGCGGTCTTCGCTGTCTCAACTCAAATCAGTGATGGGGAAGAGCATCATGAACTACAAGAAAACAATCCTCTCGGCTGCGATCGTGGCGAGCCTCAGCTTCGCTGCGCAGTTGCATGCGCAGGAAACACAAACCACCGAACAGCCAGCAGCCCAGCAGGCGGCTCCGCAAGAACAGGACGCCACGGACTTCGACACGGTAACCGTGATCGGCATCCGCGGCAGCATGGAGAAGTCGCTTGACGTGAAGCGCAATGCTTCCTCGCACGTCGAGGTCATCACCGCCGAGGACGTCGGCAAGCTGCCGGCCAAGAACGTGGCGGACACATTGCGCGAATTGCCGGGCGTCAACATCAGCTCGTCCAGCGCCAGCGAAGGCGGCTTCGACGAAGCCGACCGCGTCAGCCTGCGCGGCACCAGCCCCAGCCTGACCCAGACCCTGGTCAACGGCCACAACATCGGCACCGGCGACTGGTTCGTGCTCAGCCAGGTGCAGACCGTGGGCCGTAGCGTCAGCTACTCGCTGCTGCCGTCGGAAATCGTCGACCAGGTGGTCGTGCACAAGGGTTCGGAAGCCAAGCTGGTCGAAGGCGGTGCAACCGGCTCGGTGAACATCGTCACCCGCAAGCCGCTGCAGTACAGCGACAAGTTCACCGCCAGCGCCAGCGTCGGCGCGGTCTACGCCGACCTGCCCGGCAAGACCGACCCGCAGCTCAGCGGCCTGATCAACTGGAAGAACGACGCCGGCAA
>Ga0307414_10000497_pt1 | contig 20481 bp, 18 predicted proteins | sample DK1Ometagenome_FD_203804 | JGI IMG/M metagenome (GOLD analysis project Ga0307414, IMG submission 203804) | Maize rhizosphere microbial communities from greenhouse at UC Davis, California, United States - DK15-O-3 | ecosystem: Host-associated > Plants > Roots > Rhizosphere > Soil | place: USA... | reverse complement strand
AAGGTTTTTGCACCGCAGCGGCCTCACCCCATGCTGCATCGCGCAGTTCACGCTGGCGCGCCGAGCGATAGCGGTCCAGCATCAGATTATTCGCCGCACGCATGACATAGGGCAGGGGATCGGCGATCGGGCCCGTTGCGCGTTCAGTCAGGCGCATCCACAAATCCTGAAACAAATCCTCGGCGGAATCGCCAGCGCCGCGTAACTGCAAAAAACGCACGATGCGGTCGCGGTTGGCGAGTAATACGCCTTCAATGCCTTGCGCGGCGTCGGTTCGATCTCTCGCCTCGGTCATGAATCGCTTGCTTTGGAACGCCATGTTTCGCGGATGAACGCCGCCCCAGCGCGCGCCGCACGTCCCCCTAATGACGCTGTCATATAGCGTCACCACCACGCCGCGCAACAGCGGTGCGTTTGGGGAAAGGGCGGCGAGTACGGTCATCTCAATTCAGTCCATGAAGCCAAGGCAAGGGGGAAGCGAGATAGGAGGGGTGCTTCCCCCTTGCACAGGGCCGGCCAAGGGGGGCTTACAGGCCGACCCGCAGGCTCGCACGGAAGGTCCAAGCCATATGGCTTTGCTGTTCTTCCGCGGAGATTTCGCCGCCGATCTGGAAGGCGGAGTTTCCGGCAGTGCCGCGGAAACGACCGATCCAACCGCTCGTGCGATCATCAGGGGTAAGGGTGAAGGGATCGCCGTTCTTGAACGACGCAGTGGTGGCGCCCAGCATGCCGCTGACGATCTGGCGACGGCCGCCTTCGAGTTCGAAGCGCGTCCAGCCGTCATATTCGTCGGCGCCGCCAAACTCCAGGCCGATTGCGACGGTACCGGACACCGCCAGCTCGTCGCTGTCGCGGCCGAGAACGGTCAGGTTCAGGGCATCGTTACCCCCCGTTTCGGTGTAGCCGTCTTCGGTCAGCTTGTAATAGTCGACCGCCAGGGTCGGACGGATGGTGAACCCTGCCGCCTTGGTGTCGTAGGCGACCGAGCCCGATGCCGAATAAAGCTTGGCATCCCATTTCCCGCGGATCGTTTCTTCAATATCGTCCGCGCCGGCTTCGGCGCTGAAGATACGCGTTCCTTTGAGGCTGATCGGTGCCGCAGCAGCGCGGGCGCTGGCGATGAGGCCGCCCGAGCGAAGACGCCAGTGCAGTGCGCCTTCCCACTGGTTCGAGCTGACTTCATTCGCGTTGGCCTTGTTGCCGTCCTTCCCGTTCAGATAGGCAACCGAGCCGCCGAAATTACCGACATCGGTTTCGATCTCAGCACCCAGCGAGATGCCCCAGCCGGTGATGTCATAACCCGCGGTGTCGCCGATGCTCTTCGACGTGCCCCATACGGCCTGGTTCACCCAATAGCCCCATTTGCCCTCGTCCTGATACGGCGCGGTGGGATCCTGGAGGAAGCGCGACAGAGCGCGCGAGCCCGAGGTGACGGTTTCGAAGACGCCGCCTTCATGCTCGGGCAACATCTGGCCAAGCTGGTTACGGAACTGGCCGCCATCGACGATGCCCAGGAACACGCCCTCGACCTTTTCGTTGGCCGACAAGGCGTCGATCACGGCATTGAATGCGCCCGCTTCCGACCTGTTGAGTCCGAGTTCGGTCACGCTCTTGCGCGATACGTCAACGATCAACTGGGTCGCGTTCGACGTCAGCGTGCCCTTGTAGAGGAACGGCAACAGCGTCGACGAAGTGGTCAGATTGTTGGCGCCGGTCAGCGACCCTGCGGTCATCACGATATGCTTGCCTTCGGCCTCGTCGATGCTGGTCAGCTTCAGTGCGAGCTTGGAGTCGGCACCAAAGCTGGCGTTACCAGTCACCTGCAGCGCGGTGCCAGTGGCACCGCCGTCAAGCGTTACGCCCAGCACACCCTTGTCCGTCACGGCCAGTGACGAAATGGTCGCCGCACCGGCAACGTCGAATGTGCCGCCGCTGACCGACACGGCCAGACCCTGCGAATTGAGCAGGCCGCCCGAGAAGGCCGAGCTGCCGCCGATCGTTAGCTTGTCGGTGCCGCCGCCAAAATCGGCCGTGCCAGTGAACTTCGACGAACCGGCGAGCGTCATCTCGTCATTGCCGCCGCCAAAATTGGCCTTGCCGGCATAAGTCGCGTCGCCCGACAGCGCGAGCTTGTTGTTGCCGGCGCCAAAGAAGCTGTTCCCCTTCACCGAACCATCGGCGATGTCGAAAACATCGTTGCCGCCGCCGAAGCGAACGTCGCCGACGATGCTGGGCGCGGTGACACCCGATGCGACGACGGTCTGCTTGACTGTTGCGCCCCCCGCATTCGCGCTCAGGTCGATCGCAATATTGCGATCGGACGTGGCTAGCGCGCCCGTGGCGCTGATCGTGCCGCTGTTTTCAATCAGATCAACATTGCCCGACAGATCGACGATACCGCGCGCGGTGCCATTGTCGCCGCCCGTTTTGGCAGCGATTGTACCGCTGTTGCGGATCAGCGGAACATTGCCGCCTGCGTCGATCACGACGGCAGTCGCGACAGCGCCTGCAACATTGCCGCCCGTCGTTGCTTCAATCTTGCCGGCATTGCGGAGTTCGGGGGTCGTCGCGCCGCTGCCGATGCGAATGCCGGTTGCTGCCGCGTCCTTCGATATGGCGCTGACCGCACCGCTGATGCCGATGCCGCCCGCGATCGTCACATTGCCGCCGAGGCCGCCGATCTGGATCGCATTGGCGTTCTTGCCGGCATAAAGTCCATTACCGACGACCGAACCGTCGATGATCAGGCCCAGCCCGGTGCCGGTGCCTGCAACAGCGCCGATCGTGACGTCGCGGCCCGCAGCTCCGATACGAAGCGCGGGAGCTGAACCGAAGGAAGTCACCGCGGCCGAACCTTCCTTGTCGTCGTCGATGCCGTCCTTGTCCTCATCCTTGTCGTCGGGCTTGGTGTCCTTGGGCGGAACGGCAAGAACGATACCGCCCGTCACATCGCCTTCGATCGACAGTGCCGGACCGCCGATCAGCAGGTCGTCGGCGTCAAGTTTCGACGGGTCGGCAGGGGGAGTCGAGTAGCGATAACCGGTAGCCGTCAGCTTGCCCTGGACAACCAGTGCGCCATTGATGTTGCCGGCGAGACGAGCGGCGACGGCGTCCTGGCCAACAGCCGTGATCGTACCGGCAAGACGAACATTGCCGGTGACGTCTTGCAGGCCGACGCCGAGCGCACGGTCGCCAAGCACCGAAATCGTACCATCATTGGTAAAATTGCCTGTCAGCGGGCCGCCAAGGCGGATGCCGGCAGAGTCATTGCCCTCGATCGTGATCGTTCCGCTATTGACGATATTGCCGGTAAAGGCGCCGCCGGTAGTAATGCCCACGCGGTTATTGCCGATCGCATAAGGGCCGTCGATGTCGCCGTCATTGTCGATGTCGGTCGGGGCATAGGGTTCGTCGATGATGATCTTGCCAGTCGCGGCATTGGTGATCCCGCCGACGGTTCCGGCATTGGCGAAAATGCCGTTCGCGCCGTTGACGTTGCTGATCTCGATCGTGCCTTCGTTGACGACCTTGTGGTTGCTGTCGATGGTGACCGCAGTGCCGCCGCCCGGCTTCACCGATCCTGCCGACGTGATCTTCACATCGTCGGGCGCACCGGCCTTTACCGTCGACGTGCGAACAGGTGTGGTGGTGGCGGTGGCAATCGTCGTTTCAGCGTGGACGGGCAGCGAGGCGAAGGTGGCGAGGCAGGTGGAGGCCAGCAAAATCTTGCGCATTGAGTTCCTCTTGTGATTTCAATCGGGGAGTCCTCCCGGGACAATCACAAGACGGAGTCGGAGCGAACCGCCCTTGGAAAATATTTCAAGGAAGCGATCCGAGTTCCGGCTCAGTTTCTGGAAACATGTCCCAAAGACCTGTTATTATTTAAATTTTTTCGGCACCTATGCCTCGACCCATCTGCATTTTCGAAGGGCAGCCGGTGCCGGCAGGTACTGAAAATATCGTGAAAACTGCGGGTAACAGGCAGCGGACGGACGGGAACGCCCGTCATATCGATCGGCACCAAATGCATGTTTCGCGCGCTTCGATGAGGCGTAGCCATTCGCCAAACTATTTGATACGCTTCGGTTATCCCTTCGAAACAATTGCTGGGGGAAGTCGCCGATGAAGCAAGCTGCGGACCGGAAGACAAAGCGGAAAGAGGTTCAGCTCTTCCTGTTTCTTACCGTCGTGCTTTTTCCTGTGCTCGCGATCGGGATCGTTGCCGCTTATGGCTTCATGGTCTGGATGTGGCAGCTGGTCAGCGGCCCCCCGGGGTTATGACGGGAAAGTTGGTATTTTCGTCTGATCGGCGCGCTTTTTTGCGCGGCAAGGCGGAAGTCGACCCCATCTTTCGTCCGCCTTGGTCCATCGCCGAAGCCGAGTTTCTGGATGCGTGCACCGGGTGTGACTCCTGCGTCACCGCTTGCCCCGAACAAGTGCTGATCGCGGGTGAGGGCGGCTATCCCCATTTCGATCCGTCGCGAGGCGAATGTGTGTTTTGCCGGCAATGCGTCGACGCATGCGAGACCGGAGCGCTCGACGGTGCGCGCGATCGGACATGGGCGATCAAAGCAGAGATCGCCGCCACCTGCCTCGCGCGGAACGGAGTAACCTGTTTCAGTTGTCGCGACGCGTGCGGCGAGGCGGCGATCCGCTTTCGTCCGGCGCTGGGCGGCGCGCACCCGGACCTCCACCAGGCGCGATGCACCGGATGCGGCGCTTGCGTTGGTGTGTGCCCGGTATCCGCGATCACATTGTCGGTGCCGGAGGCCGCTCATGGTTGACGAAGTCCATATCGCAAGTTTCATCGTCCACCACCAGCCGAGCGCAATGGCTCCCGTCGAGCGGCTGGTTAGCGATATGCCCGGCGCCGAGATCGCGGCGCGCGAAGGAGGGCGCCGCATATTGCTTCATGAATGCGACAGCCCCCGCGAGCTGATCGCCTGCATGGATGCGGTGCAGGCGATCGCCGGCGTGATCAGCGTCAACCTCGTCTATCATCATGCCGAGCCGCGCGGCGCGCTCGATGATCTCCTCCCGTCCTGGGCCGAAGAAGGAACCTCCTTATGACGACGCGACGCGACTTCATCCGGGCGAGTGCGGTCGGCGCAGCGGCGACGACAGCTAGCATCGCGGTGCCCGCGCGCTTTGCCGAAGCGGCGACCGCGGCCCCGCCGACCGAGGTCAAATGGTCGAAGGCGCCGTGTCGATTCTGTGGCACCGGCTGCGGCGTGCAGGTTGCGGTACAGGACAATCGCGTCGTCGCGACGCACGGCGATGCCGATGCCGAGGTCAATCGCGGGCTCAATTGCGTCAAAGGCTATTTCCTGTCGAAGATCATGTACGGCAACGACCGGCTTACCACGCCTTTGTTGCGCAAGAAGGGGGGGCAATACGCCAAGGATGGCGATTTCGAGCCGGTGAGCTGGGACGAGGCGTTCGACGTGATGGCGGCGCAGTTCAAGCGCGTATTGAAGGCCAAGGGCGGCACCGGGATCGGCATGGCGGGATCGGGCCAATGGACCGTCTGGGAAGGCTATGCCGCGAACAAGCTGATGAAGGCGGGGTTCCGCTCGAACCATATCGATCCCAACGCGCGGCATTGCATGGCCTCGGCGGTCACCGGCTTTATGCGGACCTTCGGCATGGACGAGCCGATGGGCTGCTATGATGATTTCGAGGCCGCCGATGCCTTTGTGCTCTGGGGCTCGAACATGGCGGAGATGCACCCGATATTGTGGACGCGCGTTACTGACCGGCGGCTGTCGCACGATCATGTGAAGGTCGCGGTGCTTTCGACCTTTGAGCATCGCAGCTTCGACCTTGCCGACATCCCGATCATCTTCAAGCCGCAGACCGATCTCGCGATCCTCAACTATATCGCGAACCACATCATCCAGACCGGCCGCGTCAACGAGGATTTCGTCCGCAAGCATGTGAGCTTCAAGCGCGGCAACGACGACATCGGCTATGGTCTGCGCCCCGACAATCCGCTCGAATTAAAAGCAAAGAACGCCAAGGATCCGACGGGCAGTACCCCGATCGACTTCGATGCGTTCAAGGCGTTCGTCGAGCCCTATACCCTCGATTATGCCGCCGAGCTCAGCGGGGTCGAAAAGGGTTTCCTGAAACACCTTGCCGAGCTTTACGCCGACCCGAGGGTCAAGGTGATGTCGCTGTGGACGATGGGATTCAACCAGCACACGCGCGGCACATGGGCCAATAATATGGTCTATAACATCCACCTTCTGACCGGAAAGATTGCGACCCCAGGCAACAGCCCCTTCTCGCTCACCGGTCAGCCTTCGGCCTGCGGCACCGCGCGTGAGGTCGGCACTTTCTCGCACCGCCTTCCCGCCGATCTGGTCGTCACCGATCCAGAGCATCGCAAGCACGCCGAGGAGATATGGAAACTCCCCGATGGGCTGATCGTCGACAAGGTCGGCTATCATATCGTCGAACAGAACCGGATGCTGAAGGATGGCAAGCTCAACGCCTATTGGGTGATGGCGAACAACAATATGCAGGCTGGAGCGAACCTCGAGAACGAAGGCTATCCGGGCTATCGAAACCCGGACAATTTCATCGTCGTGTCGGATCCTTATCCGACCGTCACCGCGCAAGCAGCTGACCTGATCCTGCCCACCGCGATGTGGGTCGAAAAGGAAGGCGCCTACGGTAATGCCGAACGACGCACGCAGTTCTGGCACCAACTCGTCAAGGCGCCGGGCGAGGCGCGGTCGGACCTGTGGCAGCTGATGGAGTTTTCCAAGCGCTTCACCACCGACGAATGCTGGCCCGCCGACCTGCTCGCCGCGAACCCGGCGTATAAGGGCAAGACGCTGTTCGAAGTTCTCTACCGGAACGGCAAGGTCGACCGATTTGCCCCCGGCGAGGTTGAGACGGGCTATGCCAATGACGAGGCGGCGGCGTTCGGCTTTTATCCACAGAAGGGATTGTTCGAGGAATATGCCGAATTCGGTCGAGGTCACGGCCACGACCTCGCGCCCTTCGACGAATATCACAAGGCACGCGGGCTACGTTGGCCGGTCGTCAACGGCAAGGAAACGCGCTGGCGTTACAAAGAGGGCACCGACCCCTATGTGAAGGCGGGGACCGACTGGCAATTCTATGGCAACAAGGATGGCCGCGCGGTGATCTGGGCGCTGCCCTACGAGCCCCCCGCCGAATCGCCCGACGCCGAATATGATTTGTGGCTGGCGACCGGCCGCGTGCTCGAACATTGGCATTCGGGATCGATGACGATGCGCGTTCCCGAACTCTATAAGGCCTTTCCCTCGGCCGTCGTCTTCATGAACCCCGACGACGCCAAGGCGCGCGGGCTGAAGCGCGGCGATGAGGTGAAGGTCATTTCACGCCGCGGCGAAATGCGCAGCCGCATCGAAACGCGAGGTCGCAATCGCGTGCCGACGGGGCTGGTGTTCGTGCCCTGGTTCGATGCGGCGCAGCTGATCAACAAGACGACGCTGGATGCGACCTGCCCGATCTCCAAGCAGACCGATTTCAAAAAATGTGCGGTGAAGGTGGTGATGGCCTGAGAGGGAGGATCGTGATGCGTTTGCTGTTATATCTGATCGCCGCCGTCAGCCTTGCCGCCTGCGGTTCGAAGCATGAGGAAACGCCGCGGAAGGCACCCGGCGCACCCGTGGTCATCACCGCGGCCGGACAGGTCGATGCGTTGCGCCGAGGAGTCCCGATCGACAAGGAAGCATCGCCACTACCGATGGCACGCGTCGAGAATTTCGACCGTGTCCGTCCGGTGAATTACGAGATGCAGCCGCCAACGATCCCGCACGCGATCGACAATTATCAGCTCACCGTGAATACCAATCGATGCATGCTCTGCCACACCCGGTCGAACGCACGGAAATTCCAGGCACCACCCGTCAGCGATGCGCATTATCTGACGCGCGACGGCAAGGTCCTCGAACAAATCTCGTCGCGCCGCTATTTCTGCGTCCAGTGCCACGTCGTCCAGACCGACGCAGAGCCCTTGGTCGGCAACCGGTTTGAGGGGCTCAACCAGACACTCGCAAAGGAGGAAACGCCATGATCGGCAATCGGCTTCGCGCGATCGGGGGAAGCGTCTGGGGCTGGATCAAGCCGTTCTGGGATACATTGCGCCGGCCCGCTGTTCATTTGAGCCTTGGGTTCCTGACGCTGGGGGGCTTCATTGCCGGGATCGTCTTCTGGGGCGGTTTCAATACCGCGATGGAGGCAACGAACACGGAGGCATTCTGTACCGGCTGTCACGAGATGAACGACAATGTGTTCGCCGAGCTCAAGACGACGATTCATTATAATAATCGCTCGGGCGTCCGTGCGGTCTGCTCGGACTGCCATGTCCCGCACAATTGGACTGACAAGATGGGCCGGAAGATGCAGGCGTCGAAAGAGGTGTGGGGCAAGGTTTTCGGGACAATCGACACGCGCGAGAAGTTTCTCGACAAGCGCCTTGAGCTTGCCAAGCATGAGTGGGCACGGCTGAAGGCCAATGACTCGCTCGAATGTCGCAACTGCCATCAATATGATTCGATGGATCTGACCCGGCAGGCGCCTCGCGCCGCATGGATCCACCAAAACTACCTTGGTACCGGCAAAAATACCTGCATCGACTGCCACAAGGGCATCGCACACCATCTGCCCGATATGAAAGGCATTCCGCAGGGTTGAGGCTTCGTTCCGGAAGTGGGCACCGCTTATACAGCCGGTATATGTGGAGCCGGTATTTGGCGGACAGGGTGGGATTCGAACCCACGGTGAGCTTGCACCCACGGCGGTTTTCAAGACCGCTGCCTTAAACCACTCGGCCACCTGTCCGTTGCCCGACGCCATAACGTCCGCGCGCCATGCGGCAAGCGAAACCTTTCAACCTCAATCCGTCGCGCAAATGACTCAGACTGTCTTGACTCTGGATGGCCAAGGCACGTGCATCTGTGTCAGACATTGCTTATGGGTGGGACATGAAACGCGCTAGCCAGTTCAGAATCGGACGCCTTTTTCCTTCATTGGGCGTCGTCCTTTCGGCGTGGATGCTCACCGCATCGGCACCGCTCCACGCGCAAAGCGGCGATCCCGCTTTCGATAATTATGTCCAGTCGTTGTGGCCCAAAGCGCAGGCGCGCGGTGTGTCGCGCACGACGTTCGACCGGGTGACTGCGGGACTGCGCTATAACCCGCGCGTCATCGCGCTCGACCGTGACAATCTGGGCAGCCCGCCGAGCAAAAACACCCCGATCCCGGCGTTTGCGCCCTATAAGGCGAAGCATGTCGACGCCGCGCGGATCGGCGGCGGCCGCCGCGTTCACGACCGGTTGCTTCCTTTGTTGTCGCGGATTGAGCAGCGCACCGGCGTCCCGACCAGCATCATGATCGCAATCTATGGGCACGAGACGGCCTATGGTCAGGTGACCGGCAATTTCGACCTGCCCGAGGCACTGGCGACGCTGGCGTATGAAGGCCGCCGCCGCAGCCTGTTCGAACCCGAATTTCTGGCGACGCTGCAGATGGTCGAGCGCGGGGTGCCGCGCAACGTGCTGAAGGGCAGTTGGGCAGGTGCCTTTGGCTATCCGCAATTTCTGCCGTCGGTTTATTTGCAGGTTGCCGAAGACGGCGACGGCGACGGGCGGGCGAACATCTGGTCGAGCGAGGCTGATGCGATCGAATCGATCGGTGCCTATCTGCGCCGCGCCGGCTGGCGTGCCGGTCAGCCGTGGGGCGTTGCGGTACGTCTTCCCGACGGTTTCAACCGCGCGCGGGTCGCCTCGAAGCTGGCGCCCACGCGCTGCGCGCGTGTGTTCGAACGGCACAGTCGCTGGCGTTCGATGGCCGAATGGCGCGCCGATGGAATTCAGCCGGTCAGCGGAAACTGGCCTGACGGAAAGGTTCAGGCAGTTCTTCTCGAACCTGACGGCCCCGGAAAAACGGCCTATTTGTTGACCGGTAACTATCGTGCGATATTGGACTATAATTGTTCCAATTTTTACGCACTTTCTGTGGGGTTGCTGGCGGATGAAATCGATCGTTAAAGGCGGGCTGATGATGGCCGGGGCGATGTTGTCGCTCACCGGCTGTACGAGTATCGAAGGCAAGCGCGATAATGGTCCGGTTCCGGTGGCGAACGGCGTCGTCGATGGCGCCGCCACGCTTGGCGCGCCCTTCACGATCGGGAGTGTCACCTACACCCCCGCCGATATCCCCGATTATGACGATGTCGGCCATGCTGGCAGTTATGGAGACGAACGCGCCGGACAGCCGACCGCAAATGGCGAGACTTTCGATCCCGCGGGAATAAGCGCCGCGCACAAGACGCTGCCACTGCCGAGCTATGTCGAAGTCACGGCGCTCGAGACCGGACGAACGATATTGGTGCGCGTCAATGATCGCGGACCGATGGTCAATGACCGGCTGATCGACCTGTCGCGAGGCGCGGCCGAGCAGTTGGGACTCACCAATGGGACCGCCGCAGTCCGCGTGCGGCGCACCAACCCGCCGGCGTCTGAAAAGGCGCAGCTGCGTGCGGGCAAACCGGCGGTGGAGCGGATGGCGACGCCCGACTCGTTACTCGCTATTTTACGCAACAAGATGAAGGCGTTGCCTGTCCCGACGAATGCCCCTGCCGCCGTCGCGATTGCTGCACAGCCGGCGGCTCCGATCGCGTCGGGGAAGGCGAAGCCCGGCGCCGATCGTTTCATCGTCGAGGGGCAGGGCGCTAAGCCCGCACCTCCCTCCAAACCCGCGGCGCCCGCCGTCAAACCCGCACCCGCTGTGGTCGGCAGCCATATCGTCCAGGTTGCGGCGTTCAGCAGCGAAGCCCGCGCCAATGCGGCCGCAAAATCCGTGGGCGGCACGGTGAGCAAGGCGGGAAATTTGTGGCGCGTGCGTGTCGGCCCCTTTGCCAGCGACGTCGATGCGCGGACCGCGCTTGGTAAGGCGAAGGCCAAGGGCTTCAGCGATGCCGTGATCATGCACGACCGGTGAATATCCGGCGCATGCGACACGCGAACACCATTTTGAAGAGCGGAGCGGCGGCGCTCGCCGCCTTGGCGCTTGCCGCCGCGCTGCCCGCAGCGTCGGCGGGCAACAAAAAGGCGCCCGGCGCGCCAGTCAGCCGCCCGCTCTATGTCACCCAGGCGCCGATCGTGATGCTGAAGGATCTCGATTCCGGCGCGATCCTCTTTTCGCGCGGCGCCGACAAGCGTTTTGCGCCCGCCTCTATGGCGAAGGTGATGACGGCTTATGTCGTGCTCGACCTGATCAAAAAGGGCGAGCTGGCGCACGACAAGCAATTCACCATGACCGAGGCGATCTGGAAGAAATGGAATGGCAGCCGCGGTGGATCGACAATGTTCATCCGCCCCGGCGAGAAGGTGACGGTCGACGAGCTACTAAAAGGACTGATAACCGTTTCGGGCAATGACGCGGCCGCGCTCCTCGCAGTGGGAATTGACGGTAGCGAGGAAGAATTCGTCAAACGAATGAATGCTGTAGCACGCCAAATAGATATGTTGTCGAGCCAGTTCGGGAACCCGGCAGGCTGGCCCGATGGCGGGGTGACAAAGGTCAATGCGGCTGACCTGATCACGCTAGCCGACCGGCTGATCCGCGACCATCCCGGAGGCTATGCGCGCTATTTCTCCATCCCCAGGCTCCAGCACGGCAAATCGCCCGACGGGAAGCCGATCATCCAGCCGAACCGCAACCCGATTTTGGGTCGCTTCGTTGGTGCCGACGGGTTGAAAACGGGGCATACCGCCGAAGCGGGCTATTGCTTTCTCGGATCGGCGAAGCGCGACGGGCGTCGGCTGATCATGGTCGTCGCCGGAATGGCCAGCGAAAAATCGCGCCGCGATGAGGCCGAGCGGCTGATGACCTGGGGCTTTGAGCATTGGGAGGGACGCGAGCTCGTCCCCGCGGGCGCCAGCCTTGGCCGGATTGATGTGGGGAAGGGCGCCGCTTCGACGGTCGCGGCCGAAACGGGCATGGCGGTCCGCATGACGGTTCCCAAGGGCTATACCGGTGGCTATCGCGCGGTCATGCGCACCCAAGCCCCGCTCGCCGCGCCGATCGTGCGCGGAACGCCCATCGCCGATCTGATCGTCACGCCCGACGGCTTGCCGCCACAGGCGACGCCCCTGCTCGCCGCCGCCGACGTCGGCCCGGGTGGCTGGTGGGCGCGAACCCGCACAGGATTTTACCGGCTGACAGGCCTGTGAGCGGCCGTTTCATCACTTTGGAGGGTGGGGAAGGCGTCGGGAAATCGACGCAGATTCGCGCGCTCGCCGCCGCGCTCGCCGCGCAAGGCATCGAAGTCGTCGCAACGCGCGAACCCGGCGGCAGCGCGGGGGCAGAGGCGATCCGTTCATTGTTGATGGAGGGAGCTGACGACCGCTGGGACGCACGCAGCGAAGCGTTGCTCTTCGCTGCGGCGCGCGCCGACCATGTTGCGCGCACGATCCGCCCGGCGCTGGATCGCGGCGCGTGGGTGCTGTGCGATCGTTTCGTCGATTCGACCCGCGCCTATCAGGGCGGGGGGGGCGGCATCACCGACGCTGATATTATGCGGCTGCATGAATTTGGCTCGTTGGGGCTGCTTCCCGATCGCACCTTCCTGCTGACCGTCAGCGCCGAAGAGGCCGCGCGACGGCTGTCGGTTCGCGATGCGGGCGGCGCCGACCGGATGGGCAGCAAGCCCGCTGACTATCAGGCGCGGCTGGCCGCGCGCTTTATCGACATAGCGGAAACCGAGCCAGATCGCTGGCGCGTCGTTGACGCCGACGCCCCGGCGGACGTCGTGACGGCCACGATCCTAGCAGCACTTGCCGAGTGGCTGCCATGATCGGCCATCAGGACGCGACAAGCGCCTTTCTGGAGGCTTGGCAGGGCGGACGGCTTCATCATGCCTGGCTGCTTGCCGGTCCGCAGGGAATGGGGAAGGGCGCCTTCGCCGCGCGCGTGGCACGTTTTCTGGTGACCCATGGCAAGGCCGGCGGCGGGCAGGCGGTCACACTCGATGACGTCGGCGACGGCGCCGCCGCGCGCCTCGTCGATGCAGGCAATCATCCCGAGATATTGTCGCTGACGCGCCAGCCAAAGGACAAGAGCAAGGATCTCGCACGCAACATCACGATCGATCAGGTAAGGCAAATGATCCGCCGCCTCCACCTGTCGCTGTCGCTCGGCGATTGGCGCGTGATTATCGTCGATGCGGTTGACGATCTGGAGAATGACGGCGCCAACGCTTTGCTCAAGACGCTTGAGGAACCGCCGGCACAGACCTTGTTCCTGCTCGTCAGCCATTCGCCCGGACGCTTGCTGCCGACGATAAGATCACGTTGCAGAACCTTGCGTTTTCATCCTGTTGGCTATGACGTCATGACGACATGGCTGCACGAATTGCGCCCGATGCTCGAGATGCCTGAAGTCCGCGCGATCGCCGCGGCGTCGGGAGGGGTGCCCGGCAAGGCGATCGCTCTGATAGACAGCGACGTCGCGGTGATGGAAAAGAAATTACGCGCGATCGCGGCCACCGGTGATCCCGGCAATCGGCTGCGCGAGGCATTGGCGCGCGAAGTCAGTGGGGTTGCGAACCGCACACGGCTCGAATTGGTGATCGATATCGTGCCCGGACTGCTCGCCGAACTGGCGCGCGAGCGCTCGGTCGCGGAGATTGGCCCGGTTCTTGCGCAATGGGACAGGGTGCAGCGCACCGTCCGCGATGCAGTGCGCGGATCCTATGACGGCGCGATGGTAGGTTTCGAGATCGGCAATTGCTTGGCCGAGCTGGCGCCGCGATCCGCGCAGGCGGCACGCTGACGCTTCCCCTTGCGCGCGCCAGAGGCTAAGGCGCGCGCATGTCTGATCCTTATTATATCACCACCGCCATCAGCTATCCCAACGGCCGTCCGCACATCGGCCATGCTTATGAGGCGATCGCCACCGACGTCATGGCGCGGTTTCAGCGTGCGCGCGGCCGCGACGTGCGACTGATCACCGGGACCGACGAACACGGGCTGAAGATGGTTCAGACCGCGCGCGCTGCCGGCCGCGAAACGCTCGAGTTCGCCGACGAAATATCGGGATATTTCCGCGCGATGTGCGACGGGCTGAACATCACCTACGACAATTTCATGCGTACCTCCAGCCCCGCGCATCACGCCGCGTCGCAGGCACTGTGGCGCGCGATGGAGGCCAAGGGCGATCTGTATCTCGACCGCTATGAAGGCTGGTATTCGGTTCGCGACGAGGCTTTTTACGACGAAAGCGAACTCACCGACGGCGAGGGCGGCGTTCGTCTGTCGCCTCAGGGCACCCCGGTCGAATGGACTGCCGAGGAAACCTGGTTCTTCCGCCTGTCAGCCTATCAGGACAAATTGCTCGCGCTCTATACCGAACAGCCCGATTTCATCCGTCCCGACAGCCGCCGCAACGAGGTGCTACGCTTCGTCGAGGGTGGGCTGAAGGATCTCAGCGTCTCGCGCACCAGCTTCGACTGGGGTGTTCCGGTTCCGGGCAGCCCGGGACATGTGATGTATGTTTGGGTCGATGCGCTCACCACCTATCTCTCGGGTATCGGCTATCCCGATCTCGACGGCGATTTCGCGCGATTCTGGCCCGCCGACATTCACATGATCGGCAAAGATATTGTGCGTTTTCATACTGTTTACTGGCCTGCCTTCCTGATGAGTGCCGATCTGCCGCTGCCCAAGCAGATTTTCGGCCATGGCTTCCTGCTCAACCGCGGCGAGAAAATGTCGAAGTCGCTTGGCAATGTCGTCGACCCGATGGCACTCGCCAAGCAGTTCGGTGTCGATCCGATGCGCTATTACCTGCTACGTGAAGTCAGCTTCGGGCAGGATGGGACCTTTTCTGCCGAGGCGATCGTGCGCGCGACCAACGCCGATCTCGCGAACAGCTTCGGCAATCTGGCACAGCGCAGCTTGTCGATGATTTTCAAGAATTTGGGCGGTGAACTTTCGGCGGACCATACACCCACGCAGGATGATATCGACCTTCTTGCCGACGTCGGCGACATGGCCGCAGTGCGTCTGCCGCGTGAATTCGAGCAGCTCGCTTTCTCGCTGGGGATCGAAGATTGGCTGCGCGCCGTGTTCGCATGCAACCAATATGTCGATACGCAAGCGCCGTGGGCGCTGCGCAAGACGGACCCCGACCGCATGCGTGCTGTGCTGATGACCTTGTTCCAGGTCGTCCGCACCCTCGCAATCGCAATCCGCCCCGTCGTGCCGGCGGCTGCCGATGCATTGCTTGACCAGATGGGGATCGCCGACGACGCGCGCGACTATGCCGCGCTCGCCGATGCTGACTGGTTTGCGAAGCTCGCGGCGAGCGACTTCGCTGTCGGCCAGCCGGTGCCCATCTTCCCGCGCCTCGAACTTCCCGAGGCGGAAGGAGAGGACGCGGCCTGATGCTCGTCGATTCGCATTGCCACCTCAATTACAAAGGCTTGGCCGAACAGCAGGGCGAGGTGCTGGCGCGCGCGCGCGACCGTGGGGTTACCGCGATGCTCAACATTGCGACGCGCGAAAGCGAATGGGACGATGTGCTCGCCGCCGCCGAGGCGAACGCCGATGTCTGGGCGAGCGTCGGCATCCATCCGCATGACGCCGATCAGCATCCCGACATCGATACCGAGAAGCTGGTCGAGCGGGCTGCGCACCCACGCGTGATCGGGATCGGCGAGACCGGGCTCGACTATTATTACGACAAGAGCGACCGCGTGTGGCAACAGTACAGTTTCCGCCGCCATATCCATGCGTCGCAGCGAACCGGACTGCCGATCATCGTCCACACCCGCGATGCCGAAGCCGATACGTTGATGCTGCTCGGCGAGGAGATGGGCAGGGCGGTTTTCCCCGGTGTGATCCACTGCTTCACCGCGAGCGACGATTTTGCGCGGAAGGCGCTCGACCTAGGCCTCTATATCTCGATTTCGGGTATCGTGACGTTCAAGAACGCCGCCGATCTTCAGGCGACCGCGAAATGGTTGCCGCAGGAGCGACTGCTGATCGAAACCGACTCCCCCTTTCTTGCTCCGGTGCCGCACCGAGGCAAGACCGGCGAGCCGGCGTTCGTTGCCGACACGCTGGCGTTTCTCGCCGACCTGCGCGGTGAAGACAGGGAAGCGCTCGCGGCGGCAACCAGCACCAATTTCTATACTCTTTTCAGCAAGGCGGCGGCATGACGTCATATAGCGCATGAAGGTCCGCATCCTTGGCTGCGGGACCTCTTCGGGCGTCCCGCGGATCGGCAACGACTGGGGCCAGTGCGACCCCGACAATCCGCGCAATCTGCGTAGCCGCGCCTCCATCCTGATCTCGCTCGGTGGCTTTCGGCTGCTCGTCGACACCAGCCCCGACATGCGATTACAGCTTCTTGACGCCGAAGTAGGGGAGGTCGATGCGATCATCTGGACGCATGAGCATGCCGATCATTGCCATGGTCTCGACGACCTGCGCCAGATCATGCATTTGCGTGGCTCGGCGGTCCCCGCCTATGCCCGCGACCATGTACTCGATATCCTGAAATGGCGCTTCACTTATGCCTTTGCGGGCAATGCCGGCTATCCGGCGTCGGTCGATCCGATCGAGTTGATGGATCATCAATCCATTGGCCCCATTGAAGTGTCAGCGATCGAAATGCCGCACGGGCCGATCAAGGCGACCGGGCTGATCTTCAGCGATGGTGCGCATAAGATCGCCTATGCGACTGATTTTTCAAAGTTTACTGATGAGATGGTAGACTTTTTCCAAGGCGTTGATCTGTTCGTGATCGACGCACTGCGCCGCTACCCGCATCCGACCCATCCGCATCTGGCGATGTCGCTCGCGGCACTCGACAAGATTGGAAATCCACGCGCGATCATCACGCACATGGATAACACGATGGATTATGACGATCTGGCGGACGAATTGCCGGCCGGCGTCGAACCGGGTTATGACGGGCTGGAGGTGCAGTTATGAACGGTGAAACGACGGTTCAGATGATCTGGTTCGCCGGAGCGTTCGCGCTGGTGCTGAGTTCGCTGCTCGCTCGGCGGCTCCCGATGAAAGACTGGATGAAAATGGCTCTCGCATGGGTCGCGATTTTCGGGCTGGTTTTCCTTGTCGTTCGTACCTGGCAGGTGATGGCGTGACGCCACCCAAGGTTGCTTACGTCATCAATTCGCTCGAGGGGGGCGGGGCAGCGTTGCCGGTGCCCGCAATCCTGGAGGTGTTGCGCGGCTGCGGCGCAGAGGTCAGAGTGCTGGCGCTGACGCGTCGCGACGCCCGGGCGCTGCCCGCGATGGAGGCGGCGGGACTCGACGTTCGAATCCGCGATGGCGGGGAAACCGATCATCTTGCCGCCGCCCGCTGGCTGACGCAGGAACTTCGCGTATGGAATGCGACCCATATGTGGACGTCGCTCAGCCGCGCGACGATCCTCGGACTGTTGCTGGCTCCCAAATTGGGCATTCCCGTCGTGTCATGGCAGCACAACGCGTTTTTGAAGCCGTGGAACACGCGTTTGATGCGCGTGTTGCAGAAGCGCGCAGCACTGTGGGTCGCCGATTCAAGATCCGTCGCCGAATTGACCGCCACGCGGCTAAAAGTATCGCCCGATCGGCTCGAAACCTGGCCGATCTATGCCGCGGATCCCACGATGCCGCAGGCCCAGCTTTGGCAGCCAGGTCAAACGCTACGCTTGGGCAGTCTTGGCCGGCTGCACCCTGCAAAAGGGTATGACATATTGATCGAGGCGCTGGCACTGCTCCGCGCCGAAGGCTTTACGTCGCCGGTTCCGTTCGACATCGCCATCGCGGGCGACGGAGGGCAATCCGAACAACTAATGGCAGCGGCGCGCTCGGCCGGGGTTGAGGCGCTGCGCTTCACTGGGTATACGGCCGACCCGCGTTCATTTCTGGCCGGATTGCATCTTTATCTGCAGCCATCGCGCCGCGAAGGCTTTTGCATCGCAGGCCATGAAGCGCTGACCGCAAGTTTGCCGGTGATCGCGTCCCGCGTTGGCGAACTGGCATTCTCTGTCCGGCCAGACGTCAACGGATGGTTGGTCGAACCCGAAGATGTACCCGGGCTGGCCGCCGCGCTCCGCGATGCCCTGTCGAACCCACCCCGGCTTGCAGAATATGGGCGGGCAGCGCGCACGCAGATACTGGAAGATTATTCGCAGGCGCGTTTCGAACAAACGGGCAGGGCCATCTGGGACCGGGTCGATTGAGCTGGAACTGCGCGAGCAGAAGCATGTTTCTGCGGTCCGGATACCGCATTGGCCAATATCACTCCCGATCGGGAAAGCGGGTACGTTGCGGTCATGCCGTCGCCCTCCCCAAAAAAGAACGCCCACCCGGTCGAAACCGGGCGGGCGTCAGATGAAGAGCTTTGTTTCCTGAAAGGAAGAGCTCCCTTGGGTCGCTCGGCGCAGATAGCTTCGCAGACGGGACGATAATTGTACGGCAACGCCAAAAAAGGGATCGACGCAAAGCGCGAGCCTAATGGCATTTCACAGCGGCTAACGTGACGTCAGTCATCTTTCGGACCAGCTAGCATTCACCACCCACGGTGGACTTTGTCGCTGGGCACATGGGCTGAAAGGGAAGAATATGAGACGAACCTGGCTGGTTACCGGCTGTTCGCGCGGTTTCGGGCGCGCGCTGGCAGAAGCGATTCTGGACGCGGGCGACAATTTGCTGGCGACGGCGCGCGACCCCGGGATGCTGGACGGAATGGCCGCTGGAAAGTCCGGCCGTCTTGTGACAGCGCCTCTGGACGTGACCGATGAGACGCAGGCAGCGGCTGCAGTGAATGCGGCGATCGCGGCGTTTGGCTCGCTCGATATATTGGTGAACAACGCCGGATATGGCGATATTGGTTCGGTCGAAGATACGCCCGTTGCTTCTTTTCGGCAGCAAATCGAGACCAACTTATTTGGTACCATCATCATGACCAAGGCCGCCATTTCCCATATGCGTGAGAGGCGGCAAGGGCATATCGTTCAGTTTTCGTCGGTCGGTGGGCGGCTTGGCGCCCCTGGCCGCGCGGCCTATTCGGCGGCCAAGTGGGGCGTGGAAGGCTTCTCGGAAGTGCTGGCGCAGGAAATGAAACTTGTCGACGTCAAGGTCAGCATTGTCGAGCCCGGAGGGTTCCGGACCGATTTTGCGGGACCATCAACGACGATCAATAGCGGCCGCCCGGAGTATGACGAGGTGGTGGGAAAAGCTGGGCGTATGCAAGCCGCCTATCATGGCCGTCAGCCGGGAGATCCGCACCGCGGCGCAGCGGCTATCCTGAAACTGGTTGCTATGGAGAATCCGCCACTTCGCCTGCCTCTCGGGAACGACGCGGTGACTGCGATCGCGCTGTCCGATCAGAAGCGACTGGACGAACTGGAGCGCTTCCGCCCGCTGAGTGTCTCCAGCGACTTTCCGGCGTAACGCGGCCCTCACAGCACATCACGACAGCTAACATGCCTTTATCGCGAACGAAGCTAAGATCGCGATATCTGGAAGAGGCCTCAAGGAGCAAGTCATGAAGAATTTTTCGCCTGAAGCCATCGCGTCTGACCGACGGGGCTTCTTGCGTGGCAGCGCGTTAGTCGCGGCCACGGTCGTTAGCGGCGTCGCGCAAGCCCGCACGATGACCGCACAGAGGGGGGACCAGTCGCCCATATCTCCGTCCTTTGGTCCGATCCGCCAAATCGACGCCGGGGTACTCAACATTGGCTATATCGAAATGGGCGCCGCATCAGGTACCCCGATCCTGCTGTTCCACGGCTGGCCTTATGCGATTGACGCCTTTGCCGAGGTGGTGCCTTTGCTGGCGGCGAGAGGCTATCGCGTCATCGTGCCACATCTTCGCGGACACGGCACCACGCTGTTCCGGTCGGAGGCGACCCCGCGTAACGCGCAGCAGGCGGCGCTCGCCGCCGACGGCATCGCGCTCATGGACGCGCTGCGGATTCCGAAAGCGATCGTCGCGGGTTTCGATTGGGGCGCACGAACGGCCGATATCATGGCGGCGCTCTGGCCCGAACGCTGCACGGCGCTCGTCTCGGTCAGCGGTTATCTGATTGGCAGCCAGGCGGCGAATTCCAAGCCGCTTCCGCCCGCCGCCGAACTGCAATGGTGGTATCAGTTCTATTTCGCGACCGAGCGCGGCAAAGCCGGATATGCCGCGAACACCAACGCCTTCAACAAGCAGATCTGGCAACTCGCTTCGCCAAAATGGGCGTTCGACGACACCACATTCGAGCGTTCGGCTGCCTCGTTTGCCAATCCCGATCATGTCGAGATCGTGATCCACAATTACCGCTGGCGCCTGGGCCTTGCCGATGGCGAGCGTCAATATGACGCGCTCGAGGCGAAGCTGGCGGCGGCGCCCGTCATTTCGATCCCGGCGATCACGATGGAAGGTGATGCGAATGGCGCACCGCATCCGCAGCCGG
>Ga0307414_10000496_pt1 | contig 20511 bp, 18 predicted proteins | sample DK1Ometagenome_FD_203804 | JGI IMG/M metagenome (GOLD analysis project Ga0307414, IMG submission 203804) | Maize rhizosphere microbial communities from greenhouse at UC Davis, California, United States - DK15-O-3 | ecosystem: Host-associated > Plants > Roots > Rhizosphere > Soil | place: USA... | reverse complement strand
CGGATAAGGAAACATATCTAAAACATAATGCTTTGGTTTTTCAGAAGTATTGGATGCTGCAAAAGTTTTGTTATCAGCCCAGTATTTTTGCCATTTGGCTTCTATTTCGTTCGGATTGTATTTCATTGTATCAAGTTTCTAAGTTACTGAGCAACTAAGTTTCTAAGATTTTTTCTCTTATTTTTCAGTTGGCAAATTTACGTTTATTGCACATTGCACCAAAGTTATTTCAGGAAAAGAAGAAATAAATCAACAACTAATGCGATGCTAAGTAAGAATACTTATTTTTGCAGTCTGTTTTAAAAGCATTTTGCTACAAACACATTCTTTTATGAAAAAAACGGTTTTACTCTGCTTGCTAATGAGCGTTGGCTTTTTCTCTTCTGAAAAAATAGTCGCCCAAGACACTTCAGCTATCACTCATTTATTACTTCAAAAAAAACTCATTACACAAAAAGAAGCTGATTCAATAATGGCGCTTCCAATTGTAAATCAGAACAAAAATTCAGAAAACAAAGATTTTAGCATCGGATTAGAATTCAGACCACGAGCTGAATATCGTGACGGCTACAAACAATTGCCAACTAAAGATACCAAAGCCGCTTTTTTCGTTACACAAAGAAGCCGATTGAACTTTAATTACGAACAGCCCAAATTCAAATTCCATACTTCGATTCAAGATCTAAGAGTTTGGGGACAATACGGTCAAACTTCCACATCAGGTTCTTTAAATGTTTTTGAAGCTTATGTAGAAACCGGAATTTCAGATCATTTTTCAGTAAAATTAGGTCGCCAAAAAGTAGAATTGGACAATGGTAGAATTTTTTCGGCAGCCAACTGGAGTCAGGCAGCCAGAGCACATGACGGAATTAACCTGATTTATAACAACAACAGCATTCATTCGGAATTGATAACTTCTTTTAACCAAACATCCGAACGCATTTTTGACACTGATTTTTCTCCAACTACATTTACGAATTATAAATTACTGAATGTTCATTATCTAAAAGCAAAATTGAACGACCAGTTTAGCCTGACTACGATTAATGCTGCTGACAGTTATCAGAGTAAAACTAATACAAATACCTTATATACCAGAGCAACTTCGGGCGGACGACTGGATTTTGAAAAAGGAAAACTGCATTTAACATTTAGTGGTTACTACCAATACGGACAATTACAATCAGGCAACCAAATCTCCGCTTATTACCTGCAACCCGAAATACAATTGAAAAGCAATAAACTCACAACGCGTTTAGGAGCAGAATTTATGAGTGGTGACAATGCCGACAAAACAACTGCTATTTCAAAATCATTTGTGCCGCTTTATGGCGTGGCCTGGCGTTTTATGGGAAATATGGATTATTTTACTTCTTTTCCCAGCGATGTAAAAAACGGCGGGCTGTTTAATCCGTACTTATTTTTGATTTACGATTTTAATAAAAAATTCAGCCTGCGTTCTGATTTCCATTTATTTTATTCAGGAAATAAAGTAAAAAACGATGCCAATCAGACTATTAATTCTTATCTGGGTTTTGAAAACGATTTATCATTGCATTACCAATGCAATTCTTTTACGTTAATTGACTTTGGATTTTCGTATATGGCTGCCGAAAAAAGCATGGAAACACTTAAATCAGGAAACAGCAACATTACTCCTGTTTGGAGTTATGTGATGGTAACTTTTAAGCCCGAATTATTTCACTTTAAAAAATAATTTCATGGATTACAGCTCTGTTTTAATATTATTTCTATTAGCATTTGTTGCTTTTTTATATTCATCTGTAGGTCATGGCGGTGCTAGTGGATACCTGGCTATTATGGCAATGGCAGGTGTAGCTCCACTGATGATGAAACAATCGGCATTAGTGATGAATTTAGCAGTATCCCTGTTCTCTTTTATTGGTTTTTACAGAGGAGGTTTTTTTAAGTTAAAATTATTTCTTCCATTTGTCATTGCGAGTATTCCAATGGCTTTTTTAGGAGGTACAATGAGCCTGCCTGATACTATCTATAAAAAAATACTAGGCATTTGTATCTTCATTTCAATTATCAGACTCGTATATCAATTTGAAGAAAAAAACGAACCCAATAAGGAAATTCCGTTGTGGGCAGGACTTTTTTCGGGTGGATGTATCGGATTACTTTCCGGACTTTTAGGTATTGGCGGCGGTATTATTCTTAGTCCGTTAATGCTTTTGATGCGTTGGTCCAAATTAAAAGAAACCGCAGCAGTTTCGGCTTTATTTATTTTTGTCAATTCGCTTTCGGGACTTTATGGGCAAATTCAAAAAGGAGGATTTAACTTATCCGAAGATTTACAAATAGCCGTTATAGCCACCATCATTGGAGGATTATTAGGCTCTTATTTTGGAAGCCAAAAATTCAATACTAAAACTTTAAAATACCTTTTAGCACTGGGACTAACAATTGCCGGCTTGAAATTACTTTTTACTTAAGAATTCTTTTTTCAGCAAAAATATTTTTAGAATCACTGTTTTATTATAAGAAAATTAAAACTTTGAACGTTATTAACTTCATATTAAAGAAATACTTTATTATTTTTACCCCATAATTAAAGTAAGCTATGAGTTCTTCATTTGATAAGTTTCAAAAACGCAGGTTAATTTCCTCTTATTTTTCGGTAGTATTAAGCATCTTCTTAGTGTTATTTCTACTGGGAACATTAGGGCTTTTTATCATTAATTCTAAAAAATTAGCAGACGACTTTAAAGAAAAAATTGCTATGACTGTTTTCTTTAAAAACGAAGCCAATGATACGATTTTAAAGAATTTTGGAGCCGAATTAAAAAAAGCACCTTACGCAAAATCAATAACTTATGTCAGTAAGGATGCCGCTGCTAAACAGCATACAGATATTATTGGTGAGGATTTTTTAACTTTCTTAGGCGAAAATCCATTGCAAAATTCCTATGACATTCATATTAAAGCTGCTTATGTTGAAAAAGACAGTGTGGCTAAAATAGAGCAAAAACTACGCACTAACCCAATGATTTCGGACATTGTTTATGACAAACAATTAGTAAATCTGGTGAATGACAATATCAGGAAAGTAAGTATGTGGATTTTAATTATCAGCGGATTCCTGACTTTTATTGCTGTATTACTAATCAACAGTTCTCTTAGACTTTCTATTTATTCGAACCGATTCATCATTAAAACCATGCAAATGGTGGGTGCAACCAAATCTTTTATCAGAAAACCATTTGTAATGCGAAGTATAAAACTGGGAATGCTTGGAGCAGCATTAGCTATATTAGCCTTAATTGGGCTTTTATCTTATGTGAATGCTCATTTTCCTGAATTTGGAATCGTAGAAGACAAAACTTTAATCATTTTAGTTTTTGCAGCGGTTTTTGGATTTGGCGTTTTAATCACTTGGTTAAGCACACATTTTGCTACCCAACGATTCTTAAACCTGAGAACTGACGATCTTTATTAATCTAAGAATTAAGATTGTAGAATTAAAAAATACAAACTTTAAAAATATAGGAATGAGATTGCTTCGTTCCTCGCAATAAAAAACATGAAAGACGATAAACAGGAATTTTTATTTGACAAAATAAACTACAAGATTCTTTTAATAGGAATCGGAGTAATCACACTTGGATTCATTTTAATGGCCGGTGGTGGCAGTGATGACCCCAAAGTGTATAGTGATGCTATTTTTAATTTTAGAAGAATTCGATTAGCACCCACAACTGTTTTAATTGGTTTTGGAATTACTATTTATGCCATTTTAAAAAATCCAAAGAAATAGAATTCAGTGTTCAGTATTTTTAGTAACCACTAAAAGCTGAATTCTAAAATCTAAAATCTAAATTAAATGAATACATTACAAGCTATTGTTCTTGCTATAATCGAAGGAATTACTGAGTTTCTTCCTGTTTCTTCTACCGGACACATGATTATCGCATCTTCCTTTTACGGAATTGCACAGGATGATTTTACAAAACTTTTTACCATTGTCATCCAGTTAGGAGCTATACTTTCAGTTGTAATTCTTTATTTCAAACGCTTTTTTCAATCTTTTGATTTTTATTTCAAATTATTAGTAGCCTTTATCCCTGCGGTAGCTTTAGGATTATTATTAAGTGATTTTATTGATGGTTTATTAGAAAATCCGGTAACGGTTGCCATTTCGCTTTTAATTGGAGGGATTATTTTATTAAAAGTAGACGACTGGTTCAACAGCCCTGATACTGCCGAAACTTCACAGGATATCACTTATTCACAAGCCATAAAAATTGGTTTATTCCAATGTTTAGCAATGATTCCGGGAGTTTCCCGTAGCGGAGCCAGTATTGTGGGAGGAATGTCTCAAAAATTATCCCGAACATCCGCAGCCGAATTCTCTTTCTTTCTGGCAGTTCCTACCATGTTTGGAGCTACTGCAAAAAAATGTTATGATTATTATAAAGCAGGTTTTGAACTCTCTCAGGACCACATCAACTTATTGATTATTGGTAATATTGTTGCTTTTATTGTAGCTCTTTTAGCCATTAAAACTTTCATTGGATTTTTAACTAAAAATGGTTTTAAAGTCTTTGGTTATTATCGTATAGTAGCCGGAATAATCTTATTGATTATCCATTACTGTATTCATCCTCTGACTATTATATAATGACGCCTCAGGAATATTTAGAAGGACAGGTTTTATTAATTGACAAACCATTGAAATGGAGTTCCTTTCAAGCGGTGAATAAATTAAAATACCTGCTGATTAACAAAGTAGGATTGCCTAAAAAATTCAAAATTGGTCATGCCGGAACTTTAGATCCTTTAGCGACAGGATTGCTTTTAATTTGTACCGGAAAATTCACTAAACGAATTGCCGAACTTCAGGGTCAGGCCAAAGAATATACGGGAACTTTTTATATAGGAGCCACTACGCCATCTTATGATTTAGAAACCGAAATTGACGCTACTTTCCCAACCACACATATTGATGAAGCCTTAATTCACGAAACTGTGAAGCAATTTTTAGGCGAAATCGATCAAAAACCGCCTATTTTTTCTGCTATAAAAAAAGATGGCAAACGCTTGTACGAACACGCTCGTGCCGGTGAAGAAATTGAAATTGCCAGCAGAAAAACCACCATCCACGAATTTGAAATCACCCGGATTGCACTTCCTGAAATAGACTTTAGAGTGGTTTGCAGCAAAGGAACTTACATTCGTTCACTGGCTTTCGATTTTGGAAAAGCGATGAATTCCGGTTCGCATCTAACTGCGTTGAGACGAACAAAAATTGGCGATTTCGACGTAAAAAACGCCATTGATGTTACGTTGTTTGAGGAAAGTTTAGGGCTGAATGCTGAATAATCTTCATTTAAACATAATAAACAATATTCTGGAGTTAGGTAATGACTCAATCTAACAAAGATCACTCATCCTCACCCACCTCCTGATCTAAATCCAGCATCATATCCATAATTTCTGCTTGCGTAGTCATTCCTTTATCGTGCAAATACCACAACTGCAATTCGGTTTTTATGGCTTCATCAAAAACTTTATGTTTTTTTCTGTAATTAGCAATAAGATCCGCCGCCTCTTTTGGTCTTGGTCCCCAATGGGCTAATGCAACCGATGTTTTTTTGTTAATAACAATCAGTTTAGGAATCGCTCTGCCTTTATTCGTTAAAAAATGATCCATTAAATCTAAATTCTCGTCTCTTAAAACAATTTTCATTTCAATTTTTCCTTTGGAAGCATGAACCATTTTATCAAAAATGGGCAACAACTGAGCCGCATCTCCGCACCAGCCTTCAGAAATTACGATCCAGATAAATTCGTTATTTAAAGTACTCAGCTTATTGCTGTAGTCATCGGAAATTTTCATTGTTTTTTCTAAACGATTCATCCGGGTTTCGTTAAGACTGCTGTAATGTGTCAATTCTTCTGATTGTTCGTTTCCGGTAGATTTTCCCTCTTTTAATAAATCGGTTATTAATTTTCTGTATTCTGAATAAGAGTAACTATTGAATAAAGCGCGGGCAATTGACTGTATCATTTTTTATTAATGTTTTGAGTAAAGTTAAGCTAAATCTAATTAATGAAAAAAATCATTTCTTAAAACACTAAAAAGTGTATTTTTATAAAAATTGGAAAAAGAAATGAACTTAAATTCAAAATCAATTGGTTTGGCACTTTCGGGTGGCGGAACAAAAGGTTTGGCCCATGCGGGTGCTATCAAATTTTTGGAAGAAAAAAACATTCGCCCTAATGAAATTGCAGGAACCAGTGCCGGTTCCATTGTTGGCGCTATGTATGCCTGGGGGAAAACACCCGAAGAAATTTTAAGCTTTTTCAAATCAATTTATTTATTTCATTGGAGACACATTACTTTTACAAAGGCCGGATTGATTGATTCAGAAGCTTTCAGGGATTATTTTCAGGTTGTTTTTGAAGATGCCAAAATCAGCGATTTGCAAATTCCAACTCAAATCACCGCCACTGATATGATTAAAGGCACATTAAAAATATTTGAACCCCAAACTAAAATTGTTGATGCCCTGATTGCATCTTCCTCTTTTCCGGGAATTATTTCGCCTTATGAAATTCAGGACAACTATTATAGCGATGGTGGTATCCTAAACCATTTCCCAACCGACTTAATACGAGAGAACTGCGACATGATTACTAGGTGTATATGTCAGTCCTATAAACATGATAACAGCTAAGGATTTAAGCTCTATCAGAGCCGTAACTACCCGCGCTTTTGACATTCTTTCTGAAAATTCTAATACTACTAAATTTGCCCAGTGTGACTGGATTATTCAGCCTACTGAACTGAGTATTTACAGTACTTTTGAAACAAATAAGGTCAAAATGGATACTATTTTCAATTTGGGCTACCAAGCGGCAAAATACAGTTACGAAAACAAAATTTATAAAATTTAAGTCGTCCTATTTCAGAAAAAAAGAATATCCCTATATTTGCACCAATCAACGCAACAAAGACATGAAATACAAAAGAATTCTTCTAAAATTAAGCGGAGAAGCATTAATGGGAGAACGTCAATACGGAATAGATCCTGTAAGATTAGCTGAATATGCTGAAGAAATCAAAAAAGTTCACGCCAAAGGTGTAGAAATTGCCATCGTAATAGGCGGAGGAAACATCTTTAGAGGAGTTGCAGGAGCCAGCAACGGAATGGACAGAGTGCAGGGAGATTATATGGGAATGCTTGCTACCGTGATTAACGGAATGGCTTTGCAAGGCGCTCTTGAAGAAAAAGGTATGAAAACCCGCTTGCAGACAGCCTTAAAAATGGAATCTATTGCTGAACCTTATATCAAAAGAAGAGCCGACAGACACCTTGAAAAAGGAAGAATCGTAATTTTTGGTGCCGGAACAGGAAACCCTTACTTCACCACTGACACAGCCGCAGTTTTACGTGGAATTGAAATCAATGCTGATGTTATCCTGAAAGGAACCCGTGTAGACGGAGTTTACGATTGTGATCCGGAAAAAAATGCTTCGGCAATAAAATTTGACTATATCTCTTTTGATGATGTAATCAAAAAAGGATTAAATGTAATGGACACTACCGCTTTTACATTAAGCCAGGAAAATAAATTACCTATTTTAATTTTTGATATGAACCAAAACGGAAATTTAGAAAAAATCTGTGACGGAGAAAATATCGGAACTGTAGTAAATATATAGTTAGCAGACAGCAGTTTACAGATAGCAGGTAAATCTGAAATCTAAAAATCTAAATCTAAAAAAATGACTGAAGAAATTGAATTTATATTAGATAGCACACAAGAATCAATGGAAGGTTCTATAGCTCATTTAGAAAAAGAATTTCTAAATATTCGTGCCGGAAAAGCATCTCCTGCTATGTTAGGAAGTGTTTTTGTAGATTATTATGGTTCTTCTACTCCGTTAAATCAGGTAGCTAAAATTAGCGTTCCTGATGCCAGAACCATTACCTTACAGCCTTTTGAAAAAAACATGCTGCATACAATTGAAAAAGCCATTATGATTGCTAATCTTGGGTTTAACCCCATGAATAATGGAGATTTAATTATCATCAGCGTACCGCCTTTGACAGAGGATCGCCGTCGTGATTTGGCTAAACAAGCTAAAGCTGAAGCTGAAGATGCTAAAATAGGAATTAGAAACGCCAGAAAAGATGCTAATACTGACATCAAAAAACTGGAAAAAGAAGGAACATCAGAAGACATTTGTAAAAGTGCCGAAGAAGAAGTTCAGACTTTAACAAATACTTACATTAAAAAAATAGATGAACTTCTTGCTCTGAAAGATGCTGAAATCATGAAAGTATAACTTTCTAAAAAAAACAACTTATAATCCGTTTACATTTTTTGTAAGCGGATTATTTTTTTAGGAGCACCACGATTAATTCACATAACAAAGTGAAGTCCTGCTGTACGCTATATCTCTTGTCTCGTCTTTGGGACGAGACAAGAGGATGCCGCTTCCATCAGGGCTAGACAAGAAACATTTTATTATTAATTAAAAAATCAAATAAACAAACAATTAAAAATCCGTTCCGATAGTTTATCAGGACGGATTTTTTATTCTTACTTTTGCCATACCAAAACGGATTTACAAGCGTTTTGCTACAAACATTCCCTATGAAGCAGCTACTTTTGTTATTCTTTTTTACGCTTTCGCTTCAGGCACAATTTCAAATCAACGGAATTGTAAAAGAATCTGCTTCTAATCAGGCTTTGGCTTTTGCCACCATTACCACTAATAACGGCATCAATAGCGTTACTGATGTAGATGGAAAATTTGCTGTTATTTCAAAAACACCCATTACTTTTTTCACTGTTTCTTATATTGGTTACACCAAAATAAAAACTGATGTCCAAAAAAATACGGGTTTTTACACTATTTCTTTAACGCAAAAAACAGATCATTTAAACGAAGTTGTAATTAATCCTGAGAATGCAGCTTTATCTATTATAAACAAAACAATCGCGCTAAAAGACAATAATAATCCGCAAAAAAGGCTGCCTCACTTTGCTTACAAAACCTATAATAAACTCATTGTCTCAGCAAATCCGGATTCTATTTCAGAGCAAATTGATTCTATTATTGTCAGAAGAACTAAAAAAGGGATTTATTACAAAATAGATTCTACGAATTACAAATTTAAAAACACGGTCAACACAAGGCATTTATTTCAAACCGAAAAAGTATCGCAGTTTCAGTTTACTGACAACACCTTAAAAGAAACGATTTTAGGGACCAAAATGGCAGGCTTAAAACAGCCTCTGTACGAAATCTTATCTTTCAATCTGCAAACATTTTCTATTTATGACACTAAATACGAATTGTTTGAGACCAAATACATCAGCCCGATTGCTGACAATGCTCTTGAAGAATACCACTATAAATTACTGGATACCGTAACCATTAACGGCAGAAATTCCTATATGATTTACTTTAAAAACAAAAAGAAAAGTAAATCCAAAGGGCTCGAAGGTGTGTTGTATATTGATCAGAATAGTTATGCTGTTGCAAAAGCTACGCTGCGTATCAGAGGTTTATTGAATATAACCAGCAATCATGAATTTGAATATTTCCCCGAAGAAAATATCTGGTTTCCTGTTCATAAAAATTTCCGGATTATCAAAGGGAAAAATGACGATGACATCAGGATTTTTGGCGGAACTATACAATTTGACGGTGACGTAGATGATTTTAAATCCCGAAAAAAACAACCTTCTGATTATATCTACCTGCGTTCAGAAAGTCATAATTTTGATATAGAAAAAAACAAAAATACGGTTCTTAAAAACCCTTATTTTGCAGTAGAAATTGAACAAAATGCGTTTGATAAAGAAGAGTCTTTCTGGAACAGCTATCGCAAAGACAGTATTGATATTCGCTCTAAGAAAACGTATAGTGAATTAGACAGTATTGCCTTAAGAAAAAAAATTGCCAGCAGAGTCCGTTTAGGCAAAAAAATCATTAATGGCTATTTACCTATTGGTTTTTTTGACATGGATTTACGCAAAATCTTCAGTTACAACAACTATGAAGGATTCCGTTTAGGATTAGGAGGTGTAACGAATGAACGGCTTTCTAAAAATTTCAGAATTGAAGGCTATTATGCTTACGGGACTAAAGACGGGATTTTTAAAGGCAGTATTGGAGCCGCAGCAAGAATGGACAAACAAGCTAATTCCTGGTTGGGTTTTGCCTATACGGATGATGTCAGAGAAATTGCGAGTACTACTTTTTCTATCGAAAAAAAGCCTTTTAAAATATATGATCCCAGACCTATTAACATCAGTACTTTTTACAACTATGTAAGTTGGAAAAGTTATTTTGAAACTAAAAAAATCCCAAAAACAGAAAGCATTTGGGAACTTACGCATAGTGAGATTGAACCCAAATTTGATTATGCCTTTCTTTATAAAGAGAAATTATATACCGCGTATACTATGACAACCGCAATGGTTTCTATACAATGGAGCCCATTTAGTGATTTTATGCAAACACCCACAGACCGGATTGAAACCGAAAAACGTTTCCCAAAATTCAGTTTCCAATACAGCCAGACATTAGGCAGGTTATGGGGTAATGATTTTAATTTCAGCAAATTTGATTTCAAAACCGAATATGAAAAGAAATATTTAAATGGGCAGAAAACAAGCTTGCTCTTTCAGGCGGGTTATGCTCTGGGCGATGTTCCACTGACACATTTATACAATACTTCTCCTAACAACATTACTAAAGAAAATATTCTTAAAAGAATCACTTTTGGGGGCAAAAACAGTTTCGAAACTATGTTTTTCAATGAATTTTTCTCTAATAAATATGCTTTTTTCCAATTCAAGCACGCTTTTAACCGCGTTACTTTATTCCAGAAAGTAAAGCCTTCGCTTGTTTTAGTCACACGTGCAGCCTGGGGGAATTTAGACCATCCGGAGCAACATGCAGGTCTTAATTTTAAAACCTTAAACGATGGTTTTTTTGAATCAGGTATCGAATTAAATCAAATTTTTAACGGCTTGGGTTTAACCACTTTTTTCCGCTACGGTCCTAATCAATTACCAAGATTTGAAGACAATATTGCTATAAAACTAAGTTATGTGCTGAATTTAGGATTTTAGGATTAAGAAATTTTCAAATGCAGATTTTTAAGGTTTTATAATTAAAACAGAGGAAACATCTATTAACCAATCGGTATCATTATAAATAACGTATTTCCAGCTTTCTAAACTTATAATCATTAAGTTTTGATTTTCTAAAAACTCTTTTTTAATACTTTTATCCTGCATTAACATAATATGATTTGGGGCAATTTGCTCAATAGAACGAATTGTCTCTTGCATATCCCGACTATTTTTTACTTCACCAATAGCGTCTAAAACTGTAATTTGAGAACCATTATTATTGATTAATTTTTTAGCATATTCTAATAAAAAAACATCCTCTTTATTGAAAATGGGAATAAAGACCTGATCCATTTCTTCTAAATCTTTATCAATAAAAATCCCAACAGGCATCTTACTTTTAGCAATAATATGACGAGTACTTTCATCAAAAGGAGAATTTTCAAACAAGCCTTCTTTTCCTTTAAACTTATCAATCAGTCGGTCCGGGTTTACAATTTGGGTGGTAAAACCTAAAATTTTCCCCAGTAAAGTTCCCTCAAAAATAGACTCCCCTAAACCTATTAATAATAAATCATAATCTCCATGATTGGCGGTATCTACAATATCAGTATCAATATCATTACTTACTTTAAAAAAACTCATCATATTTTGCTCCAAACGTTCCGACTCTTTAATAAGAGGTGTTAGCATCTTTCGTTCATAATCTTTCACATCAAAGGAGTGAATTTCTGTACTCAACGAAAAATGTACCGCTGTAACAATAGAATTATCGGATTGTTTTTTGACTAAGCTATTGGCTATTTTTAGTAGCTTCTTCCCTTTTTCAGGAGTAGAAAATGAAAATAAAACCTTATACTTACTTTTATAGTTAATTGCATCAGGAATTATTGTGGCTTTATTTTTAAAAATAAAATCAATTAAATCCAAAGCTGGCCCTGTCATAAAAGTAGTTACTAATGCCATGATTACCATCATTGTGAAAATTTCAGTAGACAAAACACCTAAATCATATCCGATATTTAAAACCACCAATTCCATTAAACCACGTGTATTCATCAAAGCTCCAATAGCTAAACTGTCTTTCCAGCTCTGCCCAACAAATTTGGCCGCAAAAGCACTACCTAAAAATTTTCCAACTACTGCTACCGCAATAATAATTCCGGTAACTTTCCACAAATAAGGATCGTTTAATAAACCTATTTGGGTACGCAAACCTGTAAAAACGAAAAACAATGGCAATAGAACAATAATGGAAACGTCTTCTACCTTTTCGATAAAAATATTTCTAAATTTATTATTTTCCGGCATAATTGCTCCCGCTAAAAATGCTCCAAACAAAGCGTGAATCCCAATCAATTCAGAAATATAAGAGGAAAATAATAGTGTTAAAAAGAAAATTGCCACTACCGGTTTATTTAAACTTTCAGGAGTCGAATTTAAATCGCCCACACGTTTTAAAAAGGGACGAACTATTTTTAGCATAATAATTACATACAAAACAGCCAGCCCAATTACATACAATGCACTAGTAAATGAACCTGCTTTTACAATAGCAATTACTACTGCCAGAATACACCAGGCCGTAATATCATCAGCTGCTGCACAGGTTATGGCAATAGTTCCTAATTTTGTTTTTTGCATTTCCCGTTCCTGGACAATCCTGGCCAGAACAGGAAAAGCAGTAATACTCATAGCAATTCCCAAAAACAATCCAAAAGAAGAAAATTCGACTCCCATTGGAGCAAAAACAGGATAGATAAAATAGGCCAAAGTCATTCCTAAGGCAAATGGAATTACAATACTGGCATGACTAATTACGACTGCATCATGTGCTTTGTTTTTAAGCACTTTTAAATCTAATTCCATCCCAATGACAAACATGAAAAAAATCAAACCTATCTGGCTCAAAAACTGTAAGTTCCCTAAAGAATCTTCAGGAAATAAAACGGCTGAAAATTCAGGAAAATACATTCCAACTAATGATGGCCCTAAAACAATTCCGGCAATCATCTCTCCTATTACCGAAGGTTGTCCAATTTTTCTAAAAATCCAGCCAAACAAACGAGCAGTTAAAATAATAGTCACAATTTGAGCTAATAATATAGCCAACGGATGTTGTAAGTTTTCGACCATCGAATGTAAAAAATCATTCCAATGATTGCTTTCTATCTTTTTCGGAACAATTCCCCTTCCTGTTTCAAGCGAAGGTCCCATTGAAATTAACCAATATATCAATGCCGTAAAACCGCCAATAACAGAAATGTAAAACAAAGAGTTTTTAATATTCTTCATAACCCGTCTTTTAAATTTATGGCAAATATCAGAAGTGATTTTTAGGTGAAAAAGTAATTTTAAAGCTAATTTTCAATCTATGTAACAAGTGGGGAAAACTTTGTAATAAGTTATATTTTTACCTTTTTTAAAAAATCAGCACGATAGGTTTCACTTAAAAAAAGAGTAGTGTTTTTTTCATTCTTATCGGGATGATTTAAGGTAATTTCGTTGTGATTAAAGAATTTTATGGCTTTTATTGCAACAATTTCTTTCTTGTTTACACGGCAGAAATCGGTTTCTGGCAGTTCTTTTAAAAGCGTATCGAAGTTAATATTTTTTAAATTCAACAAACTCCCATCAGACAAAAGTACCGTTTTATCGCGGCTATCGCCCAAAGCAGTTTTGATGTGCAGAATTTGATTAAAATACAACAAACTCTTTCCTTTATCCGTATTCAATTGAAGGAATCTTTTTGCATTATTTCCGTTATTAAAACGTTCAAAAGCTTTTAAAATTGCTTTCTGCAACCGCTCTAATTTTACGGGCTTTGTAATATAATCGACTGCATCAATTGTAAAAGCATCCGCAGCATAATCTTTGTATGCTGTACAAAAAACAACCATTTTATGCTGTACTAAATTAGCCAGATGCAAGCCGTCAATTGCTGGCATTTCGATATCTGTGATTAATAAATCAAAATCGAGATTAGGAATTTCACTCAGTAGCTTTTCAGGATTATTAAACGTTTTTACAATTTCTACTTCAGGAATTTGTTCGCAAAGCATCTTGAGGTATGTCAATCCGGGTAATTCATCATCTAGAAGCAAGCATTTCAGTTTTGTATTCAAGCAGATTTATCTTTAAATGGGTAGTATAAATATCGTTTTCTATGGCTTTTTCGAGTTTAAAATTATTTTTATAAATAATCCGCAAGCGATGTTCTAAAGTAGTGTTTCCGATACCGCTTCGTTCTTTTTTCAGGACTTTTTTATCCGAAATTTTATTAGAAACCGTCATTGAAAAAGCATTGTCTTTAAACTCAAAAAGAACAGAGATAAAAGCATCCGAACTTTGTAAATCGGCATGTTTGAATGCATTCTCAATTAAATCAATAGAAATTAACGGAGCTAACAAAGGCTGTTCATATAATTTTTCTTCTGAATTTATTTTGGTTTTTATTTTTAATTCGAAAAGCGGACTGATTTTTATTTTATTGATTTCGATTAAATTCAATGCAAAATCAATTTCTTCTTTGGCTGTAACATGCTTTTTCTTACTTTCATACAAAATATAATCCAACACATTAGCTAATTTATCCATAGCAAAATAAGTTTGATAAGCATGTGATTGAATTGAATTAAGAATATTCTTAAAAAGATGCGGATTTAATTTGGCCTCTAAAGTTTCTAATTGTAAATTATTGACTTTCATTTCAAGTTCAAAAAACTTTTTTTTAGCCTCATTTTTTTCCTTTCTGGCATGCACTAACTGATAGGTCACAAAACCAATAATGACCAATAGAAGTAAAATTATAATTAAAAAAAGAAAAGTAATATTATCGTTTTTTAGCATAATCCATTTAGATTCGGTTATTAATGACTCGACACAAATTTCAACCCGATAATCGAAGCAATAAGCGTAATAATAAAAAAGATTCTCCAGAAAGTGGCAGGTTCTTTAAATATAAAGATTCCAACTAAAACGGTTCCTACTGCTCCTATTCCTGTCCAGACTGCATAAGCCGTCCCAATAGGCAACTCCTGTGTGGCTTTGTATAATAAAAACATACTCACCGTTAAACTCAACAAAAAACCAATCATCCACCAGGCCGATTCCATCCCTGTAGTTTCTTTGGCTTTGCCAAGACAAGAAGCAAAAGCTACTTCAAATAATCCGCCTATTATCAATAAAATCCAACTCATTTTTTATGATTTTATAATTAAAACAGAAGAAACATCCACTAGCCAGTCAACCCGGGTATCAATGATGCTTTTCCAGCTTTCTAAACTAATCAACATTAAATCCTGTTGTTTAAAAAAAGTAGTATTTAAGTCTGTATCCGTAATCACAGTGATGTTATTAGGGAATTTTTGCAACAAGGTAACGACTGTGCTTTGGATCACAAAATTATTTTTCACAAAATCATTTCGATCCAGAATATTGATTTTAGAATTGTTGTTCAAAATCATTTTTTGAACATAATCCATTAATGTAGCATCATCTGATTTTAAAATAGGTACAAAAACCTCATTTAATGCTTCAAAATCATTATCTATTAAAATCCCTAAAGGTTTTTTAGTTTTAGCTACGATTTGTCTGGTTCTTTCATCAAAGGGTGAATTTTCAAATAAGCCTTCTTTACCTTTAAATTTATCCAGCAATCGATCCGGATTGATAATCCGGCTGGTAAAACCAATGACTTTCCCCAGCAAACTGCCTTCAAAAATAGATTTTCCCAAACCTACTAAAAGTAAGTCATACTCGCCACTGTTAGCCACATCGGCAATTTCATTTTCAATATCATTCGTCACTTTAAAAATAGAAAGCACTTTCACTCCTAAATGGTCCGACTCATCAAATATAGGTTCGAAACTTTCCTTTTCTATTTCTTCCATGTTAAATGAATGCAATTCATCACTCTGACAAAGATGCATCGCCGTAATTACCGAAGCCGATTTTTGTTTTTTAGTCAGGCTGTTAGCCAAACGCAACAACGATTTCCCTTTTTCGTTATTTCCAAACGAAATTAAAATCCGGTATTTATTTTCATCAACAGCTTCTACTGACTCTGTTTCGTTTTTAGTTTTAAAAATAAAACCAAGTGCATTTAATGCCGGACCTGTCATAAAAGTAGTGACCAATGCCATAATTACCATCATTGTAAAAACTTCCGGTGTCAGTACTTTTAGTTCCAAACCTATGTTTAAAACAATCAGTTCCATCAAACCTCTGGTATTCATTAAAGCGCCAATAGTCAAACTATCATGCCAATTTTGCCCCACAAATCTGGCCGCCAGAGCGCTTCCTAAAAACTTACCTATTACAGCTACAGCAATAATAGCTCCGGTAACTTTCCATAAATAAACATCATTAATTAAGCCCACATGAGTGTGTAAACCGGTAAAAACAAAAAATAAAGGCAGTAATAATATCACCGATACATCTTCGACTTTTTCAATAAATATCATTCTGAATTTAGCGATATCGGGCATTATGGCCCCCATCATAAATCCTCCAAATAACGCATGGATTCCTATTACTTCAGTGGCATAAGAAGAGAGAATCAGTAACAATAGAAACAAAGCCATGACCGGTTTTCCAATATTTTCTTTTTCTGCATACAAATCCCCAATTCTTTTCAAAAAGGGTTTTATAATAAAAAGCATGGTCAAAACATAGAGTAAAGCCAGCGAAATAACATACAGGGATCCCACAAAATCTCCCGCTTTTACAATAGCAATAACTACCGCAAGTAAGCACCAGGCTGTAATATCATCGGCAGCGGCACAGGTAATTACAATGGCTCCCAAACGTGTTTTATGAATTCCGCGCTCCTGTACAATACGCGCCAGAACAGGAAATGCCGTGATGCTCATAGCAATTCCCATAAAAAGACTAAAGGATAAAAACTCGACACCCGCCGGAGCAAATTGATTATAAACAAAATAAGATAAGCCAATTCCCATAGCAAAAGGAATAATGATACTGGCGTGGCTGATAACAATGGCTTCGCTGGCCTTATTTTTCAGGATTTTTACGTCTAATTCCATTCCGATAACAAACATGAAAAGGATCAAACCTATCTGGCTTAAAAACTTGAGATTTCCTAAAGATTCTTCGGGAAATAATGCTGCCGAAAATTCCGGAAAATACATCCCTACCAAAGAAGGTCCCAGCACAATTCCGGCAATTATTTCTCCAATAACGGTAGGCTGACCGATTTTTTTAAAAAACCAACCAAAAATTCGTGCCGTTAAAATAATCATAACAATTTGTGCCAATAAAATTGCCAGTGGATCTTTAAAATTATGTACCATCGAATTTACAAAATCATCAAAAGAATCATTTTGAGTATGGACAGCAATATTAGATTTCTTTAATTCCAGTAATTTTCCTTTTTGGATTATCCAATAAATCAATACTGAGAAGATTCCGGTAACCCCAAAATAGAACAACGAATTTTTATATTTTTTCAAAACCATATCACCACAATAATTGATTTATTTTAACACGCAAAGATGCTAAATTCTTTAATAGAATTCACATGCCCGATATTAATTTCATAATAAAAAAACAAGCATTCGGAAAACCATAAAATTGATTTAAAATTTACAAAAAAATTACTCCTTTCCTATGGTTTTCACTACATTTGCACCCATTTTAAAACCCTTATGAAAAAGAAATTAAAAGTGGGATTTTGGGAATTTGTAGCCCGAATTGTACTTAAAAACCGTATTGCCATTTTAGGACTTATTTTTCTAATAACTTTGTTTCTAGGTTTACAATGGAAAAATATCCGATTTTCATTTACTGAAGCTAACTTACTTCCTGACAACAATATTGTTAATAAAGAATACAATGCCTTTTTAAAAGAATTTGGAGAAGAAGGAAATTTAATTGTAGTAGGCATCAAAGACGAAGCTTTCTTTACACCAAAAGTTTTTACGGCATGGAATAAATTGATGCTCAATTTCAAATCACAAAAAGAAATTGATCTGGTGGTATCCGTAAGTGATTTAAAGAAACTACAAAAAAATGAAGCAATAGAAAGCTTTGAATTAGTTCCTTTTGCAGACCAGAGTAAAACAACTGATCAGGCATATCTTAATGGACTCAAAAAAGATTTGTTTACTAAACTGCCTTTCTATGAAGGATTGCTTTTTAATAACAAAGAAACCATTCGCTCAGCGATTTACATGGACAAAGAAATTGTAAATACTGCCGCCCGAAAAGATTATATATTAAATGATTTTATACCCAAAATTGAAGCTTTTGAAAAAGAAACCGGTGTAGACCTTCGTGTTTCCGGAATGCCTTACATCAGAACACTCAATGCAAAAAGTATTACGGATGAAATTAGTTTATTTATAGGTGCTTCCCTGTTTGTTACGTCTCTGATATTCTTTTTCTTTTTCCGCTCATTCCGTGCTACTTTAATTTCGATGCTAATTGTTATTATTGGCGTTATGTGGACGTTTGGATTATTGGGTTTATTCCATTATGAAATCACAGTGCTAACCGCGATTGTGCCATCGTTAGTAATTGTTATCGGGATTCCCAACTGTATTTTCCTTACTAATAAATACCAGCAGGAATTTCGTGCTCACGGAAACAAAGCACGTGCTTTACAGCGGGTAATTACTAAAGTAGGAACGGCGACTTTGATGACAAACTTAACCACAGCTGCCGGTTTTGCTACTTTTATCATTACGCAAAGTGAATTATTAAAAGAATTTGGTATCATTTCTTCCTTAAGTATCATTGCATTATTTTTCTTGTGTTTGATTGTAATTCCGATTTACTATAGCTACCAACCCGTTCCTAAAGACAAACATTTAGAACATTTGAGCCGTAATTACACCAAAGTTTTTATTACCTGGATAGAAAAAATGGTCAAATACAACCGCAGGTATGTGTATGCAGTGGCTATCTTTTTATTCCTGATTAGTTCTATTGGAGCCTTAAAAATCAAGACTTCGGGAAGTTTAATTGAAGACATGCCTAAGAATACAGGTTTTTTTGAGGACATTCTGTTTTTTGAAAAAGAATTCAATGGTGTAATGCCATTAGAAATTACCATTGATACCCAAAGAAAGAAAGGGGTAATGAAACTTTCTACAATGAGAAAAATGGATGAATTTCAAAAAACCATTGAAGAAATTCCTGAATTATCAAAACCCATTTCAATTCTCAATCTGGTTAAATATTCTAAACAGGCCTATTACAATGGAAATCCGGAATATTACGATTTGCCTACTTCGCAGGAGCAGAGTTTTATTTTGGGCTACGCCAAAAACGAAACTAAAAATTCCAAAGAAAACATCATGAAAAGCTATGTGGACAGCACAGGACAAGTGGCACGTATCACTACTTTTATGAAAGACATTGGCACCGGAAACATGGCTAAAATTGAAGATCAGCTCTGGGCTAAAATCAATACTATTTTCCCTAAAGATCGTTACAAAGTTTCGATGACAGGAAAAGCTTTGGTTTTCGAAAAAGGAACTAAATATTTATTAGACAATCTGGTAAGTTCGATCCTTTTTGCGATATTTTTAATTTCGATGTTAATGGTTTTCATGTTCCGTTCTTTCAAGATGGTAGTGGTTTCATTAATTCCTAATTTACTTCCGCTGATGATTACAGCCGGATTAATGGGTTATTTTGGAATTCCTTTAAAACCATCCACTATATTGGTATTTAGTATTGCCTTTGGACTTTCAGTTGATGATACTATTCACTTTTTAGCACAATACCGTCAGGAATTAACACATAATAACTGGAAGATAAAAAAATCTGTTTTTGCAACTATCAAAGAATCCGGAATTAGTATGTTTTACACCTCAGTAGTATTGTTTGCAGGATTCTCTGTCTTTATGTTATCTGATTTTGGAGGAACAGTAGCTCTTGGAGGATTAATTGCTATTACACTGGCTTTCGGAATGCTTTCTAACCTGATGCTATTACCTTGTTTAGTTTTAACATTAAACAAATCACTGGCGAATGAACAGGAATTTATTGAACCCAAAATTGATGTTTTAGATCATTTGGATGAAGCAGAGGAAAACTAAATCCATTTCATTTATTTCTTGAAAGTGGAGTCCAGCAACCACTAAAAAAACGGGGCGAAAATCGAAAAGCCTGAAGAGTAGAAAACAAAAATAGCAATAATGGCACTAGACCAACAGGTAACTCTTGTAAACAAATATATCGACAAAACAATCGATTTTGGCTTTGAATACGCACCAAAATTAGTGGGAGGAATTATAGTTCTCATAATTGGTTTATGGTTTACCAAATTAGTTACGAAAGGCGTTGGAAAATCATTAGAAAAATCAAAAATTGATCAATCACTCGTTCCGTTTTTAAAGAGTTTAACCAACATAA
>Ga0307414_10000495_pt1 | contig 20534 bp, 18 predicted proteins | sample DK1Ometagenome_FD_203804 | JGI IMG/M metagenome (GOLD analysis project Ga0307414, IMG submission 203804) | Maize rhizosphere microbial communities from greenhouse at UC Davis, California, United States - DK15-O-3 | ecosystem: Host-associated > Plants > Roots > Rhizosphere > Soil | place: USA... | reverse complement strand
GTGAGCTGGCGCGCCTCGCCGTCGTTGAGCGTGATGAGGTCCACGCGCTTCAGCAGCTCGAGCAGGTCGGGGCGCCGGCTCTCGATCCAGAAGTTCATCGTGTCGCAGGCGACGAGCTTCGGCGACTCGACCTGGCTCAGCACGTCGAGCTGGAGCCGCGGGTCGATGTTGGCCAGGAAGACGAACGGCGCGCGGCGGAACTGGGCCGGGATCTTCGGCCGGAAGTGCGAGAAGACGCCGAGCCGCGTCTCCAGCGTCTCGGCCGAGTTCAGGTCGTGCCGGTAGCGCCCGCGCCAACGGAACGACTCGCCCTCGGCGCGCTCGAGCCCCGCGAGGTCCACGCCGCGATCGGCGAGTGGCTGCAGCTTCTCGACCGGGTAGTCGGAGCCGACGACGCCGACGAGCTGCACCGGCGTGAGGTGGCTGGCCGAGGCGGAGAAGAACGTCCCCGACCCACCGAGTACGTCGTCGGCCTTCCCGAACGGGGTCTCCACGGAGTCGAGGGCGACGGAACCAACTACCAGTACGGTCATCTGAGCGGGGCGAGAATGTCGTGGCGGTCGCAGGGGCGAAAGAGGAAAGACCGCTGGCTCAAACAGTCCTTCCCCTTTCGCCCCTTCTCGATGGTTCACATGCGCTCGGGCGCAGTAATTCCCAGAATCGCCAGCCCGTTACGCAGCACGATCTGCGTGGCGCGGGCGAGGACGAGGCGGGCGCGGGTGATCGGTTCGGGCTCGTCGAGCACGTGGTGCTTGTGGTACCACTTGCTCGCCTTGCCCGCCGTGTCGTGCAGGTAGCTCGCGACGCGGTGCGGCTCCAGCGACTCGGCGGCGCCGGCGACGAGCGCGGGGAAGTCGAGCAGCGCCTTCGTCAGCTCGAGCTCCTCGTGGTTGCCGAGCACCGAGAGGTCCGCCCCCTGCCCCGTGACCGACTCCGGGGCGACGCCGCCGTTGCGGAAGATGCCGCACATCCGCGCGTGCTGCATCTGGATGTAGTAGACCGGGTTCTCCTCGGACTGCGACTTCGCGAGGTCCACGTCGAAGACGAGCTGCGAGTCGCCTCTCCGCATGAGGAAGAAGTAGCGCACGGCGTCGCGCCCGACCTCGTCGATGAGGTCGCGCACGGTGACGTAGCTGCCGGCGCGCTTGGAGATCTTCACCTCCTCGCCGGCGCGCATCACGGTCACCATCTGATGCAGCACGTACGCGGGGTAGCCCTCGGGGATCCCCATGCCGAGCGCCTGCAGGCCGGCCCGCACGCGCGTCACCGTGCTGTGGTGGTCGGCGCCCTGCACGTTGACGGCGTGCCGGAAGCCGCGCTGCCACTTCGTGACGTGGTACGCGACGTCGGGAACGAAATAGGTGAACGACCCGTCGCGCTTGCGCATGACGCGGTCCTTATCGTCGCCGAAGAGCGTCGTCCTGAGCCAGAGCGCGCCCTCGCTCTCGTAGGTCATCCCGGCGTCGGCGAGCGCGGCGACGGTCTCCTCCACCTTGCCGTCGGTGTAGAGCGACGACTCGAGGTAGTAGGTGTCGAACTTGACGCCGAACGCCTGCATGTCGAGGTCCTGCTCCTTGCGCAGCTCGCGCACGGCGAAGGCGGTGATCGCCGGGAGGTCCGCGCCGGCGCGGTCCGCCGGGTGCCCGGCAACGTACCGCTCGGCGAGCTCGCCGATGTACGCGCCGTGGTAGCCGCCCTCGGGGATCTCGGCGTCGCGGCCGACGAGCCGCGCGACGCGGGCCTGCACGCTGAGGCCGAGGTTCCGGATCTGGACGCCGGCGTCGTTGTAGTAGAACTCGCGCGAGACGTCGGCCCCACTCCACGAGAGGAGCGTGGCGATCGCGTCGCCGAGCGCGGCCTGTCGGCCGTGGCCGACGTGCAGCGGTCCGGTGGGGTTCGCGGACACGAACTCGACGACGACACGCTCGCCGCCGGCGCGCGTCGAGCGGCCGTAGTGCAGGTCCGCGGCGACGATGCCAGGCAGCCCGCCGGCGAGCGCCGCGGGGTCGAGGCGAAGGTTGATAAAGCCCGGCCCCGCGATCTCGGCGCTGCTCACGCCCGCCGACTTCAGGTCGGCGCCATCGATGAGCGCCTGGGCGACGTCGCGCGGCTTGCGGCCGAGCGGGCGCGCGAGCGTCATCGCGAGGTTGGTGGCCCAGTCGCCGAACGACGGGTCGCGCGGGCGCTCGAGCACGACGTCCACCGGCTCGGCGGCACCGAGGCGGCGCGCCGACGCCGCGAGCACGTCGCGGATGGCGACCGCGGAATCGCTCATTCGCCGCCGCCCGAAGACGGCTTGGCGGGCTTGGAGGGCTTCGACGCGGGCGAGGCCGCGGGAGTGGCCGCCGGCGCGGCGGCCGGCTTCGCGTCGCCGCCCGTCGCCTCGCCCGACTTGGCGCTCGCGCCCTCGGACCCCGACGCCGCGGCCTTGCCGTCGCCCGAGGCGGCGGTCGCCTTCTGCTCCTTCTTGCCGTCCTTGCCGTAGTCCGTGATGTAGAACCCGGACCCCTTGAAGAGCAGCCCCGCGCCGCCCGAGATGCGACGCTCGGCGACCTCGCCGCACTGCGGGCAGGGGAGCGCGCTCTTCGAGTCGCTGATCTTGGAGTAAAACTGCTCGAAGTCGTGGCCGCGCGGGCAACGATATTCGTAAGTCGGCATCTTGTTGGGACTTAATAACGAGAGGAGGGGTGACCTCAAAGCTAGGTGCCCCGCGCCCCCCGTTCAAGCCGACGAGCGAGACGCTGCGTCGCCGGGCGGCCGCTACGGCCGCGCGGCCGGCGCAACGTACTCGAAGTCCCAATCCGGACGCCGATAATGCGGTACGGCGAACGAGAAGGGCTGCACTGTGTACGTGGCGACTCGGCGGCCGTCCTTCGCGACTCCGGGGTCGTACCAGCCTTGGAGCGCTCCGATGACCGCGTCGGTGAATGCGGGACCAGTCGAGTAGAGAATCCGGATCGAGCCCGCGTCGCCATGGCCGGAGGAGTCGGTTACGAACGCGGCCTGGACGAACGCAGGCTCCGGGCTACGCAGTCGGTCGATCGGATACACGATCATGAGACTGTTGCCGGCCACGCTCGGCGGTGTCCCCAGGCGGTGAATCGGGACAGGCGCTCCGTCCACTGCCGGCCGCGCACTGTCCGCCGCCGCAGCGACGCCGTCACCGCCCGTGACGGCTCGCGGCGACAGCCGACGTGCCCTCGCGCCGGAGCCCGTGCGGCGCGCCGCTCTCCGCCGAGGTCAGTCGCGGCGCGCGTTGCGGGCGCGGTCGGCGATCCTCACCACGTCGAAGGTCTGCCGCTGCTCCTTACCCTGGAGCTCGTACGTGAACGGCACCACGACGCGGGACTTCACCACGCGCCCACCGATCTGGCCCGGCTCGAACTTCGATTTCCGCACGAAGTCGACGGCAGACTTCGAGAAGTCCGGGTGCGTCGAGGACAGCACTTCGAGGGACGACGTGATGACGCTTCCAGTGGTGTCCACGACGAAGCTCAGCACTACGCTACCGCCCTGCTCGGCGCGTCTCAGCTCTACGGGGTAATTCGGAGTGCGGCGCGAGGCGCGTGGCTCGACGTAGCGCGTCAGCGCCGTATGCGTCCAGACCGTGTCCCCGCCGAGCGTCTCGGGCGCCGCGAGTGATGAATCCGCCTCACTCGCGACCGCCCACACTATGGTCAGCGCCGCCCTCGCCTCCGACTCCGTGAGCTCGAGCACGGTCCCGCGCCGTCCCACCGAGTCGGTCGCGTAGAGCCCGAGTGCCCGGCGACCGTCGACGACCGTACGCTCGAAGAAGAGCAGATCATCGGGCGCGCTGGCCGCGTCCGAGCGGAGCAGCGTGGCGCTGTCGAGGGGCGCGTCACGAGTGCGGTCGAGCCAACCGGCCGCGTACGCGCTCCACGAGGCGGCCGCGTCCGGCGGAATGATCACGACGGTCGGGGTACCAGAGCCCCGAACCACGACGACGATGCCGAGCCCGTGACGAGCCGCGACCGCGATCTCTGCGCTTCCGAGACTCAGGCGCTCGATCGAATCGGTCCGTACTCGGCGCACCGGTACGTCTATGACGGACCGTGAAGCCGCCGCGTCCTGCCGCCCGCCGAGCAGCGCCGCCAGCACAAGCAGGAGCATGACGACTCGGCGCCCGCGTGGAGGCCGGGTCAACGGTCGAGGGACGCGGCGACCTCGCCCCGACGGGACTGACATGCTCAGACGGACGGCCGGTAGGTCCCCCACACCGCGGCCAGCGCGTCGGCGATTTCGCCGACCGTGCCGCGCGCGCGCACGGCCTCGACGATGAGCGGCATGAGCGGCGCGTGGCCGGCCGTCGGACGCTCGGCACCATAAGCGCGGGCCGCGTCGCCGAGCGCGGCGAGCGCGCGCTCCACCGCGGCGCCGTCGCGCGCCGCGCGCACCGCGGCGAGTCGCGCGACCTGTCCGCGCTCGAGCGCCGAGTAGTCGGGGGCCGGGATGATCGGCGGCTCGTCGTCCGTGGCGAAGCGGTTGATGCCGACGAGCACCGTCTCGCCGCTCTCGACGCGCATCTGGAACTCGTAGGCGCTGCGCGCGATCTCTTCCTGGAAGAAGCCGGCGGCAATCGCCCGCTCCGAGCCGCCCATCTCGTCCACGCGCGCCAGCAGCGCGAGCGCACGGCTCTCGAGCTGGTTCGTCAGGTGCTCGACGTAGTAGCTGCCGGCGAGCGGGTCGGCGGTCGCGGCGACGCCGGACTCGTAGGCGATGACCTGCTGGGTGCGGAGGGCGAGCGTCGCCGCCTCCGCGGTCGGCAGGGCGAGCGCCTCGTCGTAGCCGTTGGTGTGCAGCGACTGCGTGCCGCCGAGCGCGGCGGCGAGCGCCTGCACGGTGACGCGGACGACGTTGTTGAGCGGCTGCTGCGCCTGCAGCGTGACGCCGCCCGTCTGCGTGTGGAAGCGCAGCCGCGCGCTCGCGTCGCTCGCCCCGAAGCGCTCGCGCATCAGCCGCGCCCAGATGCGGCGCGCGGCGCGGAACTTGGCGACCTCCTCGAACAGGTCGTTGTGGGCGGCGAAGAAGAACGAGAGGCGCGGCGCGAAGGCGTCCACGTCCAGCCCGGCGTCCACCGCGCGGCGCACGTACTCGACGGCGTTCGCGAAGGTGAAGGCGAGCTCCTGGACGGCCGTCGCGCCGGCCTCGCGAATGTGGTAGCCGGAGATCGAGATCGGGTTCCAGTTCGGCACCTCGGCGGCGCAGAAGCGGAAGATCTCGGCGATCAGGGCGAGGCTCGGCCGCGGCGGGTAGATGTACGTCCCGCGCGCGACGTACTCCTTGAGGATGTCGTTCTGGATCGTGCCGCTCACGCGGCCGCGCGACACGCCGCGCTCCTCGGCGACGACGATGTACATCGCGAGGAGCGTGGACGCCGTCGCGTTGATCGTCATGGACGTCGAGACACGGTCGAGCGGGATCCCGTCGAGCAGGCCGTGCATGTCCTCGACCGAGTCGATCGCCACGCCGACCCGCCCAACCTCCCCGAGCGCGCGCGGCGAGTCGGAGTCGATGCCCATCTGGGTCGGCAGGTCGAAGGCGACCGAGAGCCCCGTCTGCCCGGCGTCGAGCAGGTGCCGGAAGCGGAGGTTGGTCTCGGCGGCCGTTCCGAAGCCGGCGTACTGCCGCATCGTCCACAGCCGCCCACGGTACATGGACGACTGCACGCCGCGCGTGAACGGAAAGCGCCCGGGGTCGGCGAGGTCGCGCTCGTAGCTCACCGCGCCGTCGGCCGGCCGGTAGACGGGCGCGACGGGGATACCCGAGGGCGTGAGCCGCTCGTCGGCGGCGGGCTCGGTCTTGGGCTTGGCCATGCTCGGAAGATACGACCGTTTTCGGTCGACAGGTCGCGGTGGACGGTGACCGTAGAGAACCCCCGGGAGGCATCTCGTGCCGTCCCGGGGGTCTTACGGTCGACCGTGAATCGTGAACCGTCGACGGCTCGGCCTTCTAGACCGCTCCGGCCAGCGCCGCCGCGCCCAGCATCTGGTGCGCCGTGTCGACGTCCGCCTTGCTGCCGACGAAGAGCGGCGTGCGCTGGTGCAGCTCGGTGGGAATCACGTCGAGGATCCGCTGGCGGCCGTCACAGGCAGCGCCGCCGGCCTGCTCGCAGATGAAGGCGAGCGGGTTGGCCTCGTAGAGCAGCCGCAGCTTGCCGTTGGGGCTCTTGCGGTTCGCCGGGTAGGCGAAGATCCCGCCGCCCAGCAGGTTACGGTGGAAGTCGGCGACGAGCGAGCCGACGTAGCGCACGTTCATCGCCTTCTGCTCGCCGTCCAGCCCCCTGTAGCGCCGCATCAACGCCTTGACGGGCTCGTCCCACACCTGCTCGTACGAGTCGTTCACCGACAGGTATCGGCCGCGCTCCGGGATCCGGATGTTGGGGTGCGAGAGCAGGAACTCGCCGATGGACGGGTCGAGCGTGAAGCCGTGCGCGCCCTGCCCCGTCGTGTAGACCATCATCGTGCTGGAGCCGTACAGAATGTAGCCGGCGGCGACCTGCCGGCGACCGGGCTGCAGCATGTCCTCCATCTCGCCGCGCGCCCCGCGCGTGATCTTCCGCATCACCGAGAAGATCGTCCCCACCGGGACGTTGACGTCGATGTTCGACGAGCCATCGAGGGGGTCGAAGAGGAGGACGTACTTGCCGCACTTGAAGCGGTCCGGGATGGGAATGATGTCCGGCTCCTCCTCGGAGGCCATCGCGCAGAGGCGGCCGGTGTGGTCCATCGCCTTGACGATGATGTCGTTCGAAATCACGTCGAGCTTCTGCTGCACCTCGCCCTGCACGTTCTCGTGGCCGTCCGATCCCAGGATGTCGGCGAGGCCGGCGCTGCGCACCTTGTTGGCGATCATCTTCGCGGCGAGCGCGATGTCGTACAGGATGCCGGACAGCTCGCCCGTCGCCTCCGGGTAGAGGCGCTCCTGCTCGATGATGTAGCGCTCGATGGTGACGACCGAAGTGGCGGTGTGCTGGACCACGGTTAGACGTCCTGTGAAGGTGGGCGGTAGGAGCGCGGCTCGCGGAGCCGGCCCACGGCGTAGCGCTCGGCGTCCGCCTCGTAGCGGTTGCCGCCGTAACCCCGGCGGAGGCTTTCCCAGACGTAGCGCAGCGGGAACGCCGCGCTCGCCTCAAACTGGCGCACGTGTCCGAGCTCATGCAAGAGCAGTGCGGGGTCCAGACGCACCCCCGGCGCGACGAAGATCGTGCGCCAGAGCGTGATCGCGGCGACGGTGCGCTGGCCCAGCACCCAGCCGCCGACGCGCGGCGGCAGCCCGCCGCGCCGGAAGCGCGCCGCGGCGAGATCGGGGAAGACGCCGAGCAATTGCGGTGGCAGGTCGAGCCGCTCGCCGACGAGCGGCGCCACGACGGCGCCGAGCAGCCCGCTCAGGGCGCTCCGCCCTCGCTCCCGTCGCTCGCCGGCCCGTTCGATGCGCTCCACGTGGTTCCGTCGGCGGTGATGGTGGTGAGGGTCGTCCCGTCCGTCCGCACGACGATCGTGCCGAGACGGTCGGTCCGCAGAACGTCGGCGCCGCGTGCGGCGAGCGTCGCCATCACGTCCGCGCTGGGGTGGCCGTAGGAGTTCCCGGCGCCGACCGAGACGAGTGCCAGGCGCGGACGCACGGCGTCAAGAAAGGCCGGACCGCTGCTCGTCCGGCTGCCGTGGTGTCCGACCTTGAGGACGTCGGCGCGCAGCGATCCGGCGGGCGCGTGGGCGAGCAGCCACTCCTCCTCCGGCCGCTCGGCGTCTCCTACCAGCAGGAAGCGCACCGCGCCGAAGCGTACGACGGCGATCGTGCTGGCGAGGTTGGGGTCGGACAGGGCAGCCGTCCACGCCGAGTCGGGGGCCAGAAACGTCACCACGACGCCGTCCACGACGAGTGAGTCGGCGGGGCGAACGCGGCGCCAGGCGGTGCCCGCGCCGGCCGCGGCGGCGAGTGCGCCACGGTACACCTCGCTGCCGGCGACGAAGGCGGCGTCGTAGAACCACCGCGGTCGCAACGCCTCGAGCACGCTCCCCGCCCCGCCCACGTGATCGGCGTGCGGATGCGAGAGGACGAAGGCGGCCAGCTCGCCACCCTCGCGGCGCAGGTACGGCAGGATCGTCGTGCGGCCGGCATCGCCGCGCGCCCACACCCGGCCGGCGTCGAAGAGGATCCACCGCCCGCGCTCGGTGCGGACGGCGATCGCGTCGCCCTGCCCGACGTCGAGCACGTGCAGCTCGACGACGCCGCTCGTCCGCGTCGGGAGCACGGCGCCCGGCGACCAGGCGAGCGCCACCGCGCAGGCCGCCGCGACGACCGCAGGCCGGCCCGGAAAGCGGCTGACGCAGGCGACCACGAGGGCGCCCGCGGCGAGGGCGCCGAGCACCGCCTCCACCGGCGAGGGCGAGACCGTCGCCGCGGCGAACGGGATGGAAGCGCCCACCGTGGCCGTGCCGTCGAGCGCGGCCAGCAAGGGGTGCGCGGCGTCGGCAACGAGGGCGGCGAGCGGCGGCGCGAGCGGGTCGAGCAGGAGGGCCATGAACAGGGCCGGCTGGAGGAGCACGACGATCGGCGCCGCGACGAGGTTCGTGAGCGGCGCGACGAAGCTCATGCGGCCGATCCCCCACGCGACGAGCGGCGCCGTGGCGAGCGTCGCGACGGTGGACGCGAGCAGCTCGCGGCCGAGCGAGAGGCGCCACCCGCCGAGCCGCGGCGCGAGCACTCGCGCTGCGAGGGCGCCGCTGGCGACGAGCGAGGCCATGCCGGCGACGCTGAGCTGGAAGCCGAGGTCGCGCACGGCACGCGGCTCGAGGGCGAGCGGAAGCACCGCCCCGACGGCGAGCGACGCCCAGGGCGACGTGTGGCGGTGCAGCGCGCGCGACGCGGAGGCAGCGCCGAGCATCGCGGCCGCGCGCACGGCCGGCGGCGGAGCGCCGATGACGGCGACGTAGAGCGCGGTGATGAGCACGGCGAGGGCGGCGCCGGCGCGCGCCGGGACTCGGAGAGCGCGCAGCAGCAGGACGATCGCGCCCGCGATGACCGAGACGTGGAGGCCGGAGATAGACAGGACGTGTACGAGCCCCGCCGCGGCGAAGCGATCGCGCAGCTCGGGGGCGAGCGAGCGAGTGTCGGCGACGAGGAGCGCGCGGGCGACCGCCGAGTCGCTCCGGAACGTGCGGTCTATGGCGCGAGACGCCGAGGCGCGCAGCGCGGCGAGGGGTGCGCGGCCGGGCGTGGGGACGACCCGCGCCTCGCGCACGACGACGCCGCCGCGCCCGTCCTTCAGGAGCGCCCCCCGCACCCGCGCCACGCGGCCGGCGGCGACGTTCCCCCGCGCCACGAAGAGCGCCGCACGCGAGGCACAGCCGCCCGCGGAATCCGAGAGCGTGCCGCGCGCGTAGCCGCCCGGCGCGGCGTCGTCGTCGAGCGTCACGCGCCACTGCGGGACGCGCGTCAGCTCGAGGAAGCAGCGCGCGTCGTGCGCAACGGCGGCGCGCGCCACCCCGAGCCCGGAGATCGCGACGAGGGCGATCGCCACCCCCGACCGCCGGCCGGCGGCGAGCGACGCGGCGCCGCTGGCGAGCGCGGCGGCGAGGCCCGGCACGAGCGCGCCGCCGAACCCGAGGAGGAGTCCGGCGGCGTAGGCCAGTACGGCGGCGGCGGCGAGGGGCACGGAGCGGGGCCGGCGTTGGGGGCACGCCCCTCGGCCGCCCCGCCCAGCGGCTAGCTCGTGCGGGTCGCGGCGGCGGGAGGCGGGGGAGAGTCCGGAGCCGTGCCGTCGTGGCGCGGCTGCTGGGCGACGCGGCGCATCGCCTCGAGGATGACGACGGCGATCTCCGCCTTCGCGCCGTCCTGCGAGAGCGCGACGCGTGTCACCGCGGCGCCGAGCGGGAGGTCGCCGACGTAGCGCGGCCTAGCATTGTTCATCGCGAGCGTGAGGACGTCATCCTCGCACCGCTGGCAGCGGCAATAGCCCGCGTCGCGCTCCCGCAGGTCGCGGAACGTGTTGCGCACGACTTCTTCGAGGGCGTTGATCATCATGCGGTCTCCTGCGGCCGCCCGTGGGGTCAGCCGGCCATCGGCAGCGGCCGCCGCTCGGGCGACGGCACCACCACGGCGCCAGTGAACGTGGATCCGGTCGTGCCCGTGAGCTCGACGGTGAGGTAGCGGCCGATCTGCCCCGGATCGCCGGGCACCAGCACCGTCCGGAAGTCGCGCGTCCGCGCCTGCAGCAGCTCGCCGCGGCGGGCCCCCTTCTCGACGAGAACCTCGTGGCGGGTGCCAAGAAGGGCGAGATTGCGCGCGCGGGCCCCGGCCCGCACCTCCTCGATTAGACGACCCAGGCGCTCGCTCGCCACGTCGTCGGGCACCGCGTCGCTCGCCGGGAGTCGGGTCGCTGGCGTCCCGTCGCGGGCCGAGAACTTGAACGTGAAGGCGTCCATGAAGCCGACCTCGCGCACCGCGGAGAGCGTCTCCTCGAAGTCCGCCTCTGTCTCCCCCGGAAAGCCCACGATGATGTCGGTCGTCAACGAGAGGCCGGGCACGGCGGCGCGCAGCCGCGCCACGCAGTCGAGGAACCCCTCCCGAGTGTAGCGGCGCAGCATCCGACGCAGGGTGCGCGTGGAGCCCGACTGCATCGGCAGGTGGACGTGCTCGCACACCGCCTCGACCTCCGCCATCGCGGCGACGACGCGGTCGCTGAAGTCGTTCGGGTGCGGACTCGTGAAGCGCAGCCGGCGCAGCCCCGGCACACGTCCGACGGCACGCAGCAGATCGGCGAAGTCGTGCGCGCCGTCGTAGTAGGAGTTCACCGTCTGGCCGAGCAGCACGACCTCGCTCATCCCTTCCGCCACGACGCGCTCCGCCTCGCGGACGACGTCGGCGAGCTGGCGGCTGCGCTCGGGGCCGCGCGTCGTCGGCACGATGCAGTAGGTGCAGCGGTAGTTGCAGCCGCGCTGCACAGGGATCCACGCCTTCACGCCATCGAAGCGGCGGGGGGTGAAGTCCTCGTAGTGCTCCTCGAGGTCGAAGTCGGTGGCGACCGCCTTCCGCCCGGCGCGCGCGCCCTCGACGAGCGCCGGCAGCGCGCGGTAGCCGTCCGGGCCGACGACGAGCGAGACGTGGCGCGCCGTCTCGAGGAGCTGCGGACCGAGCCGCTGCGCCATGCACCCCGTGACACCGACGACCGTGTCCGGCTTCATGTGCCGCCGCAGCTCGCCGAGCCGCCCGATCACCCGCTGCTCCGCGTGGTCGCGGATCGCACAGGTGTTGACGAGGATCACGTCCGCCCCGTCGGGCACGTCCACGACCGTGTAGCCGCTGTCCGTCAGCTTCCCGAGCATGAGCTCGGAGTCGCTGACGTTCATCTGGCAGCCGTACGTTTCGATGTAGACGGTGGGGCGGGAGATCATGCGACGAGAACCGAGGTGCGGGTTGCGGGACGCGGGGCACGCCGAACGCGCCGTCCACTACCGGCCGTTCGCCGTGAGCCGTCGGCTGCCGCTTGGGCGACGAGTCCGTCCCCGGCGAGATGCAGCCTGGCGTCGAAGCGGCCGCCGCGCGGCGGCGACGGATCGTCCAGCGCCACCGAAAGATAATCCTCGGCGAGCCCCGCGCGCCCGGCGGTCAGTGGCCGAGCGGCCCGCCGGCGCGGTGCTCGCCGGTGCGCTGCAGCTCGGCGCTCACCGCGGGCGGGCGGGGCGGGAGGAGCACGTGGAACGCGCTCCCCTCCCCGACCCTGCTCTGCACCCAAATGCGGCCGCCGTGCGCGTCCACGACGAGCTTGCAGAACGCCAGTCCGAGCCCCGAGCTCCGCGTGCCGCCCTCGGCGGCGCTCTTTACGCGCTCGAACTTGCGGAAGATCAGCTCATGGTACTCGGGCGGGATCCCCGGCCCGTCGTCGGCGACGGTGAACAGCACGGAGCGCCCGTCGGCGCGCGCCGAGAGGCGGATGTGCACGCCCTTGCCGGCGTGCGTGAGCGCGTTCTGCACGAGGTTGGAGAAGACACGCTTGAGCAGCGCGCGGTCCGCCTCGAACACCTGCGCGTCGTCGCTGACGTCGGTCGTCACGGTGCCGCGCGCCTGCTGGAGCCGCATCGCCCACTCGTGCGCCAGCTCGCTCACGAAGGCGCCCGGCGCGATCGGCGTGAGGTCGAGGCGGAGGGACGTGTCCTCGATGCGCGCCACCTCGAGCAGGTCGTTGATCAGCGCCAGCAGGTCCTCGGCCTTCCCCTCGGCGTCGCTCAGCGCCTGACGCTGCCCCGGCGAGACGGCGCCGAAGTCGCCGTCGAGCAGCATCTCGGTCGTCGCCAGCACCGACGTGAGCGGCGTCTTGAGGTCGTGCACGATCATCTTCATGAGGTCGTCGCGGACCTTCTCGAGCTCGCGCAGCTTGCGGTAGCTGTCCTCGAGCGCGTCGGTCGCCGCCTTGAGCTTGAGGAGGCTGCGCACGCGCGCGCCGAGCACGAGCCGGTTGTGCGGCTTCGTGAGGAAGTCGTCGCCCCCCGCCTCGATCGCCTTCACGCGGTCGGTGGTGTCGTTGAGCGCGGTGACGAAGATGACGGGAATGCGCGCCGTGCGGGGGTCGCGCTTGATGCGGCGGCAGACCTCGAAGCCGGTCTGCCGGTCTTCGACGCCGAGGTCGCCGGCCGGCATCGAAACGTCGAGGATGCAGAGGTCGGGGCGGTGCCGGAACGCCATCTCGACGGCGCTCGGCCCGTCGATCGCCTCCACCGTGCGGTAGCCCAGCGTGTGGAGCTGGGCGAGGAGCAGCTCGACGTTCGCCGGGACGTCGTCGGCGACGAGGATCAGCGACGACGGCGGGGTCGCCGTCTCGGGTCCCGACTGCCGCCGCGCGATTCCCTGCATCGAGTCCACGGTGACGCCTAGGGGCGCACAGTGAAGCCGATGCCGAGCGTCCAGGCGCGCTCGGAAGTGCCGACGCCGTCGGCGCTGCGCGCGGCGCGCTGCGCGGCGAAGTCGAACACCGCGCGATCGCCCGCCAGCGGCACGCCGAATCCGGCCGCGTACGCCGTCTCGCTCACCTCAGCCCCGGCCGCCGAGAAGGGGAGGGTCCGGGTGCGCGCGCCGACGCGAAGCATGACGAGCCGGTTGCCCGGCAGGCGCGGGCCGGCGACGTCGGCCCCCACCGAGTACTCGGTCGCGTCGAACGTGCGCACGGCCGCCGAGCCCAGCCCGTCGATGTTCGACCACTTCTCCCAGTTCACGCGCGCGACGAGCGTCGTGCCGCTGATCCCGTCGTAGACGACGGAGCCGCCGACGCGGTCCGGGATGCGGGCGCGCGAGATGAGCGTGTCGCCCGCGTTGAGCCGGAGCGTGCCGCCGTGGCGGCCCGACGCCGAGAGGAGCAGCGAGGGTAGCGGGCGCCACTGGACGCCGCCGGAGAGGCCGATGCCGCTGAACGAGAGACGGCGGTTCTCGTTGACCTGGAGGAACGGGTTCGTGCCCGACGTGTTCGTCGGGTCCACGACGTCGGCCGTCACGTTGACGCGATTCTGGCCCGTGAACACGTGCAGGCCGAGGCCGAGGCTGACGCGGCCGCGGCTCGGGACGTACGACCCCGCGAGGCGCACGTCGTTGGCCGCCCCGGTGCTCGTGAGCGACGTCGTCGTGTTCACCGTGCCGCCGCCGGGCAGCGACTGCTGGACGGTGTTCGAGGTCGAGAAGTTGCGCGCCAGGAAGGTGGACGAGGAGATGCCGAGCATCGTCCGCGCTCCGACGCGCACGGCGGCGGCGATGAGCGGGAAGCGCGTCGTCGTCAGGTGGTCGGTCTCGCCGCCTGCGGTGACCGCGGTGAACTCCGGGGCGTACTGGAAGAAGATCCCGCCGCGCCCCCACGCCGAGAGCACGGCCGGGTTGATCGGCGAGACGGGGTCACTCTCGCCGAGCGCGCCGGCGCTGCCGAGGGCGCGCGTGCTGAGCTGGCCGGGCGGGTAGCCGAAGCCCTGGTCGGAGAGCGTGCCCTGCGCGAGCGCGGCGGCGGGGTCGGCGAGCGAGGTCACGATGCCGATGAGCGCGAGGGCGACGGCCGCGCGGGGAGCGCGGGAGCAATGCTGCCAGGCGAGCGCCGTCATGGCACACCGAAGGTGACGCGTGGGACGTAATTGATCCGCAGTCGCGGACGCACCGTCGGGTCGGTCGCCTCGGTGGAGTAGAAGCGGAGCTCGCCGGGGACGAAGCCCTCCCCGCCCACGCGGAGGACGATGGCGCGCGGGTTCACGTCGTAGATGTCGGAGCGCCACCCGGGAATGATGGACGCCAGCTCGACGATCCGCAGGCCCTGCTCGCCGGGGTTGAGCGTCACGGACGCGAGGCCGGCGATCGTCTCAGGCCCGGCGACGACGAGCGCGGCGCGCGCCAGATCGGTAATGTCGCGGCCGGCGAGACTGATCATCGGCACGAGCGGGACGCCGGTCGTCGGGTTGACGCCGGCCGACGGCCGCTGCGTGAGCAGCAGCGAGGCGCGGACGATGGTCGCCGAATCGAGGAGCGCCGCCGGGATGTCGAAGCGCATGTAGACGCGGCGCGCCGGCAGGCCGCCGACGACGAGCGCGTCGCTCGGCACGGGCTGCTGGCCGGCGGCGACCAGCAGGTAGTCGCGCGCGTTGAACTGCAAGGTCGGCGACGCCGCGCTCGCCGCCGAGCTCGTGCCGGTTGCGAGCGGCACCACGGCGTCGGTCGAGTCGGTCGGGTCCACGGTGAGGACGGGCGCCGACCCGGGCGCCGAGGTCGTCGTCGCGATAAGCCGGAGCTCGACCGGCGCAGCGCTCGACACGCGCACGCCCAGCCGCAGCCGCTGCCCCCCCGACACCTTCGCGCCGACCTTCGCGGGATCGAGCGAGACGCGGAGGGTGTCGCCGATCTCCGCCTTCGAGGCGAGCGTCCGCGAGCCGAGCAGGCGGTCCTCGGTGAAGAGCGCGAGCGACGCGGCGTCGGTCGGGTCCAGCTCCGGCGTGTCCACGTCGTAGAGGCTCACGGTCACCGGGGCGCTGAGCACGCTGCCGCCGGTGTCCACACTGAAGCGCACCCGCGCCGTCGTGAGCGAGGTGATCGGGACGTTGATCTCGGTCGCCGAGCGATTGAAGGTCCGCGGCAGCGTGTCGAAGCGCAGGACGGCGCGTGTGTCGAGCGCGGCACCGTGGCTCGCGACGAGCAGCACGTCCTCGGCGCCCTTCGCCGGGAAGTTGGAGAGCGTCGTGTCGAGCACGACGGCGTCGATCGTCGTGTCGCGGAGGGTGACGTCCTGGTTCGGGCAGAGGGCCGGGCAGGCGGCGCTCGTGTCGAGCGTCTCCGTGCAGGCGGCGGACGCCAGCGCGACGAGCGCGAGGGCGAGCGGCGCGAGCCGGCGTGGCGGCCGGAGTCGAGGGCCGGCGCCGCCGCCACGGGCGCGGAGACGCCGGGGAAGTACGGTCATGAGGGCTGGGGAGCGAAAACGGGTCACGGCGCGATGGCGCGCCGGAGAGCCGCCGGAGTGAATGCCGCGGGAAGGAGCTCGGCGAGCGTCCAGCGCGCCTCGTCGCCGCGCGCCGTGACGCTCACGACCTCGAGGTCCGGCGCGAACTCGACGAGGAACTGGCGGCACAGGCCGCACGGCGGGGTGGGCTCGCTCGCCTCGGTGGCAACGAGGAGGCGGTCGAAGTCGCGCGCCCCGGCCGCGACCGCGGCCATCACGGCACCGCGCTCGGCGCAGATCCCCCCGCCGTAGGACGCGTTCTCGACGTTGCAGCCGGCGAAGATGTCGCCGCGCCTCGAGCGCAGCGCCGCCCCGACGCGGAATTCCGAGTACGGCGCGTAGGCGTTGGTCATCGCCGCGAACGCCGCCTCGCGCAGCGCGTCGTCGGACGACCGCGCGCCGCCCCCCGACCGCCGCTCGGCCTCACTCACGCGCGCACCAGGACGTCGAGGAACGAGGTCCCGCGTCCGCGGTAGCCGACGCCGAGCCATTCGGCGACCGTCGCGCCGAGGTCGGAGAACGTCTCGCGGCGGCCGAGCGACCGCGGCCGGACGCGCGCCCCGAGGGCGAGCAGGGGCACGCACTCGCGGGCGTGGTCGCTGGACGCGGACGTCGGGTCGTTGCCGTGGTCGGCCGTGATGAAGAGCAGGTCGTCCTCTCGGAGGGCGGAGCGGAGGTGGGACAGGGCGTCGTCGAACTCACGCAACGCGTGGTAGAACCCCGCGACGTCGTTGCGGTGCCCGTAGAGCTGGTCGAAATCTACAAGGTTGGCGAACAACAGCCCACTCCGCTCCCGGCGCAGCCATTCGAGGATGGCCTCGATCCCCTCGGCGTTGCTCGCCGTGTGACGCGCCGCGATGCCCCGGCCGGCGAAGAGGTCGTCCACCTTCCCGACCCCGTGGCGGGGCACGCCGGCGGCGGCGAGAGCGTCGAGCAGCGTCGGCTCGGGGGGCTGCACCGAGTAGTCGCGACGGTTGGCGGTGCGCGCGTACCCTCCGCCCGGCGTGGCGGCGAACGGCCGCGCGATGACGCGCGACACGTCGTGCGGTGCGACGAGGAGCTCGCGCGCCGTCTCGCACGCCTGGTAGAGCTCCGCGAGCGGGATCACGCCCTCGTTGGCCGCGACCTGGAAGACCGAGTCGGCCGACGTGTAGACGATCCACCCGCCCGTGCGCTCCTGCTCGGCGGCGAAGCGCTCGATCACCGCCGTCCCGCTGCCGACGACGTTGCCGATCACGGGGCGCCCGGTGAGCCGCGCGAACTCCTCGACGACGTCGGGCGGGAAGCCGTCGGGATAGGTCGGGAACGGGCGCGCGAGGTGCAGGCCGGCGATCTCCCAGTGGCCCGACGTGCTGTCCTTCCCCGCCGAGCGCGGGACCATCAGCCCCCAGGCGCCGGCCGCGTCGTCCCGCCAGCGCATGCCGGAGAGCGGGGCGACGTTACCGAGTCCGACCTCCTCCAGCTGCGGGAGTTGGAGGCCGCCGATGGCGCGCGACACGTTGCCAAGCGTGTCGCTGCCGACGTCGCCGTAGCGGTCCGCGTCGGGCGCGGCGCCGATCCCGACGCCGTCGAGGACGACGATCGCGGCGCGGCGGCCGGCGGCCGACTCCGCGCGCCCCGTCACCGCTCGGCGCCCTCGTAGCGCCGCGGCAGGCGCGCGCGGAGCGCCGTCAGCACCTCGTAGGGGGACAGGTCGCCGGCGCGCGCGACGTCGGCCACCTCGAGGAGCTCGCCACCATCGCGCCCGAGGAGCGTCGCCACGTCGCCGAGCGCGCAGGACACGTCGGTCACGTCCACCATCGTCATGTCCATCGTCACCCGCCCGAGCACCGGCGCGCGCGCGCCGTGAATGAGCGCCGCGCCCCGGTTGGAGAGGGCGCGGCGGTAGCCGTCCGCGTAGCCGACGGCGAGCGTGGCGACGCGCCGGGCGCCCGATGAGCGCCACGTCGCGTCGTAGCTCACGGTCGCGCCGGCCGCGACCGTGCGCAGCTCGACGACGCGCGCCCGCAGCGCGACGACGGGCTCGGGACGGAGCTCGCCGCGGCCGCAGCCGACGCCGTAGAGAAAGATACCCGGGCGCACGAGCGACCGGCGCGACGGCGAGCGCCGCTCCACCGCCGCGCTGTTCTCGGCGTGCAGGAGCACGTCGTCCACGCCGAGCGCGCGCACCGCGTCGTCGAAGCGCCGCTCCTGCTCGTCGCGCGAGTCGTCCCCCGCCTGCGCCGAATGAAAGTGGGTGCACGCGCCCTCGGGGCGCGACCGCTCGACGAGCGAGCGCACCGCGGCGAGGTCGTCCCACCGCACGCCGGCGCGGCTCATCCCGGTGTCGATCCCGAGGTGCCAGGCTCCCCCGGCGCCGTCGAGCCAGGCGGCGATCACCGCCGGGTCGCCGAGCACCGGCGTTAGGCGGGCGCGGCGCGCGTTAGCGAAGTCGGCGGGGAGGAGTGGCGTGAAGACCAGTACCGGGCGCGCGACGCCGGCGGCGCGCAGCTCCTCGCCCTCCGGCACGGTGGCAACGCCGTAGCCCCACGGCTCCAGCGGCTCGAGGCAGCGGACGGCGGGAATGGCGCCGAGGCCGTAGGCGTCCGCCTTTACCATCGGGAGGAGCGGGACGCCGGCGCGGCGGGCGATCGCCGCGGCGTTGCGGCGCAGCGCCGCGAGGTCCACCTCCAGCCAGGCGCGCGCGTCGCCGGCGTGCGTCTCGAGCGCGCCCTCGTCGCCGCGGCGCGCGCTGCCGGCCTCGCCGGCCGCGTTCGTAAGCGATTGACGCGTCATTCGTTGGGCGCGTAAACTAGGAGCAGCGAGGAGGCTATGCAAGACGAACCGACCCTGGACGACACGCTCGCGCTGATGCGCGACCTGCGGCGCCGCTGCGAATGGGACGCCGCGCAAACGCACGAGTCGCTGCGTCCCTACCTGATCGAGGAGTCGCACGAGGTGGACGAGGCGCTCCGCGTGGGCGACGACGCCCTGCTACGCGAGGAGCTCGGCGACCTGCTGCTGCAGATCCTTTTTCACTCGGTGATCGCCGAGGAGCGTGGCGCGTTCGGCCTGCACGACGTGGCGCGCGGGCTCGTCACGAAGATGAAGGCGCGCCACCCGCACCTCTACGGCGGCGGCGAGAAGCGGTCGTGGGAGGCGATGAAGGCGCGCAAGCGGCGCTCGATCGCCGACGGACTCCCCGTGGACCTCCCCGCCCTCCACCGCGCGCACCGGCTCCAGGACCGCGCGGCCGGCGTCGGCTTCGACTGGCCCGACGCCGACGGGCCGGCGGCGAAGGTGGAAGAGGAGCTGCAGGAGGCGCGCGAGCTGCTGGCGACGGCGCCCGTGCAGTTCACGCCACACGGCGCGCCGGTGCTCGACGCGCGCCACGAGCGGCTCGAGGACGAGCTCGGGGACCTGCTGTTCGCCTGCGTGAACCTCTGTCGCAAGGCCGGCGTGCACGCCTCGCTCGCCCTCGACCGCGCCAACCGCAAGTTCGCCGAACGCTTCGCGCGCGTCGAGGCGCTCGCCGCCGAGCGCGGCATTACGGTGGGCGACGCGGGGCTCGAGGCGCTGGACGCTCTATGGGACGAGGTGAAGGCCGGCGAGCGCGCGGCGGCGGCGGGCGCCGGTGAAGGTGCGCCGTGACGCCGGCGCGCACGTCGAACGCCGGGCCGCTCTCGCCTGAGCTCGCCGAGTACCTCGCGCAGCTCGCCGCCGTGCGCAGCGACGCCACCGAGCTGCTCGGCGGGCTGAGCGAGGTGCAACTCAACTGGCGGCCGACCCCCGAGCGCTGGTCCATCGCCCAGAACCTGACGCACCTCGTCGTGATCGGCCGCCTCTACCTCCCGCAGCTCGACGACACGATCCGCCGCGCGCGCGAGAAGGGGTGGCGCAAGCCCGGGCCATTCGAGTACGGCGCCGTCGGTCGCTGGGTGGTCGCCGAGCTCGAGCCGCCGCCGCGCCACCGGATGCGAACGCCGCGCCTGTTCAAACCGCAGCCGGTGCAGCCGCTCGCCCACGTGCGCGACGACTTCCTCACGCTGCAGGGAGAGCTCGAGCAGCGCATCCACGCCGCGAACGGCCTCGACCTCCGCCGCGCCAAGGTCGCGACGATCATCTCCAGCCTGCTCCGCCTCCCGCTCGGCCAGGCCTTCCAGGCGCTGCTGGCGCACGAGCGGCGGCACTTATGGCACGCCAGAAATGTTCGTTCGGCGGCCAGCTTTCCGAGCGGATGACAGGAGCGAGAGAGCAGAAAGGGGGATCCCGTCGCCATCGCGATCTCGATCGGTTGGAGGTCACCCTTTCTCGTCTCTCGTCCCTACGGCCGCAGGCGGTTCATCATCCGCGGGAAGGGGGACGCCTCGCGGATGTGCTGCAGGCCGCAGATGTAGGCGACGGTGCGCTCGAGGCCGAGGCCGAAGCCGGCGTGGGGGAACGTGCCGTAGCGGCGCAGGTCGAGGTACCAGTGGTAGGCGTCGAGCGGCAGCCCCTCTTCCTTGATGCGGGCGACGAGCTTGTCGTAGTCGTCCTCGCGCTGCGAGCCGCCGATGATCTCGCCATAGCCCTCGGGCGCCAGCAGGTCGTCGCACAGCACGGTGCGAGGGTCGGCGGGGTTCTCCTTCATGTAGAACGCCTTCGCCTCCTTCGGATAGTTGCAGACGAAGACGGGGCGGTCGTAGTCGGCGACGATCAGCGCCTCGTCCTCGGCGCCGAGGTCGTCGCCCCACTTCGCGTCTCTCCCCTTGCGCTGCACGAGGGCGATCGCGTCGCCGTAGTCGAGGCGCGGGAACGGGGCCACGACCGGCTCCAGCTTGGCGACGTCGCGACCCAGCTCGTCGAGCTCGCGGCGGCGGCGCTCCAGGCAGCGGCGCACGAGGTAGGAGACGAACTCCTCCTGCAGCCGCATGTTGTCGTCGGAGTCGTTGAACGCCACCTCGGGCTCGATCATCCAGAACTCGGTGAGGTGGCGGCGCGTGCGCGACTTCTCGGCGCGGAACGTCGGGCCGAAGGTGTAGATGCGCCCGAGCGCGGCGGCCGCCGCCTCGCCGTAGAGCTGCCCGGTCTGCGCGAGGTA
>Ga0307414_10000494_pt1 | contig 20543 bp, 18 predicted proteins | sample DK1Ometagenome_FD_203804 | JGI IMG/M metagenome (GOLD analysis project Ga0307414, IMG submission 203804) | Maize rhizosphere microbial communities from greenhouse at UC Davis, California, United States - DK15-O-3 | ecosystem: Host-associated > Plants > Roots > Rhizosphere > Soil | place: USA... | reverse complement strand
GCAGGGCTCAAATGCGCATGGCTGCCAGCCGTCCCTATGCGGAGCGTATCCGTCAGGTGATTGGTCATCTGGCCAACGCCAACCCGGAATACCGCCACCCGTTCATGATCGAGCGCGAAGTAAAGCGCGTCGGTTATGTCGTGGTGAGCTCGGATCGTGGTCTGTGTGGTGGTCTGAACACCAACCTGTTCAAGGCTCTGGTCAAGGACATGGCGAGCAATCGCGAGCAAGGCGTGGAGATCGATCTCTGCGTGGTTGGCAGCAAGGGTGCGGCGTTCTTCCGCAACTTTGGTGGCAACATCGTTGCTGCGATCAGCCACCTGGGCGAAGAACCGTCGATCAATGATCTGATTGGTAGCGTCAAGGTAATGCTCGATGCCCACCTCGAAGGTCGCATCGATCGTTTGTCCGTGGTCTCGAACAAGTTCATCAATACCATGACGCAAAAGCCGACAGTGGAGCAGTTGATCCCGCTGGTGGCTGATCCGGATCAAGAGCTCAAGCATCACTGGGACTACCTGTACGAACCCGACGCCAAGGAGCTGCTGGACGGCTTGATGGTGCGTTACGTGGAGTCGCAGGTGTACCAGGCGGTGGTTGAGAACAACGCGGCTGAACAAGCGGCGCGGATGATCGCGATGAAGAACGCCACCGACAACGCTGGCGATCTGATCAAAGACTTGCAGTTGGTTTACAACAAGGCGCGTCAGGCAGCGATCACCCAGGAAATTTCGGAAATCGTCGGCGGCGCTGCCGCGGTTTAAGCACGGTTCAAATATTCAGAGGAACCAAAGATGAGTAGCGGACGTATCGTTCAAATCATCGGCGCCGTTATCGACGTGGAATTCCCGCGTGATCAAGTGCCGAGTGTTTATGAAGCGCTGAAAGTAGTCGGCGCCGAAACCACCCTCGAAGTCCAGCAGCAGCTGGGCGATGGCGTGGTCCGTACCATTGCGATGGGTTCGACCGAAGGCCTGAAACGTGGCCTGAACGTCGGCAGCACTGGCGCAGGTATCCAGGTACCGGTCGGGGTGAAAACCCTGGGCCGTATCATGGACGTGCTGGGCAACCCGATCGACGAAGCCGGTCCGATTGGCGAAGAAGAGCGTTGGGGTATTCACCGTCCCGCTCCGACCTACGCCGAACAGGCGGGCTCCAACGAGCTGCTGGAAACCGGCATCAAGGTTATCGACCTGGTCTGCCCGTTCGCCAAGGGCGGTAAGGTCGGTCTGTTCGGTGGTGCCGGTGTCGGCAAGACCGTGAACATGATGGAGCTGATCCGTAACATCGCCATCGAGCACAGCGGTTACTCCGTGTTCGCTGGTGTGGGGGAGCGTACTCGCGAGGGTAACGACTTCTACCACGAGATGAAGGACTCCAACGTTCTCGACAAGGTAGCCCTGGTCTACGGTCAGATGAACGAGCCGCCAGGCAACCGTCTGCGCGTGGCGCTGACCGGCCTGACCATGGCCGAGAAGTTCCGTGACGAAGGCCGTGACGTGTTGTTCTTCGTGGACAACATCTACCGTTACACCCTGGCCGGTACCGAAGTATCCGCACTGCTCGGCCGTATGCCGTCGGCAGTGGGTTATCAGCCGACCCTGGCCGAAGAAATGGGCGTTCTGCAAGAGCGCATCACCTCGACCAAGACCGGTTCGATCACCTCGATCCAGGCCGTCTACGTACCTGCGGACGACTTGACCGACCCGAGCCCGGCGACCACCTTCGCCCACTTGGACGCTACCGTCGTACTGTCCCGTGACATCGCTTCCCTGGGTATCTACCCGGCGGTCGATCCACTCGACTCGACGTCGCGCCAGCTGGATCCGAACGTTATCGGCCAGGAGCACTACGACACCGCTCGCGGCGTTCAGTACGTGCTGCAGCGCTACAAAGAGCTGAAGGACATCATTGCGATCCTCGGCATGGACGAACTGTCGGAAGAAGACAAGCAGCTGGTATCCCGTGCTCGTAAGATCCAGCGCTTCCTGTCCCAGCCGTTCTTCGTGGCCGAAGTCTTCACCGGTTCGCCAGGCAAGTACGTTTCCCTGAAGGACACCATCGCTGGTTTCAGCGGCATCCTCAAAGGTGACTACGATCACCTGCCGGAGCAGGCGTTCTACATGGTCGGCGGCATCGAAGAAGCCATCGAGAAAGCGAAGAAACTGTAATCACCCGTGCGCCCGGAAACGGGCGCTTCCGGTCTGCCTGTACGCGTAGTAGCGTGTAGACAGGCCGATACGTGAGGTTAGACATGGCTATGACAGTCCATTGCGACATCGTCAGCGCAGAAGGCGAAATCTTCTCCGGTCTGGTCGAGATGGTGATTGCGCACGGTAACCTGGGTGATATCGGTATCGCTCCGGGCCACGCGCCGCTGATCACCGACCTCAAGCCGGGTCCGATTCGTCTGGTCAAGCAAGGCGGCGAGGCCGAGGTGTTCTACATCTCTGGCGGCTTCCTCGAAGTTCAGCCGAATGTGGTGAAGGTTCTCGCCGATACCGTGCAGCGTGCTGCCGATATCGATGAAGCTGCTGCTCAGGAAGCCCTCCGGGCTGCTGAGAAAGCCTTGAATGAGAAAGGCTCGGAGTTCGACTACGGCTCCGCCGCCGCTCACCTGGCAGAGGTCGCGGCTCAGCTGCGCACCGTCCAGCAGCTGCGCAAGAAGTTCGGCGGTAGCTGATACCGCCACGCTTCATTGAACGTTGGATAAAGGGTAGCCTTGGCTACCCTTTTTCTTTGTCTGCCATTTATTGGATCAATCTCTGCCCATGTCGCTCGATATCGTTATTCTCGCCGCCGGCCAAGGCACGCGCATGCGTTCCGCCTTGCCGAAAGTCCTCCACGCCGTGGCCGGTAAATCCATGCTGGGCCATGTGATCGACACCGCCCGCCAGTTGAAGCCCCAGGGGATTCATGTGGTGATCGGGCACGGGGCCGAACAGGTGCGTGAGCGCCTGGCGGCGGATGATCTGAATTTCGTGATCCAGGCCGAGCAGCTCGGCACCGGCCATGCCGTGGCGCAGGCCCTGCCACAACTGAGCGCCGACAGGGTACTGATCCTCTATGGCGACGTGCCGCTGATCGAAACCGCGACCCTCGAGCGCCTGTTGGGCCAGGTAAACGACCAGCAGCTCGGTTTGCTCACGGTCGAGCTGGCCGACCCGACCGGCTATGGCCGTATCATGCGCAACGGCGAGGGCGTGGTGCAGGCCATCATCGAGCACAAGGATGCCAGCGCCGAGCAGCGGCAGATCCGTGAGGGCAATACCGGAATCCTGGCGGTGCCGGGCAAACGCCTCGGGGACTGGTTGGGGCGTTTGTCCAACAGCAACGCCCAGGGTGAGTACTACCTGACCGACGTGATAGCCATGGCAGTGGCCGATGGCTTGATTGTCGCCACCGAGCAGGCGGCCGACGAGATGGAAGTGCTGGGGGCCAACGATCGCATTCAGCTGTCACAGCTGGAACGCCACTACCAGTACCGTACTGCGCGCCGCTTGATGGTCCAGGGTGTGACCCTGATGGATCCGTCGCGTTTCGACGTGCGTGGTGACGTCACCGTTGGCCGTGATGTGCTGATCGATATCAACGTGGTGCTCGAAGGCCAGGTGGTCATCGAAGACGGTGTTCAGATCGGGCCCAACTGTGTGATCAGGAACAGTACCCTGCGTAAAGGCGTGGTAATCAAGGCCAACAGCCATATCGACGGCGCCGAGATGGGTGAGGGCAGCGATGCGGGTCCGTTCGCCCGTTTGCGCCCTGGCAGTGTCCTGGGTGCCAGGGCCCATGTCGGTAACTTTGTGGAACTGAAGAACGCCCAGATGGGCGAAGAAGCCAAGGCCGGGCATCTGGCATACCTGGGGGATGCCGTGATCGGCGCTCGCAGCAACATTGGCGCTGGTGCTATCACCTGCAATTACGACGGTGCCAACAAGTACCAGACGATCATTGGTGAAGACGTGTTCATCGGCTCCAACAACTCGCTGGTCGCACCGGTGACCATCGGTGATGGTTCAAACACCGCCGCTGGTTCCACCATCAACCAGAATGTGGATAAGTCCCAATTGGCCGTGGCCCGCGCCCGTCAGCGCAACATCGACGGTTGGAAACGCCCGACCAAGAAGTGAAGCCGGCAGGCTGGGGGGAGGCGTGGCGCGCTGAAGCCCTGCATGCCTTGCCGCGCCGACCTGACCGTTCAGGCACTTTCTTCTTGACGAGAAAGCTTCATTAGGTTTTGATTCGCGAAATTATCTTTCGAACCGAAACTTGCGATGTCGAAACGCAACACCCCCCAACGTCGGCATACGATTCTCGCCCTGCTTGCCGAGCAGGGTGAGGTGAGTGTCGACGAGTTGGCCAAACGTTTCGCGACCTCGGAAGTCACCATTCGCAAAGACCTGGCTGCCCTGGAAAAAAATGGCCTGTTGTTGCGCCGTTATGGTGGCGCGATGACCCTGCCACAGGAACTGATCGGCGACAGCGTGCAGCCGATCTCTCCGTACAAACAGGCGATCGCCCGAGCCGGTGTGGCGCGTATCCGCGAACATGCGCGGATCATCATCGACAGCGGCACCACAACCGCTGCGATGATTCCTCAACTGGGCCACAAGCCCGGTCTGGTGGTGATGACCAACTCGCTGAACGTGGCCAACGCCCTGCGCGAACTGGAGCATGAGCCGGTGTTGCTGATGACCGGCGGAACCTGGGACCCACATTCGGAATCCTTCCAGGGCCAGGTCGCCGAGCTGGTGCTGCGCTCCTATGACTTCGACCAACTGTTCATCGGTGCCGACGGCATCGACCTGGCACGTGGCACCACCACCTTCAACGAGCTGCTTGGCTTGAGCCGGGTCATGGCCGAAGCCTCCCGCGAAGTGGTGGTGATGGTCGAAAGTGACAAGATCGGCCGCAAGATTCCCAACCTCGAGCTGCCTTGGGGCAGCGTACATACCCTGATAACCGACGAGCGCCTCGACCCCGAGGCTCGTGAACAACTGACAGCGCGTGGGATCACCCTGATCTGCGCAGCCGTTGACGCGTAAGGAGAATATTGTATGTGTGGCATCGTAGGCGCCGTCGCCGAACGCAACATCGCTGCTGTCCTGGTGGAAGGTCTCAAACGCCTGGAGTACCGGGGCTATGACAGTGCCGGAGTAGCCCTGCTCGATGGCCAGGGCGGTCTTGAACGCCGCCGCCGGGTTGGCAAGGTCAGCGAGCTGGAGGCAGCGCTGAGCGAACAGCCGCTGGCTGGTCGCCTGGGCATTGCCCACACCCGCTGGGCCACCCATGGCGCGCCAAGCGAGCGCAATGCCCACCCACACTTCTCCGGTAGCGATCTGGCGGTGGTGCACAACGGCATCATCGAAAACCACGAGGCGTTGCGTACCGGGCTCAAGGAACTGGGCTATGTATTCAGCTCCGACACCGACACCGAAGTCATCGTGCACCTGCTCGATCACAAGCTGAAAAGCCTGGGCGACCTCACCTTGGCACTCAAGGCCGCGGTCAAGGAACTGCACGGTGCCTATGGCCTGGCGGTGATCAGCGCCAAACAGCCAGATCGCCTGCTCGCCGCGCGCAGCGGCAGCCCGTTGGTGATCGGCCTTGGCCTGGGTGAAAACTTCCTGGCGTCCGACCAGTTGGCCCTGCGCCAGGTGACAGACCGTTTCATGTACCTGGAAGAAGGTGATATCGCCGAGATCCGCCGAGACGGAGTGACTATCTGGACCGTCGATGGCCAGCCGGTGGTGCGTGAAAGCGTGCAATACCATGAGGGTGCCGAAGCGGCTGACAAGGGCGAATACCGTCACTTCATGCTCAAGGAAATCCACGAGCAACCCAAGGTCGTGCAACGCACCCTTGAAGGCCGTTTGGGCGGCGACCAGGTACTGATCCAAGCCTTCGGTCCGCAGGCGGCCGAACTGTTCGCCAAGGTGCGCAATGTACAGATCGTCGCCTGTGGCACCAGCTATCACGCGGGCATGGTTGCCCGTTACTGGCTGGAAGGTTTGGTCGGCATTCCCTGCCAGGTCGAAGTGGCCAGCGAGTTCCGCTACCGCAAGGTCGTGGTGCAGCCGGACACCCTGTTCGTGAGTATCTCCCAGTCTGGCGAGACCGCCGACACCCTGGCCGCACTGCGCAATGGCAAAGTACTCGCTCAAGAGGAAGGGGGTTACCTGGCCAGCCTGGCGATTTGCAACGTCGGCATCAGCTCGCTGGTACGCGAATCCGACCTGACCCTGCTGACCCAGGCCGGCCCGGAAATCGGCGTGGCCTCCACCAAGGCCTTCACCACCCAACTGGTTGCGCTGATGCTGCTGACCTTGTCCATCGGCCAGGTGCGTGGAACCCTGGACAAAACCCTTGAGGCTGAGCTGGTGAATGAACTGCGTCGCCTGCCTACCCGCCTGGGCGAAGCCCTGGCAATGGACGGCGTGGTAGAGAAAGTGTCCGAGCTGTTCGCCGAGAAGCACCACAGCCTGTTCCTGGGTCGAGGTGCGCAGTATCCGGTGGCCATGGAAGGGGCGCTCAAACTCAAGGAAATCTCCTACATCCATGCCGAAGCCTACCCGGCCGGTGAGCTGAAGCATGGACCGCTGGCGCTGGTGGACAGCGACATGCCGGTGGTTACCGTGGCGCCGAACAACGAACTGCTGGAAAAGCTCAAGTCCAACCTGCAGGAAGTACGCGCCCGTGGTGGCGAACTGATCGTCTTCTCCGACGAGCAGGCCGGCATGCGCAACGGCGAGGGCACCCACGTAGTGAACATGCCGCACATCCACGACGCCCTGGCACCGATCCTCTACACCATTCCGCTGCAGCTGCTGTCCTACTACGTCGCCGTGCTCAAGGGCACCGACGTTGACCAACCGCGTAACCTGGCCAAGAGCGTGACGGTCGAATAAGCACCCCTGAACCCTGCCATGGTGGTGGAAAACCCGGTGGTGGTGGACATCAAGGGGCAAAATGAAGCCCGGCGTTCGCCGGGCTTTTTTATGTTCTGACGGTCAGGGATGCCTCTACACGCCGCGCCATTCGCATGACCTGCTGCTTCCCAGGAAACCGTTGCCGGAGGTTTATGGGGCAGCACGGCAAGCCACCGCTGAGGCAATTGGATGTGCGGTGGTCGCCTCGCGGCGGCAGCGGCCCGCGCCGCTGCCGTACTGCGCTGGTTCGCTGTATCAGAGCCAGCCTTTTTCCTTGTAGAAGCGTTCGGCGCCTTCGTGCAGGGGGGCGGTGAGACCGACCCGGATCATGTCTTCGGCTTTCAGGTCAGCGAACGCAGGATGCAGGCGCTTGAACCGCTCAAGGTTGTCGAACACCGACTTGACCAGTTGGTAGACCACCTCAGGGTCGGTCTTGCTGGTGGTGGCCAGCACCGCCTTGCCACCGATGGATGGGACGGCCGAGGCAACGCCTGGGTAAAGCCCGGCGGGGATTTCGGCGGCCGTGTAGTACTCGGCCCCGGCGAGCAGGCGGTCGATATCCGGACCGCTGACCGGAATGATCCTGGCTTTGACGTTGGTCAGTGCTTCCTGAATGGCCCCGCTCGGATGGCCCACGACATAGGTAATGGCGTCGAGGTTGTTGTCGCCCAGCGCCGAGGCCATCTCGGCTGGCTTGAGCTCGGCGGCCAGGGCGAAGTCGGCGCTGCTCCAGCCCTTGGCTTTCATTACTTCCTCGAAGGTGTCGCGGCTGCCGGAGCCCGGAACGCCGATGTTCACCCGTTTGCCCTTGAGGGCGTCGAGGTCGTCGATGCCGCTGTCCTCACGGGCGACCACCGTGAGGATTTCGGTCTGCAGGGAGAACACCGCGCGCAACGTATCTATCGCGCCATCCTTGTCGAACGGTGCCAGGCCTTTCAGCGCCTTGTGTTGGTGATCGGACTGAATGAAGCCGAAGTCGTATTCACCCTTCTGCAGCGAGACAATATTGGTCACGCTGCCTGCGGTGGATGGGGCGTTGCACTTGATCGGCTGCGTGCTCTCGGCACGATTGAGAAAACGGCACACCGACTGGCCTGCCGTGTAGTACACGCCGGTCTGCCCGCCGGTGCCGATGGTGACGAAACGCTCTTGGGCAAGCAGGCTGGTGCTTGCGAATGCGCCAGCCAGGGTGATGCCGAGCAGGCCAATACGGATCTGATGGTTCATCGTGGTTCCCTCATGTGAAAAGTCGGATCAGCGTTCGCCACCGTTTCGTCCATGACGATGCCGGCGGTGTTGGGGCAGTGGCTGCGCAGAAATCAGGCGCGCGCAGCGATCACCATGATTTCCACAAGCACCTGCGGTGATGCCAGGCGCGCCTGGACAGTTGCTCGGGCCGGTGCGCAGCCTTCGGGAAGCCATGCACTCCAAACCTCGTTCATGGCGGCGAAGTCGGCGTCGATGTCCTTGAGCCAGATCTGTGCGCTGAGCAGGTTTTCGCGGTTCGAGCCTGCTGCCTCCAGCAGCCGGTCGATCTTGGCCAGCACTTCACGGGTCTGCCCGCTGGCATCCAGGCTGCGGTCGTCGGGCACCTGGCCTGCCAGGAACACCAGGCCGGCGTAGGTGACCGCGGCGGACATGCGCGGGTTGCTTTCGATGCGTTGCAGGGTCATGGGGATGTCCTCTCTTGGTTGTTGTCAGGTGGCAGGCGTCAGGCCGTCCAGTGAAATGGCCGGCGGGTGCCCATCCATCAGGCTGCTGAGTACGTCGGCGCTGCCGCAAGCGAGAGTGAAACCCAGGCTGCCGTGGCCTACGTTGAGCCATAGGTTTTCCAGCGTGCTGCGCCCGAGTAGCGGTGTGCCCTCGGGCGTTGCCGGGCGCAGGCCTGCCCACTGCCGGCCGTTCCGGTAGTCACCGGCAGCCGGGAACGTCTCGCCAGCCAGGCGCTGCAGTGTGCGGATGCGCTCTTGATCGACGTTGCTGTCCCAGCCGCCGATGTCCACCATCGCGGCGACGCGCAAGTGGTCACCGAGACGAGCGTAGACCACCTTGTTGTCGTAATCGGTGACGTTGGTTTGCGGCACGCCCGCTTCGCTGGCCAGTGGCAGGGTGAGGCTGTAGCCCTTGAGCGGGTAGATCGGCAGGTCGATACCCAACGGCCGTAGCAGCCCGACGCTGGCGGTGCCGGCAGCGACCACCAGATGGTCGACAGCCAGCTCGCCCTCGTTCAACACGAGCGCCTGAACTCGATTGCGCGCGGTGCGCACCGCCTTCACAGCCTGGCCGGCGTGCAGGCGGAATGCAGGCGACGCGCAGAGCCGTCGCAGCAGCTCGCGGCAGAAACGATGACAATCGGCTACCTCATCGCCCGGCGAATAGATGCCGCCTTGCAGCGAGGCAGCCAGCGGCGCCAGCGCCGGTTCGATCTCGGCGCACTGGTTGGCGTTCAGTAGCCGTTGCCCGGCCTGGTCGTCGAGGCCGGCGGCCGCCTTGTCGAGGCTGCGGCGGTCGCGGTAAATCACCAGCTTGCCATTGGCGCGCCAGTCGAAACCGTCCAGGCCGTCCTGTTCGCGCCAAGTGCGCAGGATCTCTTGGCTGTGCAAAGCCAGGCGCAGCAGATGGGCCGCGTTGCGCCGGTTGACCGAGCGCCGGCACGCCAGCAGGAAACGCAGGCACCAGCGCCATTGATGCAGGCTGGCCTGAGGGGTGAAATGCAGCGGCGAATCTTGCGCGCGGAGCATCCAGCCGAGCGCCTGGAGCGGCACCCCGGCATCGGCCAGAGGCGCCACGTAGCGGTAGCTGAGCTGTCCGCCATTGGCGAAACTGGTCTCCAGCGCCACCTCGTCGCGTCGCTCGATCAGTTCGACCTGATGGCCCTGACGGACCAGCGCATAAGCGGTGCACAACCCAATCACACCGCCGCCAATGACCGCTACCCGCATGCTACGACTCCCCCGTTCGATCCCCCGAGCCTAAGCCGCCTGACCCGCCGCCGGCCAATGAAAGGATGGAGACCTTCCATAACCCAGGGTTATGCTCTGGTGTCCGAAGGAGGGCAGCGGCATGCGTCTGCGTCACATCGAATTGTTCCAGGCAGTACTGCAAACCGGCAGCCTCACGGCCGCCGCCGAGTTGCTGCACATCTCACAACCTGCGGCGAGCAAGATTCTCAAGCATGCCGAACAACAGCTGGGTTTCGCCTTGTTCGACCGGATGCGCGGCAAGCTCCAGCCCACGGCAGAGGCGCGCGTGCTCCAGCAACAGACGGAACGCATGGCGATTGACCTGCAGAACCTCAGGCGGTTGGCCGACAGCCTTGGCCGTGGCGAGGAATGCAGCCTTCGCCTGATCTGCACCCCGGCGCTGGCGCAGGCGCTACTACCCAACGCGATGCGCACCTGGCGCGAACGGTATCCGCGCACCCGCTGCCAGCTCGCGACGCAACACACGGCTGAGATCGTCGAGGCGCTGCTGCTGCGTGAGGCCGACCTCGGGTTGACCCTGCAAGCGGTAGAACATCCAGGGTTGAACACCCGGTTGTTGACCGAGGGCCGAATGCAGGTGATCGCACCGCCCGGCTGGTGGCCCGCCGAAGCGCTCTCGCTGCCGGTTCGGCTGCAGGAGCTGGCGGGCGTGCCGATGATCGGGCTCGACACACGGGACGCGCTGGGCGGTCTGCTGCGTGGCCATTTCGAAGAGTTGGATCAACCCCCCCGCATCGATACCTGGGTACAGACCTACCAGCTGGCGCGTCAGTTGGTGGCTTCGGGGCAGGGCGTTGCGCTGGTCGACTCACTCACGGCGCTCGCTGCCGATGGCGGTCATGTTCAGGCACGTGTACTCGAACCGGTCCTTACCGTGCCGGTGTATGCGCTTACCCGCGTACACGAACAGCCGGTACCGGCGCAAACCGCGTTGCTGGAGCAAATTGTCGCCCAGGCAGAACGCCTGCTGGCGGGGGAGCACCCCGCTGCCGAAGGGCCGTCGCGCGTGGGAAGCAGGCTGTGATGCCCACGCCCGAAGCCGGAGGCGATGCCTGTGCAGAGCGTCGACGTGAAGTCCCCCTGGAGCGTTCGCCGATCTGAACGGCCTGATCGATGGGTTGCGCCAACTGGGTATCAAGGGCGCGGAGGTCCTCCTGTGAGCGAGGGCATGCCGCTTGATGCCGCAGGCAATGGGTCTTGGGTCTGGCGATGAATACCCCAGTCGGGCTTTTCCTGCGGTGCTGTGGACGTCTGCTGGACGGCGATGATGCGCTGATCGTCCTGTTGCAGGCGCGGGGGTTTATCAGTGCCCCAGGCGTATGGCAATTCACACTACCGTCGTTGCACAGGTTTCTGCAGGATCAACTGGCCGAGGGTGAATGCCCGGGGTATCCGGTGTTTCGTCAGATGCTGTTCGCCAGCGACGTGAATACGCGCTTGCGCGCCCTCGGCGCAGAAATCGTTGTTGTGGACAATCACGCCAAGGTCGACTCGAGCCTCTACGGCCTCAGGCGTCTGGCGACCTGAACAGGTGCCGGTGCTCGGCGTTGTACAGCGCCGAATCGGCGAACTGCTCGGCGTTCAACACGCGCCCCAGCAGAATCAGTGCGGTGCGGCGGAAGCCCTTGGCGCGGACCTGCGCCTCGATATCGGCCAGGGTGCCGACGACCCAATCCTGATCTGGCCAGCTCGCGCGATGCACCACGGCAATCGGGCAGTCGGCACCATAGTGCGGCAACAGCTCCCCGACAATCTTGCTCAGGTGCACGACACCGAGGTGAATGGCCATGGTGGCGCCGTGGCGTGCCAGGTCGGGCAACTGTTCGCCCGGAGGCAGAGCGGACTTGCCGCCGTAGCGGGTAAGAATGACAGTCTGCGAGACCTCGGGCAGGGTCAGCTCGCTTTCCAGCAGCGCGGCGCAGGCCGCCGTGGCAGTCACCCCGGGGATAATCTGGAAGGGAATGCCCAGCGCGCGCAAATGGCGGATCTGCTCGCCAATCGCACCGTACAGCGACGGGTCGCCGGAATGCACGCGGGCCACGTCCTGGCCGCGCGCATGGGCCTGATGAATCAGCGTGATGATTTCGTCCAGGTGCAGCTCAGCGGTGTTGACCACCTGACTGGCGCGGTGGCCTTCGAGCACGGCTTCGGGAACCAGCGACCCGGCATACAGGATTACAGGGCAGCTGCGCAGCAGTCGCTGGCCTTTCACGGTGATCAATTCGGGGTCGCCAGGGCCGGCGCCGATAAAGTAAACGGTCATTCACGCTCCACTGAGGGGGCCATGGCCAGTGCGCACGTGGCGTTGGCCGAGCGGATCTTGCCACAGGACAACTGCGCCCGGGTGCCGTGCAGGGCTTCGGCCTGGGCCAGTGCGCAGGCTTCGGCGACCCCGGCGCTGCCTGTCACGGCGAGGCACAGGTCGTTGCGCTGGCTCAGGCGTCCCTGATGGTCGGCCAACTGATCGGCACTGAACCAGGCTATCGGTAATTGCAGCGTAGCGGCGAGTCCGAGAAGGGCAGGTTCGTCACGTTTGTGCATGCTACTGGCCAGGCCAGTCAGGTCACTGACCTGCAGACCCTGTCGGGCCAGCGCCTGCTGCAGCAGGTCGAGCAATTCATCCTGAGTGCAACCGCGCCGGCAGCCGAGCCCTGCGACATGCCGGGCAGGGCGGTCATTCCTGGCGTCAGCCACGTGGCTGGGGGCGCATGTAGAACCACGCGGCAGCCAGGCCGAGCGCGGCCCAGAATACGGCGTTGGTCAACAGCGAGGCGAGGATGAACGCATGCTCCAGGGTCTCGGGCGCCAGGCTCTCATGCACGTCAGGCTGTGGTGCGCCGATCAGGTGCGGTACCGCCAGGACAGCCAGGCCGAGGAGGCGCAATGCCCCGTTGCTGCCGAAGGCCAGCAACGCCAGGCCGGCGGCGGTCGAGGCGGCCGTGCCGACCCACCAATACTGGCGCAGCAGCAGGTCAGCGGCAGCGGTACCCGGCAATTCCGGCGGCAGGCCGGCTGAGGGAGCGAGGGAGAAGGTGGCGAACCCGGCCAGGCCCCAGAGCAGACCCTGCCAGGTCTGGCCCGGGGCGCGCAGGGTGAACAGGCCGGCGAGCATCAGGGCGAAGCCTAACGCCACCACCAGATTGCTCAGTCCGGTGGCCAGCAGACGCTGCCAGCCGTCCTCGGGGGCCCAAGCCTCACCGTCATGGCTGTGAGCGCCAGCGGCGCCATGATCATGGGCCTCGGCGGATGCATCATGGTCGTGTTCGGCTGAACTGGCGGCAGGTGCGCTGTTTTCAAAGGATTCCGCCTGGAGAATCAACGGAGTTACCCACAGGCTTTGTAGCAGGGTCAGGACAATGGCGGCGAAGAGACCGGCGAAGCCCGCCGTCTGAGCGATGCGTCTGATCATGTCGGCGCCCCTCAGTGGCACGGAAATGCGGCGCTATGGCGGGTATCGTGGGCTGCATTGTGCATCGCGTCGATGTGCGAAAAGCCGGCGAGGAAAATCAGCGCTGCGCCGAGCAGGCAACTACCGATGGCCAGCAGGAAGCGTTGCGAAAGGGGGAGAGCGACGGCGGATGACGTAGCGAGCGTGCTGCTGGACATGGTCTTACCTTCTGGTGCGTATAAGCGATGCAGAAGGAACGCAGCATGGAGCCGAACCCTGGGCAGGGTCGGATTCCGGCGCGTGCCCGCCCACCGCGGGTTGCCAAACAGGTTTCAGGCCGGTCTCCGGGCTTGCGATGGCTGTCACGCTGGACAGTGCAGGGTCAGCCTTCCCATGCCATGCGGCACAGTGGCTGGAACGACCCTGAGAACCTATTCGATGCCTGCTGTGCGTCGGCCTGTGGTGTTGAAAACAGGCCCTGGCTCGCGAGACTTCGATCAGGTTCTTACATTCGCATACCGTTGCGGGGGCAGCGTCGGACTTGCCCCACAAGGAGCGCACCGACTTCCCGTTTCACCTCGCGCGTGATGCGCGAGACACCTGAAACGGTTTTAGAACATCACGAAGCGATACTGCCCGTCAACTGCGGCGATTGACCTGCCTTCGGGCACTGCGTAGCCTTAGTCCGTCGAGGTTCTCCGGCCCTGCGCCGGAGCTAAGAGGGAACAGGGTCATGCCCTGGCTGCCCCCGCAACTGTGAACGACTCATAGCCCTTCTGTTTGTCTGTCGCCCCATGCGCCAGGCATCGCCACTGCGTCAGCGCGGGAAGGCGAAGGGCATGGCCGGTGCCTGTGCACCGGTCGGTCGTGAGCCAGGAGACCTGCCTCGCCACGTTTTCCACAACCGGGCGGGGTGATCCGGTGGTATGGACTGTCAGCCCGTGGCTGCCAGCTCGTTGCCGCCTGCCCGCCGATCCCAAGGATTCGACAGGGCCTCCCATGAAATCGCTCGGCAAACTTCCCGTCACCATCGTCACCGGTTTTCTCGGCGCCGGTAAAACCACCCTGCTCCGCCATTTGCTGGAGAACGCCGACGGGCGCCGCATTGCGGTCATCGTCAACGAGTTCGGCGAGCTGGGCATCGATGGCGAGATCCTCAAGCAGTGCTCTATTGGCTGCAGCGAAGAAGAAGCCAACGGCCGCGTGTATGAACTGGCCAATGGCTGCCTGTGCTGCACGGTGCAGGAAGAGTTCTTCCCGGTCATGCGCGATCTGGTGGCGCGCCGCGGTGATCTGGACCATATCCTTATCGAAACCAGCGGCCTGGCCTTGCCCAAGCCCTTGGTGCAGGCCTTCAACTGGCCGGAAATCCGCAACGCCTGCACGGTGGACGCGGTCATCACCGTGGTCGACAGCCCGGCCGTGCTGGCGGGTACCTTCGCCGCTTTCCCCGACCAGGTCGACGCACAGCGCAAGCAGGATCCGAACCTCGACCATGAGTCGCCCTTGCACGAGCTGTTCGCCGACCAACTGGCCAGCGCCGACCTGGTTATCCTCAACAAGGCCGACCAACTCGATGCCGAGGCCCTGGCTGTGGTGCGTGCCGAAGTGGCGCACGAACTGCCCTCAGCGGTCAAAGTCGTCGAAGCCCACAGTGGCAAGCTGCCGTTGAGCGTATTGATCGGCCTGAACAGCGAGACCGAGCTGCATATCGACAACCGTCGTACCCACCACGACGATGAGCACGAAGACCATGATCACGAGGAATTTGACTCGTTCCACGTGGAACTACCGGAAACAGAGGAAGTGCGCCTGCTGACCGCCTTAAAGGCGGCGGTAACCAGGCACGGCATTTTGCGCGTGAAAGGTTTCGCCGCGATTCCTGGCAAGCCCATGCGCCTGCTTCTGCAAGGCGTTGGCCAGCGTTTCGACAAGCATTTCGATCGTGCCTGGATGGCCGGCGAAGCACGGAGTACCCGCCTGGTGGTGATCGGCCAGCAGCTCGACCGTGCCGCTATCGAAGCTGAATTGACGGCGGTGCTGGGCTGATGACGAGCATGCACTGGCCTCGGTACCTGCATGCGGGCGTGGAGGCGGCGCATGCTTTTACGCTCCGCGCAGGTGTTCTCGCCCCTCACTCGGTACCCTGATCCGTGCACCTGCTGCGCACCCAGCCTGGACAGCAACTGCCGGCCGACAACATCGCCGACCTCGGCCAGACGCCCGCCGAGCTGGTGATTCTGTGTACCGGCGATTCACACCTGTCGTTGCTTGCAGAGGTCGCCCGACAGTTGCCAGAGGATTACCCGAGCCTGCGTTTGGCCAGCCCGGCACAGTTGAGCAACCATGCCTCGGTGGACCTCTACGTCGAGCAGGTGCTGCAACATGCCAGGGTGATCCTGATCGCCGTGCACGGTGGGGTCAGCTACTGGCGCTACGGCATCGAGCGTCTGGTCGAGCTGGCCGAGCGGGGCGCGCGGGTGATCATGGTGCCGGGGGACGACAGCCCCGACCCTGAACTCAGCGGCCTGGGCAACGTGGCGGATGAAGACAGCTACCGGCTCTGGCAGTTTTTGCGGCAGGGCGGCGCGCAGAATGCCCGCCAGTTGTTCAATTGCATCGCCAGCCATTGGCTCGAACGCGATTACCCCTGGGAAGAACCCCGGGTACTGCCCCGCGTGGCAATCTACCATCCGCAGCACGCCAATCCGACCCTGGCCCACTGGCGCGCGGACTGGCAGGCCGGTGCGCCGGTGGCGGCGCTACTGTTCTACCGCAACCATGTGCAGGCGGCGAACACAGCGTTCATCGACCGCTTCTGCCAGCGCTTGCAATCTCAAGGACTGAACCCACTGCCGATCGCCGTTGCCAGTCTCAAGGAGACGGCTTGCCTGGCCCAGGTAGAAGACTGGCTGGATGAAGCCAGTGTGGCGTTGATCATCAATACCACCGGCTTCGCCATGTCCAACCCGGAGTCTCCGGAGGTGCGCCCGTTCCGCCGTGATATACCGGTGTTGCAGGCCATTTGCGCGTTGGACAACCACGACCAGTGGCAAGCCAATGCCCAGGGGCTGGGGTCTCGGGACCTGGCCATGCACATCGTGCTGCCGGAGCTGGATGGCCGGTTGATCACCCGCCCGGTCAGCTTCAAGGGCCTGGCCTGGCGCAGTGAGCGCAGCCAGAGTGACGTGGTGTGCTACCACGCCCACGTGCCGGGGATGGATTTCGTCAGTGCGCTGGCGCGCAACTGGATCGAGCTGGCGAGAAAACCCAACGCCGATAAACGTATCGCCCTGGTGCTGGCCAACTACCCGACCCGTGACGGACGCATCGGTAATGGTGTTGGGCTGGACACGCCGGCGGCGGCACTGAACATCCTCAAAGCCCTGCAGCAGCAGGGCTACCCTGTGGATAACCTGCTGCCGGACAGCGGCACGGCGCTTATCCACAGCCTGCTCGGCGGCGTGACCAACGACCTGGACAATCTGGATGCACGGTCCTGTGCCCAGAGCCTGGCGCTGGATCAGTACCAGGCATTCTTCCACAGCCTGCCGGCAGCCAACCAGCAAGCGGTGCTGGCGCGCTGGGGCGGTCCTGAGCAGGACCCGATGTTCCGTAGCGGCCGGCTGATGATCGCCGGTTTGCGCTTTGGCCTGACCTTCGTCGGCATCCAGCCGGCCCGTGGTTACCAGGTCGACGCCAGCGCGGTGTACCACGACCCGGACCTGGTGCCACCGCACGGCTACCTGGCTTTCTATTGCTGGTTGCGCACGGTATTCGGCGCCAACGCAGTGGTGCATGTCGGCAAGCACGGCAACCTGGAATGGTTGCCGGGCAAGAGCGTCGGCCTGTCCGACTGGTGCTGGCCGGAGGCGATCCTCGGGCCGCTGCCCAACGTCTATCCCTTCATCGTCAACGACCCGGGCGAGGGCGCCCAGGCCAAGCGACGTACCCAGGCGGTGATCATCGACCACCTGATGCCGCCGCTGACCCGGGCAGAAAGCTACGGGCCCCTGCGCGACATCGAGCGCCTGGCCGACGAGTATTACGACGCCAGCCAGCTCGACCTGCGCCGTGCGGCCGAGCTGCGCGGCGAGATTCTTGCCCTGGTGCGGGCGACCCAACTGGACCGCGAGTTGGGCCTGCAACTCAACGACGACCCCAACAGCTGGCTGCCGCAACTCGACGCCTACCTGTGCGACCTCAAGGAGTCGCAGATCCGCGACGGACTGCATACCTTCGGCGAGTCGCCGGCCGGACCGCTGCGCCGCGACACGTTGCTGGCCTTGCTGCGTATTCCTCGCGGCGATGGCCAGGGGGGCAATGCCAGCCTGCTGCGGGCACTGGCCCGAGACCTGGCGCTGGGCTTCGACCCGCTCGATTGCGACATGGCCGCACCCTGGCAGGGGCCGCGTCCTGACACCCTGTTGGCCGTTGATAGCAGCGTCTGGCGTACAGCCGGTGATACCCGGGAGCGCCTGGAGTTGCTGGCGCTGCGTCTGATCGAGCGCACGGTGGAAGTGCCGGGGCCTGCCAGTGCTCTGGTTCTGCAACGCCTGCATGAGCAGGTCGCGCCGCTGCTGGATGCCTGTGGCCCGGCCGAAATGGCCGGTTTGCTCGCTGCCTTGAGTGGCCGCTTCGTCCCGGCGGGGCCCAGCGGCGCACCAAGCCGGGGTCGCCTGGATGTACTGCCGACCGGGCGTAATTTCTTCACGGTCGATGTACGCAACCTGCCCACCCCGACTGCCTGGCGCATTGGTGTGCAGGCGGCGGACCGTCTGCTTGAACGGCACTTGCAGGACCACGGCGATCACCTGCGCCAACTGGGCCTGTCGGTGTGGGGCACGGCGACCATGCGCACCGGCGGCGATGACATGGCCCAAGCCCTGGCCCTGCTCGGGGTACGCCCGGTGTGGCAGGCCGGCAGCCAGCGCGTCGAGCGCTTCGAGGTGCTGCCGCTGGAGCAGCTCGGCCGGCCACGGGTGGACGTCACCCTGCGGGTTTCCGGGTTCTTTCGCGATGCGTTCAGCAACCTGATCCGGTTGTTCGACGAGGCGGTGCAGGCGGTGGTCGAGCTGGACGAGCCGGAGGACATGAACCCCCTGTCGGCGCGGGTCTGGCGTGAGTCCCTGGCATTGCAGGACAGCGGTCTGGACGAGCAACAGGCGCGGCGCCAGGCAGGCTGGCGCGTGTTCGGCTCCAAGCCCGGGGCCTATGGCGCGGGCATCCAGAACGCCATCGAAGAGCGCCTGTGGCAGTCCCGCGAAGACCTGGCCGAGGTTTACCTGAACTGGGGCGGCTACGCCTACGGCAAGGACAGCTTAGGCACGCCGGCGCGGGCGCAGTTCGCCGAACGCCTGGAACACCTGCAGGCGGTGCTGCACAACCAGGACAACCGCGAGCACGACATCCTCGATTCCAACGACTACTACCAGTTCCAGGGCGGCATGCTGGCCGCCGTGGAAACCCTGCGCGGCCTCAAGGTTGCCAGCTACCACGGCGACAACAGCCAGCCGGACACCCCGCGCATCCGCAGCCTCAAGGAAGAGCTGAGCCGCGTGGTGCGCGCCCGTGCGGCCAATCCCAAGTGGATCGCCGGCATGAAGCGGCATGGCTATAAGGGCGCCTTCGAACTGGCCGCCACCATCGACTACCTGTTCGCCTTCGACGCCACCAGTGAGCTGGTCGACGACCATCAGTACGCCCTGCTCACCGACGCCTACCTGCTGGACCGCGACACCCGCGTCTTCATCCAGCAGCACAACCCCGGCGCCCTGCAGGACATGCTCGAGCGGCTGCTCGAAGCCCAGCAGCGTGGCCTGTGGGAAAACCCGGGCGATTACCGTGAGACCCTGGAAAACCTGCTGATCGACAGCGAGGAATCATGAGCCTGCCCATGCCTTACGGTTTTGGCGCTCCCGTAGGGTGGGTTAGTCGCCTGTCGTTATCGTTGAGCAGCACCCGGTTTGCGCTGCGACGTAACCCACCATGGGCGCAACCCGCTCTATTGCCTGGTGGGTTACGCGCCAGCGCTGCTGGCATGGGTGTACGGGGGGCGGCGTACTGCGGCGCTAACCCACCCTACGGTTTGTGAGGTGTTCCGCATGCCGATGAATTCCGCTGGCGATTTGGTGCACGCTACGCACCGTCATTCATTCAGGGACAACCCATGACCGTCACGCCTCACTTTCCCCTTGCCGCCGTGGTCGGTGCCGATGACCTCAAGCTGGCGCTGTGCCTGGCGGCCATCGATCCGGCGATTGGCGGGGTGCTGATCGAAGGCCCCCGTGGCATGGCCAAATCGACCCTGGCCCGGGGTCTGGCCGATCTGCTGGCCAGCGGTACCTTCGTCACCCTGCCGTTGGGGGCGAGCGAGGAGCGCATCGTCGGCACCCTGGACCTGGACGCCGCGCTGGGCGAGGGCCGTGCGCAGTTTTCCCCGGGTCTGCTGGCCAAGGCCGACGGCGGCGTACTTTATGTGGATGAGGTCAACCTGCTGCCGGACCATCTGGTGGACCTGCTGCTGGACGCCGCCGCCAGTGGCGTCAACCACATCGAGCGTGACGGCATCTCACATCGCCATGCCGCGCGCTTCGTGCTGATCGGTACCATGAACAATGAAGAGGGCGAACTGCGTCCGCAACTGCTCGACCGCTTTGGCCTCAACCTGGCGCTGGATGCCCAGCCGCAACCGGCCCAGCGTGCCGAGATCGTTCGCCGCCGCCTGGCCTTCGATGCCGATCCGCAGGCGTTCATCCAACGCTGGCAGGAACAGCAAGATGCGTTGAGTGCGCGTTGCCAGAGCGCCCGCCAGCGGCTGACAGACATTCCCCTGGACGACGAGGCCCTGGAGCAAATCAGCCAGCGCTGCTACGCCGCCGCCGTCGATGGCCTGCGTGCCGACCTGGTCTGGCTGCGCGCCGCCCGTGCCCACGCCGCCTGGCGGGGTGGCGAGCGTATCGACAGCGGCGACATCGAGGCGGTCGCCGACTTTGTACTGCGCCACCGCCGTCGCCATGCACCGCCGCCGCAAGCGCCCCAATCGCCAGCGCCTGCCGAAGGTTCTGCTTCGAACGCTCAGGCGCAGCCCCAGGGTGAAGGCCAGTGGGGTGAACTGCCGGCCCAGGCCCAGGCCATGGGGGAGCGACGCGAGCCGCCGCGCTGGACAAAAAAGCCCTGAGCATCCGCCCGCGCCAGCCCAGAGGCGCGGATGCCACCCCCAGACCGCGCAACCTCAGCGGC
>Ga0307414_10000493_pt1 | contig 20547 bp, 14 predicted proteins | sample DK1Ometagenome_FD_203804 | JGI IMG/M metagenome (GOLD analysis project Ga0307414, IMG submission 203804) | Maize rhizosphere microbial communities from greenhouse at UC Davis, California, United States - DK15-O-3 | ecosystem: Host-associated > Plants > Roots > Rhizosphere > Soil | place: USA... | reverse complement strand
CTATTTATTGTTTCTCTAATAATGTTATATTTGTATTCTTTAAAAAAATTAAATTTATAATATTATGTCAGACGATAAAAAGGTAATTTTCTCAATGCAAAAATTGAGTAAAACCTATCAGGGAGCAGATAAACCTGTTCTTAAAAATATCTATTTGAGTTTCTTTTACGGAGCTAAAATTGGTATTCTGGGTTTAAATGGTTCAGGAAAATCTTCTCTTTTAAAAATTATAGCAGGTGTTGATAAAAATTATCAGGGAGATGTGGTTTTTCAACCGGGTTATACAGTTGGATACTTAGAACAAGAACCTATTTTAGATGATTCTAAAACTGTTTTAGAAATTGTTCAGGAAGGTGCAGCAGAAACGATGGCTGTTTTAGCAGAATACAATCAAATTAACGATTTGTTTGGTCTTGAAGAAAACTATTCTGATCCGGACAAGATGGACAAGTTGATGGATCGTCAAGCTGCTTTGCAGGACAAAATAGATGCATTAGGAGCCTGGGAAATTGATACTAAGTTAGAAATTGCCATGGATGCATTGCGTACTCCGGATGGTGATACACCTATTAAAAACCTTTCAGGAGGTGAGCGTCGTCGTGTTGCTTTGTGCCGTTTATTGTTACAACAACCGGATGTATTGCTATTAGATGAGCCTACTAACCACCTGGATGCTGAGTCAGTACTTTGGTTAGAACAACATTTAGCACAATATTCAGGAACTGTAATTGCAGTAACGCACGACCGTTATTTCTTAGATAATGTTGCAGGTTGGATTTTAGAATTGGACAGAGGAGAAGGGATTCCATGGAAAGGAAATTACTCTTCCTGGTTAGATCAAAAATCAAGCAGAATGGCTCTTGAAGAAAAAGTAGCTTCTAAACGCAGAAAGAACTTAGAAAGAGAGTTGGATTGGGTACGTCAGGGAGCTAAAGGACGCCAAACGAAGCAAAAAGCGCGTTTACAGAATTACGATAAATTATTGAACGAAGATCAAAAACAATTGGACGAAAATTTGGAAATTTATATTCCAAATGGTCCAAGATTGGGAACCAATGTTATTGAAGCTAAAAATGTAGCTAAAGCTTTTGGAGAAAAATTATTATATGATAATTTGAACTTTACTTTACCACAAGCCGGAATTGTTGGAATTATTGGGCCAAATGGTGCCGGTAAATCAACTATTTTCAAAATGATTATGGGCGAACAACAAACAGATAGTGGGGAGTTCTCTGTTGGTGAAACAGTAAAAATTGCTTACGTAGATCAGTCCCATTCGAATATTGATCCTAATAAATCTATCTGGGAAAACTTTGCTGATGGTCAGGAATTGATTATGATGGGAGGAAAGCAAGTAAATTCTCGTGCTTATCTATCTCGTTTTAACTTTGGTGGAGGAGAACAAAACAAGAAAGTATCGATGCTATCCGGAGGAGAACGTAACCGTTTGCACCTGGCGATGACTTTAAAAGAAGAAGGAAACGTATTGTTACTGGATGAGCCTACGAATGATTTGGACGTAAACACACTTCGTGCCTTAGAAGAAGGTTTAGAAAAATTTGCCGGATGTGCAGTAGTTATTTCGCACGACAGATGGTTTTTAGATCGTATTTGTACGCACATTTTAGCTTTCGAAGGAGATTCTGAAGTGTATTATTTTGAAGGAGGCTTCTCTGAATATGAAGAAAATAAAAAGAAACGTCTTGGTGGTGATTTAACGCCAAAACGTTTGAAATACAAGAAATTAATCAGATAATTAATCTGGATTAATGGCATGAAGAAAGGGATGATTTTATTTGAATCATCCCTTTTTTATTACCTATTTATTTTATGAATTACTAAACTGCAGATTACTCAGGTTTTTATAAATTCCGTTTTCAAGACCAATTAATTCTAAATGGGTTCCCTGTTCGCTGATCACTCCATTATCAATCACTAAAATCTGATCAGCTGAACGAATAGTGGCCAGGCGATGCGCGATAATGATACTGGTTCTTCCTTCCATCAAAATTTCTAAAGCTTCCTGAACTAGTTTTTCGCTTTCACTGTCTAATGATGATGTGGCTTCGTCAAGAATTAAAATACTAGGGTTTTTAAGCAAAGCACGGGCAATAGCAATACGCTGTCTTTGTCCGCCGGAAAGTTTGATTCCTCTTTCCCCCACAATAGTTTCCATTTTTTCAGGAAAACTTTCAATAAAATTCAAGGCATTAGCTTGTTGGGCTGCAGCCAAAATTTCTTCATCGGTCGCACTTGGCTTACCATAAGCGATATTTTCTTTGATGGTTCCTCCAAATAGAATTACATCCTGCGGAACAATACTCATATTACCACGTAAATCTTCTAAATCGTACTCATAAATGTTTTTACCATCAATAAGAATTGATCCGCTACTAATATCATAAAAACGTAATAATAATGAGGCAATTGTCGATTTTCCGGCACCACTTGGACCTACAACAGCAATTTTTTGTCCAAAACCGGCTGAGAAATTAACATCCTTTAAAACCTGGATTTCTTTTCTTGATGGGTAACTAAAAGCTACATTTTTAAAATCTACGGTTCCTTTTAACTTAGGAGTTGTAGTTTCATGAACTTGAGTATTGATTTTTTCAGGAGTTTCATCCAATAATTCAAAAACACGTTCTGTAGCACCTACCGCTTTTTGGATTTGAGCATACATTTCAGCAATTCCACCGAAGGAAGCACCAATAAAAGTAGTGTATAGTACAAATGAAATCAAATCACCTACGCCTTCGACTTCACCTTTGATAGTTAATGTTATTCCGTACCAAACTACGACTACCACACAACCAAAAAGGCACAGGATAATAAAGGAAGCAAAATAACCTCTGTATTGACCACCCTTAATAGCAATGGCTACAATTTCTTTAATTTTGTTTTTGTAACGTTGTAATTCGTACCATTCATTTGCAAAAGCTTTTACGTTACTTATTCCTTGTAAGGTTTCCTCAACGATTACCTGGCTTTCAGCAACTTTATCCTGCGTCATTTTTCCGTATTTTCGAATAAATCTTCCAAAAATTACTGCTGCTACCGCAACAACCGGAACAATGCAAAGCATCATAATAGTCAACTTGGGACTAATGCTTCCTAAAATGACAAATCCACCTATAATTAAGATAAACTGTCTAAGGAATTCGGCTATAGTTGTGGTAAGTGTGTCTTGTAATTGTGAAATATCGGCACTAATACGGCTGTTCAATTCACCTACACGCTTTTGAGAGAAAAACGACATGGGGAGCTTAATCAAATTTTCGTACAATGCAAAACGAATATTAGATAAGGTGTTTTCGGTGAAATTTACAAAAAGCGAAATTCTGAAAAAAGAAAAAATAGCCTGAAGCATTAAGATTCCCATCAACGCTATAGCTATTTCATTAGCTTTGTCTAAATCTTTATTGGTAACGCAGTCTACTAACATTCCCATCAATTTAGGAAAGGCAAGGGCAGTAGCACTGGTTAGTAATAAAAAAACTAATCCTATAAAAAATTTAAATTTATGATTTTTAGAATATTTGAATATTCGTAAGGCTTTTTGGAGTGAGCTGGTTGTTAATTTTGCTTTAGGTAAATCATTTTCTTTGAAACGAGCCATAGTATTGAATTTGTTTTCACAAATGTAATACTCTCAAAGGGTATTACAAAAAAATAGTAAATCATTAAAATGTTGTTAGTGAGGTGCTAAGAAATTAATGATGTTTTTTTATGAATTTATTTTCGAAAAACACTTGTAAATATAAAATCTAGCTGTATATTTGCACACGCAATCAGCAATGATAGCACAATAAAATAGGGCGATTAGCTCAGCTGGTTCAGAGCACCTCGTTTACACCGAGGGGGTCGGGGGTTCGAACCCCTCATCGCCCACCATAAGAGACAAATTAGAAATATTCTGATTTGTCTCTTTTTTATTTGAGTCTAATTGTTAATTAATCAGGTACATTAGCTGAACTGCTTCATTAATTCTTGTGGTTCGAAATCCAACTCCGTCAAACATTAAATTCTCAGGATATATTGAACCTATCAAATCCCTACATTCTACAAATTTTGATTTTTGATAGATAGAATTAAGCCTATATAGATTCTCAATCCCTTGGTTGAGTAACTTTTCAATATCATCTTGATCACTATTTAATCCTGAAAATTTTGCTTGAAGTTTAGCTAATGTACTCCCATAATCCGATTTTATATCTCTATAATCCGATGCGTCTATTTGATTAGTCATTAACAAATCCCTTGCTTTAGTTAACCGACTTTCATAGTCTTTGATTTGGTTAGCTAATTGTGCTTTTTCAATTTGTCTTCCTTTAGTTTGCTCTTTATAAGCTTCTAGAATTATTAAACTATAAAGCTTTTTGTAACCTTCCCTTGGAATATATTTCTGAAGCTCCTTACTAAACAATTCATTGACGGATTCAGCTCTAAAACGATGTTTACAACCTTTAAAGCAATGATTGTTTATCAAAACTAAGTAAAAGCTGTTTATTAAATCTTCCAGATATCCACAAAAATCTTCGGATAAATCCTCAGAATTTTGTGGATTTCAAAAGCTGTATTGTTTGAAAAGTACACTTCTTTTTGCTTTTTATTTTTCATTGGATTTTGTAGAAGTGTACCCTTTCAAAAGAAACTAAAAAGAAAAGATTTTTCAAGAGTATTTATATGTTTTTAGATTCCATTCCAAAGGAGAAAAAATCAAGCTAAAGTATTGAATATAGGCAAAGGAAGTCCGCATAATGACAAGCTTAGTTCCTAAGCCTGTCACCCTTCGGGACTTATAGCACCTCTTTTGTCAATATTTAATGAAAGAACGGCTTTCTTTTTTTCCTTTTTCTTTTGAAATGTATTAATCTCTAAAGTTTACAATCTTTTTTTCTATCAATTGGAATCAAGATATGAGTATAACATTTTTTGATTTTTAAATTAATAGCTCATATTTTAAAAGTTTAAAAGATTGCAACGTTCCTGCAATCGGCAAGATGTCCGTTTGTTTCACAAACGATATCTAGCTGCCCTTTTACTCGGAACTCGTGGGCAGTGAAAACTGGAAATTTAGAGCTAAAAAAGAGTAATAAAACTTAGTAAACTAATAACAAAGAAGAAGCAACTTTTAATTAATTATTTTCACACTTCAATAATATATAATTTAGATATTGAGCTTTTCTTTATATTAATTTCAAATCCTTTTCTGTATGTTTGTATAATAGTACTTTTATTACTTTGTAAGTACTAAAAAGAATGTTTATTGAAATATAAAGCTCAAAAAAACAGAAAATAATAGATGATATCAAAATTCTCTTTTTTGCAAATAAAATACCCTGAATTATTTACAATCAGTGAATTATCGGAGAAACTATATTATGTTGATCCAAGTTCATCATTGGCAAAATTGCGCTTGTTTTCAGAGAAGATGTCGATCTTAATTTGGCAGTTTGAAGATTTAGGCTTTTTTGATGGTAATCAAGCAGAACGTATTAATCAATTATATTTCAAAAATTGCATTCCAGAAGTTGTAAAAGATTTATTTCATACAGTTAGAAAATCGGGTAATAAAGCAAGCCACGACGGAACAGGGACTAATTTAGAAGCTACATTTATTTTAAAAAAATGCTTTCAATTATCAAGATGGTTTTATGAAACTTACGAAAATGATTTTTTAGAAAAAGAAGATTATATTCTTCCTGAAAATGATCATAAAATCAAAATCGAGAGCCTCAATCATCAATTAAATAAACTTTCCATAGAAGTAATTGATTATCAAACCAAAATAGCTTCTTTTAATGCCTCTCCTGAAATTATATCTAAGAGAAAAGAAAAATCCAATCAAAACGCCAATAATATTAATCTTGATGAAGCAGATACAAGGTTACTTTTAATTGATAAACAATTAGCTAATGTCGGCTGGGAATGCGATTCGCTCACTATCAATTATAAAACCAACAAAACACTTCCTGAAAAAGGTAAAAATAAAGCAATAGCTGAATGGCCATGTAACGGCAAATGGGCTGATTATGCTCTTTTTGTTGGAACAGAATTATATGGAATCGTTGAAGCTAAAAAATATGCAACTGATATTTCAACTGATTTACATCAATCCAAAATTTACGCCGAGCGATTAGAACTTTCTACTACGTTCAAAACTTTAGGCGAGTGGAATTCCTTTAAAGTTCCTTTTCTGTTTTCTACAAATGGAAGAACCTATCTGGAACAAATTAAAACCAAAAGTGGCATCTGGTTTTTAGATATACGAAAGGAACGTAATAAATCACAAGCTTTAAGAGGTTGGTTATCTCCTGAAGGAATTGTTGAGCAATATACGAGAGATATAGAAAAAGCAAATGATCGTCTACAGGAAAACGATTATACTTACTTACAAAACCCAAACGGACTAGGCCTTCGTTATTATCAGATTGATGCTATAAAAGCAGTCGAAGACAAAATCATCAACGACCCAGATGATAAACGTTCCCTTTTGGTAATGGCAACAGGTACTGGTAAAACGAGAACAACGATTGGTTTTGTGTACCGTATGATAAAATCAGATCGATTCAAGCGAATTCTATTTTTAACTGATCGTAGATTATTAGCCAGTCAGGCTCTAGGTAGTTTTAAAGATAATAAGGTGGAAGACATCAACACGTTTGCCAACATTTATAAAATGGAAGAAATGAAAAATGTTGTTCCTGAGGCTGAAACGCGTTTACATTTTGCTACTATACAAAGTATGGTAAAACGACTGTTTTATTCTGAAAATGAAATTTTACCAGTTGATACTTATGACTGTATTATTATTGATGAAGCACATCGAGGTTATAATTTAGATAAAGAAATTAATGAGGAAGATTTGACCTTCAAAGATGAAAACGATTATGTCGGGCAATATAAAAGAGTAATCGAATATTTTAATGCTTACATAGTAGGTTTAACTGCTACGCCGGTTCTTCACACTACTGAGATATTTGGAACAGCAGTTCATAATTATTCGTATCGCGAAGCAGTCATTGATGGATTTTTAACCGATCATGAACCGCCTTATATCATTAAAACAAGATTAAGTGAAGAAGGAATACTTTGGGAAAAAGGTGAAAAACCGAAGGTTTTAAATCCTGAAACAAACCAGATTGAAGAATTAGCAGAACTGGAAGATGAACTGCATATTGAAATTGAGCAGTTCAATAAATTAGTTATTACAGAACCGTTCAATCGGGCTGTCATTAAAGAGTTAGTTCAGAAATTAGATCCCGAAGGAGATGAAAAAACGCTGATTTTTGCTGTACGTGATAGTCATGCTGATTTAATTATACAATTACTTTTCGAAGAGTTTGAAGCTATCGGTGTAGAAGTTTCTCAAGATGCCATTCAAAAACTTACTGGAAGTGTCTATGATGTAGAAAATTTAACGAAGCGTTTTAAAAACGAAAAGTTCCCCAATATTGTAGTTACAGTAGATTTATTAACTACAGGTATAGATGTACCGCAAATAGGCAGTTTAGTTTTTATCCGGAGAGTTCGTTCCCGTATTCTTTTCGAACAAATGATAGGTAGAGCCACCCGATTATGTCCTGAAATAGACAAGCAGTTTTTTAAAATTTACGATGCTGTCCGGGTATTCGAAGCTTTAGAAGATTACACCCAAATGAAAACAGTTTCAAATCCTTCGATTTCTTTTCAAAGATTGATTGAGGAACTGGAATTTATTGATACTCCTGAGCGAGCAAGAAAGCAGTTGGAACAAATTGTAGCCAAGTTACAACGAAAAAAGAAGCAGATCAACGAAGGCCAGATAGAACAATTCATGTATTTGGCTAAAGGTGATTCACCCGAAGAATTTATTGAAAACCTGCTTGGAATTGAAAAGAATAATATAAAAAAAGTACTTGCTAATTACACTAGTCTTTGGGATTTTCTGGACAAAAAAATTTACCAGCCAAAAATGCAGTTGATTTCTGAGCACATGGATGAAGTTATAGGTATAGAACGAGGTTACGGAAAAGCTGACAAGCCTGAAGATTATATCCAAGGATTCAAAAAGTTTATCGAAGAAAACCGAAACCAAATAGTGGCTTTAAAAACCATTTGTACCAAACCTGCTGAATTAGACCGAAAATCGCTAAAAGAACTAAAACTACTGTTAGACGAAAAAGGGTATAATGAAATTACGCTTTCAACTGCATGGAAAAATGCTAAAAATGAGGATTTAGCAGCCGATATTATATCTTTTATCCGAACTTTAGCCTTAGATACTGATTTAGTAAGCCATGAAGACAGAATAAAAAATGCGATTAATAAAGTAAAAAACAGTCGGTCTTGGAATGTTACCCAATTAAAATGGTTGGATCGTTTTGAAAAACAATTACTAGTTGAAACTGTGCTTACAAAAGCTGATTTAGACACAAGACCTTTTAGTGATGAAGGAGGATTTACACGTCTTAATAAAATTTTCGAGAATGATTTAGACAAGATCTTAGTCGTTTTAAATGAAAATTTATATACAGCTTAAATTGAAAAATAGAACTTGTGCAAAGTTTGCACTTATTCCTCCAAAAGACCTTAAATTTATAAAGTAATGAGTGAAATAGAAATATATAATTCACCTGAAAACAATATTGAACTAGTCGTTAATTTTGACAATGATACAGTTTGGCTAAATAGAGATCAAATTTCAGCTCTATTTAGGAGGGACATTAAAACTATAGGTAAACATATCAATAATGTTTTTAAAGAGGAAGAACTCGAAAAAAAATCAGTTGTCGCAAAATTTGCGACAACTGCAGCTGATGGAAAAAAATACACCGTTGAGTATTATAATCTGGATGTAATTATATCTGTTGGTTATCGTGTAAAATCCAAACAAGGAACTCAATTTCGAAAATGGGCAACTCAACATCTAAAAGATTATTTAGTAAAAGGATATGCCTTAAACGAACAACGTTTAAAAGAACTTAATTACAAATACACCGAAATTCAGCAGGCTTTAAAACTAGCAACACAGGCTGCTAATACTGAAAACTTATCTACAAACGAAGCCAAAGGGATTTTAAAAGTCCTGGAGCAATATGCGTATGCATTAGAAACATTAGATAAATACGATCACCAAAAATTAAGTATTGACGGTCTTTTACCACAAAGAGAAATTATTAAACTTTCGTACGATGATGCTATTGAGCAGATTAACATTTGGCGTGATTATCAAAACGCAGGAATGTTGTTTGGCAACGAAAAAGACCAATCCTTTAAAAGTTCAATAGAAACTATTTACCAAACTTTTGATTACGTAGATTTGTACCCAACCATCGAAGAAAAAGCAGCAAATTTGCTATACTTTGTAGTAAAAAATCATTCATTTTCTGATGGGAACAAACGTATTGCAGCAGGATTATTTGTTTATTTTCTTGATTTAAACAATAAACTTCTGCATAAAAACGGGAATAAAAAAATAGCTGATAATGCTCTAGTTGCTATCACAATTATGATTGCCGAAAGTAAATCGGATGAAAAAGATATGATGACCAAATTGGTGGTTAATTTGATAAATGATAATAATTGATTCAACGACAGAAATCAATTGCAATAAAATTAAAAAAAACAACTGAATACTAAATAATGAGCGCACAAGAAATAGCTAATAAACTATGGAATCTTTGTAATGTATTACGTGATGACGGTGTAACTTATCACGAATACTTAAATGAGCTGACCTATATTCTTTTCCTGAAATTAAGTGAAGTAAAAGGTTTTGATGACAAAATCCCTGCAGAATACCAATGGCAGTATTTTGTAAAAGAACACGATAACAATGAAGCTTTTGCAAAATATAGAGAATTTCTGGCGACTGTGAGCAATAAAACCGAAAGTCAGAGCATCAAAGAAATCTACAGCAATGCCTCAACTAGTTTACGTAAACCTGTAAACTTTCGTTCTCTTATCACTGCAATCGACAAACTCGATTGGTACGAAGAAGATGATCGTGATGTTATGGGAGATATTTACGAAAGTTTATTAGAAAAAAATGCTGGTGAAAAGAAAAGTGGTGCCGGACAATATTTCACGCCTCGTCCATTGATTAATATTATGGTCGATTTGATGGCACCAAAACTAGGCGAACGCTGGACAGATCCTGCTGCTGGAACTTTTGGTTTTATGATATCAGCATATCAATATTTAAGAAATAAGCATGACTATTTTGAATTAAATGAAACACAAAGAACTCATTTAAATAATATTGCTTTTTCTGGCGTTGAATTAGTTCCTGATGCGCATAGATTAGCATTAATGAATGCTCGTTTGCATGGAATGGAAAGCACTATCCATTTAAATGATACTTTAACTGAATTTGGAAAAGGTTTAAAAGATTTTGATGGAGTTTTGGCAAATCCTCCGTTTGGAACTAAGCAAGGTGGCGAAAGACCTTCGCGTGACGATTTTACATTTCCTACAAGTAATAAACAATTGAACTTTTTGCAACATATTTATCGTAGTTTAAAGAAAGACGGAAAAGCAAGAGCAGCAGTAGTTCTGCCAGACAATGTTTTATTTGAAGATGGTGACGGGCAAAAAATACGCCGCGATTTATTAGACAAATGTAACTTACATACAATTTTGCGTTTGCCAACAGGAATTTTTTATGCTGCTGGTGTAAAAACTAATGTCTTGTTTTTTACCAGAGAAAAAACCGAAACCAACAATACCCAAAACGTTTGGTTTTATGACATGCGTACCAATGCACCTAGCTACGGTAAGCGTACACCGTTTACCGAAAAGGCCTTTGAAGATTTTGTTTTAGCCTATACAGGCGGAATACCTTTTGATAAAGTAGAAAAAGAATATGATGGATTGGTTTCTGATGCAAAAAGAAAAACCATAAAAGACGAAAGATGGCAAAGTATTTCCCGTGCTGAAATAGAAAAAAAGAGCTATAGTTTAGATTTAGGTTTAATTGCCGATAGCTCTTTGACGAATTCTGATGATTTGGGTGAACCTATTGATATTGCAAAAGAAGCACTTTTAGAATTGCAAAGTATTACCGAGCAATTGAACGCAATGATAAAAGAATTGAAGTAATGGAAAAAAAATTGCCGAAAAATTGGATTGAAGTTCCGTTAATTGATGTTTTAGAGGTACTTGAAAATGGTTCAAGACCTAAAGGTGGTGTACAAGGAATATTTGAAGGAGTACCTAGTTTAGGAGGTGAACATTTAAACAGTGATGGTGGATTTAAGTTTGGGAAATTAAAATTTGTACCGACTTCATTTGCTGAAAAAATGAATAGAGGACGTATTAAAGAAAATGATATTTTAATTGTAAAAGATGGAGCTACAACTGGTAAGACATCTTTTGTCAAGGACAATTTTCCATATGATTTGGCATTCGTTAATGAACATGTTTTTATTTGTCGTGCATTTCCTAACTTAAATTCTAAATCTATTTTTTACTTTTTATTTGGTAAAACAGGCTTTGATAGAATTATGGAGAATTTTACTGGTTCTGCTCAAGGAGGAATTAACCAAAAATTTGCTTCAAATACCATAATCCCACTACCTCCAGCAACCGAACAAAACCGCATCGCAACCAAACTAGATACTCTTTTTGCACAACTAGAAGGCATCAAAATGAGTATGACCGCTATTCCTGTTTTACTTAAAAACTTTCGTCAGCAAGTGCTTACGCAAGCAGTTAGTGGGAAATTGACAGAGGAGTGGAGGAAGGGTAAAGATAAGGAGTTGGAGGAGTGGAAAGTTAATAAAATTGGTGAAATTGTAACTTCTATTCAATCTGGTAAAAGTTTTCTTTGTCCAGAAACTCCAGTTAGCAAGGGACAAGTTGGTTTAGTAAAAATTAGTGCAGTTACTTGGGAAGTATTTGATCAGACAAAAACAAAAACTGTTACAGATATAAATAAAATAGTACCTGAGTATTTTATTAAAAAAGGTGATTTTTTAATGTCTAGAGCAAATACATTAGAATTAGTTGGAGCTTCTGTCATAGTCGATAAAATCGAGTATGATATAATGTTGAGTGATAAAGTTTGGCGAGTTAATTTTGAAAATGATAACGATAAAATTTTCATGAATTATTTTTTAAAATCAAAACAGGGGCGTTTAGAAATTGAATCGAAAGCTACAGGGAATCAAGAATCGATGAGGAATTTATCGCAAAGTAATTTTAAAGATATTGATATAAAATTACCATCTAAAAATGAACAAGAAGAAATCGTAAATCGAATAAAAAGTCTATTTGCCAAAGCTGATGCTATTGAAGAAAAATACAAAAATCTAAAAGCCAAAATAGATACTTTACCACAAGCTATTTTGCACAAAGCTTTCAAAGGGGAACTTACCGAGCAGTTGGACAGTGATGGCGATGCTAAGGAACTTTTGAAACAAATACAGGAGTTGAAAAATATTGGTGTAAAACCCAAAAAAGCCACTGCTAAAAAAGTGAAGAATTATTCTGAAGAGGATGGAGTTTTGGGGATGGTTGCTGAGGCTAAATAAATTTGATTATGAAAATATGTTATGTATGGGTTGAGAAGTTTAGGAACTTTGATAATCTAGGATTGAATCTGTCTAGTTCATCAAAATTTCATTTTGATGATTTTGACAAAATAATTACAAAAGAAGACATAGTTCCATTGCCTGAAAATTTTTTTGGAACAAGTATCTCTGATGTTACAGGAATAATTGGTAAAAATGGATCAGGAAAAAGTAACGCACTCGAATTAATTTGTAAGATACTTAAAGGAGGAAAATCTTTTTTAAAAACAGATTTTTTTATTATTATTGAAATTGCTGGTGAACTAATATGTCTTTATTATTTTGAGAATAGGACTAAACCAAGAGCGAATTTCAAATTGACATTTGAAGAATATTCTGGAAATATTAATCCTTTAAAAGTTATTTTTTTTTCAAACGTTTTTGATGATAGAAGAAATGGTTTCGACAAAGAAGTATCAGACATATCTGTTAATAACTCATTTAAATATAGATATTCCAAATCCACGGACTTTGGAAAACAAATTAAATTTATAAATTCAAAAATATTTAAATCTCTAGATATAGAATTACCATCAGAGGTACAAGTTTCATTTAAAACTGGGAACAATAGATATAATTCATCAATGCTTCAAAGAATGTATGGTGAAAACTATGATTTGATAATTGATTTTCAAAAATTTTTTAGAGATCGTATAAGAGAAATAAAACCTTCTAATAAATTCATTAATCTTTTCAGGTTTAACTATTTCTTTGAAATATTTGAGTTACTGTCCAAAAGTCATAGAAATGGATATAGTGAATTTGATGTTTTTCTTCAGAAATTTAGAGAGTTTCTGCGAGAAATTTATAATTTCAAATACACTGAAGAAATCACAGAGAGATTGATATTATTTCTTGAAAATGAAATAGTTAAAATAAATCCAGAAGAATTTAATCTGTTCGACGACGATTTTTCTATCAAAACAAGTAAAGGTAATTTCGGTTTGATAAAAAAACAGATTTACTTTATAAAAGAGTTAAAAGAGCTACCATTAAACCTTGAATTAAAATATAGCCCCGAAGGAGCTAGAAATAGAACTTTAGACAATTTTATTTTTGATTATTCTAATAAATCAAAAAATTACATTAATGAATTTATTCATTTATTTGAAAAAAGCAATTTTCTTGATATTAATTGGTTGGGTATTAGTTCTGGTCAAAAAGCATATTTAAATCTATTTTCGTCTATTTATGATGAATTAAAATACACTAGACAAGAAAATCTTCTTTTGTGTATTGACGAAGGTGATTTATATCTTCATCCCAAATGGCAAATTGAATTTTTTGATAAACTCTTAAATGTTTTGCCGACAATATATCTAGGTAGAATTCAGCTTGTTCTTACTTCTCATTCTCCATTTTTGCTGTCAGACTTACCTAAACAAAATATTACTATTTTGGATATAGGATTTAATAATTCAACAATAGATGGTATAAAATTAAAGACCAACACATTCGGTGGAAATCTTTATGATTTATATTCTGAACCATTTTTTTTAGGAAGTAAAAGGACTAGTGATTTTGCATATGATAAAATAAAAGGATTAATAGAAAGAGCAGAAAGTAAACTTTTGTCAAGTATTGAAAAAAAAGAATTATTAAAACTTTCAAATCTTGTTGGTGACGAAATAATTCAATTTAGAATTAATAAATTGTTGCAAGATGATTAGAATCCAAGAACACTTGAATATAGTCAATGCTGATATATTCCTAAATAATTTAGCAAAACAACATTGGTTAGCTCTAAACCCTAAATTAAAAAATAATAAGGATTACAAATCAAATTCATTAATTGAAAAATGCAAAAAATTCTATATTGAATCAAGTACACCCGCATATTTAAAAAAATACGCTAATTCTAATAAAATTACAGCCAACCGACATAAAAAATTCTTTTTATTATTAAAAAAAGATCGTTTTAAATTTTTAAAAAAAATAATAACTGGAAGATTAGATGATTTTGAAGCAATTCAGTTAGAAATTTTCAAAATTATAAATTCAACTGATTTATTTACAACTAATGGAACTAAAACAAATCAAACTCTTTTTGGTAAATTAATAAGCGATGAATTTTTAAATTACAAAAATTTTAGAGGTTCTGATAATTGCAAAAAATTATTTTTAAAACTTGATTTCAAATCAGCAACATGCCCATACTGCAATTACAACAAATTAGATATAACCACTTTAACAAAAAACTCATCTAATGCTCAAAAAAGCAAAGCGTATTTAGATTTAGATCATTTTTATCCCAAATCATTAAATCCCTTTTTTGCATTATCTTTTTTTAATTTAATTCCAAGTTGTCATTCTTGCAATTCTACAGATAAAAGTGATATGCCTTTTTCAATACAAACACAAATAAATCCTTACTATGAATCATTTGATGATATTTATAAGTTCAAAATTTCTTTAGTAAAACTTCTTGGTGACTCAATGGACACTATAGAAATTCAAAAGATTTCAAAGCCGTTAGATACTTCTTGTAATGATTTTAATCTTGTAGCAAAATATAATAACAATATTGATTCTGCAGAATCTCTAATTAATTTATTTTTAAAATACAACAAACAACATATTGGTACCACCAATGAAAATTCATTTATTGAATTAATAATGAAAGATATTCCTATCAATAGAAGGGATATTTTAAAATTTCCAAAAGCAAAGCTAAATAGAGATATTTTGCAACAAATAGATATTTATAATGTTTTAGGAATAATTTAAAAACCAATAATAACAATAAAAAATGAATCTATTTTTCGGTAAAATTTCGCAAAAATTTGATACAGTACAGCTAGAAGAAGGCTATTATTCCGCACCAAAAGACTCATCATGGTTTGGTGAATTACAAATTGGTGACTATGTATATATGATTGGAGGTAATAAAGTACAATTTTGGCAAGCAAAAAAATGGGGAGAAAAAAATGGTAGAGAATCTTTATTTTTTGATATTATAAATGCTGATTTAGGAATTAATGTTTCTCAATTGATTGCTTTAAAGTTCCTTAAAATCACCAAAGCTTTAGCAGTAATGACTTCTAGGTCGGCTAGAAACAAAGCTTTTTTTAAATTAGAATTGATAAAAGATATTCCTCTTACAGATTTATCTAACAATCAATTCTATAGAAATGCTGATTTATACAGAACTATTAGAGTTAGTAAAAAAGAAGATGTAATTGAAAAATCAGAGGACATTCAATTAATTTACGAGAATAATAAACTTCAACTTAGCGATAATGAATTTATTGAAGGCTCAATAAAAAAAGAGTTTAAAGACAACCTAGATAAAAAAGGTAAAGGAGCTATAATGAAAGACAATGTATTAGAATACTTTTCTAATGCTGTTAATGACTTACCAACAACTTTCACTCATAATCAAATTGGCTTAAGACGTTTCTATGATACTTTTTTTTGTGAATACAAGGAAAACGATAGATACTATTTACTAGGCGCTTTTTGGAAAAATCATAATCCAGAAGATATGACAAGTACTTTTTTGAAACAAAGTATATGGGAAAATGGTTTTGAAAACGAGCTAATTGATGAAGTTAATAAGATTCTGGAAGGTAGTCATGTTGCTATAAAAGCTTCTTATGTTAGAGCAAAAACTACTTCTGTAATGATGATTAAAGCTAGAGGTATAGTTCAAAAAAATCTTCAAGATGGTCATATTTTAGAAATTGAATGGGAAGAAGATTTTGAGCCTTTTGAAGTTAGTATTGGTTCATATAGAGATACTCTAAAACAGGTTACAAATAAATCTCATATACAATCAATATGGTATGAAAGTGGTCAAATAACTCCTGAAGATACTGATACAAAAGTTGATGATTCTTCGAATGAATTTAATTTTCCTAAAAACCAAATTCTATACGGACCTCCAGGAACTGGAAAAACATTTTCATCCATTACAAAAGCATTATCAATAATTGAAAATATCGATGAATCCACTTTAAAACAAGAATTAAGAGGTGTTATAAAAGAACGATTTGATAAACTTCTAAAAAAAGAAAGAATTCATTTTTCTACTTTTCATCAAAGTATGAGTTATGAGGACTTTATTGAAGGAATCAAACCGAAAACTAAAGGGACAGACGTTATCTATGAAATCGAAGATGGTATCTTTAAAAAAATTGCAGACCAAGCAAGAATAAATTGGCTTCAGTCTAAAAATGCAAATAATAATTTTGAAGTATTATTTGAGCAATTGAAAAAAGAATGGCAAGAAAGTGAGAATAGTGAGTTAAGAATTCCAATGAAATCATCCTATTTTAACATTATAGATATTCGAGAAAAAAATATAGATTTTAGAAAATCAAGTGGAGGCACTGGACATGATTTGGTGATTTCAACACTGAAAGATATTTATCTTGGTAATAGAGTCATGGAAAGTGGTTTAGCTGTTTACTATTATCCTTTAGTTGAAAAATTAAAAACATATAAAACTGATACTAGTAATGTCAAATTAGAAAACTACGTTTTAATTATAGACGAAATCAATCGTGGTAATGTATCGCAAATTTTCGGTGAATTAATAACATTAATTGAAGAGGACAAACGATTAGGTAAAGAAGAGGCATTAGAGGTAACCTTACCATACAGCAAGGAAAAATTGGGTGTTCCACCTAATTTATTCATCATTGGCACAATGAACACGGCTGACCGAAGTGTAGAAGCCTTAGACACCGCTTTACGAAGAAGATTTTGTTTTGAAGAAATACAACCAAATCCTGATTTAATAGCAACTAAAGGCAAGTTGAAAGAAAAACATGGGATGTTAGACACAATAAGCTTACCAACGATTTTAGAAACCATCAACAATAGAATTGAAATATTGAGTAACAGAGATCATAAGATAGGGCATTCCTATTTTATGAAAGTGGAAACAATAGAAGATTTGAGAAATACGTTCAAAAAGAGTATCATTCCATTACTTCAAGAATATTTTTATAACGATTATGAGAAAATAGGTTGGGTATTAGGTGAAGGTTTCTTTGTAGAGAAAAAAGCAGAAAAGAAAACAATCTTTACTAAGTTTTTCAAACAGCCACACCCCGAATTTGAACTGGAATACCAATTGGCTGATATCGACAAAATAGACATGAAAAATGCCATTGAAAAATTACTGGGAACATTCATAGAAGTAAAACAAACGGAAGAGATTGAGAACTAAAAGAATACAAGTTTTTGAGTACAACATACTTTATATTGATGAAGTATATAATGACGTGAAATTCGAAAGGCACCATTATATCGCCTTATCAAAGCTAAATGTATTGCACAACGACAAGTATTTTGAAATTCGCCACAATGGGATAAAGTTCAAACAATTTGTAGGGGTAATTCAGGTAGATGGTTTGACCATTGAGATATTACCTAAGATTGATAATGATGGTAAAAGCGAAGCAGTTTGGCAAAAGGCACTAATCGGAATGCTTCGGGTTACACGAAAACTTAAAGTGCAAAAAGTAGGGAGTGCTAATGTAAACAAACAAAGCATCCATCTGTTAGATATTTATTTTGAATGGTTTCTCAACGAAGTACAATTGTTAATTCATCAAGGATTAATAAAACAATATTACAAAGAAACCAGCAACGTTAAAGCATTAAAAGGCAAACTAGAATTTGCTGGGCATATCAGTAAAAATCTGGTGCATAAAGAACGTTTTTACACTACGCATCAAGTGTATGACAAAGACCATTTAGTACATCAAATACTATGCAAAGCATTAAACATTGTCGAAAAATGCACCAAAGGAAATTATTTATATTCCAAATGCAAAACGGTGCAACTTGATTTTCCAGAAGTAAAAAATATTGCTGTCACAGAATCTACTTTTTCAAAAATCCCTAAAACTAGAAAAACAGCTCCATATGAAACTGCTTTGGCAATTTCAAAATTTATTATCTTAAATTTTGCACCTGATATTTCAAGTGGTTCCGAAAATATGTTAGCCTTACTCTTTGATATGAATTCCTTATGGGAAGAATACATTTTGGCAAGGCTAAAACAAAATAGTAAAGGAATAAAAGTTTATGGACAGCAATCAACACATTTTTGGAATGGTATTTCAATAAGACCGGATATTGTTATTGAAAGTAATACTGAAAAATTCATTATCGATACCAAATGGAAAAACATAAATGGAGGAAAACCATCAACTGATGATTTACGCCAAATGTATGTGTACAACGAGTATTGGAAATCGGATAAAGCAATACTACTGTATCCATCAAATGAAACTTACTGTGGCGACTTTGTAGCATTTGAAGAAAACGGTTCAAAAGATAACCAACATAAATGTAGTTTGTGTAAAGTTTCTATTTTTCAAACAGATGGTGTGACATTAAAGGAAAGTATTGGGGATGATATAATAAATTGGTTTGCAAAATAAAATATATAAATAATGGAAAATTTTTAAAACAATTTTAATAGTTGACTTTACTAGAGAACAACAGAATAATGATTATGTACATTTGATTTTAGTGGAAAATATTTGCTAAAAACAATGTTTTACTGGAAAATAATTCGGTAGCAAGTCAAATTTCATTACCTGATTCACCTGTATAACTCCCTCATTGAGACCAAATTTTCCTAAATTGTATCTCTCTAATTTCATTTTTTAAACAACATTTTGTATCTTATAAAGATGATTTTAAAAGTCACTTTTTTATGAAAACTATCGAATTAACTAGAAAAGAATTATACGATATTGTATGGTCAACTCCGGTTTCTAAATTGAATCAACAGATGAAGCTCATTGTAATTTACGGTTTGGATATTTTCAACCCAAAACTTTTGTACATTAGTCATAAATAAACCAACTAAAAATGAGAATACTTATTAAAGATGAGTTATTAAGTGGAAAATCAATTTATGAAACTGAACTTGATTTTTTAGATGACATAATTACAGTTAAAGATATTATTACAGAAAGAGTAAAGAAAGAAGTAGAAGAATATAACCAAAAGTTACCAGAGTACTTTAATGGTTTAGTGGAACCATTAGAAGCTGAGAAAACTTTAAATGGTTATAAGCTTAAACCTAAAAAAGTTATTGATGCTGAAAAGCAAATTTATATTGCTTTAGATGCTTTTCAGAAAAATGCTTTTTTTGTACTGGTGAATAATTATCAAGCAGACTCTCTTGAAGAAGAAATAGAATTAAAAGCTAAAACGACTATTTCGTTCGTTAAATTAACACCATTGGTAGGAGGATAAGTTATGGGTATATTCGATAAACTAAAGGCTGTTATGAAAGGAAATAATAGTACGGATTCTGAAAAATTTGATACTATATTAAAACAAACGCGCGAAGAATTTATATCAACACAAAAATATTTTTACGATCCTGTTATAAATGACTTACCCGTTTATAAAGATGTGGTAGTAAACTGGGGTAATGACGAAAAGATAGATTTTTCAATTTATTGTATTGAAAGAATCTGTGCTGCCCCTGCTGCCAGATGGGGAGGTCCTAATAACCGACCTTATGAGGAAAACCAACTTTGTTTTGCCTATTTAAAGCAATTCTTTAGGTCAAAATTAACAGTTACTGGCGCTGATTTACATCGTATAATTAAGACGATATATGAGAATAACAATAACAGGTTTACTTTTCAGGACTGGAGCCTTACTTATCTTGTAAATCAGTTTATAAAACAGGTAAAGGATCAAGCAATAGATGAGGATGCCCGAAAAGGTTTAATTGTTTTAAAGGAAAAACTAGAAAAAAGCGATAAACCTTATTTAGAAAAAGAAAACACAAAGCTACTAGAAAAAGTAAAAGGTCTCCTTTTTGAAGATAAGGAAGGTAATATCAGACCAGTACTATTCCTAGGGGGAGATAATTTGACACCACTTGCCAATGCAATTATAGAATCACAGCCTCATGCTGAAAAGGTATTATGGTATGAATTGATTACTAAAGCCCAAAAAGCAACTGGCGCTAAGCCATCAAAAAAATACATATCAGAATCGAAGGATA
>Ga0307414_10000492_pt1 | contig 20580 bp, 11 predicted proteins | sample DK1Ometagenome_FD_203804 | JGI IMG/M metagenome (GOLD analysis project Ga0307414, IMG submission 203804) | Maize rhizosphere microbial communities from greenhouse at UC Davis, California, United States - DK15-O-3 | ecosystem: Host-associated > Plants > Roots > Rhizosphere > Soil | place: USA... | reverse complement strand
GGAGGGTACGAAAGTATTTGTTTGAGGGAGGATTTAGATGTTTTGATCTAGAAACAAGCCAAAAAGTGCAGCTAAGCTACCGGCGGCGATTTCTACGCCCGCTGTTAACAGCCAAAAGTGTTCGGCATAACCGCGCTAATGCGCTTCCTTATTCCGCTTCCTTTTGGCCGGTGCGCCACCGGCTGTGCAGAGCTTTCTTTTTTTCTTGTTTTTTCTTTGGGTCAAAACATTGTCGTTTTCAGCAGGCAGATCATCGGAAAGCAGGGCGAAAGGAACGGGTTCAATCTCACAATTTAAACCGTTTAAGCTCATGGCGCACAACATTCATTTCAACGAAAACACAGGCAAACATTCCTTTTTCTCCGTCAAAGAGAAAGCATGGCACGGCCTTGGCCTGATCGTGGACAACTGCGGGTTAAGCAGCGAGGCAATCGCCTACGCGGGTCTTGACTATGACGTCGTAAAATCACCACTCTTTACTACCGGGATTACAACTGGCGGCGGGGACGGCGTAACGATCTACCAGCCCGGACAGGCTACTGTTCTGGGATATTACGCGACCCAGCGCATAGATACCGGTCAGGTACTCGGCGTGGTCGGCTCGGATTACCGGGTAGTGCAGAACCGTGACGCGTTCACATTTTTTGACAGCATCGCAGACGGTAAAGGCATACGCTACGAAACCGCGGGAGGCCTCGGAAGCGGGCAGCGTATATTTATCACCGCCAAGATCGACGACAAAATCATAGTCGGCAAAAACGATGAAATCGAGCAGTACCTTTTTCTGACCAATTCGCACGACGGTTCTGGAAGTATTACCGTGGCTTTTACCCCGATCCGGGTAGTATGCCAAAATACGCTGAATGCGGCCGTCGGAAGTTTGTCCTCCGCTGTACGCATCCGCCACACGGCAAGCGCCAAAGAGCGGCTCGCATCTGCCCATAAATTGATGGGAATGGCCGCAAAGATTTCAGTACAGACCGAAGCGGTCTTTAATAAGTGGGCGAAAGTCCGAATCACGGACGGGCAGCTGCGCCGCCTGATCCAAATGGCAATGGCGCCCGGAAAAGAAACCCTGGGCAAAATTCAAGATAGCCGCTTTGAGTTGCTCTCTACCCAATTCAATAATCTGGTTGACCGGGTTTACAGCTACGCAATAGCAAGCCCCGAGCAAAATCTGGAAACAACGGCAGGCACCGTTTTCGGAGCGTACAACGCGGTAACCGGCTACTTCCAAAACGTCAGGTATTACAACACAGCAGAACACAAAGCCAAATCGATCCTTTTCGGAGGAAGTGCAAGCCAGCGGGGCAAAGCAGCTTTTGAGCTTTGTGACAGGTTTGCCACGCATGGCCCGGAAATATTTGGAGCTAATTAGAAGACAGTCACCCGGAGGCCTGTCGCCTCCGGGTGACTAACGGTTTGCCGTAAAATCGCGGCCGCCCTGCGGGGCGGCGGTCAGCGGTGTCGCGGCGGATCGGATTATATTTTTTGAGAATAAACAGCCGCCGCGACGGGCATTTTTGATTTAGGGGGATTTCTTTCTTCTGGGATTCATAGGGCGGCGATTAAAAGATTGGCCGCTCATTAAGGAGCCAAGTTAGCCAGGCGGGCTCTGGAAGCGGCATGAAATTCCGGCATAAAACACCGGCCTTGCATGCCGGCATTAATTCCGTTGCTTCACGCCGCTTATCGCCCTCCGGCAAGTGCTGCACCATAATTCACTTAAACCAGATGATTATGGAAACGCTAGCAAGATTTACACAGACCTTTCAGGTAGCAGAAATTGACCTGATCTACAAAACAGGCTTCAACGTAACCGAGCGTCCGAAAATCACTCAGGCTGCTGACGCTTATGAGCTACTGCTTAAGAACTGGAATCAGGGAAGACTGGGCTTTGTTGAAGAATTTAAAATCTTGCTGCTCAACCAGGGCAACTTTGTTTTGGGAGAATACCAGGTTTCACAAGGGGGCGTAAGCGCCACATCAGTAGACATACGACTGATTTTTGCCGCTGCCCTGAAAGCAAACGCATCTGGGCTAATCCTTGCCCATAACCACCCATCGGGACAGCTGTATCCGTCCGATGCAGACCGCAGCGCAACCCGCCGGATATGTGAGGCGGCAGCCCTTTTCCAAATCAATGTTCTGGATCATCTAATCATCACAAGCAGATCTTTCTATTCCTTTGCGCAGGGCGGCGACCTTTGACGCCCGCCAAAAGATAAAAGCTGCCGGAGTCGCTCCGGCAGCTTTTATCGTACGTAGGCCTGATTGGCCAGCGACGCTGTTTAGGCTTTTGACAGTTGCCGCAACTTTTGGTTCACCTCGGTAAGCCCGGCCTTAGAAAGTAACTTCTCGATAAATTCTCCCAGGTCTGTTGCTACGGCCTCACCCGCAAAAAAGAGAAGTGATGATGGAGCTTCCTTCGCCCCTGTTAGCCCTGCCTGCAATCCGGCGGCCAAGGCCAGCGTGGCTTTCCGTGTCAGCTTCATATCAAGCTTGATTTCTTCATTCATTCCCGGGCTTGAAAGCAATGTTTCAAAGAGCAGGTTGATCTCGACCTTATTTTCCATCACGTCTCTGGTTTTTGTTGAACATCGAGAGCAAATGAAACGCGTCTAAACCAGTTTCACCCATTCGAAAATCGAAAGGGTCATTTTTGTCCAGCCAGCTTGTCCTATTTTCGTATCACATCTGGGGCTAATCCCGTATGCGGCTTCGCTAGAAGCACATCAACCGAATTTAGATGATAGGGTGGGACGCCCCCTTTTTGGGCGGCTCAACCACCTGTCTTTCCGTGGTTGGCCAGATGTACAAATGTATCACGCGGCCAGCCGCAGTGCTTCATTTGGATCTGGCTGCTCTCGCAGGGCGGCCCGCGTAGGGCAGCCCACTCGGAACTCGTGGTCTTTTGCAGAGTGAGATTATTGAAATAAATAAACGTCTGGACATGGAAGAGGGGAAAGAAATTCGAGAAAAATGGCTTCATATCAGGCTATCAAGTCAGGAATTGGCTGAGCTCAACAAGCTTTTCAAGGCAAGCGCAGAAAGGTATCTGAGCGATTTTGCAAGGAAGAAATTACTCGGCAAACCTGTCTTGTTCTCTACCAGAAACGCGTCCCAGGACGGGCTCATCGAGCAGCTCGCAGGGCTCCGTACTGAGCTCTCGCGCCTGGGGGCAAACTACAATCAGGCGGTCAAAAAACTGCATGCCGTCTCGCGGATCAAAGACTTTGAGCACTGGCTGGTTGCCTATGAATTAGACCGCAGAAAACTGCTGTATCAGGTAGAACAAGCCGGGCTTGTAATTGCTGATTTGGCTGAGCAATGGTCGCAGTGATCCACAGTGGCTCGTCTCTCAGAGAGGCGCTCAACTACAACGAAAATAAGGTCAAACGCGGTGTGGCGGAGTGCATCGACGCCGGTTATTATGTGAAGGACGCAGCAGATTTAAGCTACCGGGATAAGTTCTCGCGGCTACAAAAAATGATGGACCTCAATAGCCGGACAAAAGTCAACACGCTGCATATCTCCCTGAATTTTGCAGCAGAAGACAAGCTTGACAAGGCATCACTCAGGCAGATTGCCGGCGTGTACCTGGATAAGATCGGCTTCGCATCGCAGCCCTATTTGCTCTACGAGCACCGGGATGCGGCTCATCAGCACGTGCATATTCTGACTACGAATATCCGTGCCGATGGAAAAGCGATCAACCTGCATAATATAGGCAAAATCCGCTCGGAAGCCGCACGCAAAGAGATCGAGAGCGAGTTCTCTTTGGTGCGGGCCGAAGACCACAAACGGCAGGTTTTTCAGCTTAAACCTGCCGTGCTTTCGCCCTTGCAATACGGCCGGGCAGAGACAAAGCAAGCCATAGGCAACGTATTGCAAACTGTGATAAAGGGTTATCATTATAGTTCGCTCGTCGAGCTCAATGCTGTTCTCGCGCAGTACAATATCTATGCCGATCCAGGAGCAGAAGGATCCAGGGTCAGACAGGGCGCAGGCTTGTTGTTCCGGGTTTTGGACGGCAACGGACAAAGCGTTGGTGTGCCCATCAAAGCCAGTGATTTTCATTTTAAACCAACGTTAAAATCATTGCAAAGCCGTTTTCTCGAAGGAAAAATTGCCCGAGAAAAGCACTCCGTTCGCTTGAAAAATACGATTGACAAGGCTGTTTCCTCCACTAGTTCCGGTGATCTGACTGCCCTTCAAGAGACGCTAAAATCAGAAGGGGTAGCGCTTGTTCTGCGCACGAGCAAGACCGGTTTGACTTATGGGCTTACCTACGTCGACCACAGGACTAAGGTAGTCTTTAACGGAAGTGATCTAGGAAAAGCTTATAGTGCCAAAGCGGTTCAACAGGCGCTTGCATCCCAAATCATGGATAGCCGGCAAAGGATGCAGCACCAGTCTGCTGCACTGGGAACACCAACAATCGGTGGTCAATTTAACCTCCCAACTTCCAGCGGTACTGCACCGGAGAGGAAGCATGAGACAGACGACTTACTCGCTTCACTATTCAATCCGGAAGCCGGAGAGCAGGGCGTGCCATGGCAGCTTAGAAAGCCACGTCGAAGGCGAGGAAGGTAATTTATCAAATCAAAATCATAAGCTTATGAGCATCCAAACTGCAGAAAACCAGCAAGCTCTGGCGCGCATCTCGGATATGACGCGCCTTCTGTCATTGGCAATTTTGCTGATCCATTTCTACTATTATTGCTACGGGTTGTTCCAGATCGCAGGCTTTGTAAACGGGTTCGCCGACCGGATCCTGGACAATATTGCAAGGACCGGTCTGTTGAGTGCGCCATATAAATCCAAGGCGATTGCCCTGTGCTTGCTTCTGGTATCCCTAGTAGGGGCCAAAGGCAAAAAACATCAGAAACTAAAAAGCAGGTCAGGTATTTATTTAGCCCTAATCGGTCTCTTGGTCTACTGGCTACCAGTGTTGATTCTGGGAGCATCTGGACCTATCAAGCTGCTCGCCGGTCTTTACATTGGCCTGACGCTGATTGGATTTTCGCTCATTCTCTCCGGCGGGACATTACTTTCCCGGGTGATCAAAGTGAAACTTGGCGGCGATATTTTTAACAGGGAAAACGAGACCTTTCCGCAAGAGGAGCGCCTGTTGGAAAATGAGTTTTCGATCAATCTGCCCGCTGAATATATCCTGAAAGGCAAGCGGCGGAAAAGCTGGATCAACTTGATTAACCCATTTCGCGGGGTGCTTGTTTTAGGTTCGCCCGGCTCGGGAAAGAGCTATTTCGTAATCCGTCATATCATCACCCAGCATATCCGGAAAGGTTTCTCCATGTTTATTTACGATTTCAAATTTGACGATCTATCGCTGATTGCCTACAACAGCTTTTTGGCAAATCAGCGTGCCTACAAAGTTTTGCCGCGGTTCTATACCATCAATTTTGATGACCTCGACCGTAGCGCCAGGTGCAACCCGCTCGAACCTTCGACCATGCTCGATATCACCGATGCAGCTGAATCTGCGCGAACGATCCTGCTTGGTTTGAACCGCGAATGGATCAAAAAGCAAGGTGATTTTTTTGTCGAATCCTCGATCAACTTTCTTACGGCGGTCATCTGGTTTCTTCGCCGTTACCAGGATGGAGAGTTCTGTACTTTACCCCATGTGATTGAGCTGATGCAGATGAACTACGATGAGCTGTTCACGATCCTGCGGACCGAAAAAGAAATCGAGGTATTGGTTAACCCCTTCATCAGTGCATACCTGAACAATGCCATGGAGCAGCTCGAAGGCCAGATCGCATCGGCCAAGATTGCATTGGCCAGGCTGTCATCGCCTGCCCTCTACTATGTACTATCCGGCAATGATATGACCCTGGACATCAATAACCCAGACGCCCCCAAGATTTTGTGCACCGGCAATAATCCGCAGAAAATTCAGGTATATGGTGCTGTGATTTCACTGTATGCGACAAGACTAATCAAGCAGGTCAACATGAAAGGTAGGCTTAAAAGCAGTCTGATTTTTGATGAATTTCCGACCATTTTTCTCAATAATATCGATGGGTTGATCGCTACCGCGCGCTCCAATAAAGTGGCTACCACACTTGGCGTTCAGGATGCGTCTCAGCTTCGGAAAGATTACGGAAAGGAGCTCGCTGAGGTTATTGTAAACATCACGGGCAATGTCATCAGTGGCCAGGTGTCGGGCGAGACCGCAAAGCATCTTTCCGAGCGGTTCGGTAAAATCCAGCAGGATCGAACGGCTCTTTCGCTCAACCGATCGGATACCTCTATCAGTAAATCAATCCAGTTGGAGCTTGCCATTCCAGCCTCCAAAATCTCGTCCATGAGCTCGGGGGAATTTGTCGGTCTGGTGGCTGACAACCCGGATCAGCAAATCGAATTGAAGGCGTTTCATAATCATATTTTAAATGACCACAAGGCGTTGGCAGTAGAATCAGCAGGCTATAAGCCGATTCCTGTCGTTAGGCAAATCAACGGCCAGATCATCAAAAAGGTATTCGAGCAGATTAAGGATGAGGTGCGCGAAATCATCGAAAACGAGATTGCTAGTATCAAACAGGATCCGGCACTCAAGCAACTGCTTGTAAATAAGAAAAAATAAAAAAGATTTTTTAGCAGATACCTTCTTTTGGATGGGCTGACGATAAATAAGCATTAGAAAAAACAATCAAGTGTAACTACCAAGTGTATGGTGAAACATTGGTCTGGTAGATGTGCGCGGATCCCTAACTATACTGGAGCATGACAGGCCGATGCGCCTTTGAGCTAAAAAAAGAGTGGTGTGAATAGCGTATTCTATTGATATTCTGTGCTTTATTGTAAGTAAATAAGGAGTGACATTATGCAGCCGGAATATTTTATTGGAATCGACATCTCGAAGGTAACACTAGACATCTGCGTTGTAACTCCGAAAGGAGATCAGATCGCTGCATACAAAACTGCTAACACGGAGTCGTCAATTGCCGATATTCTTGGAGTGCTTGCGACAAACCATAAGGCGACAGCACAGAACATTTGCTTTTGCGCAGAAGACATGGGATTGTTCGGCTCATTTTTGTCCAGGGTACTCGCCGCTGGAAAATATAGGATTTGTTTTGAGTCCCCGCTTCGTATCAAGAAATCAATCGGGATTCAACGTGGTAAAAATGATGCGGTCGACGGACTTAGGATCGCCCGCTATGCCTGCACTAACTTTAACTCTTTGCGCTTTCGCACTGTGCCCCGACAATGTATCGCAAACTTAAAAGAACTTTCAACAGTTCGTAAAAGGCTCTTAAAAACCCGTAAAATACTCTCCCAAAGCAAGAAGATAGAAGATTATTACTTGCAGGGCGAAACTGAATTCACCGGCAGCAGTTTATATTCCAATACCCTGCTTGCGATCAAAAATGATTTGCAAGCAATTGAGAAAAGGATTTCTGGCCTGGTTGAATCCGACGTAAAGTTGGCGCGACTGGTCAAGATTATCACTTCCGTGCCAAGAATAGGCACTGTGACTGCGGTTCAAATCGTGATTGCAACTAATGAGTTCGAGTGGATATCCTGTCCAAAGAAATTTGCCAGCTATTGCGGCGTTGCCCCGTTCCAATTAAAGTCCGGTACGAGCCTAAACGCACGGGCTCGGGTGTCTAGTCTGGCGAATCGCGACTTAAAAAGCCTAATCCATATGGCGGCTATCGGTTTCGCCAAAAAGGGTCGTACCGACTTTCTTGCAAAATACTACATGCGGAAGATAGCGGAGGGAAAGAGACCGATGACCGTCGTTAATGCGATTCGCAATAAGTTGATACATAGGATTTTTTCATGTATTATGGCCGATACCCTATTTGTCGACATTTAAGATATGGGGCCGACTGTACGCAAATTACTTTGGAGATGTCCAGGTTTGTTACCTACGCATTTACGCTAGTTTACTGCGAACAGGCCAGTGTTGATTCGGTTTATCAGAACGGGGCAGAGGAAATACCTATAACCCATCTTAATAGCTGAGGAGCTGGGCCCCATTTTTGTCCTAAACAGGTCTATGACGATGAATTTTAAAGGGCCGACGTGGAAATTTCAACACACGCCGTGAGGTGTCCACCTGGAAATCAAGATGCGAATCGTCTAAGCGTTCGTCGCCAAAATCGCAACGATCGTCATTAATATTTGATGGCATCTCACTAGCACTATTTAGTTGCGCGATGGAAGCGATAAAAAAGGTCGTTCCTGTAATAGCCCTTAGGAATGTCTCTCGCACACTTGGTTATAAGATTCGGCCACGCTCCAGAAGCAATTACAGATCAAGATGGCGAAACAGGCTTCATGTTGACCGAAACGAGTATTGATAGACAGGTTGCAGCAGAATAGTTGTGTTGTGCTTTTCTGCTGAATACTTCAGCTGAGTAGTCGATTCTTAATTTTCCGGCGGGCGAGGGGGATTGCTTATCCTTTTGCTCTTGGAGGTCTTCGGCCGCATCTGCGGAACACGACGCATGAAGGTCGATGTCTTTTCTGGTTTCTTGCAAGAGATTTTCATAGAATTTAAGTAAGACATCGAACTCATTTTCGTAAGGCCTTTAATGTACATCATTCGGTTGCTTGCTTTGATACTGGCAACAAACAGCTCGTTGAGTTTCTATCGGACGGCCTTCGTGTCTTTGTTTTATTTGTCCGAGGCGATCCTCACCGAATAATTTCGTTAACTTCGATCCTTCTATCTAACAGTGAACTAAAATGCTTTCTGTCCAAACCAGGAGGCAATAGCTCGATGAGAAAAATAAATTAGCACATAGGCTTTCACCACCCAATGGGACTGGACATCTATATTAACCATCCAGGAAATTGCGAAAAGGCATTCCGATTCCACAAGCAATTTCTTGAAACCAAGATCATTAGCATGATCCCTGATCAATCGGTGAAATAGAGAGGAAAATACCCCCGTTTCTGTCGAAAAAAGGAAAATTGGGATGAACGTTTAAACTCTTCTCAACATCTTTATTCCTTTTTTAGGTAATGTTCCCCGTCTGGCCACAAAGTTTGTCCCTTCACAGACCAGGAAAAACCAAATGCCTCAACTATGAGAGCTTCGAAAACGTAAACGATGGGGAATGCCGTAGCGTCCAGACCCGTGTGGCGTCGTAAGATAAACTATACTCCTAAAATGGCCAGCGAGCTAATTATTACCCAACAACTTATTCTGAATACCCTGCCTCGAATTTCTTTTTGTGCAGTTTTTTCCACCTCGGGTAAAGAAGACTGGGAACATAAGGGCCAGGCTCAGGAGGAAGGTTGCTGCAAACGCGAAGTGCCAGCCTGTCCCGGCAAGCGTTTTGAAAATACCTTTCCCTTGTGAACGCTAAGCGAGCATTGATTTCACCCGATTTCTATGGGCGCGAAGCCCAGGCTGATCCCGCAAATGCCTGCAAGAAAAGTCTGCAACCATTCTCTAGAGCTATAGCCCTAATAGGTCATCAAAAATGCGCCTATAATGCATAGTTTCACTACGAGGATATCACCCCGGTCGGTGTATAATAGTCGCTGATTGATGGCTCGAATCCCAAATAATACTGTTAATAACTAGGCATTGGAATAATTTTATTGGAATTAGCAGGAAACTTTCAACCTGTCATATTTAGATTCGTACAACAGGGGTAAACTTGAGAAAATATGAATTCCTCCGAGCAGAAAGACTTTCAACACAAAACCCCGACTACCGTAGAAATAGCAGATACGCTCGATCTTGTGCGAAACAAGTTAGCCTTGCCTGAAATTTGGACAGAGCTCAATGACAATATTAGGGAAGGGTACATCGAGGTCGAAAGAATATTGTCAAAAAAGGTGGAAGCATTCGAGCAGATTGATCAGTCGCTTTCTAGCGAAGAGGGGAAAATGCTGGCGGTATGGGCTGTGAAATACCTTCGAGGAGAGGAAATAACCTTTGAGCGACTCCTTTCAGTTGCGGTTAGAAAACCATGATCTGTTTGAAAAATAGAAGCTGCCTCAATTCAGGAGTCTCAAACAAGATGGTATCTCAAAATTCAGCAAAACCATGGCAATACCGTGTTGACAGCCAAGACTTCAAAAGTTAAAAAACCGATAGACCACTAGGGGATAGCGCTCTGCAATTCGCTGGGGTGTGAAGGTTTATCAGGGCAGATTTATCCTTTATATGGCCTAGTGACGCCACACTGCCCGTCATTTGAAGCTGCTTCATTATTCGCGTCTCGATGAAATCCTCTCAACTCACCGGATACACGGGCTAGAACTTCTCCTGCTACATATATAAGCTACCCACCAATAGCGCCAGATTTGTTCTCTTTGTATGTTCAGGGGAATTACCATGGAAGCAAATGAAAAAGCCCGATCATCGCCGGGCTCCTAGTTTTAATGTCTTGCCTTCTTGAATTGTGATAGCCGGATTCACTTTTTGCAGACGGCTGGCGTTGCTTACGTCGTCAGGTCCTCAACCTCCTCGGTATTGCCGTTCGTTTTTACCGATTCAATGCCGTTCTCCATGCCTGCCTTAGTCTCATATGCTTCGCTTACTCCGATAGTCTGGCCATTAGTTGCTTTCAAATTGAAGCGCCATCTACCAGTGCTAGCTTGTATGCGGTCGAATCTTGAGTCCTCCTGCGAGTTCTTGCGGACTGACTCAATACCGTTCATACAGGAGGCTTTTGCCGAATACCCCTCGCTTGTGAGGATTACTTGTCCGTTAGAAGCTTTGAGGTCGAATTGAAACTCGCCGTCTTTCCGGGTCTTGATCACGAATTTAGCCATAGGTAGAATGGAAGTTAGTTTGATATACGTAAAGGCTAGCATACCTCACATCTACCTGATCCGAACATTGCTCAGCGGAATTTCTAATGACCGGTATTTTCCGTAAACAATTCCGGGTTCACAGTTTTTATTCTCCTTTCGGTTTTTCCGTGCAGCGGACCGGTAAAGTTGGATATCTGCATTAATAAAAGTAACCGGCGATAACCTAAGGTAAGAGTCAAGAGAATTTTCAATTATTTTTCTGCAATTTTTTTAACCATAGTCAGTGCCTCTTGCCAGCCTTCTGATGCCTCCTTCAATGCATCTTCTGTTAATGGGGTTTCAAATTCTTCCCGGCCGGTCAGGATTGTATGATTGCCATCCTCTTTTATTTCGTAAGTGATGGTGGAGCTCAGTACATTTCTTGTAGCATCTGTAGACAAATGGTGTTTCAGGAGTCTTTGCGGCTTAAAGCTGATGATTTCACAGTGGCCCAAAGATGCTACAAGGGTGGTTGTCTGACTATCGGGTCTACACGTCATTGCGATCAATTTTCAATTACGGATTGTAAGGGATTTGTCTAAATGATGTCACCATTCGTCGAATAAGTAGACGTAATAGTCGAAATAATGGAGAAATTGGTCGAATGTTGCATTCGCCGCTAATAACCTATTGACTCATTCCTTGTAAATTTCAACGATTAAAATTCAAGTCTTCAAAGTTATCGAACATTGGATTATGACCAGAACGGGACCGAAGGGTTCGGAAAAATGGCCTCACAAAGCTGGATTGCACAACTGGCGCAGGAAACACAGGAGCACGAGAGATCTTAGCTGTCGAGTTTAACGGCATCAACGGGGAGGAATCATCGTCTGGAATAAATATACGCCGAGCTGAACGTCGGTTTACAGATTTTCAAAACAGATCGTAAGAGAAACCTCCATAGCCTGCTCAAAAACAGTTAATTACCTTTGATGCGTCATGGCGAATAGAGTTTGGCGTGTAGTGTACAGAAAAATTTCCTGGGCTAATAATAACTTCGCTTAAAAATTGGAAGGTTGTACAACCGAAAAATAATTGCTTTGCTAATGATTGAAATTTGCACTAGTCTTTTCGCTTGTTTTGCATATAGTCATACTGAATTGTATTAGTATTTACTCAAATTTGTCGTGAGTTCTTATTAAATACTCATGGCTGCCTGATAGATTGGCTATTTCCGATTCGGACTCAATGTAGTCCTTCTTGATATGTTGCAAACCAGTTTGTTTGGCGATTTTATCGGTAAAATAGTATTGACGAAAGTGCTGGTTTTCGATATATTCGTCAACCACTCGTGGTTTCTCTTCGTCGCGCGATTTTTGAATTTTCCAAATTCCGAACCAACCCGTTTGGGTGAAAGATAATTATAGACATGTCGTTCAGAATCAGCAAATTTTAAATTTATATATGTCACTTACCATATTCTATTCTGTGGATCTCACATGGTTAACTGATAAAAATGAAACTTTGTTAAGTATTATTAGGTAACAAATTGCCTTTACGCATAAAGACCCGAATAACGATTGAATGAACACCCAGCTTAGCTAAATGTATTTTGTAAATAATGAATCGTTTGTTTAATGAAAGTATTAGCTGAGCAGGCATTCAATGGAATTTTACTTTATTCCACCAGGGTGCCAATGTCAGTATTGGCTATTTCTGGTGTTTTTAGTCTTTGAAACCGCTGCTAGACAGCGAGTGTTGGTTGGTCAAGTATTTGATGCATAGAGTCTTGTGGTCTTTTTATTTCGCGTAGGAGGCAATGCGGTGCATTCTTCAATTCCAACGCCTTTAAGGTTGTATAATACTTGTTATGTGACTGAAAATGAATGAAATACATTTGTTTTCGAGTTGAGTTTTTAATTTAGCTTAATGCTCTTACCTAAAATAAACGCTTACCAAAATTTATGACTTACAGAATCCCGAGTGAGAATTTTAACTCTTCTACAGGCAAGAATATTGATGATGAAAAATTGGTTGTTCGTGAGAGCTTGAATATGAGTAGTTTAACTAATGTAATAGAATTTGAAAAAGCTCGATATTTTCATAAGGTAACACGCAATTCTGAGGTTGAACAATTAGTCGTACTATCTTCAATTTTTGCATATTTTTTAGACAAATATTTTCACGACTTCGAGGGGGTAATAAAATTTGAAGGAGACATCGAACTGTACCCGTCAACAAGGGCTGCATATTTCAACATTCCGCATAAAAGCAAGGCAATAGACTTTAAGGAGTTTATAAAGCTTTGTGGAAGGCAAATTCAAGATTCTTTGTTTAATTCTGCGGCGGAACCTGTTAGTTTTCAATTGGATGAGAAGTTTTCTTACGGAATATCTGTGGGCAAGCAGCATACGGATGATATGGTCTATGGCCTATTGCTAGAAGCCGGTATCAATCACGATCAAAGCCTGCATTTGAATTTTTTTTACAAAGAAGGCAATGGCCTTGATGACCGCATTTTTGATTTGGTCAAAAATTACGTGCGATTTATTATTGAATTGGATGTTTTTGTTCATGAAAAGGACTTTCCAATAATTTCGGAAAGCGAGAATCAGCAGTTATTGGTTGATTTTAATAACACCAGGATTGAATACCCCAGCGATCGGACAATCGTTGATATGTTCGAGAGACAAGTCAAAATCACGCCCGATAACACTGCTCTGGTATTCCGCGGCGAATCACTTTGTTACCGGGAATTAGACTACCGTGTTAATCGTTTTGCAAATTTTCTTTCTTCGCGATATTCGATGACTGAGTCGCAGGTGATCGGTGTCTTGCTACCTAAATCCATCGATTCAATAGTTGCGTTGTTGGCTATACTCAAAGTTGGTGGGGTGTATTTGCCGATTGATCCGGAATATCCTGCCGACCGGATTGATTATATCATCAAAGACAGCGCGGTGTCATTAATTGTGGGATTAGAGCTGAGCCGGGGACTCGGTGATTTCGAGATTACATATGTAAGTATAGATCGGCAGGATACCAGTGAGTACGGTATTACAAGTCCTAAAAGGACCATCACAAGTAAAAGTTTAGCCTACATAATCTACACATCCGGATCTACGGGGTTTCCCAAAGGGGTCTTGATAGAACATACGGGTAACGTAAATATGTCGCTTTCGCAGATTGCCAAATTTGGTATTTCTGCGGCCGACAATGTCGTATGGTTTGCATCGCCGTCGTTCGATGCTTCGATTTCAGAGATCATGATGGCGCTTTATTCTGGTGCAACTTTGTGTATTCCTACCAAAGAGGATATTAGTAATCGTAATCTATTTGTTAAATTTTTGAAAGACTCGGGAGCTACGGTGGTTACATTTCCTCCAAGCTATCTGGATACCTTGTCAAATACCGACATTCATGGATTGAGATGCATCATTACGGCCGGCGAAGCGGCAAACGCTAAGAAAGCAAAGGAGGTTTTGGATCGTGGGATAGCGTACTTTAACGCATATGGACCTACGGAGTATTCGGTATGCGCGACTATTTTCGAATTACAGAAAGGTGATAACGTTGGACAATCGTTACCGATTGGATTGCCTATTTCGAATACACAAATTTATATTTTGGATGAGAACCGGGACGTTTTGCCAGTAGGTGTAATAGGCAAGATTTACGTTTCCGGCGCTGGAACAGCGCGCGGTTATTTGAATAAACCGGAGCTGACATCTGAAAAATTTCTGCCAAATCCATTTTTAAATGGTGCACGCATGTATGACACCGGGGACCTTGGGCGGTGGCGTCGAGACGGCAATGTCGAATTCGTCGGTCGCGAAGACCATCAAGTTAAGATTCGGGGATTTAGAATTGAATTGGGCGAGATCGAAGCCGTTTTGCGAAGTTTCAGTGATGATGTTCGACAAGTAGTTGCAGAAACCAAGGAGGTGGGGGGCGAGAGGTGTATAGTAGCTTATTATGTTTCTGATAGTGTTATAGGGAAGTCTGAAATACGTAAGTATCTGCACGAGAAGCTGCCAGCATACATGGTGCCGAATTTTTTTGTTCAGCTGAAACATCTTCCAACCACTCCCAACGGTAAAATTGATCGCAAAAAACTGCCGGCTATCGCAGAAGGTGATTTTGTTCGGGAGAAGTATGTCGCTCCCCGAACCGACACAGAGACTGAATTGGTGGGAGTTTGGGAGGATATTCTCAGGGTTAACCAGATTGGAATTACAGACAACTTTTTCGACCTTGGTGGGCACAGCTTGAATGTAGCCCAGGTAATAAATAGAGTGCACAGACAGCTGGGGAAGACGATTGGCTTTAAGGAATTTTTTTCGAATCCGACCGTTGCACAATTATCGGGTCGGTTGAGCAGTCACAGGTTTTCGTCTATTCCCAAGGCAGCATCCAAGGCGTCATATGCTTTGACTGCGTCCCAACGGAGGTTATGGATCCTGAGCCAGCTCGAAGAAGGGTCGGTAGCTTATAATATGCCTGCTGTTGTGAAATTGGTTGGTGAGGTCGACAAAGGAAGATTAGAGGAATCTCTGATACGTATAATTGATCATTTCGAGATACTGAGAACATCGTTCAAAATTGACGATAATGGTGAGATAAGACAACATATTCATCCCAGTGAACAGATTAACTTTCGGATTGAAGAGAGAGATTTTTTCCGGTCAGACGGTAATGTTTCAGCCATTGACGAATACCTCCACAGTGTAAACGCGATCCCGTTCGATTTGAGTGTTGCGCCGTTGTTAAGGTGCTCGCTAGTGAGAATTGACGAAGCTCAGTTTGTTTTATTCTTGTCAATGCATCACATTATCGGAGACGGTTGGTCTTCCGAATTGCTTGTTTCCGAGGTCATTTCAGTCTACAATTCTCAGAGTCGGGGAGAGCCCATCGTATTGCCGGAATTGGGAATTCAATATAAGGATTATGCTGAATGGTCTCAGAAACTGATTTTGAGCGAAAGCTATCAGGAGTCGAAAGCTTTTTGGCAAGCTGAATTCAGCGGAGATTTGCCAGTATTGAATTTGCCAAGCTTTAAGAACCGACCGGTTTCCAAGACTTATAATGGTGCAGGTTTTGAGCGTACATTTCCAACATCATTTTTAGATAAGCTAAGGCAGTTTTCTCAGCGGGAGAATGTGACTCTCTTTATGACGTTAACGGCTGGAATAAATGCGTTGTTATTCCGGTATACAGGCCAGGCCGACCTTATTATCGGTACACCGGTTGCCGGCCGCGAACATTCGGATCTCGAGAATCAGCTTGGGCTCTTTTTGAATACGCTTGCGATCAGAACGCGGGTTGATGGCAACTCTAGTTTCGCCGATTTGGTTCAAACGGAAAAGGACGTCCTGCTGGCAGCGTACCAACATCAAAGCTATCCACTTGATGCATTGGTAGAAGCTCTTGATTTAAAAAGAGACGTTAGCCGATCGGCCTTGTTTGACGTGCTTGTTGTATTGCAGAATCAGGTTCAAGTGAAGAGTATTGTACGTGAATCAGAACTTGATGGGATTAAAATTGAAGGTTATAAGTTCAACAGGCGCACAGCCCAGTTTGATGTAAGTTTTATTTTTACAGAGGACCGGGAAAATCTCGTGCTAAACATTGAATACAATTGCGATGTTCTTGATGCCTTTTTCATCGAGCGGATATTTGGGCATTTCGAGAATCTTCTAAATTATGCAATTGATAATTCCGCTGACTCGATTTTGTCTCTTAGTTACCTGGAAAAAAAAGAAGAGGTTCAAATTTTGGAGCAATTTAACGATACGGTAGTTGATTACCCAATGGACCAGACAGTAGTAGACCTGTTTGAGGCACAGGTTCAGTGCACCCCGGACCGCATTGCAACTGTATTTGGAAATAGTCAGCTTACCTATTTCGAGCTTAATGAAAGAGCAAATCAGTTAGCACATTACCTGCGTAATACATATTCGATCAAGGCCGATGATTTGGTCGGCGTAAAGCTGCATAAAAGTGATCAACTGATGCCGGTAATTTTGGGAGTCTTGAAATCGGGTGCTGCATATGTTCCCATTGACCCTGGTTATCCTCAATCAAGAATAGACGTCATTGAACAAGATACGAATTGTAAGATTATCATAGATCAGAAGGTTGTTACACTTTTTGCTGACCTGCGTTCTAAGTTTTCTGCTGAAAACATCAGCAGAGCGAATGAACCGAATGATCTGGCCTGCGTAATTTATACCTCGGGGACAACGGGCGTTCCGAAAGGCGTCATGGTTGAACATCGGAATATAGTGCGGTTAGTGAAACCTGGTGCCTTTTTTCCTCTGAATGAACAAAGTATACTTCTTAGTACGGGTTCGGTTTCCTTTGACGCGACGATCATGGAGTTCTTTGGAACCTTACTTAACGGATCAAGACTGGTACTTGCTGCTCAGGACGACCTTTTGGAATTGGAAAAGCTAGGTGATATCGTCAAAAAAAATGCTGTGAGTTGTCTCTGGATGACTTCGGCCTGGTTTAGCCAGGTTGTGGACGGTCGACCGGAGGTTTTCGAGGGTATTGAGCACTTGATTGTTGGTGGTGATGTCGTGTCCCCCAATCATGTAGCAAAGATCATCAGCGTGCATCAATCGCTGAAAATTACTAACGGATACGGGCCGACAGAAAATACGACTTTTTCCACCACCTTTCGCATTGATGACCAGAACTATGCCAGGCTGCCAATCGGTCGGCCGATTGAAAATTCGTTTGTTTACGTATTAGACGAGCAACGCAATCTGGTGCCGGTTGGTGTCCCGGGAAAATTATATGTAGCCGGGGCCGGTGTTGCGCGAGGATATTTAAATAATATCAGCCTAACATCGCAAAAATTCGTAGATAATCCCTTCGTGTTCGGGACGAAAATGTACGACACGGGGGATACGGGCAGGTGGTTGCCAAACGGCAACATTGAATTTTTAGGAAGAACTGATAATCAAGTTAAGATCAGAGGTTTTCGAATCGAACTGGGTGAGATCGAAAACGCCACACTGGCGTATGCAAGTGACATCATTCAGGTTGTGGCAGAGGCAAGAAAATCCGGAGAGCAAAATGTTATTGTTCTGTATTATGTTTCGCATAAGGAGATTAGCCGGTTAGCACTTAAGGAGTTTTTGGGACAGAGGCTCCCGGAATTTATGATCCCGTCGTTTTATGTAAATCTTCCGGAATTTCCCCTCACCGCCCACGGAAAGATAGACCGCCAGGCATTACCAGAGGTTACGGACAACGATATTTTGAGAAGAGATTATCGTTCTCCGGGAAACAAAACAGAACAGGTTTTGTGCGAGATTTGGCAGGAAGTACTGGGAGTAGAACAGGTGGGTATCAGTGACAATTTCTTTGAGCTTGGCGGTCATAGCCTTGTCGTACTGCAGGTGGTTAACAGAATGCAGAAGCGGCTTGGAATGTCCGTTTCCTTTAAAGAATTTTTTACCTATCCCACAATCGAATCACTAAGCAAGGCATTGGGTGACGGTGAGTATGAACCGATTCCAAAGACATCGACCTCGGCTTCATACCCGCTGACGGCGTCTCAGACACGGCTTTGGATATTGAGTCAATTTGAGGAAGGGAATGTAGCTTATAGCATGCCAGCCGCGGTCAGGATTAGGGGGGGCATTGACATCAATCTACTGAGGAAGTCGTTTCAAGAGGTAATTGAACGCCATGAGATTTTGCGAACGGTATTCAGAATAGATGATAATGGAGATGTCCGACAGTATATCATTGATAAAGGCGATGTAGATTTTCAGATTTCGTTTAAAGACTTCAGCTCTGAAAGGAATAGCGAAGAAAAGATATCACAATACCTGGATGAGGAAAGTAGCCGACCGTTTGACCTGGCGCAGGGGCCCTTAATTAGGGCTAGCTTACTTGAATGCGGGGAAGGAAGCTCAGTCTTTTTCTTGTCGCTCCATCATATTATTGGCGACGGTTGGTCGATGAAGTTGCTAATTTCGGAGATTTCGACCTGCTACAATGCGCTTATCGAGGGGGAAAATTATTGTTTGCCGGAGCTGAGGATCCAGTACAGGGATTATGCCGAATGGCTTGATGGTCTTTCAAATCATGGAAAATACAAAAAATCACGGGATTACTGGCTTAAACAATTCAGTGGGAATATACCGACATTGGATTTACCCCGATTTAATAACCGTCCAGCCAATAAGAGCTATCACGGTAGCGAAGTGACGCGTCGTTTCCCAAAGGAGTTTTTGGACAGGATGAAAGAATTCTCGGCTCGAAATGATGCGACGTTATTTATGACTTTAATGGCCGGTATTAACTCATTGCTGTCTAGGTATACAGGGCAAAAAGATATTGTCGTAGGAACAACGATCGCAGGACGGGAGCATGCAGACCTCGAAGGGCAAATCGGGATGTTCTTAAATACGCTGGCGATCAGAACTAATATTTCCGGTTGTTATGGCTTTGAGAATTTGCTGAAATTGCAAAAAAAGATATTGTTGGAGGCTTATGAGCACCAGGACTTTCCATTTGATGAGCTTGTACGTCAATTGAATTTACGGACAGATAGTTCTCGCTCCGCTTTAATCGACGTCATGGTTGTGCTGCAAAGCCAAAATCAATTGAAGATTTTTGATGGCGATGGAATGTTTAAGGGGTGCGCCGCGAGTGAGTACAATCTTAAAAGAGAAATTGCGAAATGTGACCTGACTTTTACCTTCTCGGAATCAGAAGAGCTGGAACTGTGTATTGAATATAACAGTGATATTTATGGCATTGAGCTGATAGAGAGAATGTTTGTTCATTTTTCGAACCTTTTAACTTTGCTGCTTGACAACCCTGCGATTAATATTTTTGAAGTGGATTACGTCAGCGAGGTTGAGAAGAATAATGCAAAAAAAGTCTTTTTGAATACAACAAGTGCTGAACAAGCCTCTGATGACATAATTAGCTTGTTCAAAAAACAGGTTAGTCGAACACCGGATGGAATTGCAGTTGTATATGAAGACGTTGAGGTCAGCTATGGTGAGCTTGACCAGAGATCTGATCAATTCGCGAATTATCTGAGCAGCACTTACGGTGTAGGGGATGGTGGCTTGGTTGGTGTTAGATTAGAGCGATCCGATTGGCTGATTGTGGCTGTATTAGGGATACTTAAAACTGGTGCTGGGTTTGTTGGTACGGATTCGAGTTATGCTGATTGGCAGACCGAGCATGTGATGGCGAATAGCTGCTGCCGCGTCGTGATTTCAGAAACAGAAATGGAATCATATTTTTCTATCAAAGACAGGCTACCTGTTAAATTTTCCGAACGAAGCAGACGCGAGGATTGTGCAACATCAGTTTATTCGTTCGACGGTATAAGTGCCCCAATCGGCGTTTCGGTAGGAAATGTTTTAGTGGCGAATACCGCGACGTATTTTCGGGAAAATTTCGGATTAGGGTCTGACTGTGGCGGTCTCAATCTTGCGTCGGTTGCTGATGAGAGGTTTCTATGGGAAATATTTCCAATATTGATTTCCGGAGGGACTATTTTTGTTGTTCACGAATCTTATGGAAGCAATAATGTTTTACTGGCAGAATACATATATGAAAATGACATTTCATATTGTGTTTTGCGGTCGTCTGTTCTTCGCTCGCTACCGTCGAGAAAATTACATTCGTTAAAAACTATTTTGCTGTTTGAAACGCAGACTGTGCAAAAAGATCTTGACACGCTCCCGGCTGCTTCCGTCTGTCATTGGTTATACAGTCCTGTTGGATTCGGAGTTCCGATATCTGTGAAGGACTTTGACGTGAATGCAGCAGTTGAATCTGAATCACTTGGAAGGCCCATCTCGGATG